>Ga0137410_10000080_pt1 | contig 63652 bp, 62 predicted proteins | sample CZODoug1_16funga_FD_108878 | JGI IMG/M metagenome (GOLD analysis project Ga0137410, IMG submission 108878) | Vadose zone soil fungal communities from Angelo Coast Range Reserve, California, USA - CZODoug1_16fungal (Illumina Assembly) | ecosystem: Environmental > Terrestrial > Soil > Vadose zone... | reverse complement strand
CCCCGTCGTCCCCCGTCTTGGTGTAGATCTTCAACCGCTCCCCTCTCCCTTCTCCCCGGGGGTTCCGTTACGATTGAAGCCCATGCAGGACGTCAAAGATATCACGATTATCGGCGCCGGCCCCACGGGGTTGTTCGGCGCCTTTTACGCGGGGATGCGCGGCGCCTCCTGCCGGCTGATCGACAACCTCGACCAGGTGGGCGGCCAGCTCACCGCGCTGTACCCCGAGAAGTACATCTTCGACGTGGCGGGCTTCCCGAAGGTGCTCGCCAAAGACCTCGTGAAGGGGATGGCCGAGCAAGCCTTCCAGTTCAAGCAGCCCGTCCACCTGGGGGAGAAGGTGATGGACCTGCAGCACGGATCGGAGGACGGCCAGCCGCGCTTCACCGTCGTCACGGAGCGGGACGCGTACCCGTCGCGCAGCGTGCTGATCGCGGGTGGGATCGGCGCCTTCACTCCCCGGAAGCTGCCCCTCAAGGACGCCGATTTCTGGTACGGGAAGGGCCTGCACGATCGCATCCTCGACCCGAAGGTGTTCACGGGGAAGCGCGTGCTGCTGGTGGGCGGCGGCGATTCGGCGTTCGACTGGGCGGTGAACCTGCAGGGGATCGCCCGGTTCGTCCTCATGATCCACCGGCGCGACGGCTTCCGGGCTCACGCGGCGACGGTGCGCCAGGTCCACGAGCTGTGCGCGGCGGGGAAAATGGAGCTGCGCACCTTCTGGGAGCTGAAGGCGATCCATGGCGGCGACGCGATCGAGGCCGTGACCATCTACAACAACAAAACTAAGGAAGAGGAGCGCGTCGCCGTCGACTCCGTGATTCCCCAGCTCGGCTTCATCTCCTCGCTCGGGGCCATCGCCCAATGGGGCCTGGATATCGAGAAGGGGGAGATCAAGGTGTCGCAGACGATGGCGACCAACATCCCCGGGGTGTTCGCCGCGGGCGACATCACGACCTACGCCGGCAAGCTCAAGCTGATCGCCACCGGCGCCGCGGAGGCGGCGGTGGCGGTGAACCACGCGGTGCACTTCATCAATCCCGCCGCCAAGGTCGAGCCGGGGCATTCCTCGAACATGGCGCTCTTCGGCCAGACCGAAGATTAGCGCCGCCCGATTTGTACCACCACGGAATCGATCTGGTTGAGCATCTGCTGGTACGGCACCGCGTGCCCGTTCGCCTGCACGCTGAACGTGATCGTCCGACCCCCCCCTCCTCCGTTCGCCCCCTCGATGTAGCCTGACAGGCTGTTGACCCGGTCGATGCTCCCCGTTTTGGCGATCACGCGGCCTTCGAGCGGGGTGCCGACGAAGCGCTTGAGCAGCGAGCCGGGCTGCCCCGCATGGGGCAAGCCCGCCACGAACGGCCCGCCCTTTGGGTGGTTATGCATATACGCGAGCAGCTTCGCGAACGCCTGCGGCGTGACCAGATTGCCCGCCGCGAGACCGGAGCCGTCCTCGAGCGCGAACGCGGTGGAGTCGATCTTCACGGAGTCGGTCAAGAACCCGCGCTCGACGCCCAGCCCCGCGGACCACGAGCCCTCACTCTTCAGCTCCCGCCCCAGGATCTTGAGCAGCATCTCGGCGAACCAGTTCTGACTCGAGTTGAGAATCGGGAAGATGATGTCCGCGAGCGGCCGACCTCGGAAGTCGACGAGCGGCGCCGCACAGCACCGCACCGTGCGGTAGGCGAGCGAATCGGTCGTGCTCGCCGCGCCCCCTTCGACCGCGATGCCGCGGCGGGCGAGCGAAGCCGCGAGCGCCCGCGCGGTGTACAAGTTGGGATCTGGGAGCGCGACGCTCTCCACGCGCGTCTTCCTCCCGAGCGCGAACGTCCCCTCCGCCCGAATGCTCCAGCCGCCCCCCGTCCGGAAGAAGTTGTCGCCGATGGTGGAGGCCGACTCGGCCGGGACCGTGCGGGCGCGGTTCTCGAACGTGATCAGCCCGAGATCCGGTGTCCAGACGATCACCGGCGGCGCGTCGACCGCGGCCCCGGGGTCGATCCGGAAGTCCACGCTGTTGTCGTGGAAGCCGAGTGCCGACACGGGCGCCGCATACCACCAGGTGAGGTCCCACGCGTTCCACGCGTAGTGAATCATGGTGGGCTCGAAGTAGGAGCCGTCGCCTACGAGCTTGCCCGTGATGCGTCGGATCCCCTTGGCCCTGACCGAATCGGCGATCGCGTCGATGGCCGTAAAGCTCGAGTCGCACACGCCCGGGGCGAGGGTATCCACGCCGTAGCAGCGCGTCGACCAGGTGGGATCGCCACGCCCGTACAGGATCAGGTCGCCTTGCAGCACCCCGGCGTCCACCCGGCCATTCACGTACAGACTCGTCGTTACGCGATAGTCCGGCGGGAGGAGCACGGCCGCCGCCGCGGTGACGACCAGCTTGGTGTTGCTGGCGGGCACCGAGAAACGGTCCGCATTGCGCTGGTACAGCACGCGGGCGCGGTCGTCCACGACGTAGATCCCCCACGTGGCCCGGTTGAACGGGGGCACGTCGATCAGCTGGGCGAGCCGCTGTTCGAGCGATCCCTTGAGCGGGGCGGTACGCGGCCGGGCGGCCGGCGTCTGGGCCGCGATCGAGGAGCTAATCGTAAGCGATGCGAGGATCAGCTTTCGCATAGACCAGGTCCGTCACGAGGTTCACGAGGAGGAATACCAGGGACATGAACAGGATGCTCCCCTGGATGGCGGGGAGATCCCGCTTCTCGATCGCGCTCAGCACGTAGCGGCCGAGGCCGGGCCATCCAAAGATCGTCTCGGTGAGAATGCTGCCAGTGAGGTAGCTCCCGGTGTCGAGTCCGATCACGGTGATGACCGGGATCAGCGCGTTGCGGAAGCCGTGCCGCAGGATCACCGCCGCCTCGCTCAGCCCCTTGGCGCGAGCGGTGCGGACGAAGTCGCTCGACAACACATCCAGCATGGCCGCCCGGGTCATCCGCGCCAGGAACGCGATGGAGCGCATGCCCAGGGTGAGCGCCGGCAGCACCAGATACGCGAGGCCGCCGGTACCGGACGGCGGGAGCCAGCGCAACGCCACCGCGAACAACAGGATCAGGAGCAGTCCCACCCAGTACACCGGGAATGAGACGCCAAGGTACGACACCAGCATGGCGACGCGGTCGACGGCGCCTCCCGGCCGGATCGCCGAGAGCACGCCGAGCGTGATGCCGCACAGCGCGGCGAGCGCCATGGCGGCGACCGCGAGCTGCACCGTCTTGGGGAAGCGCGCGGCCAGGTCCTGTGCGATCGGCCGCTGCGTGATGTAAGAGTGCCCCAGGTCGCCGTGCATCACGGCCCACACATATCGCCCGAACTGGGTGGGGAGCGGGTCGTCGAGATGCAGCTCGGCCCGCAGGCGCGCGATGGTGGCGGCATCGGCGCGCTCCCCCACCATCGCCGCCACCGGATCACCGGGCGCGACGTTCAACAAAAGGAAGGCGACCACCAGCACGCCGAACAGGGTCGGCAGCGTCATCAGCAGCCGGCGTCCGACGAGGCGCATCACCGCGGTGCGACTCTGGCGTGCGTCCAGCGCTGTCCGTTGAAGATCACCGGCAGGTCCCACCCCTGGAGCTCCGGGCGCCTGGCCCACAGGTCCGTGGGGAACCAGAGGTACAGCCACGGCGCGGCGCGGTACACCCGCTCGTCGATGCGGCGGTACAAGGCGGTACGCGCGGCGTCGTCGCTGGTGCGGCGGGCGTGGAGGATCAGCGAGTCGGTGCCCGGGTCCGAGTAGAACGCATAGTTGCCTCCGGGGCCGAAGCTCCCGGAGTAGAATAAAGGATAGAGGAAGTTGTCGGCGTCGGGGTAATCGGCCCACCAGTCGAGAATGACCATGTCGGCCTCACCCTTGCGCGCCGCCTCGCGCTGGCTCGACGCGTCGCGCTCCACCAGCTCCACGCGCACTCCCACGCCCGCCAGCTGCGCCTGGATGGCCTGCGCCACCCGCGACAGCTCCACGTTCGTCCCGGTGCGCCACAGCCGCACGTCGATGCCGTTCGGATACCCCGCGCCCACCATGAGCGCTCGCGCCGCCCCCTGGTCGTAGGCGTATCCCCGCCGCGTGCTGTCGCTTCCGGCGAGCCCCGGCGGGATGGCGCCGCGCGCCAGCACGCCGCGACCGCCGTACACGGTGGCGAGGATCTCCGGCACGTTCACGGCGCGATTGATCGCCTGCCGCACGCGGGGGTCGCGCAGCGGCCCGCGCCGGTTGTTCAGCGCCACGTACACCACCCGCAGCGCGGGCTTCTCGACCAGCTGGTCCGGCCGCTCCCGACGCCAGCGCGCGGTCTCCCCGAACGGGACCTCGATCACGCTCAGCCGGCCGGCCTCGAACTCCGCTGCCCGCGTGAGCGGTTCCGGGATGATTCGCACCGTGAGCGTGTCGCCGGCAGGCGCGCCGCCCCAGTAATTCGGATTGCGGGCGAACAGCAGGTAGTCGTCGTGCTGCCACGCTACGAAACGCCACGGGCCGGTGCCCACGGCGCGCTGCGCCAGGTCGCCCGGGGGCGGCGCGGGCACGACGCTCGCCACCGGCATCGCGAGGAATTTGGGGAAGATGGCGAGCGGCTCGGTGAGAGTGAACGCGACACTCGAGTCCCCGAGGACGGTAATGCCGCTCACGTCGGCGACGCGTCCGGCAGCGTACGCTTCAGCCCCGGCGATGGGGTACAGCGGCCAGGGCCGGCCGCCCTTGGTCGCGGGGGACAGGACGCGCAGCAGGCTCGCGCGGACAGCGGCGGCCGTGAGCGGCGTCCCGTCGTGGAACTTGGCGCCCGGTCGCAGGTGAAACACGTACTTCCGGCCGCTCGCATCCTGGCCCGCCGTCCAGCGATCCGCCAGCCCTGGGAGGAGACGGCCATCCGCGTCGAATTGGGTAAGTCCGTCGTACGCGAGCGTCACCATCTCACCGGTCGGCACGTCGGTCGAAAGGGCGGGATCGAGGGAGCGTGGGTCGTAGGATTCGTAGTAGGTGAGGCCTCGCTCCCCGGCACGCGCGCTTTTCCCCCCGCAGGCCGCGGCTCCTGTGAGGGCGGCGAGGACAAAAGCGAGGAGCGCGCGCATGGAGTCAGGTGTCGAAAAGGTTGACAGTGCGGGGGGAGGTAGCCAACATAGGGATGCAGCCCGACTGCGTCAATTGCGCGCGCTCTGTTTGACCCTGTTCGTCGCCGTATTCGCGGCGGCCCCCCTCGCCGCGCAGCAAGAGCAGCAGCGGGTGGTCCGCGGGCTTTCCTTCGAGGGCAATCACGCGCTCGACGACTACACCCTGAGGGCCGCGATCGCGACCACGAATTCGAGCGTGTTCGCGACCAGCCCCTTCCTTCGGTGGCTTGGCCTGGGTGAGAAGCGGTACTTCAACGAGCTCGAGTTCCGTCGCGACGTCCTACGGGTGCTGCTGTTGTACCGCCAGAGCGGGTACATGAACGCCGTGGTGGACACCCTGGTACGCCGTGAGGGCCACGATGTGTACCTCAAGTTCCGGATCTACGAAGGCGATCCGGTGCGGCTCGCCGCGCTCGACATGCTCGGCCTCGATTCGATCCTCGACGTGCGACGCTTGAAGCGCGAGCTGCCGCTCCAGGTCGGCGATCCCTTCAATCGGGCGCTGCTCCAGGCGTCCGCCGACACCATCGTGAGCCGACTCAAGAACCTCGGGTATCCGTACGCCGACATCCTCCGCAACTACGATGTGGACGTCGCCGCGCTGCGCGCGGTGGCGACACTCGAGGCCCTGCCTGGTCGGCGCATGCGGGTGGGGCAGGTGCTGATCAGCGGGGTTGAGAAGGTGGACACCGGCACCATCCGCCGCATGATCTCGGTCAAGGAGAGCGACTGGTTTCGACAGGACCAGCTGTACCTCACGCAGCGCGACCTGTATGGGCTGGGGATGTTCCGCTCCGTCAACGTGGTGCTCGCGGACACGACCCCACCGCCCAGCGATTCGGTGCGGGTGGCGGTCCGCGTGGCCGAGGCACCGCGCCACCGTATCCGGGTGGGGGCGGGGTATGCCTCGCTCGACTGCTTCCGGGTGCAAGGCGGGTGGACGGCGTACGATTTCTTCGGCGGCGCGCGTTCGCTCGACCTCACCGGCCAGCTCTCGAAGATCGGCGTCGGGTATCCGACCGACGCGAACTTCAAGCGGAACGTCTGCGGGTTCCTGCGCGACGATGACCAATCCGATACCGCGAACTACAACGCCACGGTGACCCTGCGCCAGCCCGCGTTCCTTTCGCCTCGCCACACGGCGAGCTTCGCCGTCTTCGCCGAGCGGCGCTCCGAGTTCAAGGCGTATACGCGCCAGGCGGTGGGTGCGAATGTGGCGGTGACCTTCAACGCCCGGCGCGACGTTCCCGTCACCGTGGGGTACGGCTACTCGGTGGGCCGGACGGCCGCCGACCCGGCCGTGTACTGCCAGCGGTTCCTCCTGTGCAACGAGTCCGATCAGGCGTTCCTCGCGAACCGGCGGCCGTTCGGGGCGATCACGATCTCGGGCGTGCGCGCGCGGGTGAACTCGGTGCTCGATCCGTCGGCCGGGAGCGTGACCCAGCTGACTCTGGTCCACGCATCGCGCTATGTGCTCTCGGACACCTTGTACGAGTTCAACCGTGGTGAGCTCGAGATCTCGAAGTATTATCCCCTCTCCCGCCGCAGCGTGCTCGCCTGGCGGATCCGGGGTGGCACGATCCTGCCGCAGCGCCTCAGCCTGTTGGGCCAGAGCGTGAAATTCGTGCCCCCCGACCAGCGCTTCTACGCCGGCGGCCCCAACTCGGTGCGGGGGTTCGCCCGCAACGAGCTGGGCCCGCGCGTGTACGTGTCCGACAGCCTGGAAGTCAACGGGACGGACACCACCTACAGAAGGATCCAGGCGTCACCCACCGGTGGGAACACCGTGTTCACTGCCAACCTGGAGCTGCGCGTTCCCAGTCCGATTTTTCCCGAGCGCGTGCGGCTGGGACTGTTCGTGGACGTAGGGCAGGTGTGGGAGCGTGGGGACACGGGCACCACGGTCAGTGGCCTCCGCGTCACTCCGGGGTTGGGGCTGCGGTTCATCACACCGCTCGGCCCGGTGCGGCTCGACGCCGCCTATAACGGCTACCCGCAGGAGCCCGGCACGCTGTACTTCCTGAACAAGGCGGATAACAGCATCACGGCGACCGGGAAGACGGTACGGCCCGGGTTGCCGTCGGGCTTGTGGCGCCGGGTGGTCGTGCAGTTCGCCGTGGGGCAGGCGTTCTAGATGTTCCGCCGCTCGCTCGGGGCCGCGTTGTGGACGCTGGTGGGGCTGCTGGCCGGCTTTCTCGGAGCCCTCTCGTCGCTGGTCGGCACGGGCGCCGGGCGGGCGTTGCTGGCGCGCGTCAGCGAGGGCGCGCTGCGTCAGGCCTTCACCGGGACGATGGAGATCGGCGATGTGCGGGGGTCGCTACTCACCGGGCTGACCCTCTCCGAGGTCCGGCTGTTCGACGCGGACACGACGCTCGTCGCCTGGCTGCCGGAGGTGAATGTGAGCTACAACCCGTTCGACTTCGCGGCCGGCCGGGTCGTGCTCTTCGAATTCGACCTGCGCCGGCCCGTGATCAACATCGTGCAGCACCCGAGCGGCCGGCTCAACATCGAGGAGCTGTTGCGCCTGGGGGGTCCTAACAAAGGACCGCACGGGCCGGCCACTCTGATCCTGTTCCGGAACGTTCGGATCACGGACGGGACCGTGACGTTACGCCTGCAGGCGAAGCACGCCGAACCGGGCGACTCGAGCCTCGAGATCGCGAACGACGGCATCAACGGACGGCTCCGCGTCCGCCGTTTCGAGCACCTCGACGCGCGGCTCTCGGCCCTCCAGGTGTCCTCTCCGCGCGAGCGGGGCATCCGCATCGACATCTCCCGGCTGGCTACGGAGGGCTCCGACCCCGCGGTGCGGCTGGAGGATGTGGCGGGACGGCTGCGGGTGATCGGCGACTCGATGGATGTGCAGCTCGCGCGCGTGCGGCTGCCGCGCTCGGCGCTGCGCGACGCGCGCGGCACCCTGCGCTGGCCGCACGGCCCGCTGCTGTTCGATCTGCGCCTGCGGGCGGATTCGGCGACACTCGAGGACTTCCATTTCATCGACCGGCGCTTCGCAGGGATTCCCGGTGCCGGCGTGGTGTCGGGTGACGTGCGGCTGCGCTCGCACGGCGAACGGGTGCTCGAGGTGGGGCTCGACCCGCTGCGCCTGGTGTATGGAGGCGGCACGGTCGCGGGCCGACTCGTCGCGTTCAGTGCCTCCGACTCGGGGCTCGTGGCTCTGCGCGACGCCGACCTGGACGCCCGTGAGTTCGACCTCGAGTTCGCCCGGCCGTTCCTCGATACGCTGCCGTTCGCCGGACGGCTCAGCGGACACACCGTGGCCACCGGGCCGCTCGCAGGCCTCGCCCTCGAGACCGATTGGTCGTTCCGCGACTCGCTCGTAGCGGGATGGCCCGAAACCCGCATCCGCGGGAAGGGCGAGGTGAATCTCAAGGCCGCCGACGGCCTACGGTTTCAACCGTTTGCCCTGGAGACGTCGAGCATCGACCTGGGGACGGTGGCGAGGCTCGCCCCGGCGGTGCGGCTGCACGGGACGCTCGGCGCGGTGGGGACGCTCAACGGGCCGTTGCGCGACGCGCAGTTTGCCGGCACGCTGGAGCACCGGGATGGAGCGCTGCCCCCGAGCGCCCTGAAGGGGAGCCTACGGCTCGACACGCGCGGTGAGACGCTCGGCATCTACGCCGACGTCACGGCCGACTCGCTGTCGTTCGACGGGCTGCGGGGCAGCTTCCCGACCCTGCCGCTTCGGGGCGCCGTGACCGGGCCCGTGAAGCTCGCCGGCCCGCTCGGCTCGCTGGAGACGCACATGGATCTGCACTCGCGCGGCGGCGATGTGCGCGGCGACGGGACCCTGATGCTCGACCTGCCCCACTACGGCGGGCAGGATCTGCAGGTCACGGCCCGCGACTTGGACCTCTCGCACTGGCTCGGCCGCCGGGCTCCCCCGTCACGCCTGAGCTTCACGGTCCGGGGGGATTTTTCGGGCGACAGCGCCGCGCCGCCGCTCGGGGCAGTGCAGGCGTCGCTCCAGCCGTCGCGGCTCGCCGGCACCGGGCTCGACTCGGGCGCCGTGCGCGTGCGGTTCGCCGACCGGCGGCTGTACGTGGACTCCCTGCGCATCGCGCAGTCGGGTCTCATCAGCACGGGGTCGGGCTCGTTGGGTTGGGTGCGCGGGGTGCGGGGCCAGCTGGCGCTCGACTTCGACGCCGACAGCCTCAACGCGCTCGACCCGCTGCTCGGTTGGCTCGCGGGCGGAGCGGCCGACGCTCCGACCGACCCCGGTGAGGAGGTCGCGGTGAACGCGCCGCTGGCCGGCTCGGCACGGCTACTCCTCAGGCTCGAAGGCTCGCTCGACTCGCTCGCCCTCGACGCGCGCGCCAGCGTCGAGCGGCTCGCGTGGCGGGCGTGGCGGGTCCCGGCAGGCCGGGGGCGCTTCACCTGGCAGCCGGGCCCCGTCCCGACGTTCGCGCTGGACGCGACCCTGGATTCGATCGCCCACGGCGTGTTCGGATTTTCCGGTGCGTCCGCCGCGGCGCGCGGGACCCGCGATTCGCTCACCTGGCTGGCACGCTCGCGCATCGGCGAGGGCGCCGCGTTCCTCGCCGGCGGCCGGTTCGCCCGCCGCGCCGGCCCGACGGGGGGCGCGGTCCTCGCGGTCGGCGTCGACTCCCTGGCGCTCCAGCTGCCGGGCGATGCGTGGGTGCTCGAGCGGCCCACGGAGCTGACCGTGAACGACTCCGCGGCCACCGTGACCGGGCTGGTGCTCCAGAGCGCGTACGGATCGGGCAAGCTGGTGCTCGAGGGAGCCCTGCCGACGCGCGGCCGGGCGGACGCCCACCTCCAGCTGGAGGGGTTCCCGCTCGTCGCGCTGTACGCGCTGTTCGAGCGGGACACCGCGGGCGTAGGCGGGATGGTCACGCTCACCGCCGGACTGTCGGGTACCCGGGCCAGCCCCGTCTCGAGCGGGTCGTTCTGGCTCTTGAACGGCGCGTTCGGCGAATTTCGCGCGCCATTTGTGGACGGGACGTACGACTATCACGACCGGCGGCTGCGCGGGGGGCTCCATCTGTGGCGCTCGGGCCAGCAGATCCTTGACGTGCAGACGTACCTGCCGCTGGACTTGGCGCTCGAGTCTGTGCCCCGCCGCCAGCTCCCCGACACGCTCTCGGTAGGGGCCAAGGCGGACAGCGTCGACCTGTCCGTCCTCGAGGCGCTCACCCCGGCCCTGCAACAGGTGACCGGCGTGTTCTCCGCGGACTTAGGGATCGCCGGGACGTGGGATGCGCCGCGCCTGCGGGGCGAGCTGCAGATCGCCGACGCCGCCGCGACCATCCCCACCCTCAATGTGCGCTACGAGGCGGTCAACGGGCGCCTCCGCTTTACGGGCGACACGATCGCCATCCAGTCGCTCTCGGCCCGAAGCGAGCGCGGCCGGGCCGACTTCACCGGCATCGTGCGGCTCGAGCAGCTGACGCACCCGGTGCTCGGCCTCCAGATCGCCGCGGACCAGTTCAAGGCGCTGGACTTGAAGAACAACGTGGCGATCACCGCCAGCGGGCGGCTGTCGCTCCAGGGGCCGGTCTTCGGCGCTACCCTTACCGGTCACGCCAATGTGACGTCGGGTGTCCTGTACTTCGCCGACCTGGTGCAGAAGCGGATCGTGAACTTGGACGAGCTTGCGGACACGTCGCTCGCCGCGCTGATTCAGCAGCAGCGGCTCGGCCCCGAGTTCGAGAACGTGTTTCTCGACAGCCTGCGGATCCAGGATCTCGAGCTCGAAATGGGCAGCGACGTGTGGCTGCGCTCGGACGAGGCGAACATCCAGCTCGCCGGCTCCGTGCGGCTCACCAAGCAGCGCAACCAGTATCTCGTGAGCGGTACGCTGCAGGCGGTGCGCGGGACGTACCGCCTCAAGGTGGGGCCGGTATCGCGCGAGTTCGTCGTCACCGAGGGGACGGTGCGGTATTTCGGCACTCCCGATCAGGACGCGGCGCTCGACATCAAAGCCAAGCACGTCGTGCATCCGGTGGGTCAGCCCGAGGACATCACGGTGGTGGCGCATATCGGCGGCACCCTCCTGGTCCCGAAGGTCACCCTCGAAGCGGAGAAATACGATCTGTCGCAGACCGAAATCATCGCCCTGACGCTGTTCGGCAAGCGGATCGTGGAATTGGGAGGCGACCAGGGAATCGCGAATCAGGCCGCTGTGGTGCAGAGCGCCCTGGCGATCCTGTCGGGCGAAATCGAGCAGACCATCGTGTCGGGCGGCGTGCCGGTGGACTACGTCGAGATCCGTCCCGGCGGCGGCGGACAGGGCGTGGCGGTCGTCCCGTGGAACGTGGCCGTGGGGCGCCAGCTCGGCCCCAAGACGTTCCTGGTGGTGAACGCGGGGTTCTGCGCGGGAGGCCAGGTGGGCGTGCAGAACATGCTCGGCCTGTCGCTGCAGTTCCGCATCAGCCCGGAGTGGCGCACGGAAGCGAGCTTCGCGCCGGTCCAGACGTGCAACATCGATACGCCCGGGACACAAGGAATCACGGTGCCGCGGCAGGTCGGTCTGGATCTCTTCTGGGAGAAGCGCTACTGACCATGGCTCGCGCACTGCTGATCGCCAACCCAGCGGCGGCGCGCACCGAGGCGCGCGCGGTCACCACGGTCCGGGATACGCTGCGCCGTGGCGGCTGGACAGTCGAGGTGCTCGCCACGGCTCGGGCGGGCGATGCGCGCCGCTTCGCCCGGGAAGCCCACGCCCAGGGCTTCGACACGCTCGTCAGCTACGGGGGCGACGGCACGGCGATGGAGATCGCCGCTGGCGCCGTGAAGAGCGGCATCCCGCTCGGGCTGGTCCCGGGCGGCACGGGGAACCTGCTCGCCGGAAACCTGCGGCTGCCACGCAACCCCGCGGCGGCAGCGCGCGTGATCCTGGCCGGCCGCACCGCGCCGATCGACCTTGGCACCGTCGAGCGCGCCGACGGCACGCACTATTTCGCCGTATGTGGAGGCACGGGTTTCGACGCCCAACTGATGGCGGGAACAGCCGCGACGGAGAAGCACCGCTGGAAGATGGCGGCGTACGTGATGCAGGCGTTCGCGGCGCTTCCCCACGTCACGAGTCCGCTCCACCGCGTGACGGTGGACGGAGTGGCGCGTGAGCTGCCGGCGGCCATGGTGCTGGTCGCGAACTGCGGGGAGCTGGTGCCGCCGTTTCTGCGGCTGCGGCACGACATCGCGCCGGACGACGGCTGGCTCGACGTCGTGGTGCTTCGGGCCGTGGGCGTGGTGCAGAGTCTGAGCGCGTTCTTCGAGCTCGTGTGGCGGCCGTCGAACGGCGCGCGGCGCTTGTGGTTCGGCCGCGGCCGCAGCGTGCGCGTCGAGGTGCTCGAGGGCCCGCCTCGGCCGATGCAGCTCGACGGTGAACCGTGGGGTGACGCGCCGTTCGAGGCGCGACTCCTGCCGGCCGCGCTTCCCATCATCGTGGACCCCGCCACCGCGCCGCTGAGCGCGTCGCGTCGTGCCTGACCGCATCCTCCTGATCGACGATGACGCCGACGAGCTGCGCGCCGTGGGCGACTACTTCGACGGTATCGGCTACGAAGTGGGGCGCGCCGAGACCGCCGAGGCGGGTCTTCAGGCGTTCTACAGTACGCGCCCCGATGTCGTGATTCTCGATCTGCAGCTCCCACCTGCCCGCAGGCTAGAAGTGCTGGAGCAACTCAAGTCCCGTGGCGGCTCAGTCATCTTCCTCATCGAACAGGACAACGCCGAGACCGCGGTGCGCGCCATGCAGATCGGTGCGGAGTACTTCCTCACGAAGCCCGTGGACCTGAACTATCTTAACGCGGCCACGGCGCGCGTCTGCGACAAGGTCCGTTTGATGCGCCAGCACGCGCTCCTGCGCGAAGCGCTGGACCGACTGCTCTCGATGCCGTGGCCGGGGAAGGGGCGTGAATTGCAGAAAGTCTTCGAGCGCTTGCCGGCGGACTTGCGCACAGGCGGGGACGCCGGGGGGAGCGAGGGGGCCGGAGGGGGCGCCGACGGGCGCCACCAGCCCCAGGCCCTCGCCGAGGTGGAGCGGGTGCACATCGAAAAGACGCTCAGATTCCACGAGGGCAACCGCACGCGGGCGGCCCACGAGCTCGGGATTTCGCGCGCGACGCTGATCAACAAGATTAAGGTCTACGGGCTCGACATTTGAGGTGGACCATGACCGACAAACCGAAACTGATGGAGCACGATGCCATGGTGTGCCGCTCCTGCGGCAATGAGGAGCGCGCCTCGGAAGGCTATCCCTGCGGCGACTGCGGTACCTTCATCTGCTTGATCTGTTCTTTCCGAGGCGTCACGCGCTGCAAGACGTGCGAGGAGAAAGCCAAGGCCTCGCAGAGAGCCTAACCCCCCGCTCCCCGCCGTTTCTGGATCTCGCGCGTCACGTCGTCGGGTGAGGTGCCGAGCTCCTTCGCCAGCTTCTCGACGGCGTCGCTCGCCCCCGGCCAGTCGCCTGCGGCCGCGAGCGCCGCGAGCGCGATGTCCTCGACCACGGTCGTTCGCTCCTCCAAATCGCGGGTGCGCACGGCCACCTCGCGCGCGAGCCACTGCTCGAGCTCGCGGCGGTCGATCTCCAGCTGCCGCTGCCGCAGCCCGGCCTGGAGGGACATCTCGAGCTCGTCCAGGTCCACCGGCTTGATCAGGTAGTCATACGCTCCGAGCTTGAGACACTCGATGGCCGTGCGTGGCTCGTCGATCGCCGTGAGCATGATGATGGCGAGGTCCGAGTCGGCCGCGAGCGCCTTGGGCACGAGCTCCACGCCGCTCATGTTCGGCATGCGGATGTCGGACAGCATCACCTGCGGCGACTCCGCGGCCTGGCGGTCGAGCGCCTCGGCGCCGCTCGCGGCCTGCAACACCCGATAGCCGAGCCGCGTGAGAAATCGATCGAGTGCCTGGCGGATGCCGTCTTCGTCGTCGACCACGAGCACGGTGGTCGGGGGGCTCTGCGGGGCGGGGTTGGGCATGGCGCTAACCTAGGTGCCCTCCACAACCCGAGCAAGCCGAGGTATGCTTCGCGCTCCCATGGCGCCTTCCCTTCACTCCAACCTCGCCGCGGTCCGCGGCATCTCGGTGGGACACTGGACCGACCTGGCGCGGGCGACCGGATGCACCGTGGTGCTCGGGCCGGACGGTGGGATGCGGGCCGCCTGCGCGGTGCGAGGGCGCGCAACCGGAACTCGCGAGCTGGATGCGCTCAGCCCCCGCCACCTGGTCGATCGCATCGACGCAGTCCTCTTGACCGGCGGATCTGCCTACGGCCTCGGCGCGGCGGACGGGGTCATGCGCTGGCTCAAGGAGCGCGGGCGTGGCATGCCGGTGGGGTCCGCCGGCATCGTCCCGATCGTGCCCACCGCGGTGATTTTCGACTTTGACCTTGCCCCCGGGGGCAAGGCGGACCGCTGGCCGACGGCGGAAGACGCGTACCGGGCGTGCGGCGCCGCGTCGGGCGAGGTCGCCGAGGGATCGGTCGGCGCGGGCACCGGAGCCACCGTCGGCAAGGCGCTGGGGCCGCGCGCCGCCATGAAGGGCGGCGTGGGCAGCTGGGCCGCGAGCGGCGGCGACATCGTCGTGGGCGCGCTGGTGGTGCTGAACGCGGTGGGCAACATCCTCGACGGCTCCGGGGCGATCCTCGCGGGCGCCCGCGGCACGGGCGGCAAGTTGGTGGACGCACTCGAGCATTTCGCCCGGGGAGGAGCGCCGTTCGGCGCGGTGGCGGCGCGCAACACGACGCTTGCCGTGGTCGCGACCAACGCAACCCTCGACCGCACGGGACTCGAGGCCCTGGCCCAGGCGGCGGGTGACGCGCTGGCCCGGCGCATCGTTCCTTACGGCACCCTGTTCGACGGCGATGTCGTATTCGCGGTCAGCACCGCCGCTGCGGCGCCCGCGACCCCGTTGCAAGCGGAGGCCCTCGCGGCGCTCGCTGTGCCCACAGCGGTGGAGCGCGCCGTGCGGCTCGCGCGGGGCCTCCGCGACATTCCTGGTCTCGCCGACCGGTGACCGACCGTCTCGAGCGCGACGTCGCGGACGTCGCGCGCAAGTGGGTGCCCGATCCGCGGCTCGGCGTGTTCGACGTGACCGTCGAGCCGCAGCGGCTGGCCGGCTGCACCACCAGCCGCGACGCCCTCGGGGCGTTGCGCCGCATCGCGGCGGACGCGGGCCGTGCGGCCGACGTCCGGCTGCTCCCCGATGCCTCCGTCCGTGAGGAACCGGCGGCCGTGGTCACGGCCGCCGTCGCGCCGCTGTTGCGCGAGCCGCGTATCACGGCGGACCGGGTAAGCGAGGCGCTGCACGGCGAGCCGCTCGCGTTGCTCGAGCGGTGCGAGCAGGGAGGGGCGTGGCTGCGGGTGCGCGGGGGCGACGGCTACCACGCGTGGACACATCCTGGTTATCTGAGGGGCGGATCGAGTGAATGGGCGGAGGACTGGAGCACGCGGGCCGCCGGACGCTCGCTCGGCGCCGAGCTCAAGTTTGAGGATCAACGCTTGCGACTTGCGGTGGGCGCGCGTGTCGCGCTGCGCAGAGATGAGCAGGTCGAGACGGCGGACGGACGCATGTGGAGCGTGAGCGCGGGGATCGTCAGGCTGGAATCGGAGCTCCGAGCCGAGGCGCGGCTGCTCGCGCCGCCGGAGTGGGCGCTGCACTGGTTCTCGGGTGCCCCGTATCTCTGGGGTGGGCGCACCGAGTGGGGCATCGACTGCTCGGGCCTGGTGCAGGGAACGTACGCGGCTCGGGGGATCGCGCTCCCCCGCGACTCGGACCAGCAGTCGCTCGCGGGACGAGAGGTCAAGATCGATGCGGCCGGCTCGGGCTATGAGGCGGGCGATCTGCTGTGCTTCGCGGACGGGCGCCGGATTTCCCACGTCGCCCTGTGGGCCGGGGCGGGTCGGATCGTGCACTCCGCGCTGGCGCGCGGCGGCGTCGGCTCGGACGACTTGCTGGGCGACACGCCCGGTGCGAAGCGGCTGCGCGACATGCTGGTGGCGGTGCGGCGCCTGAATCCCCGACGGTAGGTCGATTAGTGTAGGGGCGCAGCATGCTGCGCCCCTACCACACCGGGTCCACTCCCCCACTCGTCCAGTCATCGGTCGATTATGTTTTGCGGCATGAAGCTCGTTCTGTTCGACATCGATGGGACGCTCCTCTGGACCGACGGCGCCGGGCGCCGGGCGATCCAGCGCGCCCTCGTGGATGAGGCCGGTACCGCCGGGCCCATCGACCGCTACCGCTTCGATGGGAAGACCGACCCGCAGATCGTGCAGGACCTGCTGTCGCTCGCGGGGCACGCGGGAGCGGAGAAGTCGACCGTGATCCAGGCGGTCTGCCGACGCTATGTGGATCACCTCCGCACCGAGCTGGAGCGGCCGACCCAGACGACGCGGGTGATGGCGGGAATCGCCGACCTGCTCAGCGCGCTGGAGCCATACGAAACGGACCGCCGGGCCCTGGTCGGCCTGCTCACGGGCAACGTCGCCCCGGGAGCCGCACTGAAGCTCCGATCGGGCGGGCTCGACCCGGCGCGGTTTCGCGTCGGGGCGTACGGCTCGGACTCCGCCCGGCGGGCCGACCTTCCAGCGGTCGCCGCCGCGCGGGCGACGGCCCTCACGGGCGGGATCTTCACCGGATCGGACGTGATCATCGTGGGCGACACGCCGGATGACGTGGCCTGCGGCCGGCCGATCGGCGCGCGCAGCGTGGCGGTCGCCACCGGCTCCTACGATGTCCCGGCCCTCCGCGCGACCGGCGCGGCGTACGTGTTCGAAAACCTTACCGACACGGCCGCCGTGCTCGACGCCATTTTCGCATGAACCACCTGTCGGCCTCTCCGGCGGACGAGCTCGAGGTCAAAGCACGGGTGGATGATCCCGAGGAGCTGCGGGCCGCCCTGGTACGCGCCGGGGCGGGGCTCGTGTTTCGCGGCGACATGATTGACCGGCGGTTCGATCGGGACGGCACGCTCGTCGAGCGCGACCACGTGCTGCGTCTGCGAGAGTATCGCCCCGCCGACGGCACCCCGGCCCACGGGGTGCTCGGGTGGAAGGGCCCCCCCTCGCAACGCGGGAAGTACCGTCACCGCGCCGAAGCGGAAGCCCGGGTCGAAACGCCCGACTCGGTGTTGACGATCCTCGAGCAGCTGGGTTTCGCGGTCTCGCTGCGCATCGACCGCCGGGTGGAGGTATACCGCCTCGGCAGGGCCACGCTGCGCCTCGAGTGGTATCCGGCGATGGACGTGTTGCTCGAGGTGGAGGGCGAGCCGTCCGAGATCGAGCGCGCGATCGCCGCCACCGGTCTCGCCCGAGACCGGTTTCTTCCCGAGTCGCTGCCCTACTTCGTGGCGCAGTACGAAGCCCGCACTGGCCGGGCCGCCCTCGTCGCCCGATGAGCGCGCCGGTGAAGATCCCGATGCCGCTGCGCGTCCCCGAGATCGCGCCGTCGCTCGGCCGGGTCCTGGTGCCCCGTCGCCTGGAGGAGCCGTGGGTTCCACTCGACGACATCCGCGAGGAGCTCGCGACGCGCGTCATGGAGCTGGCCGGCGAGGCGCGCGGCGCCGCCGCCCGCGAGGAGCGCGACCGGGTGCTCGACGCGGTGAGCCGGCGCGCCTGGCTCAGCGCGTGGGAAGGCGCAGTTCGCCGGGCCGGTGAGCGCGTCACGGCCGCGCTCGATGGGGAGATCGAACGGGCCGCCCGCCAGGTTCGGATGCCGCGCGGGCGGCGCCGCCGCAGTCTTCTCACCGGCCCCGAGAAGCGCGCGATCGCCGCCCGGCTCGCCGCGGGCGGCGAGGCGCTCGTGGCCGCCCTCGACGCACTCGATGGGGTGGCCGGGCGCGTGCGCGAGGCGAGTGTACTCGACAAGGCGGCGCATGCCGACTGGCAGGAGGCGCTCCGCACCGTCGCGCGCCGCCTCGAAGCGGCATGGCTCGCGCTCGAGACGCAGGTCGCCGACGAGCAGCGCCGCTGGGGAGACGAGATCGACGCGGTCGCCCGCTGGCGGCCGTCGCTCTGGCCGTTGTTGGCGCTGTGGGCGCCGCTCGCCGTGGTCCTGGTGTGGCTCGGATTGGTGCTGGGCGGCTACCTCCCGGCCCCCGCGTGGCTCGCGTCGCGCCTCGGCTTCTGAGCGGCGGGCCGTGACCGCGATCGGCGTCGGGGTCGATCTGGTGGAAGTATCGCGTGTGGCCGCGATCATCGCCGACAAGGGATCGCGCGTGTTCGAGCGGCTGCTCACGCCGGCCGAGCGCGCCTACTGCGAGAGTCGCCCGGACCCCGCAACTCACGTGGCGGTTCGACTCGCCGCCAAGGAGGCGGTCTACAAAGCGCTCCAGGGGAGCGACGCGGCTCGGGGGATCGGCTGGCGGGAGATCGAGGTGATCCGCGCGCCGGACGGCCGCCCGGATGTTCGATTGAGCGGGCATGCGGCGGCTCGCGCCAAGCAGCTGGGGGTGGAGCGGGTGCTGCTGTCGTTGTCGCACACCCATCAAGCCGCCGTGGCTGTGGTCGTGTTGGAGCGGGGGTGATGCGTCGTCTTGAATTCCCGACTAATTCACTCTAGTATTTGACACCCCCTTATTGAGAATCATTCCCATCTACCGTAAGCCCCTCCTTGGCTTGCTGTTGAGCGCCTGCGTGGCAGCCCGCGCGGTAGGCCAAGCCACCGATTCGTTGTCGGTCTCCCGGCGCATCGTGGCGGCCGCGTCCCTCGCCGCCAAGGAGTACGCCATGGGGGTTACGCCGCGGGGCGGGCGCGTGACCGTGCCCGAAGAGGTCTCGGAGGCCAGGCAGTTCCTCGAGCAGGCGCGGCTGGACGTCGGGTCCCTGCCCGTCGCCGTCCGGGCCGTCGCCGACTCCGATCTGACGGCCCTGCAGGCGATGATCGATCGCGTGGCTCCGCCCGATTCGGTGTCGCAGCGGGCGGGCACGCTGGTTCAGCGGATCGCCGCTGCCGCCGGTGGCGCGCTCGACCCGTATCCCCAGCGGCCGCCTTCGCTCACCCGCGGGGCGGCGGTGTTTCGGGAGCAGTGCGTGCAGTGTCATGGTCCGACGGGTCGGGGCGACGGGCCTAAAGCACGCCAGCTCGAGGGTCCACCGCCCGCGAGCCTCGCCGACCGTGCGGCGATGAGCACGGTGTCCCCCGTCGACGTGTACCGCAAGCTCACGATCGGCGTCGCGGGTACGGCCATGCCGCAGTTCGAGGAGACGCTGTCCCCCGAAGACCGCTGGGCGGTCGCGAGCTACGTCGCGACGCTCCGAGCCGACGATGCAATGGTGCGCGAAGGCGAGGGGATTCACGCCGCGCAGTGCGCGTCGTGTCACGGCCCGACCGGGGGAGGCGATGGTCCGCTGGCGCAGTCCCTATCGGTCCGGCCGCCGGCGCTCGCCGACCTCGCCGTGCTCGGGCGCTTCACCGACCAGGAGCTGACGCGGCTCATCTTGCGGGGCCGGCCGGGCACGCCGATGCCGGGCTACGCCCGCACGCTCGACTCAGGGCAAGTCGCGAGTCTCGTCGCGTTCCTGCGGGTGATACCGCTGGCTGAGCGGCAGCGGCACGAGACCTCGCCCGCGGCCGCGACATTCTCCACGGTGCGGCGCCAGCTGGACTCGGCGGTGGCGCTGCGCTCCGACAAGATCGCGTTCGATGCGTATCTCACGTTCGAGCAGGTCGAGACGGATGTGCGCGCCAGGAACGCCGCGCTCGCCGGCGAGCTCGAGGACGCGTTCGCCAGCTTGCGCGCCCGGGCGGGAGCGGGTGCGGGAAGCGACGAGCTCGAAGCGATTCATGCCCGGCTGCTGGCGGGACTGGAGCGCGCCGAGCGGCTGGTCGCCGACCGGAGCTCGGGCGCGAACCTCCTGATGCAGTCGTTCGTGCTGCTGCTGCGCGAGGGGTTCGAGGCCATCCTGATCGTGGCGGCGCTGATGGCGTTCCTCGCCAAGGCCGGCGCGGTCGAGCGCCGGCGTCACGTGGCGCAGGGCGCCTGGGCCGCCGTGGGCGCGAGTCTCGTGACCGCCGCGGTGGTCGAACTGCTGTTCGAGATCACGCCCGGCCAGCGCGAAGCGCTCGAAGGCGTCACCATGCTCGTGGCTACCGCGGTGCTGTTCTACGTGAGCTATTGGCTGCTGTCGAAGATCGAGGTGGCGAGGTGGAACGCGTTCGTGAAGGGCCGGATGGAAGAGGCGCTCTCGACCGGCTCGGGGCTCGCGCTCGCCTCAGTGGCGTTCCTCGCCGTGTATCGCGAGGGCTTCGAGACCATCCTGTTCTACAAGGCGCTTCTGACTTCGGCCGGATCGGGCGGCGGTGGATCGGCGGCCGGGCCGGTGCTGGCGGGCATCGCCCTCGGGGCCGTGGCGCTCGTCATCGTTTACGTCGCGATCAGCCGTTTTGGGATGAAGGTGCCGCTCAAGCCGTTTTTCGCGGTGACGAGCGCGATGCTCTATTACATGGCCTTCGTGTTCGCGGGGAAGGGGATCGCCGACCTGCAGGAATCAGGGATCCTGGGGACGAAGGTGGTCGAGTGGGCGCCGCGCATCCCGGTGCTCGGCATCTACCCCACCGTCCAGTCTCTGTCGCTTCAGCTCCTCTTGATCGTCCTCTTGGTCGCGGCGGTCGTGTGGCTCCAGCGCAATCGGTTCAATGGCGCCGAGCCAGATCGTCGGCGGCCGTCGTTCCCATGAGCGCCGCCGGCACCGGGGCGGCCTCGGGCTCGCGTAGCCACCCGATCACCCAGACACCGCCGGCCATCACGAGCACGCTGGTCAGCTGCGCCAGGGTGAACGACCCCAACAGCCGGTCGTCCTTCGCCCTCACGAACTCCACCAGAAACCGCTCCGCCCCCGCCAGCACGAGATAGACGCCGAACCGCCAGCCGACGGCGTGCCGGTGATCACGCAGGCGCCACAGCCACCAGAACGCCAGCATCATCAGCGTCGTCTCGTAGATCTGTGTGGGATGGACGGCCACCAGCATCGAGGAATCCGCTGGGTTAATACCGGGCGGGAACGTGGTCACGTGCAGGCTGCCGCTCAGCTGACCCACCGTCGTGGGGGGCAGCCCCTCGGGAAACTTCATCGCCCACGGCAGCGTGGACGGGATGCCGTAGTCGTCGTTTACGAGAAAGCAGCCCACACGGCCGAGCGCGTAGCCGAGCGCCAGGGGCGCGGCGGTGAGCTCCATCGACCAGCGCGCGGGCACTCGCCGCCACCAGCCGAGCCCCAGGACCGCGGCCACCCCCCCGAGGAACCCGCCGTACCATACGAACCCGCCGCGCCGAAACAGGGCGTCCCACTCCCCGGTGAGCAGCACGTACCAGATCTTAGCCCCCACGATGCCCCCGATCACCGCCGCGAACACGATATCCGCCGCGTAGTCCTCGTTCATGCCACGGCGCCGCAGATCGACCTGTATCGCCCAGCCGGCCATGAGGAATGCGACCATCATCATGAGGCCGTAGCCCGTGATGGTGAGCGGGCCGAGCTGGAAGGTCAGCGGGTAGATGGTCATCGCGATTGCGGATTGCGGATGGTGGACTGCGGAAGCTCCGCGGGCTCGAGCCCGGGGAGGGGAAGGTCGGCCTGCGCGTCGAGGGTCCAATCGCTGCGCTCACCCAGCCCCAGCCGGTGCCACCCGGCGCGGGCGATCATGGCCGCGTTGTCGGCGTTCAAACGCGGGCTCGCCACTGCGACGCGGGCCAGCCCGGAGAGCCGCTGGGCCGCGAGCTGCGCGAGCGTGCGGTTGCACGCCACGCCGCCGCCCAGCACGGCGGTGCGATAGCCGGTGGCTCGGACGGCGCGCTCCAGCTTCGTCACGAGCACGTCGAGCACCGCGTCCTGGAAAGCGCGGGTGAGATGCGGCCGGTCGCGCTCCAGGTTGTCGCTCGCCCGCACGGCGCGCAGCACCGCGGTCTTGAGGCCGGAGAACGAGAACTCGTAGCCTTCGTCGCGCATGGGGCGGGGAAACGAGAATCGCCCGGGATCGCCCTGGGCCGCGAGCCGTTCGATTGCGGGGCCCCCCGGATAGCCCAGGCCGAGCAGCGTGGCCACCTTGTCGAAGGCCTCGCCGGCGGCATCGTCGCGTGTAGCGCCGAGCAAACGGTAGCGCCCCCAGGCGGGGACATCGAGCAACAACGTATGGCCGCCCGACACGAGCAGCGCCACGAAGGGCGGCGCCAGGTCCGGATCCTCGAGCGCGGGCGCGAACAGATGGCCCTCCATGTGATGCACGCCGATCAGCTCACGGTCTCCCGCATAGGCGAGGGCCTTGGCGTACACCACACCCACGAGCAGAGCGCCGACGAGGCCCGGCCCCTGCGTCACCGCGACGGCGTCCACGGCGCTCCAGGCGAGTCCCGCCTCGGCGAGCGCGCGGTCCACCACCGCTGGCAGCGCGGACAGGTGCGCCCGGCTGGCGAGCTCCGGCACCACACCGCCGAACACCTTGTGCACGTCCTGCGATAGAATGACGAGACCGGCGAGCTCTGGGCGCTGCCGCTCGCCCACGAGGACGGCGGCCGACGTCTCGTCGCAGGACGTCTCAATGCCGAGAACGACTTCAGCCACGTCCGGTCTTTCGCTTGAGAGACACGGAGTCTGGAACGGCTCGCGCGACCAGGCCCGGGGGCCCGCTCACGGTAAGCCGCGCGTAGCCGCCCGGCCCCGCCTTCCCGACCAGGTGCGCCACCACGCGCACGCTGTCCCGAGTGAGCGTGTTCACCCGTGACGCCGGGCCGCGCACCGTCACCGCCACCCGCTCGGGGGACAAGAGGAAGCCGGTGAAGCCCGAGGCCGCGGTCGTGATCGGGACGCCGGCGATCGAGCGCTCGATGATCGCCGTCACTTCGCCCGCCATCCGCACCGACTTGGGTGAGATCCGGACGAGGCCTAACGGCGTGGTGTCGAGCGGAACGGTCTGGAAAAAGGGACCGCTCACGCTGGAAATCACGGTCGGGAGCGTCGTCACCGAGTCCAGCTTGGTGAGGCTCTTCTCCGGTCCCACCAGGCGGGCCAGGCTGGGCGTGATCGACAGTCCGCGGAGTACGTAGCCCGACTCGGCTTCGACCTTCACGCGCGGCACGATCCGGACGTCCTTGTGCGACACGGAGTCCAGCAGGACCTCGATATCGCGCGGGCGAATGTCGGCGACCTGCAGGTCGATGCCCTTGGGTAGCTCCACGTCGGTGGGTTGGAGCTGGATGCGCCACACCGAGGCGGAGAACGTATCGGGAATGACCTTGCGAATCACGCGCGGGAAGGAGCGTAGCTTGAGGATTTCGCTGCCCTTGCCGGAGATCACCACCGTGACGCCGGCGGGCTGCTGCCGAACCGTCCGCCCGGGCGGGATGGCGATCGCGAGTCGCAGGGCGAACCTTTGCGTGAGGGGCTGCTGTGCCGCGACCGCCACGTACAGCATGATCGCGAAGAACAGGGCCGCGAGCTTGATCGGCCAGTTGCGCACGAACAGCTGCCCCAAGCTAGCGCGGACGGTCATCGATCAGCCGCCGGATCAGGGTTTCGTTCACGGGACCATCCCACTCCGATGCGCCGATCACTTTCTTGACGATCACCCCGTCGCGATCGATCACCCAGCTCTCGGGCACGCCGGTCGCCTGGTAGGCCTGCTTGATGGCCGCCGTCTGGTCGTGCAGGATGTCGAAGCTGAGCCCCAGCTCGCGCGCGAACGACATGACCACGGAATCGTCCTGCTCGTCGATGCTCACCGCCACCACCCGGAAGTCGCCGCCCCCCCCGAGCCGGCGGTACAGCCGCTCCATCGACGGCATCTCCACGCGGCATGGCAGGCACCAGGTGGCCCACACGTTGAGCAGCAGAACCTTGCCGCGGTAGTCGGCGAGCGTCGTTGGGCGAGCGGTCCGCAGGTCTTTGGCGTGAAACGCGGGCGCGGTGGAGCCCACACCCAGCAGGTCGATCTGCGGCGCGATTTTGATGGCGAGCGCAGTGCCGAACACCAACGCCATCACGACGCCGATCGCGACCGTCCATTGCCGCGGTGGCGTCATACGGTCACCAGGCAGCGCCGCCGCAGGTCCCGGACCTCGCGGGCCGGGTCACCGCTCGTGAAGATCGCGTTGCCCGCCACGAACGTATCCGCACCGGCGGCGTGCGCCGCCGCGATCGTGTGGGACGTGATTCCACCGTCCACCTCGAGGAACGCCCGGGAGCCGTGCGCGGCCAGCAGCTCGCGCGCCCGGCGGATCTTGTCGTTCGAAGCAGGGAGGTATGTCTGCCCGCCGAACCCGGGGTTCACGGTCATGATGAGCAGCAGGTCCAAGTCGGCGACGACTTCTTCCGCGAGCTGCAGCGGCGATCCCGGGTTGAGCGCGAGTCCGGCGAGCATCCCTTTACTCCGCGCCGCGGCGAGCAGGCCCTGCACGTGCAGCGTCGCCTCGGGGTGGAAGGTGAAGACGGATGCGCCCGCGGCGGCGAACGATTCAAGGTAGCGCTCGGGCTCGACCACCATCAGATGGACGTCGATCGGCTTGTCGGTGAGTCCGCGCAGCGCCGCGATCATGTTCGCTCCGAACGTGAGGTTCGGTACGAACCGGCCGTCCATCACGTCGACGTGCAGCCAGTCGGCGCCCCCGGCCAGGACCTGCTTCACCTGCTCGGCGAGCCGGGCGAGGTCCGCCGACAGCACGCTGGGCGCGATGCGAATCCCGTCTCCTCCCCCGTTGGTCATCATGGGCTCCGGGCCACGACGATGTCCACTACGGTGCCGGGTGCGGCGAGCGTACCGGCCGCCGGTTTCTGCCCGACGATCGTTCCGGGGTTCGCGTCGCTCGTCCGGCGTCGCGTCACCGTGCCCAGCTCGAGGCCGTCCAGCTCGAGCCGGGTGCGGCCGTCCGCCTGCGACATGCCGAGCAGATCGGGGACCGCGATCGTGGGAGCTCCCCGGCTCAACACCACCGTCACCGGAGCGCCCGGACTGAGCACTGTGGTCGCCGCCGGGCGCGTGAGCATCGCGATGCCCCGCGGCGCGGCGGCTTGCACCGATTCCGCCTGCGCCACCGTGAGCCCGGCCGCCGCGATCAGGCGCCGGGCCAGCTCGCCGTCCAGGCCGGTCACGTCCGGTACCGGAATCTTGGGCGGGCCCTCGCTCGACACCAGTGTGACCCGCAACCCCGCCGGAGCGCTCACGCCAGGCGGCGGGTCCTGCCAGACGATCGTACCCTGGGGCGCCGTCGGGTGCGGCTCGCCACCGCCCTCCTGCACCTGGAGGCCGACTCTCTTGAGCTGGTCCGACGCCTCCTGCAACGACAGGCCCAACACGCGCGGCACCACTCCGTGTCTGGCCAACAGGGGCGCGGGGAACAGGACCAGGTACGCCGTCAGGTAGCCGCCCACCAGGGCGCCGAGCAGCGCGAGCCCCCAGCGGCGGGCCCCCATCGCGTCGAGCGTCGGGAGTCTCCATTCCCGAACCGGCGGAATATGCCGGCGGAACCGCATCAGGCCACCCGGGCGAGTCGCGCCGCGTACGCGCCGTCCATTCCGTGGCGCTGGGGCAGCGACTGAAAGTCGCCGGCGGGTGTGACCAGGGTGGCGGGGACCGCGCCCGCAGCGGGTGCACGGACGAACCGGGGGTGGCGCGCCAGGAACTCGGTCACGATGTCGCTGTTCTCCTCCGGCTCGAGTGAGCAGGTCGCGTAGATCAGCAGTCCGCCCGGTCGCACCAGCGCGGCCGCGGCGGCGAGCAACGCCCGCTGGCGCTCCGCCGCCCGCTCGATCGTCCGTGGCGTCACCCGCCAGCGGGCGTCCGGGTGCCGGGCCATTGTGCCGGTGGCGGAGCAAGGCGCGTCCACGAGCACGGCAGCCAGGGACTCCGCCCGGAACGGGGCCGCCAGAAGATCGGCGACGGCGACCCGAATTTCCACTCCCGCGCGCCGCGCCGTGTCGACCAGGCGGCCGACGCGGTCGCGCCGCGCCTCGCCGGCCATCACGCGCGCCCCGCCGCGCTCCAGCGCTACGGCCTTGCCCCCGGGGGCGGCGCAGGCGTCATACACGGAGCAGCCAGCCGGGATCGCGGCGAAGCGGCAAACCAGTGCGTGGGCGGGGTCTTGGACGATAAACCCCCCTTCCTGGAACCCCGGCAGCTCCGGCGGGAGCGGGGAGCGGGGAGCGGTACCCGCCGCTGACACCTGAACGCCCGCACTCATGGGCGCTTCTCGTACCCCGTGTCCAGCCTCCGTGAGCCGCGCGCGAAGCTGATCGAGGCTCCACCGAGCCGGCTGGAGTGTGAGCAGTGGCTTGGAGTCATTCCAGGCGATGAGACGGGCCGTCTCATCGGCACCGAAATGCGCGCGCCAGCGCGCCAAGAGCCAGTGTGGATGGGAGGGTACCGCTCCCCGCTCCCCGCTCCCTGAGCTTGCGAGCTTGCGTAGGGCTTGATTGACGAAGCGCGCTCCGCCCTCGCCAGCCATCTCCCGCGCCAGCTCCACGCTGGTCGATACCGCGGCGTACGCCGGGACCCGCGCGAGCGCGCGCAGCTGGTAGGCTCCGAGCCGGAGGACGTCGTGAAGGCGGGGATCGGCGCTCGCCAGCTCGAGGACCCCGTCGAGCTGCGCGCGGCGCCGCAGCACGCCGGCCGCGAGCTCGTACGCGAGGCGGCGGTCGCGCTCCATCAGGTTCGCGAGCGCCCCATCGCGGGCGCCCTGGAGCGTCGCACCACCGCGCACTGCGTCGAGCATCTGCAGTGCCGCGCGCCGGGCGGCGGTGGCGTCCCTAATCCAGCATCCCTTCGAGCGGCGAGGAAGGCACCGCCACCTCGCGTTTGGGCATGCGGCCGGCGAGGTACGCCGCGCGCCCGGCCTCGACTGCAAGGCGCATGGCCCGCGCCATGGCCACGGGATCGCGCGCCGCCGCGAGCGCCGTGTTCATCAAGATCCCGTCCACGCCTTGCTCCATGGTGAGACAGGCGTCCGATGCGGTGCCGACGCCGGCGTCCACCACGACCGGCACTTTCAGGCGTCGCTTGATCGTGCGCACGCCGAACGGGTTCAAGAGTCCGAGCCCGCTCCCGATGGGCGAAGCGAGGGGCATGACCGCGGCGCAACCGGCGTCTTCGAGCCGCAGCGCGGTCACCAGGTCCTCGTTGGTGTAGGCGAGCACCTTGAATCCCTCCGCGACCAGCGCGCGCGCCGCGACCAGCAGGCCCTGGACGTCCGGCAGCAGGGTCTCCTGGTCGCCGATCACCTCGAGCTTGATGAACTCGTTGAACCCCGCCTCGCGGGCGAGGCGGGCGTAGCGGACGGCGTCTTCGGCGGTGTAGCACCCGGCCGTGTTCGCGAGCAGGAAGTACCGCTTGACGTCGAGGTGGTACAGGACGCCTTCCTCTTTCGTCCGGTCCAGGTCCACCCGCCGGACCGCCACGGTGACGATCTCGGCGCCGGACGCTTCGATCGCCCGGCCCATGGTGTCGTTGTCGCGGTACTTCCCCGTGCCCACCATGAGACGCGAGTGGAACGAGCGCCCGCCGATGGTGAACGGAATGTCCCGGATCGTCTCTACGGCCGTGGTCATGCGCTCAACCCCCTCCCACGAAATGCACCAGCTCGATCGCGTCTCCCGGCGCGACCGTCACCGCGCCGAGCCGGGGACGCCGCACGATCGTGCGGTTGTGCTCCACGACAACGGCGCGCGGGTCGAGCGCGAGCGATTCGAGCAACTCGAGCAGCGTGGCGCCACGCGCCACCGCGCGAGCCTCGCCGTTCACCATCACGTCGACCATATCGTTCATCTATTCAGCTCCTCGAGCATCCGCCGCGCGGCGTGGGCCGGATCGGCTGCGAGCCACAGCGCGCTGATCGCGGCCACGCCGTGGAGATTCACCGCGGCCCGGAGATCGGCGACCCGCTCCGGCGTCACTCCGCCGATTGCAACGACCGGCAATCCGAGACCAGCGATCTGCTTCAGCTCGGCGGTGCCGAGCGGCATCCGGTCGGGATGCGTGGCGGTCGGAAACACGGGCCCTACCAAAAGATAGTCGGCACCCTGCGCGTGCGCGGCCTCGGCCTCGTGCAAGTTGTGCACCGACTTGCCGATCCACCAGCCGGGGTTCAAGCGGCGCGCATCCTCGGGATTGAGGCTCCCCTGTCCCAGCTGAACCCCCGCGGCGCCGGCGGCGAGAGCGACATCGAGGCGGTCGTTTACAAATAGACGCGCAGGCGCACAGGCGCCGAGGCGGCTGGCCAGCTCGAAGTGCTCCAAGCCCGAGAGCGCGCGACCACGCGCGTGAAACGCGAGCTGCTCGCGACCCCCGGCCGCCACCTGCTGCGCTACAATGCTCAGGTCCGGCCGGCGGGCGATCCGCTCGTCGGTGATGGCGTGCAGCCGCGGCAGGGTCGGGAGCGACTTCACCCGAAGCGCTGGCCCGCCTGCGCGCCCCGGCCGCGGACCCACTCCGCCGCGGCCATACGCGCCTTGCCCGCGGGCTGGACTTCCTCGATCCGCACCGCCCCCTGTCCCGTCGTGATCCGCAGTGCGTCGTCCGTCTGCTGGACTTCTCCGGGCGTGCCGCGGCCCTCCACGGCTCGCGCGCCGAACAGCTTGACCTCACGGCCGTCGAGCTCGCTCCACGCTCCGGGCCTGGGGTCGAGCCCGCGGATCAGCCGCGCGACCCGCTCCGCCGGGTCGGTCCAGCGGATGCGCGCCGTATCGCGCGTGAGCTTGGGGGCGTACGTCGCGCGCGCATGATCCTGCGGGTGCGGCTCGAGGCCGTTGGTTTGGTACAAGGCCAGCACCTCGACCAGCGCCTGGGCGCCCATCTCGGACAGATGCTCGGCCAGCTCGCCGCCCGTCTCCTCGCGGTCGATGTCGTGGGGGATCTGCAAGAGAATCGGACCCGAGTCCAGGCCCTCCTCCATCCGCATGATCGTGACGCCGGTCTGCCTGAGGCCGTTCAGAATCGCCCATTCCACCGGTGCGGCCCCGCGCAGCTCGGGGAGGAGGGACGGGTGAAGGTTGATCATGCCCAGCCGCGGCAGGCCGAGCAGGTCGGGCTTGAGGATGTGGCCGTACGCGACGACCACACCGACGTCCGGGGCGAGGGCGCGCAGGCGCGCGAGGAATGCGGGATCGCTCGGGCGCTCGGGCTGCAGCACCGGCACGTCTTCCGCGTCGGCCGCCGTCTTGACGGGGGTTGGGACGGCGGTCGAGCGGGAGCGGCCCTGGGGTTTGTCCGGCTGCGTGACTACCGCGACGACGTCGAACCCTTCGCCGAGCAAGGCTTGGAGGGAGGGGACCGCGAACTCCGGCGTCCCGAAGAAGACTACGCGCACTCAGAGCTCGCCCGCCGGCTCCGGCGTCACGTCTTTCACGTACCCGGACTGGCCCTTGCGCGCCTTCCTCCACTTAGCAAGCAGCAGTCCCCGCTTCACAGCGCTCAAATGGTCGAGGAAGAGGACGCCGTCCAGGTGATCGATCTCATGCTGCGCCGCCCGCGCCTTGAAACCGGAGAGCGCCACCGTGTACGGGCGACCCTCGCGATCGAGCGCCTCGAGAGTGATGCTGAGGTGGCGCTCGACCTCGCCGTAGACCTCGGGGATCGAGAGACACCCTTCCTCCGCGGTTTCCAAGAGGTCACTCGCCTGCACGATCCGTGGATTGATCAGCACCAGGGGCGGTGGGGCATCCTCGCCCACGTCCACGACGGCCACGCGCCGGGCGACGCCGATCTGATTCGCCGCGAGCCCCACCCCCTTGGCGGCGTGCATCGTCTCGAACAGGTCGTCCACCAGCCCGCGCACGGCGTCGTCCAGCGCGGCCACCGGTGCGGAGCGCTGCCGCAGGACGGGCGAGCCGAGCAGGTGGAGCTGGCGGATGGTCACTGCGGTTTGGCGGCCTCGACCGAACGATTGACGATGTTCGCGATGTTGCCGCGCTGGACGATCAAGCGAGACTCCCCGCTCTTAATGGTGACCTCGTCATCCTTCAGGTGCACGACCTCGCCGATGATACCGCCCGAGGTGACGATGCGGTCGCCGCGCTGCAGCGCGGCGAGCAGCTGGCGGTGCCGCTCCTGTTGCCGACGCTGGGGGCGGATCAGCATGAAGTAGAAGATTGCGATCAAGGCGCCGATCTGGACCAGGAAGACGGTCATTCCGCCGCCGGCACTCTGGCCGGAGGGAGCGAACAGCAGGGCGAACATTCCGTGCGCGGTCATGCGGATCCCGTGTGCAAGTAGCGGCGGCGCCACTCCGCGGCCCATGGGCCGAAGGCGTTCCGCCGGATCGCGGCCCGCATCGCTTCCGCGAGCCGGATCAGGTAACGAACGTTGTGCAGCGACAGCAGCCGGAGCCCCAGCAGCTCCTCGGCCATGAACAAATGGCGGAGATAGCCGCGCGAGAACGTGGTGCAGGTCTCGCAGTCGCAGGTCGCGTCGAGCGGCCGCGGATCTTCGCGGTGCTCGGCGTTGCGGATGTTCACCGGGCCGTCGGGTGTGAAGGCAGAGCCGTTCCGGCCGTTGCGCGTCGGCGCGACGCAGTCGAACAGATCCACCCCGCGCTCCACCGCCGCCACCAGATCCTCCGGGAATCCCACGCCCATAAGATAACGCGGCAGGGCGGGGAGCTTCGGCTCGAGCCGCTCGAGCATGTCGTACATGACCGTCTTCGGCTCCCCCACCGAGAGGCCGCCGATGGCGAAACCGGTCCAGTCGCCGAGATCGAGGATGCGGCGGAGGCCCTCCGTCCGGAGCTGGACATGGGCGCCACCTTGCAGGATCGGCCATAACGTCTGGTTTTCATGTGACGCCGTCAGCTCGGCGTGCCGCTTGCGGCAGCGCTCCAGCCATCTCATCGTCCGCTCGAGGGCGTCGCGGGCAGTCGCCTCGTCCGCTCCCCCAGGCACCACGTGATCGAACGCCATCGCGATGTCGGCGCCGAGCGTCCATTGGATCTCCGTGGCGCGCTCGGGAGTGAGCGTGCGACGGCTGCCGTCCACGTGACTCTGAAACTCCACGCCGTCGTCGTCCACCCGGCGGGACCCCTCGAGCGAGAATACCTGAAAGCCGCCCGAATCGGTGAGGAGCGGCCGATCCCAGCCCATGAAGCGGTGCAGGGCGCCCAGCTTCTCGACGACCTGCTCGCCGGGTCGCACGTGGAGGTGGTACGTGTTGGCGAGCACCAGCGTCGCGCCGGCGCCCCGGAGGTCGTTGGGGGAAAGCGCGCGCACGCTTCCCTGGGTCCCGACCGGCATGAACACAGGTGTCTCGACCGCGCCGTGCGGCAGAGTGAGGGTGCCGGCGCGGGCCGCACCGCTCTGTGCTGCGATCCTAAACTCAAACATGAAGGCGCCGGGATTCCGGGAGAATCGCCCTACAACACCACCATCGCATCACCATAGCTGTAAAACCTGTATCCCTCCGAGACCGCTTCCCCGTAGGCTCGCATCACCCGCTCATAGCCCCCGAACGCGCACACCAACATTAGCAGCGTCGAGCGTGGCAGGTGAAAGTTGGTGAGCAGCCGGTCGACGGCTCGGAAGGTGTAGGGGGAGTAGATGAAGAGATTCGTGTCACCTGCCCCCGGCCGGATGGTGCCGTCGGGCGCTGCAACCGTTTCGAGCGTCCGGACCACGGTGGTCCCGACGGCCCACACGCGCCCGCCGGCCCGCCGCCTCTCGTTGATGAGGTCCGCCGTCTCGTCGCTCACCCGGTACGCCTCCGCGTGCATCGGATGGTGCGCGAGGTCGTCCACTTCCACCGGCTTGAACGTGCCGGGGCCGATTTGCAGGTCGAGCGTCGCGAGCGCCGTGCCGCGCTGTTTGATGCGCTCCAGCAGCGCCGCCGTAAAGTGCAGACCCGCGGTCGGAGCCGCGACGCTGCCGTCATGCTCGGCGTACACCGTCTGGTAGCGGTCGCGGTCCTGGGGTCGCGGGGGCCGTTGAATGTAGGGCGGGAGCGGCACCGCGCCGTACTTGGCGAGCGTGGCGCCGGCGTCGAGCGTGCCCACGAACTTCACGCGCCGGAGCCCTCCGCCCAGCACTTCGACGATCTCGGCGGCGCTGTCGTCGCCGAAGCGAACCGTGCGGCCCGGCTTGAGCTTTCCTCCGGGATGCCCCATCGCGAGCCAGGTGCCGTCGGGCAGTGCGCGGACCAGCAGCAGCTCCGCGGAGTTGCCACTCTCCCGTTTCCCGTACAGTCTCGCGGGGATGACGCGCGACACGTTGAGGACCAGCACGTCCTGCGGCGCTACCAAGTCGACGAAGTCTGAGAAGCCCGTGTGTCGGATGCTTCCGCTCGCCCGGTCCAGCACCAGGAGCCGGCTCGCGGCGCGGTCAGCGAGCGGTTCCTGGGCGATGAGCTCGGGAGGGAGCTGGTAATCGAAGTCGGAAGCGCGATGCACTACCCGTCAAACATCGTCGGCTGTTCAGCGCTCTTGGGCGGACTGAAGCCAAAGTGCTTGTACGCGCCCGCTGTCGCACAGCGGCCGCGGGGCGTGCGCGCGAGAAAGCCTTGCTGCATCAGGAACGGCTCGTACACCTCCTCGAGCGTGCCCGGGTCCTCGCCCACGGCGGCGGCGATGGTCGTGAGGCCCACCGGCCCGCCCTCGAACTGCTCGATGATGGTCTTCAGGATCCGGCCGTCCATGTCGTCGAGGCCGAACTCGTCCACGTCGAGCCGTTTGAGCGCTTCGGCCGCGACCGGCGCGGTAATCTTGCCCCCGGCCCTTACCTGGGCGTAATCGCGCACTCGCTTCAAGAGCCGGTTGGCGACGCGCGGCGTGCCGCGGCTGCGGCGGGCGATCTCGGCAATGCCCGCGGCATCGGTCGGGACGTCGAGAATACCGGACGAGCGGCTGATGATCTGGGCCAGGTCGTCGGGCGGATAGTACGAGAGCCGCTCGACCAGGCCGAACCGCGCGCGCATCGGCGGCGTCAAGAGGCCGAACCTGGTGGTGGCGCCGATCAGCGTGAACCGCTCCAGGGCCATGGGGATGGTCTGCGCGTGCGGCCCGTCGGCGATCCGGACGTCCACGCGGTAGTCCTCCATCGCCGGATAGAGGAACTCTTCGAGCACGGGCCGCAGGCGGTGCACCTCGTCGATGAAGAGGATGTCACCCGCGCCGAGTGACGTGAGCATGCCGACCAGATCGCCGGGGCGCTCGAGCACCGGGCCCGACGTGGTCCGAATGTTGACTCCCAGCTCCTTGGCCATCAGAAGGGCGAGAGTTGTTTTGCCCAACCCAGGCGGCCCGAAGAACAGCGTGTGGTCCAGCGGCTCGCGCCGCTGCTTGGCCGCGTCGATCGCGATCTGCAGCGACTCCTTTACCTTCGCCTGGCCGACGAATTCGTCCAGCCGCGAAGGGCGGAGCGCGGCATCGGTCAGCCGCTCATCGGGGAGGGCCTCGGGGGTGGTGACTTGCGCGCGCGCGCGATCGCTCATGCCGCTCTCGTTCCGAGAGGTCGCGCCCGCCACCGCACCGGCCGCGGGTCCCGCTCGAGCGCGTGGCGGGTATGACAGGTGACGCATTCGTCGGTGGCCCGGGTCGCGCCGTCGGGCACCAGCGTGCGGTTAGTCGATCCGCAGCGTGTGCAGATCCATTCGGCCGTCGCGGCCATCGTTATCCCTGAGTGAGAAGTTGCAGGGCGTTACGCACCAAGGTCTCCGCGTCACCGCCGCCGTTGGCTGCCAGCGCCTGCCGCAGCGCCCGGTCGGCTTCGACCGTCGCGTATCCGAGCCGCTCGAGCGCGTGCAGCGCCGCCTCGGCCGCTCCCCCGCCGGGGCTGACGCCTGCCGCCGCGGCCTCCTCAAACTCGCCGAGCTTCTCGGCCAGTTCAAGCGCGAGCCGCTCCGCCGTCTTCTTCCCTATCCCCGACACCGACGCGAGCAGCGCGATATTCCGCTCTTTCACGGCCCGGGACCCGCGCTCGACCCCGAGCGCCGACATCAGGGCGATGGCGATTTTCGGCCCCACGCCGCTCACGCCGATCAGCCGCTGGAAGAAGCGCCGCCCGGTCTCATCGTGAAAGCCGTACAGCGACCAGCCGTCCTCCCGCACCACCAGCTCGGTCGCGAGGCTCACCGCCTCGCCCACCGCGGGTAGCCGCTCCATTACCCCCAGCGGGACGACGATTTCGTATCCCACGCCGCCCGGGGTCTCGATCATTACGCGATCGGCCTGCTTCGCGGCCAGTCGGCCCGAGACCTGGGCGATCACGACCGGAGGATGTGGGTGAGCGCCACGGCCACGCCGTCCGCCGCATCCGCGGGTTTGGGCGCGTCCCTGAGGCGCAGCAGCCGGGCGACCACGCGGCCGACCTGCCCCTTGGGGGCTCCGCCCGCGCCGACGACGGTCTTCTTGATGGTGGCCGGCGCATACTCGGCGATCGCCAGCCCCGCCTGCTCGGCGGCGAGGAGGACCACCCCGCGCGCATGGCCGAGCACCAGCGTGGTGTGCACGTTCTTATGGTAGAAGGCGTTTTCCAGGGCGAGAATGCCGGGGCGATGGCGCGTGATCAGCTCGGTGATGTGCTCGTGCAGCGCGTGCAGGCGGCGGGGCAAGGGGCTCCGTCCGGCCAGCCGGATCACGCCGCACTCGACCAGTCGCCCCATGCCGGCGCCGTTCCCGGTTTCGATCACGCCGTAGCCGGTGACCGACGTCCCGGGGTCGACACCCAGCACCCTCACGCTATGCCGTCGCCGCCGCTAGGGCCTCGGCGTCGATGTCGAAGTTCGAGGAGACCTTCGCGACGTCGTCCATTTCTTCCAGCGCCTCGATCAGCGCGAGCAGGTGCTTCGCGTCTTTCCCGTCCACTTTGACCGTGTTCTTGGGGATCCGGGCGAGCTCGGCCGACTGGACCGCGATTTTCTTGGTCTTGAGCCGTTCGCTGATCTGATGCACCTGGCCCGCGGGTCCGGTGATCAGAAAGACGTCCCCGTCTCGCACCATGTCCTCCGCCCCGGCATCGAGCGCCGCCTCCATCACCGCGTCCTCGTCGGCGCGCGTTGCGTCCACGGTGACCTGGGCCTTGCGGTCGAACATCCACGCCACGGAGTTCGTGGCGCCGAGGTTGCCGCCGTGACGCTGGAAGACGTGGCGAATCTCGGCAACGGTGCGGTTGGGGTTGTCGGTAGTCGCTTCGATGAGGAGGGCCGCGCCACCCGGGCCATAGGCCTCGTAGGTGACTTCTTCGTACGTCACGCCTTCGAGCTCGCCCGTTCCCTTCTTCACGGCACGCTCGATGTTGTCGAGCGGCATATTCTCGGTCTTGGCGGCGTCGATGGCGGTGCGCAACCGGGCATTGCCGGCGGGATCGCCGCCGCCCTGCTTGGCGGCGATAGTGATTTCACGGATCAGCTTGGTGAACAGCGCGCCGCGCCGGGCGTCGGTGACGGCCTTCTTCCGCTTGATCTGCTTCCATTTACTGTGGCCGGCCATGGCTCTAACCTATCGCTTTCACCGGTCAGGGTCGAGCATGTCCTCGAACCGCATCCAGCGCCGATAGAAATACAGATCCACGAACCCCGTCGGTCCGTTGCGGTTCTTGAGAACGATCAGCTCGGTTGCCCCGTCCACCCCGTGTCCCGGGTTATACATCTCTTCCCGGTAGATCCCGAGCACCACGTCGGCGTGCTGCTTGATGGCGCCGAGGTGCCCGAAGTCGTCGAGCGCGGGCCGCGCATTCGGGCGTTTGGCGTCGAACCGCGGCAGCTGCGACACCACGACGAGGGCCACCCGGCGCTCGAGCGCCAGCGCCTTGAGGCGCTGCAACACCAGAGCCAGGTCTTCGTCCTGCGTCGAGCGCGCCACGCCCCGCGGCGATGGGACGAGCTGCAGGTAGTCGACCACGACGAGGCCGAGCTGTCGCAGAGGATCGAGCCGCTCCGCCGCCGTCTCGAAGTCCGCGGCCGCGAGCGGCAACATGGTGAGCGGGAGATCGCGCAGCCGCACGGCCGCGCCCCCAATGCCGGCGCGCGTCTGATCGTTGAGCTTGGCGCCGCGCAGCTCGTCCACCGTGGCGCGGCCTTCGATCGCGAGGGCGCGTTCCATCAGGCGCTCCTCGTCCATCTCGCCGGAAAAGAGCGCGACGCCCGTCCCCTGCTGCGCCGTGCGCAGCGCCAGCCCCAACGCGAGCGCGGACTTGCCAGCCCCGATGTCGCCGCCCAGTACGACCAGGTCGCGGCGTCGCAGGCCCCCACCCAGGATGCGGTCGATCGAGGGGAACCCGGTGGGCACGGTGTCCCCCGGTACCTCGCCCGGCCGCTGCTGGTCCACGCGGTCGACCATGGACTCGAGCGACGGGCGCTTGGAAAAGCGGCGGGTGGTCATACCTCTATAGATGTATACGAGCCGCCCGGGCTGCAACGGTGACGGCGTCCCCTGCCTCGGGACCCAGGACCTCGCGGGCCGGCGCTACCAGCTGGGACAGCACCAGTGCGGCGGCGGCGGGTGTGGCCGGCTCGAGGTGGTCACGCGCGGCGGCCAGAGCGCGCTTTAGGGGACCGGGGAGGGCGAGGCTCGCGAGCCGCGCCTCGAGCGCCTGCAACCGCCGGCGGTGGTTTTTGCCCGACACGGGCTGCGGCGGCAGCAGCGCCTCCGCTGAGCGCACGATGAGCCAGAGCGCGAACAGGCCCTCGCGCTTGGGTCCTCGCACCGCCTCAGCGACCAACCCGATCAAGCGCTCCTCTGCGGGCGTCGTGGCGCGGTTCACGCGACGAGGCGCTCCACCGTTGCCGCCACCTCCGCTGGCGTGATATCGGCGAGGCAGCGGTGATGGCCGAGCGGGCAGGAGGCGGTCCCCGTCGCCGAACAGGGGCGACAGTCGAGGGCGCGCTCCAGCACCGCGGCCGGCGCGCGGTAGGGAAAGAAGCCGAACCGCTCGACGGTGGGTCCGAACAGCGCGACCACGGGTGTACCGACCCCGGTGGCCATGTGCATGACACCGGTATCGCCCGATACGAGGACCCGCGCCCGGGCGAGCAGCGCGCCGGTCTCCTGGAGCGAGAACTCGCCGGCCGCGCTCGCGACCGGGTTTCCCCCTCCCGCTCCCTCGCCCACGAGCTGCTGGGCGAGGCCGCGATCCTCGGGCCCTCCCACGACGACGGGCCGGTACCCGGCGGCTGCCAGCCGCTCGGCGAGCGCGCTCCAGTGAGCCACGGGCCAGCGTTTGGTGGCGTGGGCGGCGCCCGGCGCGAGAGCCACGAGCCGTTCCCCCGCGAGTCCGCGCTCCGCGAGCCATTGTGCCGCGCGGTCCTTGGCGCCGGGGCCGAGGCAGAAATCGGGCGGCCCGCCGTCTGGCTGCGTGTCGAGTCGGCGCGCCGCCTCGAAGTAGCGCTCGGCGACCGGCCCGGGCGCGCGCCGGCGGTAGACGTCCAGCTTGGTGGCGATGAGCAGTGATCGGGCCAGTTTGCGCTTGCCGTACCCCGACCAGCGGCAGCGCACCAGCAATCGCAGGCCCGCGCTCCGGATGCTGCCGTGGAGATCGAGACCGTGCGTCGGGGCGAGGGCACGCAACCGACGGGCGAGGTCGCGGATCGGCTCGCCCGGCTCGAGCGCCACGACGTCGGACAGGTGGGGGTTGTCGGCCACGAGCGGCGCCATGGCGCGCTTCGTCACGTACACGAGCCTTGCCTCCGGGTGACGACGGGCGAGCGCGCGCACGAGCGGCGTGGTCAGCAGGATGTCGCCGATGGAGCTGAATCGGACCAGGAGAACGCACAGCACGCCGCAAAATAAGTCCTGCGTTGCCCGGCTTCGCCAGTCGCCATTAGCTTTGGCCTATGGTGCGGCCGAAGACCATCCTCTGGGTAGATGACGAAATCGAGGGCCTCGCCGCGCACCGGCGCTTCCTCGAGGGCCAGGGGTTCACGGTGGCCGCCGCTGCCCACGGCGACGACGCGCTCGCGCTGCTGCGGCGCCAGCCGTACAGCATCGTGCTGCTGGACGAGCAAATGCCCGGGCGACGCGGGCTCGAGCTGATCGGCGAGATCCGCGCGCTCGACCCCGCCATGCCGGTCGTGATGGTCACCCAGAGCGAGGAAGAGGGCACGCTGCGCGAGGCGATCGGGATCGAGGTGGACGACTACCTCGTGAAGCCGGTCCAGCCGCGCCAGATCCTCTCGGTGATCACGCGCCTCCTCGAGGGCGACCGCATCCGCCAGCAGCGCCTGGCGCGTGATTTCGTCACGCGGTTCCGCGAGCTCGAGGGGCGGCGGGGCGCGACCCTCGCCTGGCGCGAGTGGATCGAGCTGGTCGCGGAGCTGGCGCGCTGGGAGGTCCGCCTGGGCGCAGCCAACGAGCCCGGCCTCTCCGAAGCCCTCCGTAGTCTGCAGCGCTCGCTGCGCAAAGACTTCGCCGAGTACGTCGCCCGGCAGTACCCGCGCTGGCTCGCCGGTCCCGAGGGCGACCGGCCGCCGCTCTCCGTGGATGTAGGCGCCGAGTTTCTCGTCCCGGTGCTGCGCTCCACGGGACGAGTGCTGTTCGTGGTCATCGACTGCCTGCGGCTCGACCAGTGGGAGGTGCTGCGGGACCTCATCACGCCGCTGTTCGACGTGGAGGAATCGCACTATTACAGCATCCTGCCAACGGCGACGCCGTTCTCGCGCAACGCGATCTTTTCGGGGCTCTTCCCCATGGAGATCGCGGCGCGGCACCCCGACTGGTGGGGTCAGCCATCGGACGAGGAGAGCCTCAACGCCCACGAGGGTGAGCTCCTGACGGAGCAGCTGCAGGAGCTGGTCGGCCGGCCCGTCCCCGTGCGCTACGAGAAAGTGTTCAGCTCGGGTGAGGGCGACCTGGTCCGGCGGCTGCCCGCCCACCTCGCGCAGGACGGCGTCACCGCGCTGGTGTTCAACTTCGTGGATCAGCTCACGCACGGCCGGTCGGAGAGCGCCATCCTGTACGAGGTGGCGCGGGACGAGGCGGCGTTGCGCAGCCTCACCCGCACGTGGTTCGAGCGCTCGCCGGTGCTCGCCGCGCTCCAGGAGGCCGAGCGGCGGGGCGTGACGGTGTTGCTCACCACCGACCACGGCTCCATTCACTGCGAGACCCCGGCGACGGTTTACGCCAAGCGCGACGCGACCGCGAACCTGCGCTACAAGTTCGGCGAAGATCTCAAGAGCGAGGACCCCGAGGCCGCCATTCTGGTCGAGGACCTGAAGGGCTTTGGCCTGCCGGGTATGGGGCTTGGCGTCCGGCTGTTGCTCGCGACCGCGGACCGCTTCTTCGTCTATCCGACGAAGCTGCGCGAGTATCAGGCCCGCTATCGCGGCTCGTTCCTGCACGGGGGCGTCACGCCGGAAGAAGTGATTCTCCCCGTCGCCCTGCTCACGCCCCGGCGCGCGGGCGGCACCCCGGCGGGGAAGGGGGGGGCGCGCTGAATGGGTCGTAGCGGCCGGCTCTTCCTGCTGCTCCGTCCCTACGCATTCCTCTTCGTCGCCAATCTCGTGGCCACGTTCGTTGCCTCCGTGATGGACGGCGCCACGTTCGTGCTGCTGATCCCCTTCCTGCGGACCGTGTTCGGGCACGATCCCCTGCCGGTGGCCGGCGGGTCGGCCGTCGAACGGATGCTCGCCGTCGTCGTCGGGCCCCTGCTCGCGGTCGGGTCGCCGGGTGCGGCGTTGCGGAACGTCGTTCTGGTGCTGGTCGGTGCGATGGTAGTGAAAAACGTCCTCGCATACCTGGCGGCGCTGTGGAGCGTCACGATCCAGGAAAACGTGGTGCGGGACCTGCGCGTGCGATTGTTCGGACACCTGCAGACGCTGCCACTCGACTTCTTCCAGCGGACCCGTGGTGGTCAGCTGCTGTCGCGGGTCATCAACGACACGGACGGGGTGAAGACGGTGGTCACCGCCGCGCTCGCGTCCCTGGTGCAGAACGTCAGCCTCATCGTCGTGTATGTGGCGATCCTGGTGGGCCTGTCCTGGCGCCTGACGCTGGTGGCCCTGGTGTGCGCGCCGGTGCTGGTGTTCATCGTGCGCCCGCTCGTGGGGCGGGTGCGCTGGCGCTCGCGCGAGCAGGCCGACCAACGCGGTGAGCTCACGAGCTTGGTGAGCGAGCTGGTGGGATCGATCAAGCTGGTCCGGGCGTACGTGGCGGAAGCCTTCGAGGCCGATCGCTTCCGCCAGCTCGCCAACCGCTACCGCAAGGGGGTCTTGCGGGCGCAGCGCTACGCGCTGCTGACGAGTCCGGTGAGCGAGGTGTTCGCGGGCGCGGTGATCGTCGCGATCTTCGCGGTCGGCACGCGGCTCGCCCTCGGACAGGCAAGCACGCTGTCGCCCGAAGTGTTGATTGCGTTCATCGCGGTGGCGCTGCGGCTGATGTCGCCCGTGAAGTCGGTCGCCAACTACCCCACGGCGATGGCGGGGGCCCTCGCGGCGGCGGATCGGGTGTTCGAAGTGCTCGATCTCGCTTCCGAAGAGGGCGACCGGCCGGGCGAGGTGCCGGCGCGGTTCGAGCAGCGCATCGAGTACCAGGGGGTGTCGTTCTCGTACAACGGTCAGGCGCCGGTGCTCGAGGGCGTGGACTTCGAGGTGCGGCGTGGGCAGGTGGTGGCCGTGGTGGGCCCGTCCGGCGCCGGCAAGACGACGCTGGTGGACCTGCTGCCGCGGTTTTACGAGCCGAAGTGCGGTGCCATTCTGATGGACGGCGTTCCCATCACGCGGTTCACCCGTACCAGCCTGCGCGGCCTCATGGGCATCGTGTCGCAGGAGACGATCCTGCTGAACGACAGCGTGCTCGCGAACATCGCCTACGGACGGAACGACTTCACGCTTCAACAGGTGCAGGCGGCCGCGCGCGCCGCCAACGCCCACGACTTCGTCTCCCAGCTCCCCGAGGGATATGACACGCTGCTGGGCGAGCGCGGCACGCGGCTCAGCGGGGGCGAGCGCCAGCGGATCGCGATCGCGCGCGCGCTGCTGCGCGATCCACCCATCCTGATCCTGGACGAGGCGACCAGCGCGCTCGACATGGAGTCCGAGCGGCTGGTGCAGGAAGCCATCGACCGCCTGATGGCGCGGCGCACGACGTTCGTGATCGCGCACCGCCTCGCCACCGTGCAACACGCCGATCTGATCGTGGTGGTGGCCGAGGGGCGGATCGTGGAGCGGGGAACCCACGCGACGCTGTACGCCGCGGGCGGGCTGTACCGGCGGCTGCACGACATGCAATTCCGCACCTGACGTGATCTCCGGTTTCACCATCGTCCGGAACGCGGTCAAGCTCGATTATCCGATCGTGCCGGCCATCCGCTCGATCCTCAACCTGTGCGACGAAGTCGTCGTGAACGTTGGAGCCTCAGAGGACGAGACCCGCGACGTGGTCGTCGCGATCGGCGATCCGCGGATTCGTGTGCTCGACACGGTGTGGGACTTCTCGCGCGGCGGCGGGACGCTCGCTTTCGAGACGAACCGCGCGATGGACGCCTGTCGCGGCGCCTGGGGCGTTTACATCCAGGCGGATGAAGTGCTGCATGAAACCGGCGTCGTGGCTGTGCGCGAGGCGCTGCACCGCTGGGACGGGGATGGCCGGGTCGAGGGACTGCTCGTGGATTACCTGCACTTCTACGGTGCCTTCGACACACTGGCCACGGACCGGCACTGGTATCGCCGCGAGGTGCGCGTGGTGCGGCTCGGTCAGGAGATCCGCTCCTTTCAGGATGCCCAGGGCTTTCGGGTCGGCCCCGGCGAGCGACGCGTGCGGGCGCGCGTGACGGGCGCGCCGATGTTTCACTATGGCTGGGCACGCCCGCCGCAGTCCATGCGCCAGAAGTTCGTCGCGTCGAAAGAAGTATTCCACGAACGCGCGGACCAGCTGGAAGCGCACGCCGAGCTCGAGGCGCTCTATTGGACGCCCCTGCTCCGTCCGTTCGGGGGCTCGCATCCGCGCGTCGCGCAAGCGTGGGTCGCGGCGCGGGCGGCGGGGACGGGGAGGGCCGCGGTGGGGCCGCGACGCTTCAAGCTGGCGCACCTCCGACTCTACCTGTCCGACTGGATCGAGCGGCTGACCGGCGCGCGCCTGTTCGAGTATCGGAACTACGTCGAAGTATGACGGCGCGCCCCGCCCCGTTTGCGGGTCTGCGCGTCGTGCTGGTAGCGGCATTCAATCGTCGCTATCACCGGAGTGGACTGGCCCTCGCCGCGGCGCTCGCCGCGCTGGGATGCGAGGTGCGCCGCTGCGAGGAGCGGCGGCGCGGCTGGAATGCTATCCTGCGACGTTCGCTTACTCCCCGGCTCGCCGCTTTACTGCGAGACCAGCCCGCGGACGTCGTGCTCGTCTTCAAGGGCGCGAGCCTCGTGCCGGCCGACGTGGGCGAGCTGCGCGGTCGGTTCGGCGGCCGCTGGGTCAACTGGTTTCCCGACGACCCCCACCAAGTCGATCTGTCAACGCGACTGGCCCCCGCGTACGACTGCTTCTTTACCCACGACAGCTCGAGCCTGGCGCGCCACCACGCGGCCGGCGCCCGGCCCCATTATCTCGCGTTCGGCTGCGACCCCGAGTACTTGCAGGCGCCGCCGCCCGGGCGCCAGGATGCCCACTGGGCGGCGCCGCTCGTGTTTGTCGGCTCCCGAGACGACGTGCGCGAGCCCGTGCTGCAAGCGCTCGCCGGCGCCGGCCTCGTGGCATGGGGGCCCGGCTGGCCGCGCGGGCCACTGTACGGCGCAAACTTCGTGAGGGCCCTGTCGGGTGCCAGGGTCGGGGTGAACGTCCATCAACAGTTCGGGGAGCGGGGCGACCCCGCGCGCTACGGCACGGGCGCGAACATGCGGGTGTTCGAGCTCGCCGCCGTGGGCACGCCGCAGCTCTCGGACGCGAAGGCCGACATCGTCCGCCACTTCACGCCCGACCGTGAGATCGTGTTGTACCGCAGCGTGGCCGAGCTTGTGGATCGGGCCCGTGCGTTGCTCGCGGACGACGCTCGGCGGCGCCAACTCGCCGCCGCCGCGCGGGAGCGAGCGCTGCGGGAGCACACGTGGCGCCACCGGCTGGAGGAGCTCCTGACCGTCACGCTGCGGTAGCGGCGTGCGTCAGGCCGTCGGCCGCCCCGGCGGCAAGGTGCCGGTCTCGAGCACCGCGCGGTACATGCGGACGTATTCGTTCGCCATAACGAGGTGCGAGAAGCTCCGCTCGGCGCGCGCCCGGCAGGCGCGCGGATCCCAATCGGCCAAACGACCGCGCAGCGCCACCAGCTCCTCCAGAGTCGTCCCGAGTCCGCCCGTGTCCGGGGAGATCAGCTCCGGCAGGGAGCCGCGCGGTGATCCGATGACCGGGGTGCCGCTGGCCAGCGCCTCGAGGATGTTCACCGGGCACGGGTCCTCCCATCGCACGGGCATCCAGAGGCAGCGGGCTGCCGCGAGCAGCTCGCGCTTCCGCACCCCACCGACCTGACCGACGAATTTCACGTAGCGCGACAGGCTGGGCCGCCAACCACCCGCCAGCGTGAGCCGCACGCGACACTGCTTCGCGGCGGCGATGGCGACCCGCCATCCTTTGATGCTGTGTAAACGCGCCAGGAACAGGTCGAAGTCGCTCTTCTCGGTCCTGAATTCGTAGTCGTCCAGGCGGACGCCGTTGCGCACGAACGCGTGGGTCTCGTGGCGGCGCGCGTGGTCCTGGCTCACGCAGATCGTTCGTGAATCGGCCCGGTGTCCGTCGCCCAGATTGCCGTGCAACGTCCACACGGACGGCACGCTCGGCGGCGCGTAACGGATCGGGCAGTGATAGTGCATGATGTCGACCGGCTCGGCGACGTGACGCCGCAGATCGAACCCCGGCGACAGCACTTCCTCTGGCGACACCTCGACCACCCGCACCCCCGCAACGCGACTTCCCTTGGGGGCGAGCAGCGTGACCCGATGACCCAGCTCGGTAAGACCCTGACTTAGCCACACGACGATGCGCTCCGCGCCGCCGTACTTCGGCACCGGTAGCCGCACGTGGTGGAATTGGACGATGTGCATTCCGAGCGGCGGTGTGCCCGTCCCCTAGGCCTTCGGCCGATCCGAGGGCGGGGCGCCCGCCTCCAGCACCCGCCGATACTCCCGCAGGTAGCCCTCGGCCATCGTTACGTGGGTGAAGTGACGCTCGGCGTGCGCACGGCACGCCGCCGGGCTGCGTGTATTAATCGACTCGGCCGCGGTGATCATCTCGTCCACGGTATCGCACAGGGTGCCCACTTCCGGCGTGATGAGCTCGGGGAGCGCGCCGCGATGGGTTCCGAGCACCGGCGTGCCCGAGAGCAGCGCCTCGATCGTCACCAAGCCGAACGGCTCGTCCCACGCGGCCGGGTTCCATAGGCAGCGCGCACGCGCGAGCAATGCCGCTTTCGTGCTGCCGTCGACTTCACCCACGAACTTGATCGACCCAGTGAAACTGGGCCGCCAGCCGCCCGCGACGATCAAAGCGTGGCCCGTGCGTTTCGCGGCCTCCACCGCCCAGTGATAGCCCTTGGCACTGTGCAGCTTTCCCAGGAACAGGTCGTACTGCGAGGCACGTCGCGGAAAGCGCCGAAAAACGTAGTCCGCCGGATCGAGCCCGTTATAGACGAACACGTCGCTGTTGTGGCGGCGCGCATGGTCGCGAGAGAGAAAGATGCTGTTAGGATAGGGCGGGGTGCCGGGCTTCAGGTTTCGGTGAACGGTCTGGACGAACGGCAGAGGGCCGGGTGGGGAGCGCAGCGGGAAGTGCGCGTGTACGATCGTGGCGTCGCGGGGTACGTATGTTGCGAGCGTCGCGGGATCGGCGAGCTTGCGGGGAGGCACGGCCACCACGGCTGCTTCGGGGACCCGCGTGCCTGGTGGTGCGAGCAACGTGATGCGGTGGCCGAGCGCCGCAAGCCCCCGCACCAGCGCCACGATGACGCGCTGCGGACCGCCATAGCCCTTCGCCGGCAGCGGCTGATTGGAGGCGACGACGACGTGCATGCGCAGGACAAGATAACTAGCTCGGGGGAACGCAGAACACGTCGTATACGTCCCACCGCATCAGGTTGTCCGGCGTGACGCGGTCGCCGAGGAAGTTGTCTGGGCTCTCCAAGCGGTGCACGTCGTAGCCATGACGGACCAGGAAGGCGTACAGCTTGAGCCGATACTCGGCCGTGGATTTCCTGAGGCTGAACATCTCCACCTGGAGGAAGGGTCGCCGGCTGCGGACGAGGTCCTGGAGGGTTTCGATGATCGGCAAGTCGAACCCTTCAGCGTCCACTTTGATGAAGCGGAGCCGGGGGATGAGGTCGGGGTGCTGTCGTGCGAGGAAGTCCTGCACGTTCTTCCCCTCTACCTGGACCTTGAAGGCGCTACCGTGCAGCCACTTGCTCATCCCCTCGTGAAACCCGCCGTTGCAGTAGCCTTCCTCTCCGTACTGGAACTCATAGAACCCGTCCGCCCGCATCGCGGCGAACTTGAGGGGCACGATGTTGGTTTTGTCGCGATTCAGGTCGGCGGTCCGTTGGAGCACCGGGAACACATATGGGTTGGGCTCGAGCGCCAGTACGACGCCTGACGGTCCGACCGCCAGCGCGATCGGGATCGTCGTGTCGCCTGCGTGGGCCCCGATGTCGATCGCGACGTCACCGGCACGTAGGAACCGACGCAGCTGATCGACGGTCGCTTGGACCTGGAGGGGCGTGATCCGGTAGGCGCTGGGGTGGAGCCAGCGCGCGACCTCCACCCGACCCTCTTGAGAGAGGTCGTGCGCCTCGACCACGAATCCGAAGGTCTTCGGTTTCGGCTTGAGGCCCAGCAGGTAGATGAACTCCTTGGCTTTCAGCTGGCGTGTCCTCGTCCCGACCGGACGCAATAAACGGGAGACCGACGGACTCCGCAAGCAACGCCATGGTAAGGTCGACATCGAGTCACTAGCTTCGGGCCATGCCAGACCGGCCGCTCACCATCTTGCAACTCACTCATGAAGGACACGGTGCCGGGTCGACGATGATGATCGCGAGCCTGAGCCGGCAGCTCGCCGGGCGCGGTCATCGTGTGCTCGTGGGATGCCGTGCCGGCAGCGTGCTCGCGAGGATGGTGGGGGACGCGGGGCTTCAACATGTGCCGCTCGAGTTCGGTCGACTGGCCCCGCTGGCCCGGGACTTGGACGCCCTGATGACGCGCGAGCGCGTCGATCTCGTGAACAGCCATGGAACAGGCGACCGCCGGGCGCTCACCTGGCTGCGGTGGCGGCGGCGCCTGGGACGACCGTTTGTCGTGACTCGACACACCATGCCGCTCACCTCTCCCGCCGAGCTGCTCGCCGTGGGACTCTCCGCCGACCGCACCATTGCGGTGAGCCATGCGGTGGCCCGCGCGCTGCGCCGCCGCCTGTATCCCGCCGGGCGCCTGCGCGTCGTCCCGAACGGGATCGAGCTCGCGCGGGTGGACGCCGCGCCGTCCGAGGAAGACATGGCGGCCGCGCGCGCCGCCCTGGGCGACCTGGCGGGCCGGCCAGTCATCCTAGTGCTCGCGCGTCGCAAGGACCAGCACGTGCTGCTGCGGGGACTCGCCGCCCTCGAGCGGCCCGTGGTCGTTGCCTGCGTCGGGATTGAAGCCGATCCCGAGCTGCGAAGCATCGAACGCTCCCTTCCAGGGCGTCATCGCGTGGTGTACGTGCCGTTCACGGACCGCCCACTCGCGTTTTGTCGTCTGGCCGTGGTCTCGGCGCTGCCGTCGCGCATCGAGGGGCTTTCTATCGCGCTGCTCGAGACGATGGCGCTGGGGCTGCCGGTCGTCGCATCCGATGCCGGTGGGAACCCGGACCTGATCACCTCGGGCGAAACCGGCGTGCTCGTGCCGCCGCTCGACCCCGCGGCCTGGGCGCAGGCTCTGGCGCGCGTGCTGGGCGATCGGGAGTTCGCCGGGCGGATCGCGCGGCAGGGCCGCGAGCTCGTCCGGAAGGAATTCACGCTCCAGCGCACGGCCGAGCGGACTGAAGTGGAGTACCGGGAAGCCCTCGAGCGGCGCCGCTCGCTCGACGGCAATCGCTCGCACACGCATTGAGCACGACGCTGCTCCTGGCCCTCAACTTCCCGCCGTTCGGCGGCGGGATCGCTCGCATGATGGGCGAGGTCGCTCTGCGCTACCCCGCGCACAGTCTCGTGGTCTCCACGGGAAACTGGGCCGGCAGCGCGGCCAGCGACCCGACCTTCCCCCAGACGATCGACCGCGTGCCCATCGGCACCAAGCGGCTGCGGACGCTGAACGGTCTGTGCCTGTGGACCTGGCGCGCTGCTTCGCTGGTTCGCCGGACCCGACCGTGGTTCGTCTGGTGCGACGAGATCAAGCCGGCGGGCTACCCGGCAGCGTGGCTGCACGCCCGGCGCGGCCTGCCGTTCGGCGTGATCGCGCACGGCGCGGACCTCTTGCTGCTCGAGGCGAAGATCCGGCGCTCGGCGTTCAAACGCTGGACGGCCGGTCGCATCTTCTCGCGCTGCTCGGTTGTGGTGGCGAACAGCGGTTGGACGGGGGATCTCGCCCGATCGGTGCTCACCTCACTGGGCTGCCACGCCCTGGCGGCCGATGTCCGCACCGTGCCACTCGGCACGACGCCCGCTCGCTTTCACGCCGGCGTCGACGCCGGGCCGGTGCGGCGGAAGTACGGTCTCGATGGCGGTCCCTGGCTCCTCACAGTGGCCCGTCTCGATTTTCACAAAGGAATCGACACCGTAATCCGCGCCCTGCCCGCCATCCGCGCCGCCTTTCCGTTCGCGCGCTACGCCGTCGCGGGGATCGGAAGCCGGCGCGGCGCGCTCGAGGCGCTGGTGAGCGAGCTGGGGCTGGTCGACGCCGTGCGACTGCTCGGCTTCGTGCCGGACGATGATCTGCCTTCGCTATACAACGCCGCCGACCTGTTCGTGCTGGCGTCCCGCCGATACGATCTGCTCGTCGAAGGATTCGGGATCGCCATCGTGGAAGCGTCCGCGAGCGGGCTGCCGGTCATCGCCAGCCGCTCGGGGGGGATCCCCGAAGCGGTACGAGAGGGCGAGACTGGGTTCCTCGTGGATCCCGACGATCCCGCGGCGATCGCGGCCAAAGCCATTCGCCTGCTGGGCGACGACGCGCTGCGGCGACGCATGGGTGCCGCCGGGCGAGCGGCGGTGGAGTCCCACTACAACTGGGATCGGGTCGCGGCCGACCTGATCCGCATCGACCAGGAGTTTCGCAGGCACTGACGCCGATTGCTCCGGGAGGATGCTTCCCGTTAGGATTCGGCACGCCCATGCACCAGCCTTCCCCGGGACCCTCACGATGATGACCATGCTGTTGGCGCAGGACTTCCCTCCCATGGGCGGGGGGATCGCGCGCCTGCATGACGAGCTCGCCCGGCGCTTTCCTCCCGGCGAGCTCATCGTCTCGACTCCGGCGAATCGCGACGCTTCCGATGTGGACGGCTCCTTTCCCGCCGTGATCGATCGACTCCCGATCTCCGCGCGCAGTACCAAGACGCTCCCGGGGTTGCTGTTCTGGTCGCGCCGAGCCGCGAGCCTCGCCCGCAAGCACCGCGTGAAATTCCTGTATTGCGGCAACGTCAAGCCGGCCGGCTATCCGGCGCGGTGGGTGTACGAGCGATTGCGCGTCCCATACGGCCTGATCCTGTACGGCGGTGACCTCCTGAGCGAGCAGCACAAGATCCGCCAGTCGCGGTTCAAGCGTCGCACCGCGCGGGTGATCTTCGGCGGGGCGGCCGTCCTCGTAGCGATCAGCAACTGGACGCGGGACCTCACGCTCTCGGTGCTCGGCGAGCTGGGACTGGACGCGCACAGTCAGCGCCTGCGCGTGGTGAACATGGGCACCGATCCCACGCAGTTCCGCCCCGGTGTGGAGACCGCCGCGCTCCGCAAGCGCGCGGACCTGCCGGACGGCGGCACTCGCTGGCTGGTGACCGTCGCGCGGCTCGAGCAGATCAAGGGGATCGACACCGTGATTCAGGCACTCCCGGCGATTCTCGAACGGGAGCCCGACGTCGGCTACGTGATCGCCGGTCGCGGGCCCGATCGGGAGCGGCTGGAGAAGCTGGCGCACAAGCTCGGGGTCGCGGATCGCGTGCGGTTTCTTGGCCTCGTCGGCGACCAGGATTTGCCGGCGGTCTACAACCTGGGATCGGTGTACCTCGGCATGTCGCGGCGCGTGGGGCGTATGGACGTGGAGGGCTTCGGGATCTCGCTGGTGGAGGCGTCGGCCTGCGGGCTGCCGGTGGTAGCGGGAAACTCGGGGGGCATCCCCGACGCAGTGCGCGACGGCGAGACGGGCATTCTCGTGCCGCCGGAGGATCCGGCAGCGCTCGCGGATGCGGTCTGCCGGGTGCTCGGCGACCGCGGGCTCGCGACTCACCTAGGACAGAACGGGCGGCGCGCGGTCGAGACGCACTTTAACTGGGACCGCGTCGTCCGGGACCTCCGAGCCATCGAATCCGAGGTCGTTTCCTAGCCCACTGTTCCCGCCACGTGATGGATGACGTCCGCTGGTTCGCGCCGAATCGATTCTGCACCCTCGTCGTCCCGCGGCTGCGCGAACGTGGGCTCGAGATCGCTTTGGATGGAGACCGGCCGGCGCGCCTCGCGATCGCGATGGACGCTCAGGTCGCGGCGGAGGCGTGCCGCTACGCCGCCCGGCACCGCTGTCCGCTCATTCACTACGTGTGGGACCTGCCGCCCTGGTGGCTCGGGCGTGGCCGTCATGACTGGGTGTGGCTGGTGGCGGGTCGCTACGTCCGGCTTCCCCGCCTGGGCCGCCGTTATGCGGCCCGGCGCGGGTTTTATAGTCGCCTCCACTACGTCGCGGCGCATGCCGCGGCGGTTTGGGTACCGAGCGCGGCGACGGCCACGAGCGTGCGAGAGCGGTTCGGCCTCGACTGCCGCCAAGTGCCCTTCTGCTTCGATTCCGATCGGTTCACGCCCGCTCCCGCAGTTCGAAGACCAGGATTGCTCACCGTGTCGCATCTCACGCCGCACAAGAACCAAGCGGCGGTGATTCGCGCGGCCGCGCGCCTCGAACCGAAGCCCCCCGTGCGCATCATCGGGAAAGGTCCGGAGCGGACGGCCCTGGAGCGACTCGCCCTCACCCTGGGCGTACCCTGCACCTTTGAGTCCGACCTTACGGAAGCCGAGATGGTGACCGCCTACCGGACTGCGGAGCTGGTGGTCTGCCCCAGCACGTTCGAGGGCTTGGGACTCACCCCCTTGGAAGCGATTGCGACCGCCACCCCGGTGGTCGCGTCTGACATCCCCCCGCACCGTGAGTTTCTCGGCACGTCACCCCATTTCTTCACGCTCGATGACGACGACAGCCTGGTAGCGGCGATCGTGGCCGCGCGCGCGGGTCCGCCACCCAGCCGGGACGTGCTCTCGGGGGTGACAATCGATGCGGCAGCCGAGCGGTTTTGGGTCGGCCTGACGCCGTATCTGCGCTGAGGAAGGCGCTTAACTGGCGGCGCCGGCGGCCTTCGGGGCCGCCGCCGGCCGCGCGCTGATGGCGTAGGTGGGGCAGTGCCGGATGAACTCGCCGTCGATGGGCGACCACTCCTGGTCCGGCCGCGTGACGACGGCCTTCCCTTGCGCGTCGAGCACGAACATGCCGGGTGGCGCCTGCACCAGACACGCCCCGCAACCGATGCAGCGCTCGCGCTGCACGCGGACGGTGACGGGGCGAAGCGGGTGAACGCCGACGTCGCCTGGGCCGGGCCATTCCGCCGGCCGGTCGAGCGCGGCGATGGTCGCCCGATAGCCTTCCTCCACCACTTCGCGCAGATGGTCGAAATCGAACGCCGAGATGTGCTCGACGCGGGGGTGGATATAGTAGATCGGGGGCGTCGTCCATTCGCGCAGCCGCAGCTCGAGGATGACCTGCATCGCGATCTCCGCCGCCCGGGCGAACACCGACGCGAAGCCTTCCTCCTGCGTGTCCGCCCGAAGGGCGTTCGAGGCGGACACGTCCACCGCGATGATCACCTCCGAGCCGAGGATGCGCGCCGTGCCCACGGGCAAATTGTCCACCGTGGCGCCGTCCATGTAGAAGCGCCCGCGAATCTCGCGGGGCGGAAGGTATCCCGGCAGCGCACAGGAGGCGAACACGGCGTCTCTCACCAGTACCTCGTCGAGTCCCTCGAGTCCCCAGAAGACCTGCATCCCGGAGTTCAAGTCCACGGTGTTGACGATCAGGCGGTTGCGCAGGTCCTGGAAGGTGAGGTCGCCGACGAGGCGGTGGAGCAGCTGGTCGAGCGGCTCGCGGCGGAACAGCGCCGGGGAGCGCATCCGTTTGAACGCCATGTCGGCGTGCGCCACGGCGAAAATGTCCTTGCGTACGAGGCCGGTCGCAATCTCGCGCAGCTCGGCGATGCTCTTCCCGGCGGACCAGGCGGCGCCCACCAGGGCGCCCACGCTTGAGCCGACGATCTGCGACGGCACGAGCCCACGCTCGGTCAGTGCCTGGAGCACGCCGACGTGGGCGACACCTTTCATGCCCCCGCCGCCCAGCACGAGGGTGAACTGGGTTTGATTGTTCACGTGACCCGCCGCTTGCCCGGAAGGTGAGCCCCCGAGTAACGTAGTCGTGGCCCCCAGCCCCGCGCTACTCATGCGTCATCGCGTCGTACGGAACCGTTGGACACTGGCTGGTCTCGCCCTCGTGACGCTGCTCGGGCTGGCGGCGCTCGCCGCGCCATGGCTGGCTCCCGGCAATCCGACCAGCGGAGACCTCACTGCCGCGCTGCGCTCTCCATCCACTACCTACCTGCTTGGCACCGACGCCCAAGGACGCGACGTGTTGAGCCGCGTGCTGTTCGGAGCCCGGCTGTCGCTCGCGGTGGGCCTCGCGAGCCAGGTGATCGCGCTCGCGGCCGGGCTGGCCCTCGGCCTCACGGCCGGCTTCTACGGCCGCTGGGTGGACGCCGTGGTGATGCGCGCCGCCGACGTGACCCTCGCATTCCCGTCGCTGCTGCTCCTCATCGCGGTGGCCGCGGCGGTGCGGCCCTCGCTCCCAGTCGTGTGCGTCGTGATCGGCCTCGTGGGCTGGGCGGGGATGGCGCGGCTGGTGCGCGGGCAGGTCCTCGTGGCGCGGGGGCTCGACTATGTGCAGGCGGCCCGCGCGCTTGGTGCATCCGACGCGCGGCTCGTGGCGCGGCATGTGCTCCCCAACGTACTCGGGCCGGTGATCATCGCGGCGACCCTGGGTGTGGGCGGCGCGATCATGGCCGAGGCGGCCCTCTCGTTCGTGGGCCTGGGCGCGCAGCCGCCGACGCCGTCCTGGGGCGCCATGATCGCGGAGGGGCGGGACCTGCTGCGCGTCGCGCCGTGGGTGTCGCTCTTCCCCGGGCTCGCGATCGGCGTCACCGTGCTGGCCGTCAATCTCGTGGGCGACGGTCTGCGCGACGCGCTCGACGTCAGAGCATGACCGATATCGCGTACCATCCGACTCGGCTGCGCGCCCTGCGCGATCAGTTCCGCGCGCTGCGCGCCGCGGAGTTCCCGTGGACCGCGGACACCGTCTACCTGAACAACGCTTCCATCGGCCCCATCCCCGAGCGCACGCGCCGCGCCCTCGACGAATTCACGGCGAAACGGACCGCTCCCCACCTCCTCCCGGACCGCGAGCTGCAGGCGGGACTGCAGGCGGCGCGGGTGGCCGCGGCGCGACTCCTCAACGCCGACCCGAGCGAGATCGCGCTCGCCACCAACACCAGCCACGGCCTGAACCTCGCCGCTCGGGCGCTGCCGTTGCAGCGCGGCGACGTCGTCCTCATATCGGACCGCGAGTTCCCGGCGAACGTGTATCCCTGGATGCTGCTCAGGAAACAAGGCATCGAGGTCGAGCTCGCCCCCTGCGCCCCCGAAGGTTGGCCCGACGAGGACTACCTCGTCGAGCGGCTGCACGACCCGCGGGTGCGCGCCCTCGCCGTCTCCTTCGTCCAGTTCTCCAACGGCTACCGCGCCGATCTCGGCCGGTTGGGCGCGGCCTGCCGTGCCAACGGCACGTTTCTCGTGGTGGACGGGATTCAGGGGGTGGGGAACTCGGTGCTCGATGTGCGCGAGACGCCGGTGGACATCCTGGCGTGCGGCGGGCAGAAGTGGCTGCTCGCGCCCTGGGGATCCGGGTTCGTCTACGTGCGGCGGGAGCTCATCCCCGCGCTCGAGCCCGCGGTCACCGGGTGGATGGCGTTCGAGGGGACCGACGACTTCTCGCGCCTGACCGAGTACAACCCCACGTTCCGCTCCGACGCCCGCCGCTTCGAGATGGTGACGCTCCCATTCCAGGACTTCTACGGGATGACGGCCTCGGTCGGCATGTTGGTTGAGCTCGGCATCGACGACATCGCCCAGTATGTCCGCACGCTGCACGAGTCGGTGTTCCGCTGGGCGGACGAGACCGGCGTGCGCATCGGATCGCCGCGCGCGGACGCGCACCGCTCGGCGATCATTTGCCTCGCCCCCGCACACCCCGTCGAGGCGTACCACGCGCTGAAGCGGGCGCACGTGGTGTGCTCGCTGCGCGAGGGTGCCATCCGCCTCGCCCCGCATTGCTACAACACCGTGGAAGAGCTGGAGCGCGTGATGGATGTGATGGACCAGCTAGAGTAAAAACCGTTACACGTTCCAGGTTACACGTTGCACGACAACGTGGAACGTGCAACGTGCAACGCTTTCTATGCAACGCTTTCCCGATTTCGATCCCCCCACGCCGCCCACCATACGAACAGCCACCCGAAGACGATCCCGCCGATCTCGACTGCGCGCATGCTCGGCGGCGCGCCCCCCAGCAGCGAGCCAACGTAGGAGAGGACGAGCACGGTGAGGAGCGCCGCGAGCCCGTAACGTCCCACGGCATCGCGGGCCCGGGTCGCGCGGAGATACATCCACACCCCGACGACGAACATCGCCGCTTCGACCACGATCGTACCCGCCACCGAGTTCCAGAGCCCCAGCCCAAGTTTCGGGCCCCCTGGATAGAGCGGCATATCCGGGCGATGGGTGACGAAGTCGAGGACCCAGTGGCTGACCACCGCCAGGGCGACCATGAGCGCGCCCCGCGCGTACCCGGTGTGCCAGTGATACAGTCCGGCGAACAGCGCGCCCCACGCGATCAGCGTGAGCAGGCTGTGGGAGATCGGGATGGAGTCGAGCCAGAGGACCAGGAAGGGGTTCGGTCCCGCCTCGAAGTGGGCGTGCTCCCATCCCAACAGCAGGAGAATGGGCCAGAGCATGTCGGCGAGCTGCACGGCGACGAACAGCGTGCCTAGCGACGTTCTCGGAGCGGCGCGTTTCGCCGCTAGGGCCAGGGCGTAATGGCCGATGAACATGCGACGCGTCCCTCAACCGTCCACCGTCAACAAGGCGTAATCCTTTTTCCCTTTACGCAGCAGCAGTTTTTTTCCATCAACCCAATCGTCCGACAGCAGCTGCTGGTCCACGTCGGTGACTCGGCGATTGTTCACGTAGACCCCGCCCTGCTTTATGAGCCTGCGCGCTTCGCTCTTTGATTTGGTCAAGCCCGATTGTACCAACGCGTCTACTACGGTATCGGGTCTTACCTCGACTTTCCTCGTAGGCGCGTGTTCCTCCAAAGCGGTAGAGATGGCAATCTCACCGAACAACGCGGCCGACGCTTGAACGACGCCGGCCAGCGCCTTGTCGCCGTGCACGAGTGAAGTGATGTCCTTCGCGAGCGCCTCCTGGGCTGCGCGAGCTCCTGGATTACTCGAGTGTGCCGACATCAAGGCCCGGATCTCGTCGGCCGTCTTGAGGGTGAAAAGTTTCAGGTACCGCTCCACGTCTCGGTCGTCCGCATTCCTCCAAAACTGGTAGAACTCGTACGGCGACGTGAGCGCCGGATCGAGGTAGATCGCGCCCGCCTCCGTCTTTCCGAACTTCGCTCCCGACGCGGTCGTGAAGAGCGGTCCGACGAGCCCATGCGCCTCGCCGCCCTCCACGCGGCGGATCAGATCGATCCCCGCGGTGATATTCCCCCACTGATCGCTGCCGCCCACCTGGATGGTGCACTGCTCTTTCCGATACAGGTGCAGGAAGTCGTAGGCCTGGAGCAACATGTAGCTGAACTCGGTGTAGGAGATTCCGGCATCGAGTCGAGCCTTCACGGACTCTTTCTGCATCATCACATTGACGCTGAAGTGTTTGCCCACATCGCGCAGAAAGGCGACGAGCCGTTGCCCCACGAGCCAGTCGGCGTTGTTCAAGACGAGCGCGCGCGTATCTTTCGCGTCGAAGTCGAACAGGCGCACCAGCTGGTCGCGCTGGCGGCGCACGTTTTCCCGGATCTGCTCCTCGGAGAGGAGGGGTCGCTCGCTCTGCTTACCGCTGGGATCGCCAATCAGACCGGTGCCCCCACCCATCAGCACGATCGGCCGGTGGCCGGCCAGTTGAAAATGCCGCAGCAGCATCAGCGGCATCAGGTTTCCGACCTGGAAGCTGGGCGCAGTGGGGTCGAAGCCGCAGTACAGCGTGCGGCGACCCGTGGCGAGGTGCGCCGCGAGATCCTTCGTGGTGTGGTGCACGAAGCCCCGCCACTCGAGTTCGGCCAAGAGGTCCGGCATGGCGCGGAATCGTACGAGATGCCTCCACCGCTGGCAAGCGCCGAGCGGCCTTACTAGGTTGTAACGCGATGGCGTCCATTCCAGCACCGCCCCCCGTGACGCTCCCGGGGCCCATCTCCTGGTGGCAGAAACCCAAGGTCCGCCGCCGCGTGATCGCGGTCGCGGTGCTCGCCGGCGCGTACCTGCTGGGTCTCTCGTATGGCGCGTGGACGCGGGTGTGCGCGGGCGAGCACTGCCCGAGCATCTCGCGCCTCTATCCCCAGGGAGCCGGCGGCAAGGTCCAGGTCCAGACGTCCAAGATGTACGCGGCGGACGGACGGCTCATCAGCGAGCTCGGCGCCGAGCGGCGCACGGTGCTGCCGCTCAGCGAGATTCCCACGCCGGTGCGTCAGGCCTTCATCGCGACGGAAGACAAGCGCTTCTACGATCATCACGGGATCGATTACTGGCGTATCGTCGGCGCGATCAAGAACGACCTGCTGACGATGAGTTTCGCGCAGGGGTTTTCGACGATCACGATGCAGCTGGCGCGCAACATCTTTCCCGAGGAGATCAGTCGTGAGAAGACGCTTACCCGCAAGCTCAAGGAGGCGCGGGTGGCGGTGGAGATCGAGAGCAACTTCCCCAAGGACACGATCCTCCAGCTCTATCTGAATCAGATCAACCTCGGGGCAGGGGCCCACGGTGTGGAGGCCGCCGCCCAGATCTACTTCGGGAAACACGCGCAGCAGCTGAACGTCGCCGAGGCGGCGACGCTGGCGGCGCTCCCCAAGCTGCCGGCGTTCTACAACCCGCGGACCCATCCGGAGCGCGCCGTGCGCCGGCGCAACGTGGTGCTCGGCCTGATGCGCGACCAGGGCTTCCTCACACCCGAGGAAACGGAGCTGTGGCAGGCGTACCCCCTGGTGCTCACCGGGAACCGTACCAACTACGGCGACGTCGCCCCCTACTTCGTCGAGTGGCTGCGCGTGCAGCTCGACGCGCGCTTCGGGCGGGACCTGTACGAGGGCGGCCTGCGCATTTACACGACGCTCGACCTCGACATGCAGGAAGCGGCGGAGCGGGCCGTGCAATCCCAGCTCGACGCCATCGAAGCCGGCGTGTACTCGAACGGGAAGTTCCCGGGGCGTACCACATATCGCGAATACCTCGAGTCGTCCAAGGCCTCGGGTGAGGACCATGGACCGTTCACGCCCTACATCCAGGGCGCCCTGCTCTCGCTCGAGGCGAACACCGGATACGTCCGCGCGATGATCGGCGGCCGGGACTTCGACGACTCCAAGTACAACCGCGCCACCCAGGCGGTGCGCCAGCCGGGCTCGACCTTCAAGCCGTTCGTGTACTCGGCGGCCGTGCGGGCGGGCCATCCGGTGACCGAGATCGTCGACGACACACCGCTCAACCCGCCGGTGATCCAGCTCGACTCCACGCTGTGGCAGCCGAAGGACGACGACGACACGACCCTCGGCCTGATCCCCATGCGCGAAGGCCTGTACCTGTCGCGCAACCTCGCGACGATCAAGCTCGGCATGGCGCTGGGCGAGCAGACGGTGATCGGCGAAGCGCGTCGCTACGGCATTACCACGCCGCTGCCGCCCTATCCCTCGATCCACATCGGCGCCCGGGGCGTGCGGCCGATCGAGATCATCGCCGCCTATACCGCCTTCGCCACACTCGGCACGCGCGCGGAGCCGGTCGGCATCCTGCGGGTGGAAGACCGCCAGGGCAACATCCTGTGGCAGCCCGCGATCCGCCGCGAGCCGGTCATGGATCCCGAGCACACGTGGCTCATGGTGGACATGATGAAGGACGTGATCCGCCGCGGCACCGCGTTCACTGCCGTCTGGAAAGCGGGGTTCACGCTCCCGGCGGCCGGCAAGACCGGGACGACCGACGACTATACCGACGCCTGGTTCATCGGCTACACGCCCGAGCTCGTGACGGGCATCTGGGTGGGCTACGACATCCAGCAGCGCATCCTCGAGCACAACGCGGGAGGAGGAAAGATCGTCGCGCCCGCGTGGACCGCGTTCATGCGCGATGTGTACGACCGCCGGCCCGCGCCGCCCGACTGGGAGCGACCCGACTCGCTCATCACCCGCGAGGTGGACTGGTCCAACGGCTACCTCGCCACGCCGTTCTGTCCCCAGGAAGTGCGGCACTGGGACTGGTTCTATCCGGGCACCGAGCCGACTCAGGCCTGTCCCGTGCACGCGCCGTTCGGCATTGGCGTGTCGCCGTGAATGGGGCTCGGGGTTCGGGGCTCGGGGTTTGGGCGTGCAGCCCCTAGCCCCTAGCCCCGAGCCCCTAGCCCCGATGTTACGCATCCGTGCAGGCTCCGTGCACCCCGTCACGGCGCCGCCCATCGAGGACGGCGCCGTTCTCGTTGACGACCGCGGGATCATCGACGCCGTAGGACCGCAGGGACTCGTTCCCACGCCCCCGGGAGTGCGGGAGCTCGCTTTCCCGGAAGCCAGCCTCGTTCCCGGACTCGTCAACACCCACACGCACCTCGAGCTGACCCACCTCGCCGGCCAGAACGCCGAACGCGAGTTCGCCGGCTGGATCCGCGCGCTGCGCGCCCTCAAGGACGCCACGACGCCGGACGAGTTTTCCCGCTCGGCGGAGCGGGGCGTGCGCGACGCGTGGGCCGCCGGCGTCACGTGTGTCGCCGACACGGGGAGCACCGGCGCTCCGCTCGAGGCGCTCGCGCGCCTCGGCGCGCGGGGGATCTACTACCAGGAGGTCTTCGGGCCCGACGCCGGGCAGGCGCGGGCCAGCATGGTGGAGCTGGAGCGTGCGGTGGACCGCCTCGGCGCCTTGACGTCCACCCGACTCAGGCTCGGCGTCTCGCCTCACGCGCCGTACACCGTCAGTGACCGGCTCTATCGCGCCGTGGATGATCTTGCCCGGGGCGCAGGACTTCCCGTAGCTGTACACCTCGCCGAGTCGGGCGCCGAAACGCAGCTGGTGCGCGAGGGCACCGGACCGTTCGCGGATGCACTGCGTGCCCGGGGCATTGCGGTGGCCCGCGTGGCGCGGTCGCCCGTCGAGTACCTGTTGCAACTTGGCGTCCTAGAACGTGCAACGGGGTGGCTCTGCATCCATTGTGTGCAAGTGGACGAACGGGACGTGGCGATTCTACGGGATTCGGGGGCGGCGGTGGCTCATTGTCCACGCTCGAACCGCGCGCACGGCCACGGCGCCGCCCCGCTCGCGGCCTTCCGGCGGGCCGGCCTGCGCGTCGGCCTCGGCACCGATTCGGTGGTGAGCGTGGGGGACTCGAGTCTCTTGGCCGAAGCCGCCGCAGCCGGCCTCGACGGAGAAGATGCGCTGCGGATGCTGACGCTCGAAGGCGCCCGGGCGCTCGGACTGGAACGCGAGATCGGCTCTCTGGAAGTCGGAAAGCAAGCAGATCTCGCGGTATTTACCTCCACCATCCTCCACCATCCTCCACCATCCTCCAGCACCTTGCTTACCCTCGTCGCCGGACGAGTGGTTCACGGCTAGATTCTGGCCCCATGAAAACCCAACGCCATGCGGCCATCCTGAGGATCGTACGCTCGGAGACGGTCGCGAGTCAGGAGCAGCTGCGAGAGCTGCTCAAGGCGGAGGGGTTCGGCGTCACCCAGGCGACCCTCTCCCGGGACATCCGCGAGCTGGGCCTCGCCAAGGTGGCCGCGCCGGACGGCGGGTCGCACTACGCGCCGCCGCCCGAGGCCGGGGCGGCCATCCGGCCGCATCTCGGGCAGCTGCTCCCCGCGGTGCTGGTCTCAGTCGATGGCGTTGGTCCGCTGCTCGTGGTCAAGACGCCCGCGGGCGGCGCTCAGGGGCTCGGGCTCGCCATCGACGGCGCCGGGTGGACGGAGATCATCGGAACGATTGCGGGCGACGACGCCGTGCTTGTGATTACCAAGAGCGAGCGCGCTCGTCGCGCCGTGCAGACGCGGATCAAGGAGCTGGCCGGCATTCCCGACTAAACGAGGAGGCGACGTGAACTCCGTGACGATTCCCGTGACCCCTATCCGCCTGCTGCTGGCTTGCGCCGCGGCGGCCTTGATGGTCGCTCCGCGAGCGAGCCTCGCCCAACAAGCCATGGCGAGCGGCCCTGCGGCCCCCAACACGTTGACCGCCGCCGAGCGCTCCGGCGGCTGGCGCCTGTTGTTTGACGGAAAGACCACCGCTGGGTGGCGGGGCTTCAAGCAGGACTCTGTTCCGGCCGGCTGGCAAGTCATGGACGGCGCGCTGACCCGGGTGAACTCCGGGGGCGACATTGTCACGCGGGACAAGTTTCGGAATTTCGAGCTGACGCTCGAGTGGAACATCGCTCCCGGTGGGAACAGCGGGATCTTTTACCGGGGCAGCGAAGAGGACGACGCCATCTACTGGAACGCGCCCGAGATGCAGGTGCTGGATGACGCGGGGCACGTGGACGGCAAGTCGCGTCTTACGGCGGCGGGCGCCGCGTACGACGTGTATCCCTCGCCGGCCGGCGTCGTCAAGCCGGCGGGCCAGTGGAACCAGGTGCGTCTCGTCGTGAAGGGAAAGCACGTCGAGCACTGGTTGAACGGCGTGAAGATGGTCGAGTACGAGTTCGGGAGTCCCGATTGGACGGCGAAGGTCAAGGCGAGCAAGTTTGCCAGTCACCCGCACTACGGGCGTAATGCCGCCGGCTACATCGGTCTCCAGGACCATGGCGACAAGGTCGCCTACCGGAATATCAAGATCCGGGTGCTGCCGTGAGCGTGCGCTTCAGGCTGTCGGCGATGATGTTCCTGCAGTTCTTCGTCTGGGGCGCCTGGTATACCTCGATCGCCGTGTATATGACGAACCACGGGATGGAGAAGTTGACGCACTGGCCCTACACGGTAAACCCGATCGCGGCCATCGTGGCGCCGTTCTTCCTGGGGCTCGTGGCCGACCGCTACTTCGCGACCGAAAAAGTGCTCGGTGTGCTCCACCTGCTGGGCGGTGTCGTGATGTTCGCCGTGCCCCAGGCGACCGGTGCGCCAGCGGCTTTCATTCTGCTGCTGCTGGTCTACAACCTGTGCTACATGCCGACCCTCGGCCTCGCCAATAGCTTGGCGTTCCACCACATCCAGTCGCAGGAGCAGCAGTTTCCCCTGATCCGCGTGTTCGGTACGATCGGGTGGATCGTGGCTGGACTGGCGATCGACTTCGTGCTGGGGCCAATGATCGGGAGCGGGCCCGTTCCGGAGCAAACGGCTCTGCCGATATACACGACGGCCACCGCGAGCGTGTTACTTGGGGTCTTCGCTTTTTCGCTCCCGCACACGCCTCCGCCGGGCGCCGGGCAGCGAGTGTCGCTACGCAGCATCGTCGGGCTCGACGCGCTGAGGCAGCTCGGCGATCGCCCATTCTACGTTTTCATCGCCGCCTCGTTGTTGCTGTGCATCCCGCTCGCTGCCTACTACAACTTCACCCAGATCTTCCTGGGGAACGCCGGCATCACGAAGATTCAGGCGACGCAGTCTCTCGGTCAGATGTCCGAGGTGATCTTCATGCTGCTCATGCCACTCTTTTTCGTGCGGCTCGGCGTGAAGTGGATGCTGATGGTGGGCATGGGCGCATGGACGCTGCGCTATGCATTGTTCGCGCTCGCGGCTCCACACGCGATCTTCTGGTTGATCGCTAGCGGTATTCTGCTCCACGGCGTGTGCTACGACTTCTTCTTTGTGACCGGGCAGATTTACGTGGACAAGAAATCGACGCCCGCCGTGCGCGGCCAGGCGCAGGGATTCCTGGTGCTCGTGACCTACGGCATCGGCATGCTCATCGGCGCCCAGGTCGCCGGCAACGTGTACAACCGGATCCTGGGCGGCGCGACCAGCCTCACGCTGGACCAGTGGCCGAGGTTCTGGGCGCTGCCGGCCGGGTTCGCCGCCGTGGTCCTCATCCTGTTCGCCGCGCTGTTCCGGCCGCCCGCGACGGCCCCCGGCGCCGCGCGCGCCCCGGGGCAGGGGTCATGACGACGATACCGCGACGGCAGTTCGTGGGCAGCGTGGCGGCGGCCGCGGCCTTCACCGTCGTGCCGCGGCACGTCCTGGGGCGCGGCTACCGTGCTCCCAGCGACAAGCTCAACGTCGCCTGCATCGGCGTGGGCGGCATGGGCCGCAACGACGCGAAGGGCATGGAAGGCGAGAACATCTACGCGCTGTGCGACGTCGACTGGAAGTCCGCCGAGGACGCCTTTCAGAGCTACCCCAAAGCGAAACGCTACAAGGACTACCGCGAGCTGCTCGACAAAGAGTCGAAGAGCATCGACGCCGTCACGGTCTCCACGCCCGATCACTCGCACACGGCCGCCGGCCTGCTCGCCATGAAGGCCGGGAAGCACACCTACATCCAGAAGCCGCTGGCGCGGACCATGGGGGAGGTGCGGGTGTTGGGCGAGTACGCCCGTAGCCACTCCAAGCTCATGACCCAGATGGGAAATCAGGGCCATGCGCGCGAGGGGACGCGCCTGATCCGCGAATGGGTGGAGGCGGGCGCGATCGGCACGGTGCCCGAAGCGCATTTCTGGACGAACCGACCGATCTGGCCCCAGGCGATCGATCGGCCGCTCGAGGAGTACTACGTCCCGGCGACGCTCGACTGGAATCTCTGGCTCGGGCCCGCTCCGGAGCGACCCTATCACCCCGCCTACGCCCCGTTCAAGTGGCGCGGCTGGTGGGACTTCGGAACCGGCGCGCTGGGCGACATGGCGTGTCACATCATGGACGCCGCCTACTGGGCCCTCGATCTCGGCCTTCCCGCGCGCGTCGAGCCCGAGTCGACGCCGCTGTTCAAGGAAACGGCGCCGGCCGGCTCGCGGATTACGTACACGTTCCGCGCCAAGGGTGCGCGCCCCGAGCTCCGGGCGGTCTGGCACGACGGCAGTCTATATCCCCCGCGCCCCCCCGAGGTGACCGACGACGCGCCCTGGCCGTTCGACCGGGGTGGCGGCCAGTTGTGGATCGGCACCGACGGTAAGCTGGTCGCCGGCACGTACGGCGACGACCCGAAGGTACTCGACCCGGCGAAGCAGGCCGACCTCGTCGCCCACCCGCCCGCGCAAAAATATCCCCGGTCGCCGGGCGTCTACCCGGAGTGGATCGCCGCCTGCAAGGGCGGCGCGCCGGCCGGCTCGACGTTCGATGGCCACGCCGGCGGGCTGACGTCCATGGTACTGCTCGGCTGTCTCGCAGTGCGGTTGGGCCGGACGCTGGAGATCAATCCGGAGACCGGGCAGGTGACAAACCTCCGGATCCCGGAGGAATACGTGCGGCCGATCTATCGGTCGGGGTGGGTATTTTAACGGATGGTCGATGGGCTGTCCGCCACCCTCAGTCATAACCCCCTGATCGCGCTGGTCACGCTGTTCGGCGCCGGACTCGTCACGAGTCTGACGCCGTGCATCTACCCGATGATCCCCATAACCGCAGGCATCCTGTCCGGGGCCACCGCCCGCCGGCCGTCGCGCGGCCGCACCGCCAGACTCACGCTCGCCTACGCTACAGGCCTCGCGCTGTTCTACGCGATCCTCGGTCTCATCGCCGGGCTGTCTGGCTCGCTGTTTGGAACCGTGAGCGCGAGCCCATGGGCCCGATTCGCGATCGGGAACCTGCTGCTCGTGTTCGCGCTTGCCATGCTGGACGTGATCCCGATCTCGGCGCCGCAGCGCCTGATGCGCTGGGTGTCGGGTCTCGGGGGCGGATCGTACCCGGCGGTCTTCTTGCTTGGGGCTACGTCCGGGATCGTCGCCGCACCATGCGGGGCTCCCGCGTTCGCGGCGGTCTTGACCTGGGTCGCGACTACGCGCAGTGGGGTATTGGGTTTCGTGTACCTGTTCGTGTTTTCGCTCGGGATGACGGCGCTGCTCGTCGGCGTCGGGCTGTTCTCCGGAAGCGTCGCTGCGCTTCCCAGGGCCGGCAGCTGGATGGTGTTGGTGAAGAAGCTTTCCGGGGTGGTGCTGCTCGGCATGGCGGAGTACTACTTCATTCAGATGGGAAAGGTGCTGTGATGCGATACGGGTGGGTGCTGGCGGCGGCGCTCGCGGTGCCGAGCATG
>Ga0137410_10000077_pt1 | contig 65086 bp, 91 predicted proteins | sample CZODoug1_16funga_FD_108878 | JGI IMG/M metagenome (GOLD analysis project Ga0137410, IMG submission 108878) | Vadose zone soil fungal communities from Angelo Coast Range Reserve, California, USA - CZODoug1_16fungal (Illumina Assembly) | ecosystem: Environmental > Terrestrial > Soil > Vadose zone... | reverse complement strand
TGGCTTCGTCAGACTCTTCGCCTCATGCAGCCTGCAAAAGATGTAGAGAGCGAGAACATTATGCTTAGGAATGGAACTTCCAAGGCAGGACATTACACTACGAATTTCGGTGGTTAATATGACATTTCTTCAGCATGTAGGTGGCATTTTCAAGAACATCTTGCACATCGGTGAGACGGTTGCTATCGTAGCCTCTCCTGTTATTGATATCGCGTTCCCGAATGTTGCTCCTATTTACAATTCTGCAATTGGTCTGGCTATCAGTGCAGAGACTTCAAGTGCTGGTGTTTCTGGAACAGGTACTCAGAAGCTTGCTCAAGTAGTTGCGAATCTAGAACCTATGCTTGCGGCTTGGGCCGCACAGAATAAAATCCCGTGGGATCAGGCTGGTATCCAGAAATGGACTAGCGCTGTCGTAGATACGTTGAATTTGATCCCGGCTGTTGTTCCAAGTAAGTAACTAACTAAGAACGGAACCCCGTAATTGAGATTTAAATCCCTCATATTAGGAATATTGGCTGCCCCTCTTTTGATGTTGGGGCAGTCATTTAATATTCCCAATACTGCATCTAATCCAGTAAACTGGACAGGTGTTCATAGTTTTCAATATATAACGACTAGAAGTCCACGGGTTGATGTAACTTTTCCGTCTTTTGCGGCAGATAGAACCGGCCAAGTAGATATGACTGCATCTTTTACAGCAGCTATTAACTTTGCAGTTACACAACAGAACTTGTCAACACCCCCTCAAAGTACTAATGGGGGCATGGCTACGGTCTATTTACCAGCCGGAACTTATCTACTATCAAATAAAGTTTATGTTCCCGGTGGAATGAAAATCGTAGGGGATGCTACCGGAGCTACTACTATTCTTGTTCCGTGCGATAATGCTGCTGGAGCTGGTAGTAGAGGGGGTTTGGTCTTAAATGGGACCCAGTTTATTGGTACTTTTTACAGTGATACTACCCTAGAAAACATATCAGTCAGAGGATCGGGACACTGCACTACCAGTGATCTTGTTGAAGTTTATAAAGGTATCCATATAATTTTAAACCATGTTAATCTAGGAAATAGTGGTGGACGTTGTTTAAATATTCAAGGTGATGGTGAACGTGTTGGTGGTGATGACATAACCATCACCAACTGCCGTTGGCCTGCTCAATTTGTTGCCGATAATGAAAGTTATTTTAATAATCTTAAAATAATTGGTGCCGGGCAGGATGACAGTGGTTTTTGTTGGGGAGACAACTGCATTGCGGGTGTTTATCCAGCCAGTGGGGTTATTATTCCAGATTCTCACTATGCTCTTTACGCAACTGGACAGAACATTTCGGTTGATGGATGCTCCGCAAAACCGTTGAACTTTGAAAATGGTTTTGAGTTCCTAGTCGAAAATGGTACGATTAAGAATTGTTATTTTGAAGGATTTCCATTTTCAGGGCAACCTCGTATTAATCATAGTGTTCGAGTCGGTGGGCATTCCGAAACAGCTACATTAACTTCAGGTATTACTGCAACAGCTACTACAATTCCATTAAATACTGTTGATTGGTTTCCTGTATATTTAGATTCACCTACAAACGCTGCAACTCTTACTCCCCAAAACTTTTTGGATCTTACTTGCGCGGATGCAAATCCGCTGTCTTCAGCCCCTTGTGCTGCAGATGCAAGTAAACAACAGAACGATTTCGAACGTATAATCTATTCTGGATTCGCTAGCGATCTTTCACCACATGGTGTGATTCGAGGGGTTTCTTGCTCACGCCCTGGGCTCTGCACAAGTGGATCAGGAATTGGGGCGGCATGGGTTACCGGGGTTGTTATCAGGACTACCAATGGAAACAACTTCGGGTCAGTCACGCTTCAGGACAATCACCTTGAAGCGAACCATGGTTCGGGCAGCGGGGGATATTCATCGAATTGCACATTGGTTGCATTTCCCTGCGGCGAAGTCACGGTGGGTAATCGCGTTGAAGGTATAGAGACAGTCATCCCCGGTACTGGTTCTGGCTTTTCCGGCAATGCGCAGTCCCAAGGTTACAGCGTCCAGCTCATCAATAATGTGTTTCGAGGCTATGGATCGACGCCAGCAACAAACTCTGGAAATGTCATTGTCCCAAATTTTGGCATTGTCTATGCGATCCAAAACACAACTGCTACTGCTAACATCGTGTCTTCAGCAGCGAATATTCCCAACATTTATGGGGGCGGTTCCTATGCGATCCAGTTTCTTACTTACAATTCGGGCGCGAATGTAGCAGGGGGCTTGTTTGTAGACAGAAATGCCGGAGTCGAGATGTCACCGACTGGACCGGCCGGAAAGAATTCATTTTCAGAAAACACATTGGGGGGTTCTTCCTCAATGCCAGACGCAGGCCTGCATTTTAAAGACAGTCGTTGCTGGTATGATCTTACCTCAACTTCACCGTTTACTATCAATCGCTTTTGTTTTAAAGGTCAGCCAGCTAATACTACTCCCGTGTTTACTCAAGAAACATGGGATTCTGGTGGAAGTATTTGGAAGATCTATTATTCTTCTGATTCAGTTAATGGTATAAATAGTCAAGTATCTGGGGCAGTTAAAATTGCCAGGGGTGCTAACTACATACAGAACTCTGCTAACATGGTTGCTGCGACTGCGGGTTGGCCTGCAAACTACAGCATAACTCCAATTTCTTCAATCACTTGCGGTCAACCCGATCCTGATGGTGGAAACAATGCCTGCGAGGTTGTTCTCAATGCAGCTAGTGCAAATTGGAATTACACCAATACTTCTTCTTCGTCTGGACCTTCTGGTTCTATTACAACCTGCGTACAGCTGAAGGTTCCATCGGGAACAGGTACTCTTCGTTTCGACGGAAACGTATCTGGAAACGTCGCACCTATAACGCTTGCCAATCTTACAACTACTTGGCAAACATTCCAATCGATTGGTCCATCAGCATCGCCGATTCATTATTTTCGTTTTGGGGGTTTAAGTACTGACCCGGCTATGACGGTAGATATTTATGCTCCAGCTACTTGGTCTGGAACTGGATGTCCCTTCTCTCCAATCATTACAACCACGTCGCAGTTCAATGCGAGTTCCTATTTGTCGGCAGCTAATATCTTTAAGGGTACTACACCTTTGGCTGCGAGTACACTTCTTACAGGAAGTGGTACTCTAACCTATACTGCTATAGCAGCTCAAACAGCGCAAGAACAAACGGTTACAGTAACCAGTGCTACCACTTCGATGCACGGAGCTGTGTGCTCACCACTAGCTACCTTAGGTAATGTAAATTTGTCTTGGTCTTCTTGGATAAGCGCAAGCAATACAGTATCGGTTCGGCTTACGAATCCTACTACAGGATCAATCACACCTTCAGCAGTTTCATGGGGTTGCACGGTTAGTCAATAATGTCAGTTCCTTCTTTTGCTTATTTCACCGATGATCTCGGACAGTTCTGGAGTCTAAACGTTGATCCAGATGGGAGTCTCACCACTACTCTTATAGGTAGTAGTGGGACTATTCCTTCAGGTGGATTTTATACAACCACAGCTAACGATATTATTAATGCTGTGATCGGAGATGCCCAGGTTCGAACGACAAATCGGACTCAGATTCTTGACTATGTAAATCGTGTCCAGCAGAGGATTCTTAGAGAATCTCAATGGCAGTTCTTGTTATCTGAAAAGCAGAAATTCATTACCCAACCTGGACAAGGACGATACTGGATTGCTAATGGAACGGCTCCCGCAGGTACAGTTCAAACAGGATTGGCTCTGCCTGATGTCTGGTCAATCCCCAATGATCAAGTTTTTGATGGATCTAACTGGCGTCAGCTTATGCCGGATTCCTTCAAAGTACTAAACTCGCCTGCCTACTCCTATCAAGATACTTCTCCTCGATATGATAGGCCTCGCTCGTTTCATTATGAGATCACTAATCCGGGTGAGTTAGATATCTTTCCAATCCCAGACAATCAGAACGCATATGTTCCCGTTCCGCTTCCCCCATACTGTACCCTCAGTGCTGGAGGAGCTTTACCAGCTAGAACCTATTACGTATCGGCTACGTTCGTGGATACTCAGAACAATGAGGGAACTCCATCAGCCCAGTTTGCTACCATTTTCATTCCATCTGGTTTCTTACTCAATGCTGCACAACCTCTGCCTGAGATTGCATCAGCAGCCAATGTTCAATACAATCGTTGGAATCTATATGTAGGCATGGGTCCGAGTGGACCAAACGATATGACCTTACAGAACATAAGTCCGTTGACTGGAAACTTCGTAGAGCCTACCAGTGGTATTGTACTAAACACAAGAACGGCTCCGCAGTCAAGTAACTTGGAACCGCTGTTCGGCTATGTAATTGAATTTAGATACTTTAGGCAACGTCCCATAATTCGAAATATCACTGATGTGCTTTCCATTCCAGACATCTACAAGGATGTTGTGATTGCTGGAGTTAACTTCTTCACCGAACTATATCAAAACCCCATTAGCAATAATCCCCCACGCTCGGGTGACTATAGTAAGGCTTCTATCTGGAAGCAAGAGTTTCTAGATGGCATCCGTCAGATTAGAAAAGATCTTAACGTCAATTTTAGAAAGACGGATTACATCACCCCGGATTCCACCAGTCAATACCAATATGGAAATCGTTTAGACTACCCAAGTCTGGGAATCTAGAGGATTTATATCAATTGTTAAATCAATATGAATTATCCCCATATGAGATAGAAAGATCTTATGCTCGTTATCATGGTTTATCTATCCAACGATATGAAGATTTCTTAGAACAAGAAAATGGAGTTTGTGCCATCTGTAAAAAGACAAACTTTGATAAGAAACATACTAGATTGTGTATAGACCGAGATCCCAATACCAGAAAAGTAAGAGGACTACTTTGCCATCTATGTAATACAGCATTAGATAAATTTAAAGACTCGCCAGAATTACTACAAAAAGCGATTAATTATTTATCAACCGATGCTAACACCAGGCCATAATCCCCTATCTGAAAGACAGAGAATGAAACGTTTTACATATATACTTGGTTTGATTTTGGGCATAGTTGCCCCGCTTCAAGCTCAACTTCCTACTGCAGTACCCCCAGTTATTTCTGGTGTTGGGGTGGGAACTGTAGCCTCGACATCAGCTACAATCATATGGACTACGGACATTGCTTCTTCGTCTCAAGTCTTTTATGGTCAACTTGGTGCGACTGGTAGTAGTTCAACCTTAGATCCTACATTGGTCCTTACTCATAGTGTCAGTCTTACTGGGTTGACTGCGGGTATCCAGTATAACTATTATGTTCAATCGGTTGCTAGTAATACCAATCCAAACAATGGACAGGTTACAACTGCTTCTGCGCGATCTGCAGGAACTTTAAGTTTTTTAATAAATGCTGGTACAATCAGTGCCGATACTGGTACTAATACTGTATATGTTTGTAATGGGACAAGTTGTACTGCAGCGACAGGTGGTGGTGGAAGTGGTCCAGCTACTCAAACCAACGGTACTCCGAACTTAAATCAGACGCTTTTGAATCTTATAAATTCTGTTACTAACAGCGTAGGTTTGTCTATCACGGCTACGAATACATCTGGTGGTATAGTTAAGTTTGAGATTGCTGGTAGCAATTACACCGGAAACGCGGCAACAGCGACCAATGCAACAAACGCCACTAACGCAACAACTGCTACGACTGCAACTACCTCTACCAATCTTGGTGGGGGTGCTTTAGGTTCGGCTCCTTATCAATCTGCAGCCGGCACTACAACTTATATTGCAGGGCCTACAACCAGTGGACATGTATTTGTTTACAGTTGGTCCCCTTCTGGTTCTATTATTGCTCCTGTTGCTTTAGACTTAGCTACTTATCTTGCAACTCCGGCGGCGATTGGAGGTACGACTCCGGCTGCGGGTTCGTTTAGTTCTTTGAAAGATACGGCTTTAATTAGTTCTAAATTTCTAGGAACTAACGGCTCGGGTACTGCAGTTGCTGCTGTGGCTTCTGATTTGGCTTCCTTCTTGGCTGGTTTGACAGGTTGTGGTACGGCTGCTCAAGCATATGTTCCGGCAGATGGACAGTGCGAAGCAATTACTGGACTTCCTACCCTACCAACTACTCCCAACGGAGTTCCTCAGATTCTTACTTCAACTCCTTCGGGTGGTGTAGGTCAACCGGCTGCATGGGGTCTTTCTGGTGTTCCAGGTCGTACTGTTGCAGGCACAACTGATACTGTAGTAGCAACAGATCGTGGTAGCTCGGTTCTTTATAACTCCGCTTCTGCAGTTGCTGTTACTCTTACTACGGCTGCAACTCTAGGTAACAACTTCTCGTTCAAAGCTTGTAATGAAAACACAGGACTTGTAACCCTCACGATCTCTGCAGGGGCTTTTTTGCCTGGTGCTGGAACGACATTTACAATTGGAACCAACCAGTGTGATGTGTTCTCAAGTGCAGACAACGTAAACTGGTTGCCTTCTGGAGCACTCTTTGGACAGGGTACGGTTACTCAGACCATTGCTAGTGGTTCAACTGCGATGGGTACGGGTGCAATTACTACGGGAGTTTGTGCTACCGTAATCACGGTAGCGGCAACTGGTGTTACTACTACAGATCGAATTGTGATTACTCCAAATGCTGATCCTACGGCTGTAACCGGATATGCAGTTTCGGCTACGGGTAGCCTTTATATCCAGTCTTATCCCACATCTGGGAACGTTAACTTTAAGGTTTGCAATAACACCAGCGGTTCTCTTACTCCGGCAGCATTGACAATTAATTGGGGCGTAACACGGTAATGTTTAAAAAGCTTATTGCTTTCTGCATTCTAGCTTCATCCTTTGCACACGGTACTACGGTATTGCATAGCGGGAACAAGACGTATTTTATTCCTTCGTTAGAAAGTAAGTATCTTAGTTGGGATTATATTCAACAGTCTATGCCTGCAATTGGATCAACATGGACAGGGACTGCTGCTAGTTCATTATATGCTGCAACTGGAACTAACTGTACAATGGTCAGTGCGGTAGCGGTGACAAGTACGCCTCTTACCACAGGAACTTGTACAACCACAAGTGCCAAGCTTGTACTTATTGATGTAGGTCATGGATTAGCGCTTGATACCTTTACAGTTACGGATAGTAAGAGCAATATAATTACTTGTAACACGGTTATCTTTGTTCACACAGGTACGAGCGGGACGAACCTTTGCTACATTATCAATGGCACAGTAGGAACATTACATACATTTTCTTTTACTCTGACTAGTGCTACTACTACCCGAGCTGCTATTGGTGGGTTTCCTTACACTTATACAGGAGCCACTCCCGCACTTGATGTTGCCTCTGCGGGTGCATTTGCAGCGGGTTCGGCGGTCTCTCCGGGTTCAATTACTCCCGCAGGCAATGGAGAGCTTTATGCGGTAAGTAGTGCTGGTAATGGTATCGGAGCATCCGCTATTGTAGTTGCAGCCCCTTGTGCTATTCCCACAGGTGGTTCAGTAACTGCCCAGTGGGATTCTATGATTGGAACCAACATTCAAACAACCGGATCGGCTACGAATTGTCAGGTAACATATACTGGCGATTCCAGCGTTATTGCTATTGCAGCATTCTTTAAATAAAGGATCTATGAAACGTTTAATTCTTGCACTATTCGCTTTATCGACTCCGGTATTTGCTGCTTGTCATGCTGTTGGTCCTGCTGCAACAGGTGGCGGTACAGGCGCTGATTGGAATAACATGGAACTTCTTCCCTCCAATTTAGTGCGAGGGGATATTTATTATCTAGCCGATGGTGATGGGACGCACGGTAGTGCTCCAAGTGCCAGTCCCATTAATACATATGGTCATGCCTTTAGTCATACTACCAGCGGTGCAAGTGGACAAGCTGAGATACGCAAAGCCCAAAACTATGACTTCGGTAATGGTTGTGGGATTGGAGCTGGTTGGAATACATCCACAATGGGATCAGGTCAAGCTGCATGGCGCTCGGCTGGTTCTGGTACAATCGTGTCTGCTATTGGTGCTAATACAACTTTCAATGGCAACCCTTCAGCTTTAGATGATGTTGGTTGCGGCGGAGTTAATCACAATCCACCTGGAGCAATGACGGGTCCTTCCCCAAGTCCAACTCAATGTGGAATCATAATTGATGATTCAACCTGTACATCCACCGCAACAAATGGTTGCGACGGTGGCAACGGTGTAATGCATACAGGGGCAAATGGTATCATCTGGACATCGGTTGAGTGGTTCGGCCAAGGACTGAACAGCAACGGCAACAACAACTCAGAAACCTACTTCTGGTTTGCTAATGGCGGTGCTTTAACTGGTGTTACTGTTACCAATAGTTACTTACATAATGCAGGTACTACATTTCTTACAATTGTCAGTGGTGGATGGAATAGTGGAAGCTTTGATCATAACTATGTATGGGGCTTGTTTGACGGCAGCATTAATCACGGTGAAGCTGTACAACTTCAAGGTAACAATACCTCAAGTCTCATACATCACAATGTCTTCCGTGATCAGCAGACAAATGGAGATGTAGTCGGTGTAGCTACAGGAACCGACACAGATATCGAGATCTATAACAACACCGACTTCTGTTCTGCCGGTGGTACTGGTACAACCTGTCGTCATAATGACGGTTGGCTTGGATGTTTCCAGTCTGGTAACAACTGCCAAGCGGTCAATTGGTTGGTATATAACAACACCTTGTCTTATCCGAATAGTTCTGGTACAGGTTGCGGCTCAGTTCTTCAAGCAGGTAGCGGCAATGTATTTAAAAACAATCTCTATTATAACTGTAATGGTTCTAGTAATGGTGGTGGTGCTGGCATTACGGGAGATTATAACACCTTCCTTAATTCTGGAACGGGTGATGGGGGTGCTCATAGCGTAGTTGTTACTAGCGGAGCGCCTAATCCTTTTACTAATATCAATCTCGGAGCGCAGCTTGCTTCACAGAACGCCAACTATCAAAGTCGTTTGGCACTTGGCGCACCTTGGGATACCACAGATCTTTACGGTAATGCTTATGTAGATGATCGTGGAGCTGCTCAGTTCCAATCAGGAACTCCAACGGCTAATGCTCCGACCTGTTCTCCAGTAGCAGGAACCTACACAGGAACTCAGAATATTGCTTTGTCTTCAACGTCCGGTGGAGCTATCATATGCTACAATACTACAGGATCACCTGCAACTAATGGAACAACGGGTTGTGGTGGAGGAAGTACTCTGTACACCGGATTAGTTTCAGTTCCTTCTACTTCTACATTATTCTCTGTAGCTGGAGGTACAGGGTTCTTGGATAGTACTATCACATCCTGTGCATATACAATCAATCCAATTATAATTCCTACAGCACCCCGAGGAATTTTGGCAGGTAATTTTGAATTGTTTGGTAATCAATCACAAGGAGCGCAGTGAAAACACTAGCTTTATTTCTTCTTGCACTGGGACTTCCGGTGGCAGCGCAACAGGTTGTAGTCCCTTCGTTTAGTTATCCAGGAGTAACTTTCAATCTCCCACAGCCGGATGGAACAACAATTGTAGCTGATCCTGTCACCGGATTGTGGTCCTGTACTGTTAAGGCAGGTCTTCCACAAGGACTTAGTTTCGATGGTACCATCTTCAAGGCACCAAATCTTCAAAGTAATTCAATTAATCTTACCGGTGGAACGAACTATCCTGATGGAACCTATTTAGAAACTCTTACGACTGTGGGAGGAGTTTCTCAGATTAAGTTAACACCCTATGTACCTTCAAGTGGATCAGGAGTTTTTGGAACTTCTATTGCCGTTCCTGCTACAAGCATCACAGCTTTCTCTGAGCAATCAAGATCTTATACGCTCTCTGGCATCCCCGCACCGGGTATGCCAGCAGTGGTTTACGTCAATCCATCCATCGACTTCGGTTCTGGTATCCGGTATAGCTATCGAGTTACTGCAGTCAACACTGTTGTTGTCAAACTGACCAATGTTAACAATGCTACTGCAAACGTTCCTACATATACACTTAACATCTCAGCTATAAAATGAAGCTACGATATCTGTCATTAATTCTATTAATGGTATCTAATTCCTTTGGGGCGGTAAGTGCAAGCTTCACAGGAGGAACACCGCTAGTAGTACAAGGGACAAACACTATGTCCCACTTAGATGTAAATAGCACAGGCTTATTGACAAATGCGGGAGTAACTCTATCCCGAGAGTTCATCTCTCTACAACAAGTCTGGGCCAATTGCCCAAGCCCTTGCACCCCAAGTTATACATCAATTGACGGAATAACAACTCTTGCTGCTGCTCGTGGATATAAACTTATAGTATCTATTGAATTGACTCCTCCGGACTTAGGAGCATCGGGTTGTACTCCTCCCAGTAACAATACCACATGGGCAACAAGAGCCGCTGCAGCTATCGCACACGTGGATGGATTGCATCCCGGTTTAGTTCTATATTGGGAAGTAGGCAATGAATACGATCTAACAGGTCAATTCTGTCCTGGAAGTGGAACAAATCTCCAGGCCTATATTCCCCTCTATACGGCTGCTGGACCTGCCATGATTGCACAGGTTGTAGCCGACAGTTCTACCGCTTTGGTGGGTGGCCCTGTTCTTGGAGCACCTGCAACCAATGCGGCAGCTTGGCTTTCGAATGCTTCCACAGGTCTTCTGGGCAATACAGGAACCGCACCATCAGTACAGTTTGTAGACTATCATTCTTATCTAGCCGGATGCACAGGAACTTGGACTACTTGTTTCAACACGTTACAAGATGCTGGTGCAGGACAGCAAGCTCTTGCCTCTTCAATCACAACCCTCGTACGAGCAGGAACTCAACCTAGTGCTTCTACAACTCCAATTTTTGTAACTGAGTCCGCCACAAGTTCAGCTTTTAGTTCTGACTGTTGCAGGAACGATGCAACATTTGGTCCCCTTTGGGATTCAATATCTTTCATGGACTGGGCGAACTCCAAGATCACACAAGCTGATCAATATGCGGCAGCTAGTTCTGGTTCCGGTACATTCTTTTGTCTCTTCTGGGACCCGGTGACAATGACATGTTCACAACCACCGCTTATACCCAATTCAAATTTTTACTTCTATCAGCTGGTTAATTCAACAAGCTATCTGGGAGCAAGTACTGGGGCCAGTCTAGCTACATCTATCTCCCCCGGAACAAGCACCGCAGGTCTTCAATCCAGTGCATTCTATACGACTACGGCAAATGTAATTATCATTGCCAACCCTACGGCCTCTCCAATAAGCACAGGAACAATTACCTTTAACAACGCTACGGTCTCAAATACTGCTGGTCTAATGTACACACTCAACGCCAGCAATGCTACCGCAACTCCGGTACGAGTTTCCTTAACGCCTATCGCTGGTGGATTTACAGCACAGGCTGTTTCCGTTCCAGCTAATACTACCGTTGCCTTTATCGCAAAGAGTGCAACACTGGTGCCCACCGCTATATGACAGTTCAAGATATCATCAATGATACCACCAACGACATTCGTCAGGTTCTTAACGGTTCTACGGATGCAGCTATTTTAATCCCCTGGGTCAACCGCATTCAGAAGGATGCACTTCACACATCGTTATTCAATACCCTTCTACAGAACATCACAACGGTCAATGTCGTTAGTGGAACATCTTTGTATACCATCCCATCTACCACCCGGCGTATCGTTCTTCTATATGACCGAACCTTTGATCGTGTTATCCTTCCAATAGACAATCTTATATTTCCTGCCTCAGAAGCCGATGCAGTCCAGGCAAAAGCTCCCCTCCAGATTCCCGAACCTATGTTGACTCCGAAAACGATGCAACAGTGGCCGGAATATTATCGTAGAGAGGGGACTACTGGCCTGGTGATATTTCCAGCTCCTCAAAAGGCAGCCTTCAATGGAACCTATGAGGTTCACTACGAAGCTTACAGTCCTGATCTGGTGAATCTAACGGATGTTCTTTTGATCCCGAATGATGGTAAGGATCTGATAGTAGCCGGTGTTAACATGTTGGCTTGTCAATATCTGAAGCTTGACCAGGAGGTTGGCTTCTGGGCACAGCAGTATGAGCTGCTTAAGAAAGGCGCATTCGTTCAGTAATGCCTTACAATCAGGTTCCAACTGAATACGTAGGCTGGTATCATAGGTATACTAACCGGACTGTCTATAGCCATTTCATTGATGCTGGCATTGACACCTTCTCGTCTGGACCTAACCAGAATCCTCAGGCATTCTTAGATTTAAACAATCTTTTGCCTGGAGTAAGTGGCGGCTTTAGAACGAGATGGGGAGTCTACAATCTCAGTGCTTTAAGTGGCGCAGCTTATCCGGCTGCTGGTACACCGAGCCAAGTCTTCTTTTACAACGTACCGCAGGATGCTTCTAATCCTTCAGGGACCAGCGCTACCAACATTTTCTTGTATCGGAATATCAATCTACTTGAGGTTCTGAATGATGACGGGTCTGCGTATAGCAGAAGCGGACTTACAATTGCACCTTCGGATTTCCAAACTTCATTCGGAGCCAACGGAAATATCTACGCTGTAACCAGTCGCTTCTGGAATTATTTGACGGTAGGTTTGGGTACTGCGGTTAAAATTAATTGGGGGCTGAACTCCTCACCAGGCTTTAATACCCCTCAAGGCCCGAATCTTTGGGGCATTGTCGCACCACTTCCCGCATTAGATGCGGCAGGCAATCAGACCAATTTGATTACGGTTACTCCGAATGGCACAGGTCCATTGACCTTTGCGACTGGTAGACAGTATACCGTAGCCTTCATGAATAGCTTCACAGGTCATGTCTCTGACATTTGGTATAGCTTTAATCCCCCGGTTCCAAGTCTTTCTAAGGCAGCTTGGCAACCAGCAGCTACTTATATTCTCGGTCAGATTGTTAATGATGGGATTTACAATCAGAAGGTAACGACTGCTGGAACCAGTGGGACAAGTGTTCCTACTTGGAATGAAACTGTGGGTGGTACAACCACCGATGGTACAGTAACTTGGACGAATCAGAATTCTGGGTTCACCAGCTTAACGGTAAACATTAGCATCTCCGATATAGTAGGAAGTGCTGCACCTGTCGTTAACACCGGGAATAATAGACCGATCAAACGATATACAGCCAACGCTGTCATTGATGGGCAGGTAGATACGGTTCTACTGCTGGCTACTTCAGATGGTGGAGATGAACAACATCTTTATTTGGTAGCGAAGATTCCTTTATCTTCTTTTGCTCCTGCGGTTGTAGGTCCTAATACAAACCTAACGTTTACCTACACTGATACTATGCCTGATACCTATAGTCAGACATATACTTCAGGAGCAACGCTTCTAACGCAGAATCTATATGTAGATACGGATGAGTTCGGTAACGTTTTAGGAATCGCAGATAATTTACCCCCGCAAGAACCTTTTACTTATCCTACGGTTCATGTGGGCAGGATCTTTGTTACTGATGGTGTGAACGTTTACTTCTCAAAAAGCATTGACGAGGTTACAACTTCAACAGGATTGATCACCGCCAAATGGGAGGAAGCATTTCCTGGTGCCAACCAGATTCCTATTGCTACTGATAATGAACGGGTTACAGCTCTTCAATCTAATGGACAGGTTCTTCATATAGCTACGACCAGAGCGGTCTATACTTTGTATGGAACGGATATGGCATCCTTTAGTATCCCCGATCAACAGTTTGCTCAGACTGGCGTATTGAATCAAGATGTTTGGAATGTCATATATAAAGAGAGTCAACCCTCAGCTTATATGTGGATCACTCCCGACTATAAAGTAATGTTCTCTGACTTCAATACGTATGAAGATGTAGGCGTTCCGGTTTATTCCTATCTTCAACAGTGGGATCTAACCTTCACTGGTGCTGCTGTTAAATCCTTTACCTATGGCCCCTATAACTTCGCGGTTGTTTTCTTTAGACGAGTTGGTCAGACATATCCAGAGCTATTGATCTTTGAGACTACTCTTAGAAAGTGGTATCATTGGACTTTCCCTATTGGCGTTCCTCAAGGCGGGGTGGTAGATTATCACGGGCCAACCTCGATATTCTTTTATCAGTATCCCAGTAGTGGAAATAGATTCTTATTCTATACTGAATTCTGCGATACTTCTCTGCTGACGTGGTACTTCAATCCAACTCAAACCAAAGACTTTACTAACGTTCCTGCTCCCGGTGGTACTCCTATCTTCCAGAACAACAACTTGTCTATTCCGTGGAATGTTCGAACCACCTGGCAGGATATGGGAGATGCCACTGTTTGGAAAGTTCTTAATGAGATGGAAGCTATCGGAGACGAAAATGCTATGGTAGCCACTGTCTACGGAGCTGTTACACAAGCAGACTTTGATTCTCCATACACCATTAAGACTGGATCTTTTACAACTGCTCCGTTCGGTGGAGCAAGGAAGTTTTATCTTGCCGGGGCGAACAGCCGCGCTCGATTCTACTCTTTCCAGATTGGTGCTCCCAGTCCTTCGGCCACATCTGCAGATGTGCTGACTTCTTTCATCACCGATTACTCCCCTATTTCGAGAATCTAATGCCATTGAATATTACATCCACAGGACCCTCTGGAGTTAGTGTCCTGAACAAGTGGGCGAATCAACGAGAGACAGACCTACAAAGTCACAAGAAACTTATTGGTTCTCTTCAAAACTATATCAAAGAAATCTTCAAACATAACCCTGATCTGAAAGATCCTCGTGCATGATGGCATACTCAACACTATCTATTATGTCCTTGGGTGTTTGGCTGTCTTAATAGCCGGAATCAAGATTGGTTACGGGTGGTTTCGACAGTACGATAACGCAACCCGATTCACTAAAGAGATGGCTAAGCATCACTTGCCATACATCTACAACTCACTATATGCTATATCTAAACATCTAGGGATTGATACAGAGAGACCCCCAGATATTAAATTCCAAGACGACGACGCCTAACACCAGGCTACAATCCCCTCATTAAAGGAATCCGAGCCTTATGAATATTGTACGACTTGCTAACGATGAAGAGATTGCAAAGGTCGCGGAAACATCCGATCTTAGCTATGCAACAAGTGTCTTAACGATGGATGGACAAGATTTTGCAGTTCTTAGAAATTGCTTCGAGATTGATCCGATGTACTTTCATCCCGATAGTCCAACCAGACGTAAACTTCTCTTCGCAATGAATTTAGAAACTGCCTTACGACTTCAAGGAGTTAAAGAGATTTACTTTAATGTCCATGATAATGATGAACAATACCAAGCTGTATTGAATACTTGGGGGGCGCAGAAGATTAGCACCGCTCCTGAGTTTCGATATAAGAAAGTTCTTTAATGTCCTCAAAGACGACTACCGATACCTCTAATCAATATAATGCCGCAGGTATGAGTGCCTACGGTGCGTTCCAGCCGCAGCTTCAGAACTCTCTGCTTCAGATGTCCCAGAATCCTTTAGCTAGTTCTTTCTTTCAGAATCAACTAGGGATGGCTCAGGCTCAGGCTTCACAACTTGGACAGCGTAACATTTCTAATACGTTGGCTAATGTTCGTACAGGTGGTGGATTGATCGGCAAGTCTGGTAATTTTACTCAATCTCTATTGAATCGAACGATGCTTGCAAACTCGGGACTTCAGTCCGGTGCGTTCAACAGTACATTGAATAATGCTCTTCAGAATCGTAATTGGGCGTTGTCTTCAATGCAGGCTTATCAACCTTTGCAAACCGGACAGAAGTCCACACAAACTACAGGGGGCGTTGGTACTTGGCTACCCCAGTTAGCTGGCGCTGCTCTTGGCGGATTGACTGGTGGACTTGGTACTGCAATAGGTGGGATGATGGGTGGTGGAGGAGGGGGTGGGAGTTCTGTTCTAGGATCTCTAGGTCAAGGTACTTGGTCGCAGATGCCAACCAGCGGTCCAGTTCCAAATCTTCCAACAGGATGGGCGGGTGGGTACGCTAGCTAATGGCTTTCACAGACAATCCTCTAATCTCTAATATGTTTAATGCGGTGGGTTTAGGGCATCTTATTCCCGGTAATGAACCGCCTATGATGGGCGACCCTGGGATCAATCCGGGAACTTCACCTATGGCAGCTACCCCGGTAAATCCCGGACGTAGCAAACCCAACATCCCGCCTTATAAAAACAGACCCTACATCCCTCGGAATGAAACTCCGGGGGGCACGAGGGGATCTAGGCCTGGAGGGGGGGTTTCCCCTACCGAAGGTGCTGCGATGAGTCAGGATACTCTACACTCTCCGCAGGTTCAGGAGCTTCTTGGTCGGTTCGGTGTGACCAATGATGTCAATGTAGATCCACATCTCTTTATTCATAGCGATAGCTTGTGGCAGAATCATCCTCATATTGCTGGTGCCCTAGAAGGTGCTATGTCTGGTGCTGCCTTTACTAAGCCTGCTCAGACGGCTGGTGAAGGCATCAGCAATGTGTTTCAAGGAGTGTTGGCTAGTCAAGGAGCGCACAACGATCATATCAACGCGCAGCTTATGGCTCCGTTCCAACAGGCTCAGTCTGTAGCTATTCTTCAGAAGGAAGCTCAGGAGCAGGATACTGCCAAGGCTGGTATCGCTCATAACAAAGCTATGAGTGATTACTACTCTGGAATGTTGGAGCATTATAAAGACAACGATGATGTAAAGCAACAGCTTGCAGATCAGAAAGCTGGTTACGACAAACAACTCGAAGATCTAAAGAGAGAGTCACAAGATCCTATTAAACTAGCTGGACATAGATATTTGGATGCTGCTGGTAGAGAACTGATTAAACAGTATGGTAGTGCAGAGCAAGTTCCGGCTGCTGCGTGGCATAAGATTCTCGATGGTATGAACTCTGAATACTTTAGCGAGAAGAATGCTTGGCACGCAACGGCTGGTCGAGGTACTGCTAAGTTTGATCCAGTTCTTAAGAACCAGATTGATGTACTTACGAAACAACAGTCGGTTGCTGAACAGGAGTATCGAGATGCTAATACTCCAGGTAAGATCTTAAAAGACCCTGTTAGCGGTAAGCAGATGTTCTATGGGACAAAAGCCTATAGTCAATATTTAGAGGGATTACGTAAGAAGCAACAGGACTTGTCCGATAAAGTCATGCACCTTAGTGGGTTGCAAGAGCAAAATGGTTATACACCCAATCCAATGGTTCCTCCCACTAGTCAACCAAATCCTAATGATCCCTTGAATCTCAATCAATAACCACTAACCAATCCGAGAAAAAAGTAAGTGGCTGATAATCTTCTAAGTCCTGCGCAGTTCGGACAAAAAATCAAAGCTAAGTATCCGGGTGCATATGATAATGTTCCGGATGAAGAACTTGCAAATAAAGTAGTAAGCAAGTACCCCGTGTATCACAATCAGATACAATGGGGTACTCCTGCGTCCACACCCCAAGCCCCTCAAAAGTCGTCTCTATGGGATAGCTTTAAGGGGCTTGTTTCGTCTGCACAAGGTATGGTAGACAAAGTCCTGTCTCCGATGGATGAGAAGGGTGGGGCTGATTACCTGACCCGCTCTGCTACAGACATAGCGACTGGCGCAGCATCTGCTATAACCGCCCCAGTTGTCCACCCTATTCAAACTATTAAGAGCCAAGGTGAACCTTTCATGGCTTCAGGAGAGAGTGTTGGTAATCCATACTCCGGCACTCTTACTATGATTCCATTCAGTAAGACTGGTGCCGCTGCCGGTGTTGCTAATCTCAAAGCACAGCAAGATGCTCAGGCTCAGCAAATGGAACAAATCAAACAGCTTGCAGCACATCCGGCTTATGGATTCGGACAACTTGCACTTCCTGCTTTACTAGGACATCTAGGCTTTGGAGCTGGCGAAGGTGAATTACCTGTAGCAAAGACTATCGAAGAACAGCATCCTACAACTCCAGCCGCTGCCCATGTACAGGCTGAAGTAAAGCCATCTCTGGATATGCTACGTCAACAAGCTGATGCTCGTAAGGCAGAAGCTTTACGAGGGGTTATTAGGCCTGGTGAAAAGGCAGCTCCAGTCCAAGCTCCTCCAGTGGAAATAGCACCGCCTGTACCGGTAGAAGTAACATCGCCTGTACCAGTGGAGCCTGTACTTCGACATCCGGTATCCGGAAATATAGTTGAACCTTTAGATACGGGTGGGTTTGTAGAACAGCTTCCGGACAATAAAGGTTTCGTTCAGCATAATGAGTTTCCTACTGAGGTTACACCAGAAATACAAAAGGCCCCGGAGGTTAGCCCGGAGCCTCTTAAAGAACCTGAAGTTGTAAAGCAAGAAGAAGTACCTGTACCGAAAGAAACCCCCCAGGCTACAACCCCCTCAGCTCCCCCAACTGCTCTTAAGGATATTGAGGATAGGATGCGTCCGCTTGTGGGACGTGTGTTCCGTTTGAATCAACTTGTGACTGGGAATAAAGCAGTTGCCCTTATACAGAGAGCCAAGGATGCTACGTTTGCACAGGGCGGAAGTATCGCGCCTGAAGATGTTGTTAAGCTGTCTAAAATATTGAAAGAGCCTGTGCAATCTTTTGGCTTGACAGAACCGCAGCTTAATAAGCTTAACGATCTAATGGGACGCCAGCTTGGTTCTACTAACGAGCTTCAGCGTGTTAAGGGCTTTGCTGCTCAGTCAGCATACATGAAAACACAGCTTGCTGAGTCTAGAGAACGGATGAAAGCAGACTTCAGTAGCACAACTGATCCAGGTCTTAAAGCCAAGTTGGCAGAGAAACTAGAACTAGACGCTAATGGAAAACCACAGCCGTATCTTTATCAGCCCAGGTATTCCATGCCTTCTCCTATCGACCTTGATCCTACCCATCTTGAGTATCCGTTTGCTCCTAAGGGCTTCAGCGGTCAGATTGCTCCGCTTACTGTGGAGAACCTTGAGGCAGTTCTAGGCAAGAAACCTAGGGATCTTACACTAGGTAGAGCAACACCGAAGGAACTGGAGGAACTTAAGAATCTTACCAGCGTGTCAGCCAGCAGGATTTCCAAAGAAGAACTTCAAGATACTATGCGTTCGGGTATGCACATTGAGACTCCGGATTACAACAAAGTCGATCAAGACCTTCGTGATTTAAAGAACTCGATCTACGAGAACGCTGCTAAGAAGCTTTCGGGAGAAACTAAAGCACAGCTTCAAGATCTAACTGCTCAGTGGAAAGAACAACTCCAAGGTGGCACTAGCGAACTACGCGGCCAATTGGATAAACTTCCTGCGTCTATTAAGCGTCAGCTACCAAAGGAATTGTATGAGTCGGAGAAACCTGTTGGAGCCCCGGAGACCACAACCCCCAGTGGGACCGAGCTTCCGAAATCCGTTGAGAGCACCCGTAAGGCCCAGGCCTCCTCAGCCAGCATTACCCCCGCTGGTAAAAAGATCCTGGGGAAAGTAAATGATATTGTTGAGGAAATCACAACCAAGTGGCCCGAGCATCAGGATTCGATTAAGACAGTTGTTCAGGGTGCAGTGGAACGCTATGATGATGAAGACTCTCAACTTAAATTCATCCACAAGGGACTGACAATTCTTCATCAAGGGCTTAAGGACAACGCTCCTGATGCTCTGAAGAAATCAATTGATGCTCTATCTCGTAAGGGGGAGAGTGGTGCTATTGGTCAGAACGTAGCCCCATATTCTCCCACTGAGACTCAGAAGATCGCCGCCTTTACTCTGGACACACTCCTCAAGCGCTACGAAGGAATGACTCCAACTGAATTGGCAGCTTATAAGGAAAGCTTCTGGTCTGAAGACAATCGTGAATTGATGGATCTTGCTAACGATGCTGGATTGAGGCAGCGTTATAAGAAGCTATCTGATTCCGTACCAGGCTCTAACAGCCCCTCTATTAGTCTCGCTAATCTATTTGCTAGTAAAGCAGAGGCTTCTGAGGCAATGGCTATCATGCGTGAGGCTTCGGGTGTAAGATATAGAACCCATCGCATTATCGAAAAGAACATGAACATCTTCGATAAGTTGATGAACCAGCTTTCAATTCCGGAAAGTCTTCGGTTCATGGATAATATGGAGCAGGGCAAGTCTCAGGTACAGGGAGTCTTGGATACTTCTAATGCTAGGATAATGAAACAATGGCACAAAGAATATGGTGGTAGCATTCCTGATCTTGACGATGTTGCCTTCGTTTTGCGTGGGGCTTTGGATCGGGCACGTAATGATGCGCAAGCGGTAACAGGTAAGTTCGATACCTATATTGCAAACTATCTTCCCCACATTTTTAACAATGTGGGACGAGCGCAGACCTTTGCAAAGGATTGGTTGGCTCGTAGTCCTCTTGAAGGATCAACTGGTTTCCTACGTCATAGAGAGTATCAGTTCATGCAGGATGCGTTGGCAGCAGGCTTACAGCCTACTACATACAATCCTGTGCGTCTAGCTATGATGCGTATTGATCAGCTTGATAGATATACAATGGCCCACAAGATTCAGGAACAATTTAAATCCACAGGCTTGGCAGTACACTATAATCCCGGCCAACAACCTCAGGGATGGGTTGCACTTGATGATAAGATCTTTCAACCTAAGCAGTATAGTGAAGATGAGAAAGGACTTATCAACCGGGGACAATACTATGCACCTGAAGCAGTAGCCAGGAAGTTCAATAATTTTGTTAGTCAGGGATTACAGGGTAAGTGGAAGATTCCATATACCAGTTTGTCTTTATATGATTCGATTCGTAACTATAACAATTTAGCTAATCAATTCGAACTTTCAATGTCTTTATTCCATGCTACAGAGACATTGCTAAATTCTGCTATTAGCGATGGATCAATTGGATTGAAGCAATTAATTAATCAAGGTAAGATTGGCTCGGCTGTTGTACGTCTAGCTAGAACTGCTTCCGTAGTTGCGCCTATTGTTAGGCATACTTATTACGGAGATCATATGATCGCTGAGGTAGATAATCCGGGGACGTTCCTTAACATGTCTCAAGCTAGTAGAGATTTTGAGTTAGCCAATGGTAGGATCTCCGCTGATCCACTTTTGGTAGCCCATTCTATTGAGAATCTCAAGCTCAATTGGAAATTAGCTACAGATAATTATCGAGGTAGGGAAGCTCGTATAGCAGCAGGAGCCAAGCTCCCCTTCAATCTTGCTGGTAGTATGATTGAAGCTCTCGCCTATCCTTTGATGAACATGCTTATCCCCAGAGTTAAGATGGGAACTTTTTATGATATGGCATCTCAGATTAGAGATGAATATGCTGGACAATCCCCTGAGGTTATTCGGCAGGAGCTTCAAAAAGCTTGGGATTCCGTTGATAACCGCTACGGGCAGGTAGTTCGTGAAAATTTAGGAATGAATGACGCAATGAAAGATATTCTTGCAGTAACGCTTCGATCTCCTGGATGGAATATTGGAACGGTACGCGAAGTAGGTGGTGGAGCCATCGACCTAGCTGCATCAGTGGGTAAAGCTGTAACAGGGAAGGACCGCTTTCGGATAACCAATAGGACTGCGTATGCTTTAACAATGATCGGAATGACTGCATATCTAAATGCCATGTACCAGCATTTGCATCCGGGAGCCCCTCCAGTGGAAGGAATGGATTATCTATATCCACGCAACGGATCAAAAAATTTAAATGGAGAGTGGAATCGAGTTTATCCCAAGCTATATACATATGACTTTGTGAACCTCCTTCACAATCCAGCGGATACGATTTTCCATAAAGAAGCCCCACTCATGTCCACAATGGGTGACATGTATCGGAACTCGAACTACTATGGTAGGGGAATAACCGATCCTGGTGATCCAGCCGCCAAAAGAATCGCTGACCTTAGCATGTACATGGGCAAGCAGTTCATCCCGTTCTCGATCAGCAATGCTCAGGAGCGTGCGCTACGTGGAGACACCGATTGGCAAGCTAAGATAGAATCCGCTTCGGGAATCCTTCCCGCTCCTAAGTGGGCAGGGCAGACCGAGGCAGAACAATTAGCTTCTAAGTATTTCCAAACCACACAATCTAAAGGACCTGAGGATGAAGTAGCCTTTGAACGCAAGCAACAGTTCGTACAGCTTCGTAACGAGTTTGCCAAGGGCAACATCAATGAAGATAAATTAGAAGAAGCTCTGAACAAAGGGTACATCAAGCCTCATCAGCTTAAGTATCTATTTGATACTCGGAACAAATCATTGCTCGAACGCTATACCCCGCAACTCCAATTCTCTCAAGTCTGGAAAGTGTGGAATGCGGCGAATGATGGTGAAAAAGAAAAGCTACTTCCTATAGTGTTGAAGAAAGTAGCTTCAGAAGGTCCAGAAGATCAGGAGAAATATATAGATAGTATTCAGAGTTACTTAGACTCTAGGCCTTAATCCTCCGTACTCGGAGCGAGGGGGTTAATGCCTGGTGACATGGGGGTGGCTTCGGCTACCCCTTTTGCTTTTGGTAATCCTTCTATAGCTGCCCGTACAGTTCGGGAATCAGCAGGAGTAAGATACTTTGAAGTAGTGGAGATGTTCTTATGTGCGAGTAAATCTTGGACCAACCGAAGATCATTACCAGCACGAAGAAGAGTAGTCGCAAAAGTACGACGAGCAGTTCGCAAACCACGGTAACTAAGACCGCACCTAAGAAACATAGCAGAAAGCTTTGCTGAAAGGGTGTTGGCAGTTTGTGCATAACCAGCAAACACCCGACCATTATCCAACCCACGAAGAAGAACAACTTCAGTCTGTCGAAGAGGGACAACATGATTACGTCCTGCTTTCATTATTGCAGCCGGTATGTTAAGCTGAGAGTTCTCAAAGTCGATATGATCTGTGTGAAGATTGGCTAGGGTTTCCGCCCTGAGTCCGGTGCTAAGAGACAGACCAACAAGCAAGCGATCATACACAGTACGATTGTTAACATATTTATATAGCCTTTCCTGCTCCTCTAGAGTCAGAGACTTCCTCTCTGGCTCTGTTTGTTTTAGCCTACGAACCTTTGATGCTGGATTCCATTTAACCTCATCCATGTTCATCAGATAGTTCCAGAAGGCCCGGACTACTTGAACCTCATAGTTCACCGTCGTAGGACTGGTTCCTTCTTTTAATCGCTGAAGTCTGTAGTCCTCAATGTCAATCCGGGTGAATTGATCAGGATCTTTATAGTCTTTGAACCTACGAAAGAACTGGTCTAGGGCTTTGGCATATCTCACAGCCGTCCCCCTAGACGCAGTTAGCCTGATATAATTTTCATACCGCGCTTGTAGGTCATACAATGTACCAGGCATTAATCCCCTCTATTCCTTCTTTGGTATCCAGCAATGAACAGTCTTCATACCCAACTCTACATAGTCTGGTGGACTGCAATGCGCTACATCAGGTATAACGAAATAGATTTCCTCGTTCGGCATTTTAAAGAGTGGGATGATGTCATACGAACTTGGAACAAGATCATCAATACATCTTCCTGTAATAGTGCACTCTACATCATTACTGTGACCGGTAGACTTGCAATCTTTCCACGCATCGTCAAGATCAATATGTTTGTGTTCACCACATTTTACAGGAAGATATTGATCGTACTGTGCGAAGCATACTGAAGAAGCTAATAGTAAAAACATAACTAATAGTTTCATAACTTTACCAATTTGTCATAGGTGCGGCAGGTTGAGCAGCGATGGCTAGTCTCTCGATCGCATTCGGAGCAATCCCTTTTATACTCTCCAGCGATCCTACGCAGTTCTGCGTTCTCGGCCTGTAGCGCCATCCACTTACAGGTCATGCAGAAGGAATCCATGTTGTTCGCGTCTTCAAGCGAGTGTTCGACGCACAGATGAATGCGATTTACTCTGGCCTGTAGCGTATCCCGTTGCTCTAAATAGATTTGAATATCTTCTAATACAGCTCGGTCTTCATTTCTTGCTAGTTGACCGTTATGTCTTATTAACTCCCTCAATTTAGGGACAAGCTCCCGCGCTCTGTCCTCGATGCTTTTTGGCTCGGGTTTAATCACGGCTTATAGGTTCCTTCTGCTTGTTCGACGAACTCTTTGAACCCTTTGTGCCTGTCATCCACCCCAAGATTGCAGAGTTGATACGTGAGCAGAAACATACCGCAACAAACCAAATGAGCAATATGAAGTAACTTACTTTCATTATCGATATCAACTCCGCACTCAAAATACCCAAGATGCCGTTTACAAGCACCAATAAGGCGGCTCCAAGCCATGCCTTTTGACCAGTTCCAAGAGTCATACTTCTTCCTTCCGAAGGAAAGAACCTTTGCTACCTCCCGTAATGCCGGGAAAGGAAGTAGCTCTAAAGGGATCTTACCATCATCTAATTTACGACCTTCATCTTTGGGTTTTGATTCAACAGGCTCAAAGATCAAGGTGCCGTTTATAATTTTAATCATTTCTTCGTCAGTTACAGGAATTTTTTCACCGGGCTTAATTCCCTCGTGGTAACGTACCTCCGGTTCAAACAGCGACACTTGTTTCGACACTATCTGCAAACTCCTTAAATGATTCTACACGGGTATAGGCATAAGCTGGTGGAAGTTCGCTATCTACATTACGATTGTGTTCACGGTCTCTAAGAAACAAACGAATAGGTTGACCAGCAAGGATCGTATCGTTGTAGACATCCAATAGATTCTTAGCCCGATCATCAATGAAGACATCTAGGTTCAGGGCTTTGGCAACTGCTCCCTTGTTAGGCGTCACAATGACTGTGGGAAACTCTTGGTTGAAATACCAATGAAGCCATTGAGCCGTTTGAATTTCCACAGGATCTCCGTGGTTTGGATATCTAGTAGTGATATAAAACAACCTATGCTTCTGACTGAACTCATAGAAATCAAAGCCTTCTAGATCAGCACAAGACTTTAGTGTTGTATGGAAGTTATAAGTCTGTTGAACCTTCTTCCATCCAGCCTCTAATTCCTCAGGCTTAAGATTCCAGTTATCCCACATCCAAGTATTAGGACGTTCAGGAAGTTCTCTTCCCGTAACCTCTTGACAAATCAATCGGAAGGTTCCGATAAAATCAGCAAGTACATCATCAACATCAACACCGATCTTGAGTCGGTTATCTTTCAGTGGACCTGACATCTGCTACTACCCTCTCCGGATGGAAGTATTCAATCCATCTCGATCCATCCTTAACTTTCTCTAGGCACTTTGCCCCAATTGCCGCATTGCAAAAAGGGCATACTTTATCAAGAGGTCCTGTCATCTTCTCCCTCATCCCAACTCCCTCCCCAGAAATGTATAAGAGCCCAAGTTTCTGGGCTCATATACGTATTTCGTTTTAATATTTCAAGGAACTCCGGTGAAAAGTAGACCTTACTTTCCTTTGTATTCGACTCCTCCAAATGAAAACTCTCCTTCGATTACTATGATCGGGTAAAGATTAAACAAGCCGCCCTTGCGAAGTTCAACAACTGTAAAACCATTGAGCCAAGCAGTAGGACGATTCCTAAGATAATTAGGATTGACACTACCAAGAATAGGTGCAATCCAGGCCATAAATTTCCGTCTATGATCGACTGGTGAGATTTTCGTAAAGCTTTGAGGGGCATGTGTATGTCCCGCTAAAACGTTATCTCCATAGATTTCAATTGCTTTTTTAGCCGGGAAAACTCCGGCTTGATTCCCGATACCCGACAGTACTTCGCCGTGTATGACACAGAGTTTACCAATTCTGAAGGAATGACCAAGCTCCACGATTTGCCATCCGCGCTCTCGTAGATGTAGCCCGTCAATATGGTTAACGGTGCCTTCGAGTTCGGGATGTTCTTCGATGAAGTCATCTTCAAAACGCTCATGATTACCTTTGATAAAAACTTTTTTAACATCTTTAGCTAGGGCCTCTTCCACGGGTGTGAGTACATCAGTCTCAAACCCGGTACGATCTTTCATATATCCACCACGAACCCGGTACAACGGTTTGCCCTTCGTGTGGTGACTAATTACTTCATTATCGAAAGCATCTCCAGCAAATACGAATCCTTTAATCTTCGAACGATTCTTTCGGATGAAGTCTAGCATTGCATTAAAGGTAGGTCGATGCCACTTGGGATAGTGGAGATCGTGCGCCACCACATAAAGATCACTCATATTTTTCCTTGGAATGCTTCTCGGAAAGCGGGATAGAGGGGGTTAATGCCTGGTGTTAGATGTGAATCTGGGTCACACCTTCGACTTGTGTTATAGTTCCCTGAGTTTCAAACCAAGCTCGGGGATTGTCTTTCTTATCTGGTTTGAACACTGTTCGAGCTACCAACTTGCCTTTGTGATAAATCTCGATTCCTTCGGACATGTTGCAGGACTTAGAAGTATGAGCAGACCAAACTCTAGGATCTTTGCGTTGCCTGTTAATACGATTGAAATGTATTTTAACTTTCAATGTTTTAATATCAATCCTTCCGAACCTTCAAGATCTCCGGAGTACAGCAAGTTCTCCATGACCTTCTCTAGTTCTGTTAGTTGAGTTTGAGATTTAAGAGCAGAAGCAAGCTCTGTACCACTAAGACTGTTAGTACCAACCGTGTTAACGATAAGATGCGCAGCTTTTCCTGAAGCTGTATTAGGAGCAATGACATCAGCAAGACGTTCAATAATGTACTCATATAGGTAAATGGCACAATCAATATCCTCTTTTGTTATTGCACTTCTCTGCCCACTGATAGCTAAGATCATTGACAGTCGTAGAATCATCTCTCCGGCTCTAGCCGAGAACGGAGCCAAGTAACCTACAGCAGGCTCATGGCGATTGTACCAATTGGCATAAGTCTCAGCGGCATCATAATCGTCATAGTCCATAGCTCCGGCATATGTCGTTACAATCTTTGGGAATTCAGCAAACGTCTCCGCACGTAAAGCATCCAGACGAACCTTCTGCCGGGATGTTAGAACCCTGTGGGGGTTTGCTACCTTCTGTCCTTTCTTCTGTTCGTGCATGATAAGAAACCTAGCGAGAAAGCCGCCAGTGACAGCAGAATCGGGAAGCTGCTCTTGCAACCATTCAACAGTAGAGCCACCAATAATGGAAACTGAAGGATCATCAACACGTACAACGTTATCTTTGACCGTGCGAATCTCGATAACGTCTTCATAATCAAGGAGTTGTGTAACATATGGGATTAAACTCTCTTTGTATTTCTCGCGGGAAAAGAAGGCAGCTAGCTCAGAAGCGAACAGAATTGCCTTAGGTTGATGCACCAGATCTTTATGAAGCTTCTCTTTAGTAGCACCACCCTCAAAGAACTGTGGCCTATCGTTCTCTGGAAGTGTACCCAGTAGCTTCTTAGCAATCTTAACAGCAGTGCTCTTACCAGTTCCTGATGGGCCGATCATTAGAAAGTTAAGCATGGGACGCACCATATGGATATCGTGATCAATCCATACCTTACGTCCCAAGCAGGCGCCCAACATCACCATACCGGAGAAAAGAATATAACTCTGAGATGGCTCCGCAGTGGGCCATAGATCGACCCACTTACGAAACCAACTGTCTTTAGGTAGACAATCAGGAACTTTCAATTCCACCAGGCTTAAGTCCCCTCTTAGTTGACTGCTTCCCCAACTTTGGCTTTTTCATTCGAAGCACGATCATACTTACGACGCTGATCAAGCATGAACGTCTGCTCTTCTAGTTCTTCAATTACACGCTGTTTGATTGTCTGAAGTTCAGTTACCCAAAAGACTTCTTGCTTGTGTGTGATACCATTCTGCCCTTGAACCGGACGACGAATAGCAGCTTTTTCATTCTCAACATTAAGAACAAATACTGGTTCCTTCGTAGACTTGATAATCGCTACTTCACCAGCTTCAGGTTTCCAATCACTCATCTAACAATTCTCCCCAAGAGTTACCCACCCCGACTCCTATTGGCAAAGACATATTACCAAGTTCCGACCAAGGTTGGGTCATTACTTTTCTAAGTGTTGCGATTGTTTCATCCACAACTTCTGGTATACAATCTACTACCAGTTCATCGTGAACTTGGATAAACAACGTTGCTCCTTTAGGGAGCGGCTGACAGATCGGTGTAACAAGCTTGGCCCATTCCAGTGGCCAGCCTATCGTCTCATACATCAAACCAATCATCGCTCTAGCTATCACATCAAAGGCAGCCGACTGTGCAAAGAAGCTAACTGCTTTAGTTGCAATACCAGAACCCCAACCCCACCACTTACGTCCGAAGGGATTGGCTTCCCACCCAACTCTGGATATATCTCCAGAGACTCTTTGTTGCCAGCGGATAGTATCAGCAATCTCAGACTTCCAAGTGTACTGAAACTTTTTGACTTCCTTAATATCTAAATCAAACTGTCTGGCAATCTTTTCTGCTCCCATCATACGATCAGAACCATGAACTACAATCTTGGCCTGAGCATATGCAGAGTCTTTGTCTTTGGATTTCTGAACTTCTTCGTATGGAATACCTTCCATCTTAGAAGCTAGATATTTATGTTCACTGAAGGACGGATCGCTGAGCCATTGGGCTCGTCTTTTATCATTCGCCAAATACGCAGTAATACGGTTCTCGATGCCGGAATAGTCAACTGAGACAATTTTACCATCCTTATGCCGAGATACAAACATGAATCGTACCGATTCGGGTTGATTCTGAATGTTAGGTCCACTAGAGGAGAGTCGTCCAGTCTCAGTTCCATGCACGTTAAACGATGGGTGAAGGACATCTTGTTTAGTTAGATCCTCCTTAGCAAAGCTGGCAAGTAACGTAGCCCATTTGTTGAGATCCTTAAGAGCCTTTAATTCTGGATTCTTATGTCTAACATAGAGCTTGTCAAGAGCTCCCTTATCAACTGTGATCTTCTTGCTCTTAATGTGATATTGAACAGGAAGACCTAAGGTTTCATAAAGGAACTCTTGCTTGATCTTCGGAGACTTCCAAGGGACTTCTTTTTCTTGATAATCTTCGAAGACATACTTGAGTGGCTTTCCTTTGTCATTGACAGTTCCATCAGGCGCTTTAACCCTCTTTCGCTTAGTGACGTAGTAGGACCTAAGGCCTTCTGGAAGAACGAGTTCAGTATCTGCAATCTGTTTCGCATAATCTTCTCTTAACTTTAATACAGCAGAACCTGAAAGATAAACTCCCCGATCCTTCATGTACTTACAGATCAAAGCCAACGGCCATGATATGTATTTGTAGACCCTTAGAACATCTGCTTGTTTCAGTAGATACTCTAATGGTTCAAAGCATCGGAAGGTTACATCAACGTCACGAGCGCAGTAGGTTTCATAGCTTACCTTGTCTGCCTTCCATGCCCCTTTGTTTGTAAACTGCTTACCAATGAATTCAAGGTCATGCGGGAAAGACGGGAACCTCAAATGGTGCATCAACATGATGTCCCATACTTGACATTCCTTAGGTCCTCTAATGAAGATACCGTTGTCCGCTAGAATCGGTAGATCGAATTGTATACAATTCTGGCCGATAACTTCCGTTGCATTGGCAAAGATTCGTATCAACTCATCTATATACGGCCCCAGAAACGGAACTACAATTGCATGAAAAGATTCATCCGAAAGACCAACCATTTTAATTTCTTGCGTCCAGCGGTCAGTCTCAATATCAAAGGCAAATTTAGTTGCGGTAAATCGCTTTACCTGCTCCAAGGACGGGAAGATTGAGTAGTACTCAGGTTCTATCTCCAGAGTTTTCCGCAAGTCGTTTATAGCGACTGGCAGCATAACTTGGTCCCGTGCTAAGTAGGCGGGATGGAACGTGGGCACTGCAATTCTAGCGTTGTCTAGAGCTGGAACAGGTAAGACGCTTCCGCGCCAATTAGTAATCCCACCACCCTTTTCGAGAACAAACTTTAAAGGCTTATCCCCGAATACATCGATACGTTTCCAAGGTCGGGATTTTAAGAACGGGAGGGTGTGAGCCTTAAGGCAATGCTCAACAGTTTGATGCGCTTCCGCATCGGTGATGTAATCACGGGCTTGTGAATCCGTAGGGAATACATTGTTCGGGGGTCTACAATTGATAACATTGACTACCGAATTGTCTGTTTCCTTAAGCCCTGCTTTACCGTAGATGACTTGAAGCCACTTACCAGCCCCGCCGACAAATGGCTTACCTTCTTCTGCTTCCTGTTTCCCCGGAGCTTCCCCAATAGCCAGTCGTAAGTTCGAACCAACCCTAGGGGCAACGAAGGTATTATCAGGAAACTTAGCACGAAAAGGGCATCCGCTACATGCGTCAATCTCGCAGACTTTCTTAGGCAATATTTCCAGAGACCTCTGGAGGGGATATTAAGCCTGGTGGTCTAACGTGTCACGATAGCTTCCACAGTGATATTCACCATCGGCATCTAGTCCGCTCATCTCATTGAAACCAAAGTGCTCACATTCTTGTGCAATGTAACCTTCTTTGGTAGCATTGATATAGTCTGAATTCATAACCACTCCCAGATGATGTTGCTTCCAAGAATGACCACAGACACAGATGCCACTTCGATTAGGACCACTATATCGAGGTTCGTCCATTTTTCTTTCCTTGTTTAACTAGGCGTTGCAGGTTCTCGATCCTTTCACGGAACGCCGTACCATGAAAAGCCCAACATGCACCACAGAAGGTCTCTTGCGTGTGCCCATCAAGAGTATGACAGACACACGCACAGAGGTTACTTCTCTTCTTTCTTGGGCGTCCAACCCGTCTTACGGAGCGTTCCATAGACATAGGCATCCGCCTTCTTACCTTTGAGCCCCTTATCTGAGGCTTCTTTTTTCAACTTGTTCTCTAATGCTTTTGGCAATTGCTTACCCCTTATACTTCTTCACGTTACCGATCTTCACTTCAGCCTTCGTAACATCGTCACCACCAGCCTGTACAACACGATGCTTGATCTTTGAGATGAAGAAAGAACCCGCTACACGATTGAGATAATCAACGGGATGCTCACCCTTTTCCTGTGGCGTTCCCAAAGCAATCTCCATACGCTTAAACACACCAAGCACCCAAGGTTGCTCTTCGGGTGAAGGATAGCTAAAGTAGCTAATCTTACCCTTGAACTCACCTTCTGCAACCCGAGCTGCTACTTCGATCTTATCCGGATAGAACTTTGAAAGCTTCGCTCCCTTAAGCAACTCGAAGACAAACTCCTGCTCTTCCGGCAGTACTTCATTGTCCGGACGTACTTCAGATAAATCAACATCTTCCCAAGCCATTCAATTCTCCAATAGTTAATAATTGTTGCCCGGATGATAACGCCCATCCGAGCATTGGGCGACCTGTCTTCACCCTACTACCCGACCCCCAAAGGTTATGGTTAGGCCTGACTTTCGCTAGGGCTATCAAAACAAAGCTTAAAAGGTCGTGCCCTTAGCGGGGCAATGACAATGAGCCCCATTCCAATCACAGCAAGGCCGGGGATCTGTACCTGTGATCCCGTAAGGACGGGCTTGTACAGACTGTCCGATGGGACTAGGAATCCCACCACCCGGCCCGAAGAAAGTTAAAGCGATACCTAAAAGAAATGTCATGTTATTTTCCCCACACATCTGCTACAATACCATCACGCCGTCCTTCATAAAAGGAAGTTGTGGCGTTTACTCCAGCTTCAAATCCTGCCTTGTAAGCATATCTATGTACAAGATACACTATGACAGTTCCAGCAGCAACCGACCCTATCTGTATTAGAAACAACAACATACATTCCTCCTACTCAAGACCAAAGGGATTTGAGCCTGGATAGTTATTATGATCGTAGTGGCTTAGGGACACCAGGCACCGAGTCGTCTCCCCTCCAGACGTTGCTCGGATTTACAAAATCCCAATCAGCTTCTACGACCAACTACCCAGGCTCAAATCCCCTCTTGTTGGTCTTTCAATTTAAAGGGCCTACTAGGATACACTTAACGCATGTAAGCCCTGCAAGCTTAGTTAATTTCCGGGTAGCGCATTCAGTCCGGCAACCTTAACTATTTCTTACAGCTATAAGTACCATTTCTCGGCTATTTGTATCAGCTAGTGAACGAATTATTTTCATCAACAATAGCTGCGGGGAGAGCCATTAGGTATCCTTCCTCTTCTTTTGGACGCGCCACCACGGAACTTTCGAGTACAGTCTTAGCCTCTACAAAGAAATTGCAACGTTTAAACGCACCGTGGACCTGTTCAAACGCCTCCTCTGTATCATTCACCCAGTTAAAGAACTCTGAAGGATTGGCAAAGATCTCCGTTCGGACAGAGATCATAGGCTTATTGTACTGAACATTTAGATGCATGATCGTTGTAACATCTTCTGCTACAATATCATCCGCCATCATGTTCAAAGCCTCCTGAGCTTCCATTGTTGTAGGAAACTCAAAGTCCACCGACTGCCTTGTTACATAAACCGTTTCACTCACTGCCAGTCCTCCACCTTTGAATCTGGATAGATTGCCATTGCGATGTTTTGGAATGTAGCTTTCTCTCCAGTTAGTGCTAACCCATTTGCTTTAAAGTTCTTACGGTTCTCCTCAATAGTAACTGAGAACTGGTCCACTGTCTTAATCTTCGGATCACGGCCAGAACGTAGGGTTGCTTCGACATCGAATCCAATGTCCCCGAAACCCTGACGCTCTAGTTCACCCGTTTTCTGATCGTTCTTATACTCTGGTTTGAGTTTATGAAGGAAGGCCACGTTCTTCCCCGAACGAAGAGCACGTTGTGTAAGCTGTCTGAACTCAACGTTTACAGCCCCATACTGAATAGCCATAACTTTGTCCAGCTTACCGAATCTTGCTAAGCGAACCAACTCCCAAGCCTCGGAACCCAAGTCGATAACGATAGAGTTCCCGTGCTTAAGACTAGCCAGAAAGTTCTCTGCGAAGGTCTCCCAAGACTTCTTCGAAGACTCCATAAGATTAGTTGCAAAGTCTTTGCTAAGATCTCTAGACAGAGGTATCTCATATGTAAAAGGATAGATCTCTTTCCCGGCTTCAATGAATGGATCAATCACACCATCTAAACCAGCATTGAAGTCGTGAATAACAATAGGACCCGGCATCGTTAAAGCAAAGCGAGTTTTGCCTGTCTTAGGCAAGCCATCCAGACAATACACTAATCCTGTTTTCTTCTGAATCTCTGCTCTTACAAATTGTACTTCAGGTCTCCTAACAGAGAGGACGATCTCCGCCACCTATACTTCCTCCGTCTCGTCAATATTATCCTCTGTAGAATCAACATCTTGGATCGGGTAAGCGTCGGCAGTCTCTACGTCTCGACTAACAACTTCTCCGTTATCGCCAGCATTAAGCATGACTTCGGCTTCGGCAGTAGCACCTTCTGGAGAATAGGCAAAGGTACTATAAAGATGCCGAGTAGTAACAATCAATTCTACTTCATATGGTTGCTTTGACATTCCAATCCACCTTTTGCAACTCTCGTTCTCTTTTGTAAAGGGCGACTGCGTTCTTAAAAGCGCGGAAGTCTGCTGCTAAATCCTTCCGTGGTAGCAGTACGTCGTGAAACTCACCAGTCAACTTATCAATCCGCAAGATCCATCGGTTCTTTACACGTTCTCCCGTCTCCTCTTCAATCGCCTTCAGATAAGCTGCGGTCTGATAACGATAAATTGAATAAACATCCTTAGAAGTCTTCCAATCTGGAACTGCAAGCTCCCCATCAATCTCAGCGTACCAATCGCAAATGCCTGCTACGCCTAGCTTTGGGAGGTAGACTTGTTGTTCGATTGAAACTGTTCGCCATCTATGTAGTTCAATCCATTTGACGGCGGCTTCACAGGATCTCTTGGCATACTCATTTTCTGGCAAGAGATTGGGAGCTTCTCCTCTGAGATGTCTTTCAATCCAATTGTGAGCAAGCGTACCAATGTCAGCCGCCTCTTGCTTAACGTCGCGCCAGTGTCGCTTAGCATTGCTAAATTGTTTATCAAGCTCCTCAGCAGTGATTTCCCCAACCAAGTTAAGTCGAAGATACTCAACTGCTTGATTTGCTGACCATTGGACCAGAGCATCTCCCTTAGAGATGATGCCAAGCGCTGTTGTAACTCCAAGGAGTCGTTGTCCATTGTAATAGTGTCCATGATTTTTAGGATTAAATGTTAAAAGTGATCTATCAAATTCCAACTAGGGAGTCTTTTCTGAGTCCCATTCATCCGGCAATAATTGAATATCTACGATTGCTTCCCAAGGAATAGAAAGTGGCGCGATGACGCCATCACTAGCAGATATGCTACAGGTCAGAGTGAGATGCTCGGGTTTGGATTCAACCACATAGCCCATCGACGAGACTGTTTCAACTCCATAATTATCCTGATTAAGATGTTGCCATCCGTGTTTTATAGCAGAATCAACCCAATAAAGTTGTACAGCCTTGCCCTTAGGCAGAGGTAATTGTTTCATCTATTTCACCTATTTGTGTATTTTCTTATTGTTTTGTAACAGGCAGGATTTTAATAGTTGTTATTTGTGTAAGAATCGTTAAAAATTCCCCCAATCAATCCCGGCATTTAAATACACTCTTTCTTCTCGCAATCTTCGAGCGTTAGCCAATTCTTGTGCTCGGGCTACAACTGCTTCTTCTGCCAAATTCCTTTGACGAAGACCTTCAAGATACACCTGTTGCATGTCATTTAAAGGGGACCTTTCTTGCTCTGGCTTTTTTTTAATCTCCAAGGCCAAAGCCTTTTCAATTCCCCAAGGCTCTTTTACATCAGTATCCGGCACTGCTTCCAGACTTTTATCAAAGTATCCTTTGTTCAAAATCCAATCTACATCATCATCCTTCCCATAGAATTTCTCATACCAGGCCTTAAGCCCCTCTATTGAATCCAACCGTTCTACTGTTTCTGGAGCCACAACCGCCAACTTAATTCCTGTCATGGACAACGTTGCAGCTTTAGAACTAAACAACCACGAGCACATTGACCGATATTCATGTCGCCCATGTTCACATCGGACATCGCCCCAATTACCATATGCAGAATGACCTCTACGATAAATAGATTCATTACGGGGGAGGATGTCGAGACGTTCTAAATTGCCTGTGAAGGTATCATAAGCTCGAAGTTGATCTGTGGTGGGATTTAATCTATCTACATGGACATGACCACCAAGAGAGATTCCCCGTTCTGGAGTTGTTATGTAGGCCCCGGCCCTCCACTTATGTCCAATAGTATTTTCTTTACCAACAGTAACCAGACACTTCTTAATGTTCTTAACAACTTGACGCACTGAAAGAGCTGGTTCAGGATGTGGTTCTATAACATAGCCCCCGTGATCATAACCATAATCCACAGATATAGCACGATACCTATTGTTCGCATAGGTATTCACTACATGCGGCGGGTTCAACAATACAAATTCTGGATCAGCCCCAATCAAAAAGTCATTTACTAGTGCCATGTTCTCTTATCCTATCCAAGATTCGTTGCCAAGTTCTTGATACTGTCATTGCCGAAATGCCTAAGATGTCCGCAATTTCTCGAACTGTGTATCCCTCAAGAACGTAGTCTACAACCTTACGCTCTGTGTCAGACCAATCCCTCATTAACTCTTGCAATATAACCCTTGTCTCAACGGCATCAATCGCGCTGGTGTCCTTTGTTTGAGATAAGTAAGTTGTGTTTCTAGACCGCAACGAACGACGAACATTGTAGCAATGATATTTCACTCTAGCATGGAACCACGTAGAGAACAGACTGTCACCTTGAAAGCTGTCGATCTCTAATAACGCATCCTGAGCTAACTCTTCAGCCATATCCTCTTGTAAAGACCGAAGAATCATATAGATAACCCGAGATGCGTGAACAGTTAGAACCTTAAAGAGCCTACGAAAGATCTCTGGACGTTCATCTTCCGTGGCTTTCCTATACTGATCATAAAGCCAGTTCTCATAGTTCTCCCTTGAGGGGGACTTAAGCCTGGTGTTCAAAGGAGGGCTTCTCTTGACACTTCACAATCTAGACACAGCATCCCCTTCCATCTGGAGTGATCCTTACAGATGTACTGACCACACTCGATGCATTTAGTATCGTGCTTAGCCGGACAATAAGCACATGCTTCAACCGCATCCTTAGATTCTTCTGGTTCTAGGATCTCCGTAGCAGGAATGAATGTAGTCTTAATCTCATTCTCCAGACAACTAGGACATGTTAAAGATCGGTTGCCTGGTCTGTATTCAAACCACCATCCCTGTTGCCAACCATGTCGAGAACAAAGGACTTTATCCTTTATAAAATCTATAGTAGTAATAAGCAGTCGCCCCGTATTGTGATTATACTCTGTGTTAGGCACGTGAGTCATACTTTCCGACGGAGATGAGGGCACGATACTCAGAGGCTTTGAACTCTTTTTTGTTTCGTATGGGATATTCTTTGAGAAATCCCCGTGTGTCAGTTCCAACGTAGTTCTTGTAGAGTGCCCAATATCGCGGCAGTTTTTTGCGCCATGAGAGCTTGGTACACGTTTCAACCAACGTATTATATCGTGCGCGAGTTGTCGCATATGCGGGTCCTGGCCTTTCCGCTATGTAAGCATCTACCTTATCTTTCAAGCGGTAGAAACTTGCTGCCCCATAATACCAATTACGATTATCACAATAGGCGTAGTATTTTCTTACTGCCACTTATCTACCTCCCCGGACAGTCATTCGCCATCCACCTAACGATGCGATGGGCCAACCCCTGAATCACAGCTCTACGATCATCTTGTACACCCGGAGCTGAGTTCACCTCCAGAACCTTGTATCCCTCAGCAGTTCCTAGAACATCGACAGCCCCAAAATCCAAATCCAAATATCGAATTGCGTCCTTTGCGATTACCTTGAGAGCTTCCGGCACATTATTCGACTCGATACGCTGGAATGAGAAACCATTGTGATAATTTCGACCGATAGTTTTAAACTCCGCTGGACGTGTGAGAGCCTTCTCATAGGTTCCCAGATGCCTGTTCCGATAAACCCAAACTCGGAACTCTCGTTCTGATGACACATACCTTGTGAAGAAAGTCGTCCCTGCTTGTACCGCCGCAGTCACTTGCCAGGGCTCTAGGATAATTCGAATATCCTTGCCCTGAGTATGCTGTGTCTTCCGTCCCAAGAAAACCCCACCAGGCCATCTAACCCCCTCTAGTTGATCTGGCCGAAATACAGCCAAAGATTCTTCAGGCATCTGTTCTTGCAAACGAACCGCTTGTTCTAACTTGGTCATATCAGAACAATGAGCGTTCAATGTAGGAGTTTGTGTCTCCAATCTACCTGCACCATAACAAATGATACAATCTCGGTCTCGGACTTTATCTTCTTTCATCTGTGCAAGAACAAGCTCTTGCAAAAGAGTTCCGGTAGGACCAGCCCCCCTAGCAATAATGAACCGCATGTTTGCTCCTTTAGTTTGGTTTTTGATCAAGTGCTGCAAGCGATGCTTTGCAATTAGAACATTTGTATTTCCGCCAAGGCTTTATTACATTGGTTTTAGTGACGCCTTTTTTGCAAGAAGGGCAAAGAGCGCACCATGCCGCCTTATCAACCTCAGCATACCGACTGAGATTCTTAGGTTCTTCTCCTGTCTTACCTGCCTGCCTCCGACGTTCTGCTCGCCAGTTGGAAGTCTTTGTGAAATAACTCTCGTGCATTCGATACATCGGAGCGTGGAATTGAGCACAGATCTTAACTTCTTGCTTCCAATCCAGACCCTCTGGTCCCATCAGATAGGCTGTATTATCTGGCATAGCAGTGTATACGATATCACCACTGCTGGAAGCTCTAGACCAAAGCCCAAATCTCTTAGTCCAAGGACGAACTGCCTTTTGAATTGCTTGTTGTTCTGAAGCCCAATAGATCTTAAAGTTTGTGGTTCCAATGATCAGAGGATTACCGCTTCGAGCCAAGAGAACATATTCAGGAGCATCTGGATGAACGGCTGCTATTGCCATTGAACCATCTAGCTTCTCCAATTCTCGAACACCCTTGCGAGTAAGACCTTCTTTATCAAGGATGGCTCGAATGATGTCCGAGTCCGTCTCACAACTCCGCTTTAAGGATAGATTACGGAATATAAAGTCATCGTTTCGGATACCTCCATTGTGAACAACAGCCGTTTCTCCAGCATACATCGGATGATTGTTCTCATTCTTGTATGGCGCACCCTTTGTAGCAGCTCGGGTATGCAATAGGACCGTATTCGTGCCGTCGTTCAGATGTTCCCCTACAAATCCCTTGAACTCATCACTGGCCGTGAAAGACCAAGCGGGGACATCTTTCTTGCAGACGTGTATATCTCCATTGTTTTCAACAGCAATTCCTGTCGCATGGTTCCCACGATGCTCCAACGAGCATAAAAGAATACAGATTTCTTCTACAGTTATTGGCTCATTGCCCATTCTTTTAATGCCTGCGATTCCACACATTATAGATTTCTCCCGCTTTTATGGTACGTCTTAATAATCTTTTTAGTTGTTTTCTTATCGGAATGGAGATGGATCCACGCTAACAAAGAATCTTCCTGAACTTCCTTTACCCGCCATGCGGGTAGGAGACCAGAATCAAACAGGAAATGTCTGGCCTTCTTAATCCCAGGAGGAATACACCAAGTTCTAGGAAAACCAACGACGTATCCATCCCAAGCATTCTCAATCTTACCTTCAATCTCGTTTTGAAAGTATTCTCTTTCCTTAATATTCCAATAAACCCACATTCTAGGACTTACAGCAACTTTCTGTTGATCTGCGAGATACTCAATCCTGAGATTTGGAACACCTTTACCCGTCACAACATTATGAATCAAGTCCCCAAAACCAGCCCTACGAGCGGGTTGAATCACACTCGGCAACCAAGTATAGGTTGGCGGAATTGTGTATACAAAATTAGGAACTGGTTGTGAGAATGTCAAAGGACGCTCTTGAAGAAGATGGTCTTCAATTTCAACAACTTCCGTTTTTGTAGGTTCGATAGAATCAGGCAGAATGTAATGTTCAAATCCAGTAACCGCCAGCATCTCAGCTGTTGGAATACCCCAAGCTGCCTTAAAGCTACGAGACACAGGATCACCAGTCCACCGATTAGGTTGTCCTAAAATGTGATAAAGAATTGCTGCGTCATCATCCCGCCCCTTGTAAAGCTTCGCCAACCCTCGCAATCGAACTAACGGATTTTCGTCTTTCTCAATAATGTCCGCCCAGGGAATTGTAACATCTGGATCAAAGATCACAAGTTTGCTGGCTGCCAGACATATATAGGCAATTATTGGAGAATTCAACCACGATGGTAGCGTTCGATATTCATATCCATGAAGCTGAGTCCGAATATCCCCAAAGCGCCCATAAAGTTGACCCCTAGAATCTCCACCCATTCTAGTATGCCACTCAGTCATTGGAAACAAACCAAGCCGAGCCAACATCAACGCCAAACCATTCAAACCACGTATCTCTTCGATTCGATTGGGACGCTTACGCCCGAAATGAATATGACCTCCGATACCATCAGCATCATACCAAGCTCCAGCTCTCCAATTAAAAGAGGATGATGCCGAATTAACCAGATACATCCAACGAAGAGTCACAAGGATGGAAGCCAAATGCTCGGCTACATAGGTAGAAGGATATGGTCTCAGTTCTCCAAGTCGTTCATTCTGATCAGCTCCAGCAGCCAACCCTACTTTGAGACCTACTGCTATAGCAGAAGTTTTATGTCTGTCTCCTCCGTGTACAAAAACAAACTCAGGATCAGAACCAATCATAAAGTTGTTGAGCAACCTATGATTAGCATTAGGTTTGAATTCATCGTTCTTAAAGTTCAAGAACTTACTTGTCCAGAGTTCTCTTGTATCCTTAGGAAGGATCTCCGCCCAACGATCTTGCTTAGGTCCACCGCTGACATAATCTTTGAGGAATTCCGGTTTGTAGAACAGATTACTCATGCGTTCCCGTCCTCATCTTGATACGGATCATTTGGCTGCTCTGGCCCCAATGGAGGCTCAACCGTCGTAACAACCCACCGAGGGAACCTTATAGGCGGTTCTCTAAAGACAACAGGAGTACCTATTCCCGTTCGAATTTTATTAAACACCCCAAACAGCCTTGTATGTTCTGCTTCTTCTTCTGGAGCGTGTACTGCTATAACTCTCTGCCCCGGACGACGAGGGGTATTAGGGCCTGGTAGGGGGGGGTTATTGAGGAATTGTGGATACATATACTCACCCAGCTCCTGAATGTTCTCCGGCATTCGTGCCTTATTGCCGCCTCGGATATTGGACCTTAATCCAGCATGAAACTGGGCCTTGGGATATTCAAAGCGAGGATTCACAAAGATCGCCCCTTCTCGAATCCTAAGAGGTTGTGACTCAAATATCGCCTTGTCGTTGCAACCCTCCGGCATGAAGTAATAACGGAAGAACAATGCGCTTCTACGAAAGCCACCATCTCCATCTAGGTCACTAAAAACAGCGCATCTTGCGTGTCGATCATAGAGCCAACCCCGATACCAAACCGTTCGATGCCGATCAGGATCTCGTATACAATTCTCCCAAATCCGCCAAGCATTTCGAGATGGCTTTCCGTTATAGACAGTTATATCCTTGCCGGTCTCTACTTGATTTTCACGTTTACTGATTATCAGACGTAGAGGCCAACGGCCTGGAAACGGTGTTCTAGTAGCGTATCTATCCCCAAAATTCAAAGCCCTAGCGGTTCGATAGCTATACCTTAACATGACCGACTTTTCGCCCCTTCTCGAAGTTTTTCACTATTAGTTGTTCATCTCTCCAAGGCGTTGGGCTGAAGTATCGAAACGCATTGATGCAGTTCGTGCTACATAAGGGAATGCCCCATTTAGCGAAGCTAGTCTTCGTCTCACAAACAACACAAGACCCATCCGTCCGCATCCATTCTCCAAGCACATCTATCCAATGTAAACAACCTCCGGCTTTATGTTCTAGTCGTGCTTTCTCCCCATAGACAACCGTTTGACACCAACGGCATGTTGCCACTTGACTATTAATCATCGAGCTGCCTTGATAATACTTGTAGTCATGCTCTGGGAGATTGCCTTTCTCAAAGGATGTATTACGACTCGGCACAACCCTAGCTTGGACAACGATTGCATCTACAGGATTCTTACGCTGTTCGTCTGTAAGAACCGGATTTGGATTCAACCGATGTCCAGCCGGATAACATAACCGCCAGATGAGTCGAATTGGAACTCTAAGTTCCGCCATGCTTACTCCGAATAAGCCCAGAATGTGATTCGATTACGGGTCTTGGGATTGATACTTGTGGTGACTTCTGCAAACCCGATGGCCTCTAAAGCTGCCCTTTCTTCTTTTTGGGCAGTTATGGTTGAACAGAACACAGTTCTAACCCTATTACTAAACATGAATTCTTTAATGGCACGAGCAAGAAAGGCTTGATTCTTTTCAGGATCACCATCTTGAAAGCCATCAAACACCCCAATCTCTAGAGCTCCACAGCAGTGATAAAATCCCCTAGACTGTAGATAAAAATCGTTGTGGTAACAACTATAGTTATTCCCATACTCCCCCTCAGGATACTTCTTCCTAAGAGCTGCCAACGTCAATTGCATCAACGGCTTCTTTTCTGCCATACTTCTCCTTTTCTAAACTTGGGTAGGAGCTACGTAGGACTCTCCTAACAGAGTCGCGTGTCCTCTAAGCATAGTCTTTTGGGAAGGATGTGCTGGCCGGGCACATTGACTATGCTCTCCCTACTTGGTCCCCCTTTGAGGGCGCTTTCAGGTGTTACCTTATGCCGAAGACTTGTGTTAAGTCTTTGGACCCTCTCCGAAGAGAAGGATTTACATCCTAGACCGTTTACGTGGCTAGGAAGCTTAAACCTATTCCATACTCCCGTGGCCCCAAGAGTATGTCATCGGGGATGAAGATTCCACATAAATACCGGGCTCAAATCCCCTCTTAGCGAAGTATGCCCACACACATTCACCACCGGTAGTCATAACCTGCTTACGCTCGTAAAGACCATGATCGGTGCCTTCGTATATGTCCAAGGTCAATAATCCAGTGACCGGAATCTCATAAGCTTCTCCAGATACAAGACCTGTAGGACTAGGAACGAGACCGGGATACCTCCCTAGAACCGTTACAATCCGACCAACAACGGTGTCTTTCGCAATGAAGCGTGCCTTCATATGCTCTAGGAAGTGGTGTGAAACCTCTCCCTGCTTTAAGGTTCCGTAGACGAAGACTTTAGTTTGTTCCATAGTCACCTCAAAAATTGTCTAAGGAGGAAGCATCGCAGAAGCGTATCCTCTAGATTGTCATTCCACTACTCTCATATGGCCCCGTAGGAGCTTGGTTTGAATCGGGGAACACACTTATAGACGGACGAATCCACCTACCTTAGTTGCTCCGCCCCCAGAGGCTCTACTGAAAACCATATTCAAGTAACGACCTGACACCTATTTCCAGTCCAATTTAGGAAACCCTAAAGTTGTTTAGCCTGAGCAGGCGCTAACCGGAAATAGAATCTAGGCGTTTCACTCTGTTACTTCCTCCTACCGACCTCGTTAATCCCCTTGGTACTCTTGCCAAGTGTTATAAGCAGGGGAATGAGTCCCAAAACTTGATATTTTTACCTCTCGTTTAAAATTCTCTAAACATTCAGCTCGACCACAAATGGCAAATCCATCTTTCCGACCAACAGCGGCTCTACCACAAGCACAGATGGCATTGGGATCAACTTCTCCCATCCCACCACAAGCAGTACAAGCAGACACCCTACCTGTAGATGGATTGAGCAATATTCCTTCATGACAAACTGAACAATCGTTCATAGTTTTGTAGCCAATTGACCCCAAGTTTTTTTAGAATCGTTGGAATGGGCTATCCAAGGATCGAGTTGTATAGGACTCTCTGGAATCAACCAGTTTTCAAGAATTTGAGTGTCATAGTTTGGAAAATGGTGTTTAACACCATCCATCCACAGTTTCTTTGAAAGATTAAAAGAACCCAGATCCGATAGGTTAAGGAAGAGATTCCAATGCTTTTCCACAAAAGCCCTGGCTCTCGGAACATCGCAGACATTGATGATTTCTTTAAGTTCCTCTGGAGCCATAAGCCCGTTAAGCTCTTCCTTGGTTAGACGCCCGAGTTTTGTAGCGGATCGAGCTGTATTCATCACAAGATGGGTGATCTCAGGCATCCCAAGCCATGCATTTGAAAGCACACGGTATTCAATACCATATGGAGGAGTGCGATATTCTCCAGCTCTCCCATAAAGCGTTCTACGAAGTGGATTATCAATTCCACTGAAAAGCGCAACACAAGGAAGACCTAAAAACAGATCCATTCCTTGTGCAAGAGCACCCCAATTATCACGAGTTGCTGTTTTCTTCCAATATTCAGAAATACTAAAATGTATGTGTCCGCCGGCGCTTCGGAAGCCAACCTTCCGAGCATCAAGAATTTGGATAGGTTCATCACCATAAGCATTCTTCGATGGATTGCAGCCAAGCCGAATTTGTTCATCATTGTAGCGCTTCATCCGAATCGGAGAGATGATGAAAGTATTTTGAAGAGTAACGTTCGCTTTCGGATTGTGGGCACGAGCAGCATAGAACGTTCTTTTAATACCTTCTCGAATAGTGTCAATTCCCCAACCGTGGCAATCATGCACACCGCAAGTCCATTCGCTTGCAAAGCCATCAGAATAGAGGGTTTGTGGATACATATAACGTTTAATATTTAATGCCATTGGCTTCGGAGGAAGGAACTCAAAGGCTGGAATAATCTTGTTCTTCTCATCTACAACAAAGAGTTCCGGGTCCCAACCTGTCAGAGCACGAAGTTGGAAAAAATTCTTTGTCTTTAAATTAAGTTGTTTAATCGAATCAGTCTCGATTTCCACTTGAAATTCAGCCCAAGTTTCTTTAGGCATCCTATAGGTACAAAAACCTAATTGCACAAGATAAGGATTGGCAATACATCCAGGAGTAGAATTATACCAGTAATAATCAACATTTGCTAAAATAGTAATAGATGATTCGTAAGCGTCTTTGGTTTTCTCACTCTTAACGAACTTAAACAGAGTGTTTTCTGGAACATCTTTTAAACTAACCGACATCTGACAATGCCTCCTTAAGCTCGTTTTCGTTATAAAACTGTTCAAAGCTCTGAACTGGGGATGTTGAAATGAAACGTCCGAACATACCCTCTTGTAAAGCAGGGCCTAAGATCACAACACGTTCGCCCAACTTAACAATAGGATTGTTAAAGAACACCCCAGTATCAATCCGAATTTTGGACTTCACACCGGCATAGAAACATTCCCATACCCGAGCTTCATAATCAATTTGATACTTAGAGCCTGATTTAGTTTTAAAACGAATGATCATTTTAACCTCCACAATGTCCAGCATCGAATTTGTCAGAAAGCCAAGAATCCACGAATGTCATCTGACTTGGACTCCCAGATCCTACGCAATGATGATCTTGATCGGGAGGCAAGGTTTCCGATGCCCCACATTCAGTGCAGGTTATTTGACGATAACCTAGACCCTTGATGGTTCCGTGATGCAGAATCATAACTCTCCTAATAGAGGGGGTTAATGCCTGGTGAAGGCTCGAACAAGAGCCACTCCGAAAAATACACCGCAAAGAAACATTGCGAACAAGATAGAAACTCCTACCATTAGAATCTCATTCTTTTATCAATCTCTCGATTGTAAAGGGCATTGTTCATAAAATCTCGTTCCTTGGTGGCTCTACCTCTGTTTCCAAGATAGAGTGAATCCATTGCAAGTTTGAGTTCTGTCTCACCAGCCATCGTTCTGGCGGCATCGAGGATGGCGTAGGAGTCTTCAAAGTCCTCGCCGTCCTCAGTAGTCTGAGCCATCTGACTGATGGCATTAAGTAAGGTTTCATTAGGAGTCATTTAATCCCTGTCCAGCACTTTTAACAGTGCCCAATTGAATCTCTTTCCGTGCTTCTTATGAAGCTTTTGGACTATCTTGTTCATTTTCTTGCGTTTAGATCCATATCGGAACAACCCATAAAGTGTTCCGATAGAATACTCAAGGACATACATCTTAGTCTTTGACATATTTTGCAGGGATTGAGAGGGTGAAGGAGATGGGTGTAACGTGGTTATAGTTGTCGAAATCATACCGAAATCGTCTTACTAAAGTAGGGAGTTGTTCTGAAAAAACACGTTTGTCTCCTTCAGTAATATGCATACCCCACATTCCAATCCACGCTCGATATTCAGGTTTTAGTTCCCCATTAATAGCGAGAGCTATCGGACATAATCTAATATCTGATTTATGTCCTGCATTAATGTGATTCTGTGTCACTTGAAAGCTTTGGAACACGATATTCTCCTATCCATTTGAGAAGCTCAGGATTGTGTGTTAACAAATCTTCCATAGCATCTGCTATGTGATAGATCCCCTCATGAGAACCCGGGTCAGAAGAATTGTAATACGTATAGCCTTTATTCGTGCCTCCACGTTTACAAGCTTCAGCGTGAGTAGCTTCGTGTAAAAGAGTGTTTACTCTCTCTTTGCGTTCCTCATCATTTCGATTGTCCAGCCAGATCTGACGTGTATTGCACAAGGTATAACCTTCAAGTAAAAAGAAGGTCTCATATCCCTTACTACTGGTAATATGATCGAAACTAAAGACTGAGACTTCCCACAGGTCACCTTGGATTTGTAGTGTCTTTGGAGGCTCTTGAGCTCTGGCAGTAGCTGCACTTGCAACCAGGATAAGGGGTACGAGTAACTTTCTTAATCTCAAAACGACCTCCTTTTGTAGTTTGTGCTTTATGTTCTTTAATACGCTTAACAAACGGAGCAAGAGATAACGATCCTGCTGCCATTCCTTGAACGACTAGCAAAGCATCCATATAACCCTTGCGATATGATTCGTTCATTTGTTCCTTTCTTTAATGTCAGCAAACGTTAGGCTTTGCCGAGCAGTTCTACGTGGCTTGCCCGATTGACGTTCCTGCATCTTCATTCTTGTGAAGTGTAGACGCGCCTTCATCCGACGTTCGAGTTCGTCCCGTTCCTTGTTAATGCGCGGGACATCAAAGCAATCCAATGTCCCCTTGATTATAGCCTTGTTGACATCGTTGTTAGCCTCAGCCAGCATAGTCATAGCTGCATTGAAGGCTTCTCTACCGAAGTAGCGTTCATCTTCGACATAATTACTTACGTCTTGAAGAATTTCATGCACCAGGCATTAACCCCCTATTATCTGGCTTTTAGTAACTGCCACCTTTTTGGCTTGCCGTTTAAGATCGTTTACAATGACTTTACGAGCTAGGGGAGTCATTGTCATAAATCGTTCAGGGCCGAGTAAAGATTCCGTTAGTGTTTTAAAGCTGATCCCATAATGGATAGCTATAGCCTTGTGTCTTTCGATAACATCTTGTCTGGCCCTTATAAAGCAGCCTTTATACTCTCGCATTTCATTTCTCCTAAGAATTCTAGGTCACTGGCTGAAAGGTTTTGCCATAGCGATGCTACATCCGGATCTGACAGTGACTGATCGAGCTGTAGCCCGTTGGCTAGATGTCCCACCGCTGTTATCATCTCGCCTATGATTCGGTCGAATTGTCGCTCGTATGCAGTCATCGCTATTGGCAAACTTACTTATCACCCAAACGATGGGTAATAATTGAAAGGTTTATGGCTATTGCTGCAAGGAGTAACAGCCCTTGCTTAATATAGGTATCGAGTTGATCATCGGTGGTTTCGTCGATCACTTTAAGATCATCTCGGATTTGTTTTTCGTTCATTATGGTCTCCTTTTTTACTCTTTACCAAGACCCAGTCCTAGATCCAGTCCTAGATCCAGTCCTAGATCCAGTCCTAGACCAAGACCCAGTCCTAGACCAAGACCAAGACCCAGATCCAGATCCAGTCCTAGATCCAGTCCTAGACCCAGATCCAGTCCAAGACCAAGACCCAGATCCAGACCAAAACCCAGTCCTAGACCAAGACCCAGATCCAGACCCAGACCCAGACCAACGTTGTTTTCGTCCTCGGATCATGTTTACTCCCTAAAATCCACCCATTAGTTATCGGGGTTACAACCTGACATTGTTAGAGCCGCCACGTAGAGGCTGGATGTTATTGGCTCCGATGAAGGGAGTTTTTAGGCTCCCTGTCAAATCGATTAGTTGAGCATGACAGTACCCCCGCAGATTTTGTTCTACTTAGGATTTGGTGGATTCGCAAACAGTGCAACGATGTCCTGTTACCTTGTTTTTTACAACACGTTCATTGTGAACACGCATGCCAATGCCGTAGATGGAATCCTGATACTGTGCGCCAGCCGAACGGATGACTGGCATGTTGAACATAGATTTAGACTTACTACCACCACACTTGACTGAGCCACGTGCGGGAGCAGCAACACATCCACAATACTCGATTGAACTCATTCTCTAGTTCTCCATAGAGGGGGTTAGGGGCCTGGTGGATAGCATCTTTATTAACGCTGAGACGCTAGGATAGATTGCGTATGGAACCATGTCCTTTGCACTAGCACAATCAGAGATGGGATACGGTAGAACGTATCCCTCCCTGATGGCTAGATAGGGGGTTTGGGCTGAAATGTTAATAGAGAGGGTCATTTTTATACCCTATTCGTAGGTTAGCAAGGTAGTTTCTGTCACTGATGGAAAGTAACTCTTCCCATCGTCTAGGGATGTCTATCGGGTACATGTCGATGTAGGTATCAAATGTACCATTGCCGTAGTACCTGGGGAGACGAACACGTTTAACAATTGTTAGAGAAGCATCCATGTCTTTCATGGTTCTACCTCCAAACGTGATGCCAATCCCATAACTGTGTAGAAGCAGAATGGACGCCATTCATCGTTGTTGGTGTTCTCAACAACTTCAACCTGCAGTTTGATTACCCCGTTGTTATCCCAGTAGGATTTGTCCGGGTTTATGCGAAATGTTGCGTCCCACGTATCTATTAAATGAAACGTGGAGGGGAACTTAGCAACAGCTCGTTGAATAGGTGTACGATCTACTGTAAGGGGCATGACTACACCGCCTTAGAGTTAAGAAACTCCTTCGAGATAGGAATTTCATAGCTGTTAGAGTGTTGTTTTGTCATTAGGTAGGAGGCTACGACTTTTGCCTTCTTACCCTTCTCTTTGGTGAATAGCACTAACGTGCGATTGCGTGTTGCTGCGTGGTATTCAGCCTTAAGATAACGACGTGTCAACGCTATCGTTAGTGGGTTGACAAACTCAGGATGGGCAGTAGCGAACTTATTCGTTGTCTGCTCAACTGTTTTATGGTCTTGAGGAATAATCTCAATGTGCATAAGTCACCTGTTTACAGCGGGTTAATTGGGGGAGGACTGTGTTTAGGCCAACATCTCAAATCCAAATGGATAGAACTTTTTGCCACCGGGTTGATGATAGCCTGCTTTACAACGGTTAAGTTCGTGCGCTGCATGGCTAATAGCTAATACAGCCTCATGATCTTTCTTAACTGCAATGGCTGCGTGTTGTAGTTGGACAAATGTGTCCAACCACAAATCCCATTCAGATTGCACGGTTACCTCCGTAACTCAATGGATACATTTACGTATCGGGTATATTACTCTTTACCAAGATCCAGACCTAGACCCAGATCCAGATCCAGTCCTAGATCCAGTCCTAGACCCAGATCCAGTCCAAGACCAAGACCCAGATCCAGACCAAAACCCAGTCCTAGACCAAGACCCAGATCCAGACCCAGTCCAAGACCAAGACCCAGATCCAGACCAAAACCCAGTCCTAGACCAAGACCCAGATCCAGATCCAGTCCCAGACCAACGTTGTTTTCGTCCTCGGATCATTATTTTCCAAGACCGAAAGACTCAATAGCTCCGCGTTGGACGTACCAGGCGTTTCCTGGAAGTGTCTGAGCGTCTTTGTAACCTTTTGTGTTAAAAGGTCCTGTCTCATAAACAATTGAAGCCTCCTCCAATTGTACAAACGTGTCGTTTACACCGGAAAGTTTTCCAGCATAAATATAATTTAATCCGAACAAGAGAACCTGTTCACCAAGAAGAGCTTCGAGCCCTTCTCCTTCTACTTCAGTTACAGATACTAATTTCTTCATTGTTTACTCCTTTTTACCTGATTGTTAAAACAAAATGTTGATGTTCCTAATAGAGGGGGTTGATGGCCTGGTGTTAGATAGCAATCTAATGTCATCGCTATCGTAGAGAAGTTCTGCCCGGAGGTACGCCATACTGTACTGGCATATGTCCGTGCGGTGGTGGTACGTTAAAACCAGAATGGTTGGCTAAAACCATCCCGAAGAAAAGTATTAAAGTTGTCATTAGTTCCTCCATAAAGCCCACTGTTATGTGGGCTTGAGCAAGAACTAATCGATTGCTCTAACCATCTCTGCTATTTCGGAGAAGGACTTGTTATAGAAGTCATTAGCAACTGTTAATCTCTGCTGTTCAGAAGAGGACAATCCTGCCCACATCCTAACACCAGTTGGGGCATATTGAGTGCTGGCATCACCATATCCATTTTTATCCTCGTATCTTACAAGAATCTCAGTACCTCGTTCAGTCATGCCTGCTTTTACGGCAAGTTCACAGAGGACACCTAAGCAACAAAATTGATCATTGTTGTTTAGGTAGAGCTTGCCTTGGGGGTACTCTCCACTCTCTAATGCAAAAGCCCACGCTGTTCTTACTTCTTCAGGGGTTGATGTTGCGCTTAATTCTCTCATATTCTCCCTTTCAGGAAATGCTTGGCGCACTTGTAACTAGGCGCGATAGCATCTGGGTTATACATCGGGTTAAGGTCAACCACCATTGATACAATGGCAGGTATCATGGTATGCCACACTTGCTCTACTTGGCAATACCGTTCGATGTCGTTTGGTACGGAAGTCATTTGCCCTAATACTATGCGGTCATAGCATTGTTTGGCAATCTTTAGAGCGTGGTGTAGTCTCACGCTTTCTGTCTCATCTTCGAGACGCATAAGCTGAGTGTCTTCAGTCTCAGCCGTTAAGGGGAATGGACGAAAGGACTTATGTCCATCCTGCTCTTGGCTTAACTTCGCTTTGTATGTAGCAAAGTTCATCTGGCCTCCCGTAACACCTTACGGTACAACGCTTTCAGTTTAAAGTATAATATAGTATCCTTGGGTGTAATGCTAAGGATACTAATCAGTTCGGCCACTGTTAGTTTTGCATTAACAGCAGCGTTAATAGGAATGAATTGGTTCATAATGCTAACCTCATTTGCGGGGTTGTTGTTTCACAGTAGTGCTGTAGTGCCGTTAGAGACATGTACATATACTGGTCTAGCGGGAGTGGCGTATTGCATACAACGGTAAATGTCCATTTACCCTCTTGGGCTACATTGTCCCCTATGTAGCATCCTACATATACATCCCATAGCGTTAGTGTGCTAGTGAGTGGAGTTGGGCGAAAATTGAGGAAAATTTGGTAAATCGTTTTACCGCGCCAATTGAGCCGTTTCAGGCAAATTTGAGTGGGGCAGGTGCACCACGCTGCTTTCAACGCGCTGACGGGGCCTCTGGACGCCAGCAAACCGCGCTGTGCGGTCGGAGTCGATCGACGTTTTGACCCCTTTGCCGATTGCCCTACGAAAGGTTTCGTAGTTCCAGGCGAACGCGAATTTTTTACACTGTGCATGGTAAATTTTACCTACCGTGTAACTTTTTCCCTTTTGTTCGCCATTAGGCAATTGCATAATAGCGCATAAAAGAGAAAAGCACCCAGCGGTTAAACTGGGTGCTAAGTATTTCAATCGAATGTGCTTAGGGGTAAATTATCGGATGCAGTTTGCACTTTCCGTACAGGCAGTCTCGACCAGAACAACTTGATTCTTTCGTATGGCTGATAGAAAACCAGCCGAAAGTGAAACAGTGTGTACCGTACGAGGCCCAAGTATTAAAGCCATCATAGCGGTGAATTGAAACATGCAAGTGTTTCATTTTGAACCTCCCCTACTTGGCGAACTTTGCCTTGAGTGCTCCAAACGTCATAGCGGCTCTGGGAGCAGCGGGTTCTGGTGTTTCTACCTTCTCTGCGGTCGGGACGTATGGAGCAATGCGTTGGATGTTGATTGTGCACTGCATCCTAGAGCCGATCCATTGTTCTTCAACCTCAGAACCATCTTCCAACTGTGAGCCGATGAGGAAAACTGGTTTCTGAGCATGAACTGTACGAGTGTAGTACACATTCTTCTCTTTTTTGCTTTTTGCCAAGAGTTCAGGACTTACATTCTCCGATTCCCGAATGTACTCACTGTCTCCGCCGAGCTTGGCGAAGTCAACGTGTGCAAGAAGGAATGCTGCTAACTCTTTGTCAGAGTTAATGCGGAAGTCAACGGGGATAACGTAATCGGACATGGTATATTCCATTCTCCCGGTAAGACCGGGGGTTAAAGGTTTAAGCAAGGGATGCAACGTAGAATCCCATGGAAAATGGGCTTATCCGCAATAACTAGTGCACGTTGCTACTATATAGATATTAGTAGCATTGTAAAACTTGCGTTTAAATTCAGCCCGAAGATTAACATTAGTCAAATTATCATCGGAAGCGGAGAAATACTCTATTCCATCAATAGAGTAGAATAGTTGCCACAACATATCTCATTCTCCTCATTTCTTCTAGCAAGGCTAGAGGGTTAGAAGGTTGAGATTAGACGATATCGCTAGGTAGCGAGTAACGCCGATTCATTTCAAACCAATGCTGACCATCGAAAGCGCCGATGTAACTCACTGAATGGTGCCGATAGAACTCATTGACACAAAACATAGCGTCAACGAAATGCATTGAATCGACAATGGCGGTAAATCTCACGGCATTGTGCTTAACGTCTTGGACACTAACTACTCTTGCGTCCATGTTAGCCCTCCTTAAGGCTGCATCCTGAGATGCTCACCGTTGCAACCATGCGGGCGCTGCAACACCCTCCCTGAATTTTCGCGGTTTTTCGGCCTGTGGAAAACGTGGCAACTCGCTGAAAACAAACGAGATAAAAAATTTTCAGGGTGCTCGGCGACCACTCGGCGCGGTGACATGGCTCTGAGCTTGAGAGCCTAAGTCCTTTAGAATCAACACGAGGGCCGTGCTATGTAGCGCTAACCCGTTTGTTATCAACAACATAGCTAGGGGACTATGTAGTATACTACGTATCTCGTATCTTATTGATAACAAAGAACTTAGAGTGAATACCCTATTCACTATCCATCCTGACCTAGGTATAGCTAAGTCATTGATAGCATTGAGTTTAGGCTTCATGCTGGCCAGACGGATGTTATTATGGGTCCCATCTCCAAAATTTGGAGTTTTTAAAATATGACCTCTTTCTCGTGTCTGCAACCTATTGATTCCAAAAGACTTATTATGAGCCGCTAGGCGAATAATAAATCACCGTAAGTCATTGATTCCACAGGGAATGTTACCTCCAATAGGGGATTAAGGCCTGGTGGGATGAAAACAAAGGACTTACGCCAGCACCAGGCAAAGCTCCCCTCGCGCTGAAATTGCGGGAACGAGTAAATGAGCAAGGGTGGTCTCTAAAAATAGGGGAACAAGTCTCTATATAGTGACATTATGTGTAATTTTTTATTTATTATATATATATTTTAGAGGCCCTGCCTCCTCATTTACTCGTTCCCCGATTATTTTGGTACAAAAACCGTCGATTTGGTACATATAGGATATTATGGATGAGAATAGAAAACCACTGTTTTCCTTAACAGCTTCTGATTTTATCTTTCAAACCTTCTGCACAGGCGGAAATGGGGGTCAACACCGCAATGCCAAGCAAAATGGGGTACGTTGCATCCATCCACCTTCTGGAGCCCGAGCAGAACATAGAGACGGAAGAGATCAACCTTCGAACAAGAAGGAAGCTTTTCGCAAGTGTTGTGAGAATTCTTTGATGCAAACATGGATAAAGATGGAAGTTATGCGTAGAAAAGGCATTATTGCAGAGGTTGAGCGTAAAGTTGACGAAATGATGCAGGATAAGAACCTTAAAGTGGAGTATGTGGAGAATGCCTAGAAATTGGAATGCAATGACCCAGGAGGAGAAAGATGCTTATAACCTCTTGAGACGCCAGAAATACAAGGATATGTCCCGAGAAGACAAGGGAGATCAGCTTCAAAAGTTCAAAGACTACCATCATGAGACAAGAAAACCAAACTATAAAGCAGCATGGAAGGATTTAAGTGAACAAGAAGCAATTGACAGGTTCTTCTATGGATATACTAGATGGTACGAACGAATTGTTAACGACGTTAAAACACACCCGCCAGTATTTAAACCAGAAGCAGTCAGCATTAAAGGCCGAGAGAAAGTCCTTAACTGGAATTTTGAGAACGAAAAACGAACTTCTTGGCGAAGATACGTTAAAAACACTAATAGATTCAATGCGCCAGACAGAGGGAGCGTTGACAAAGCTGTTGAGGGTGCTGCGAAGCGCTATGTCCGAAACGTATGTAAGTGGCTCTCTATCTACGCCCACCATGCAAAATTCGGCCCTTATCGACCGGGACCCAATACAGCCCAAGAATTCGCCAAATGCGAGCTTTGGCACAAAATCCTCCTTACCCTGGGACGAAACTGCTCAATATGTCATGAACCACTTCCATTCGACTACGCCTGTAGACCAGTCCTGAAAAATGATCCGATGCACATTATCCCCAATAAAGTCTGGGCTTTGGAGGATATGTGGAAGAATGTCTATGAACATGAGATAATTTGTTTCAAATGCCACTTTGACATGCGAATTGAGATGACCCAATGGCTTTGGACACCTAATTGCCCCCGGTTTGCCTCAGCCAACAGAGTTGAAGCCCGGACCAACTGGAAGCCCCGTGCAGGCCTGGAAGAGGCAGCAGAGCGCTGGAGAAGCCTATATCCCTCAAATACTGAAGAACTTAGGAGATTAAAGCCTAAATGGTTAGTGACATCCGAAATACGCGATGGGAAACCCTACAGTCCCTTCTTCGTGAGGCGTACGGACTCTCATGTTTACTGGCGGAGCCAGCCGAGGACGATGACCCCAGTACACGAAACCCAGTCTATCTTTTTCTATCAGCAGCTATATCCGTCTGTGAACACGAATTCTTGGGGATTAGGAAGAGCAGCGGCGTACTGTCCGCAGATTCACTGCGAAGCTCTGCTATCCAAGGACTTAAGAGATTTCTATCGGAATACCCCCCCACCAGGCTGTAGTCCCCTCTCTGAGGAAGAATGTGAAAAAATATATGAAAATTCTTTCAATGGGATGGTACAAAAGGGTGTGTTATGGTACTGATAGTTATACGGGATAGTGTGATCTCTCCTTCCTTACCGTCCGCAACGGACATTCTCCCTGGCACTATCCCGTATTAAGCATCGCACCCGAAAGCTTCCTTAGGCTGCAAGTAGGGTGATAGGCGACACATGCCCCGCGAAAGTTGTGTGACTTGAGAACCGTTCAGAGAAACGCCACAAATTTAAATTGAACAACCGAACTCCCGAACATTGGTACGAAAAAGCTGCTGCAATAATGGTCGTGGAGGGTTGCACACTCTTCAGGGCCTCGCAGCTCCTCGAATTGGGGATTACGAACCGGGAGTGTGAGAACATTGTCCGCACCCGATCCTTCAAACAGGTGCTGGCGACAGAACGCAACAAACTCTATAAGGAGTTTGCGAATGACCCATCTCGCAATCGTACTGCGGCGGTGGGTCAACTTGTGTTTATTATCAATAAGATGGTCGAGGCAGAGCAATATGATAAAGCTGCGAAAGCTATCATGGATCTCGCAAAGCTCGAAAATTGGGTTGGAGATAATAGTACTATTAATATCTTCAATGACTTAAATGCAAAGGATCTAGCAGTCCTTAAAGCCAAATTCGCCGGAATTAAGGACGTTAAACCAAATTAATGGATCATAAATCAGCTACATCATATCAGGAAGGCTTGGATGAATGTCTAACAGTCGGACCCGACTGCGATGCCAATTGCTTTGCTCAGTGCTTGGAGGAGGTTACACCTTCAGACCAGGCAGTAAAACCCCTCTTATCTATCAGAGACTCGTATAATCAGGTTAAAAAGGTTATCGAAGTTACTGATAACTGTTTGTATCCTAATAATCCAGAATCAAAAGTATAGTAAACCAAAGACTGGGGATTCTAAAAATTGTCAAATAGATCAATATCCAAACAATCCCGAGAGCAACTAGCTTACAAGAAGTGGATCGTAAAAACTCTTGCTAATTATAAAGCCAACTTTGCTCTACAAGGATGGGATATTCGATTGGAGCAAGTAGAGGATAAGAAGGATTCTATTGGTCGAGACCTGATTTACTCGATAAACGTAGATCCTCGATATGATCAGGCCTATATTAAGATTTATCCTACATCTTTTGAGATTTGGAAGGAAGATAAGGAATCAACGGCTTATTATCTTCTACATGAAATAGCACACATTTTTACCGAGCCGATGGCTGAATTCATTGATCCTTATGTTGCTCCGGCGATTAAAGATATTTATCTAGATATTTGGGAAAATGCGACCCAGAAGATATCAGTTGCACTTCGTAGCAATCTTCCTCGAACCCTTTGGGATCATTAATGGCTGATCTAGAACTGGCTTTTCAAAAACTAGCGACGATGGAACCTGCGGATGCTCTCCTAGCGCTAGAAGCCTTTGAGGAGAAACGTAAGGCCGACAACTTTGCGAAGTACTGGTCGAGTGATCAGGCCGCTGATTGTCAGGAGTTTTACAACAGGATTGAGGAAGATTTTGCGAAATTTACCTCAGACATCAAAATCTATGTCCTCCTTGGCGGGAATCGAAGTTCTAAGACCGAAAGAGGAGCGTTTCTTGCGACTGCTTGGCTTATGGGGAAAGACTATTATCTCAATGAGCCTAGTTGGAGATATGTCAAAAATCTCCCCATTCCAGACCACGGAGCAAATATATGGGCAATTGGCCTTGACTTCTCAGTTATTCGAGATGTTATCTGGAATGAAAAGCTTAGACGAGGCCACAGGCATCCTGGGTTCCTTCCTCGAACGCCAAATGCTTATGTCGGAAGATTGTCCGACAGCGAATTTCAGGTCCAGACTGATGTAAATGGTAGACGCTCAAACCTCACTTGTAAGTCCGCCGACTCGGGACGCGAAAAGATGCAGAGCGCATCTGTTGATTTGGCTTGGATCGACGAGGAATGTGACGAAGAAATCTTCGATGAGGTCTATCAGAGAACCGTTGATTGTGGCGGAAAAATTGTTGTTACCGTCACGCCGCTTACCGATATAGGTTCCGGTGCGAAGCGCCCTTGGATTTATAACCTTTATAAAGAATGGTTGGGTGGTCGCAAGGATGTAATCTTTGTAAAGCTCTCGGCTCTTGATAATCCCTTTATTCCTGAAGAGGAGAAGGTAAAACTCAAAGAGAAGTGGGCAGGACACCCGGAAGAGAATGCTAGACTCTACGGAGACTTCATTCAACGTTCAGGATTGATCTACCCAGATTGGGATCAAAATGTTCATGTTATCAAACCGTTTAAGATCCCTGAGGATTGGCGACGGATTGTTTCGATTGATCCAGCGGCGACGGGAATTACAGCGGCTATTTGGGCTGCTATTAGTCCCCGTAATGATGTTTACTTATACCGCGAGTACTATCAAAAAGATCAGATCGTTTCCGAGCACGCCAAGGATATACTCGTCCGCAACGCCGGGGACAGGATTGATACCTGGATTTTGGATGCTTATTGGGGGGCGGCTAGAAATGCCGAAACTCATAGACAGGGATTCCAGTTATATCGAGCAGCAGGGATTCCAGTGCGGCTTGCGCCCAGAGAGGCTGACTTTGCACTCAATGTCATGCGTGAGTATATCTCTGCTACCTTGGACACTGCATCCAGACACCCAAAACTCTTTGTTTTTAAAGGATTGGTATCTTTTGTAAACGAAATTGAATCCTACGTATGGGATTCCTTTGGTAAGGGATCTCAGAAGGGGATGTCGAAAGACAAGCCTGTTAAGCGTGGCGATCACCTTATGAATGCTTGTCAATATTTATTGGCCTTAAGACCAAGAGGTAGGACGTGGCGAGGTCCTACAGACACCAACATTAACAATTCATATACTTGACGTGAAAAAATTATTGGCCTTCCTCGTGAGGCATGGCGAGACAACTCTTAATGCGTCAGGATGTTTTAGATCTTGGATTGATGTCCCGCTTGATGCTACCGGGAAGAAACAAGCCTTAGACGCTGCTAGGTTCCTCTGGAGCCAGCAAGTAGTCAGGATCTTCGCTAGTCCTCTAATTCGGACGGTAAATACGGCAGAAGTGCTGGCTTTACCTAAACGGATACCAATTCAGCAGGATCGGGGTCTACTCCCGTGGCGATTGGGACTTTTCAGCGGACTTGATAAAGATTCAAATTTAGACGCCTTAAATCTCTTTGTACAGAACCCTGAGGTAGAAATACCCAACGGGGAGAGTTTACAGCAGTTTAGATGGCGCACACATGGATTTTTTGATGAGCAACTGGAAAAATCCAAGAAGGCTTTAACAGTTTTCTTTACCCACACTTCAAACATCACATCTCTTGAGAACTACATAGGACATAATACAGAGGCAAGACCCGAATCAGGGGAGTTAGTTAAACCTGGTGGGATCGTGGCAGTCTACGAAGAGAATGGTGAATATAAGATTAAACCCGTCTTCAATGGTAATAAGAGTGAAGATGACTAAGATTTGACTTCCGGGGTCAAGCAACTAGGGGATTAAGGCCTGGTATAGCCACCAGGCAACAATTCCCCTCTATACCTCTATTCGAATAAGGAAAAGAATAAATGGCAATTACTGCACAGAATGGTGTGTATCTGACTGCTGGACCCGCGAAGTCCGGCCAGATTCTCGCCAATAACGAGGCTACCGGAACCGAAGTATCTTACGCGGGTACGGCAACCTTTATCTTGGATGGTGCTTCTACATCCGCGACTCTTAATTTTATTGATGGAACTCAGACGGTCCAGTTCGCTGCTGGTCTGGCTTCTGCGGTTAACGCTTCGGGCGTGGCGGCAATGGTAGTTGGCGGAACTCAGCCTGCTGCGGCTTTCATCAGCGTCTCTACAGATACGATTACTGCGACTGGTTGCACTGTCCGGTTTAGTATTGCGGGTACGGCAGCTAACACGGTGAAGATTGCTTTCTTCATCCTTCGATAAGGAGATTAGATGAGTTTATTTTCTACTGAATCTCCGGTTCTCGCCAGTACTACCATCGTTGGCAGTAATAAGGTTATGCCTTATGAGACTGTTAATGTGGCACTCAGTGCTACCTCGGTGAGTCAGGGGATCTTTATTGCCCCTAACTTTTCTGTTTCTGGGACTGCTAATGTCAATCCTAGTTTTAAAGTGGTTGGTGTAGCAGTTGTTTATGGTACGGCTGGTGGATCAGGTGCGGCTTTGACGATTGAGCATCTTACAGGTACTCAGGCGGCTGGTGCTGGAACTGCACTTTTAACTGCTACTATCCCGTTGACGGGTACGGCTAATACCGTGTTGTATGGAACACTAAGTACTACCGTAACGGCAGCTCAGGGGACTATTAGCCCAGGGGATCGTATTGGTGTAATTCTGTCGGGTACGTTGACAGGACTCGCTAATTGTATCTTACAGGTGTCTGTGGTTCCTGCTTAATGATATTTGGGTTATTGCTCTGGTTTGGGTTGTCTCTGTATGACGCTTATTTTACCGATGAATTACTTCGAGAGAAGCCAGATTCAGAGCTTAACCTATTTATTAAATATCTAACTAAGTGGCTTGGACCTAGGAAGGCTGCATATAGCGGCATCATGGGTCCAGCAGCCATTCTAGGGCTGATTGGTTTTTTTCATCCGATCTTCTTGGCTTACATAATGGGAATGCGGACAATGCTCTGTAGTTTCCAACTTTATAGGAAATATGGCACTGACAGAACAGGAAAAGACACAAGCGATTAAAGATGCCCTAGATCCTAATAAGATCTACATCTACTGTGGGCAACATAACTATTATGGGCCTAATCGAAAGAATCCGAGCTTGGCTCCTACCAAGAACTGTCCGAAGTGTTGGGAAGTTTACTTCTGGCATGATATGGCGACCACGCCCCCAGAAATGAGGGATCAGCGCCTGTCTGAGTTGGAAGAAGTTATCCACAAGGTTGTGGAAATGGTAGAGGCTGGAACTTGGGATTTCGTCCCATACCGTCACCCTAAGATTGAGATTTCGAGCGAATAATTGAAAACCTGCAGAGCGCAGGGAAAGAGGTACACTCTAATCGCCACTCCTATTTTTTACCAAGTTGTTACTAACGGTACTAACACTAAGGCTAATGGTGCTTCTCAGGCAATTTCGATCACTACGATTGGAACCCCTATCACCCTTGGGCACAATGTTCTAGTCCGTTTGGTGGCTACATCTCCGATGTTTGTTCGTTTCGCCTCTGCTGGCGCTACGACTGCAACAGCTAATGACATTTATCTCCCCGCAAACGTTCCTGAGATCTTTGATATGGGGCGTTACAACGAAGTGATCGTTCCCTTTGGTGGGGCGGCTACTGGCACGCTGTACTACAGTGTTGTTTCTAAGGCTTAATGAATCAAGCTTCTCCAGGTACAGGGGACATCAAAGATCTAACACTCCGTAGTTTGCGGAGGATGTTGGACTATAGACGGCAATACGATCAACGTAGAGCTACGTTCTATCGTCAGTATATTGGGCAGAGAGACGCTCAGAAGTTCCCCGACAATGTAACAGCAAGGTCGAATACTTTCGTCCCTTATCCTCTATCCAATGTGGAAACAATCACATCGAGGGTATCTGATGCATTCTTTTCTTTCGCGCCTTTCTTTGAAGTGTCGGGTGTTACAGCTCAGGACGACCATTCGGCTGAGTCTATGTCTCTGGTCTTGGACAAAAAGCTTACAGAAGCACGACTCCAAGACGCTTTTGAAACATTGGTACGGAACATTGCTATATATGGGCATGGTGGTATTAAAGTTGATTGGAACTGGGATTTTAAAACACTAACTAAACCAGTTGCTGTTTATCAACAGGATGCTAAGGGTAATGTGATTCCCGGTCCTGACGGCCAGCCTATTATGATTGGGCAGAAGCCTCAGACCTTTCAAGTGCCGATGGCTTGTCCAAAGCTGACGGCTATTGATATTTATGATCTACTTTGTGATCCGGACAAAGGGATTGTGGGACAGCTTACTGAAATTCCCTTCATTGTTATGAAGCGTGAATCGCAGGCTTATAAAGCTGCTACCGGACAGGATATGTATGATCCTCAAGTACTTGCAGAGCTTGAGACAGAGATCGCATCTAAGTATCCGGATGATGTAAATACAGTTTTGATCCGCATTGCGGAGCTATGGGATGTCTATCAAGGAACCGTTACTACTATCACATTCGGTGAAGACTCAGAAGCAATTGCTTGGAAAGATCTCCGAGCAAGCTATAGAGCAACGGCCTATTCTCCCTACAAGCGAAAGGTCTATACTGGTCCTGCCAAGCTGCTCTGGCACGGAGAAAATCAGTTTGATCATAAGCGGAACGCCATCCTTTATACAAGTTATATCAAGCTGCCTAATGAAGTCTATGGTTTAGGCGCTATTGAGACCATCACAGACTTGACAGAATCTCTGAACAAGTTTGCGAATATGGTAACAGACAACTGGAACCTGGGAATTAACCGTAGGTTTGCCTATGATCTAAACGCAGATATAGATCATGAGGCGTTGAATCAGTTCAACGTTCCCGGCGGTAAAGTAGGCGTCAATGGTAATCCAAATGATGTTATTTCGCCTCTGCCTTTATTCACCCCTAATCAGGGTGATTATGCTATCATGGACCTTTATAAGGGCATGATTGAGATGGCTTCGGGGATATCTGACTTTTACGGTAAGGCAATCGGTGGATCGCAAGGCAACCGTACTGCAACCGGCATCTCCAGTATTATCAACGAATCGAACTATCGGTTTAAGATGTTCATTCGGAACTTGGAGATGGATATCCTTCAGCCACTCTTGGCTATGTGTTCCTCAATGGTTCAGCAGTTTATGAGCGATGCTGAAGAGGTTCAGATGACCAAGCAGCCGCCTATGATCCCCAAATGGGTGTCGATCAGCCCTGCGGAGATCATAGGCAATTTTGAATTTAATCTTGTGGCTGCAAACTATGCAACCAACAAGCAAGTCCGGCAACGTAATCTAATGGCATTTGCCAACATCGCCATGAACACCCCCTACTGGAGGGCTGGCGAAGGTCTTAGAGAGATCGGCAAGGTCATGGAGATTCGGAACATCAACGATCTGATTAAGTCAGATGAAGAGGTTCAGATGGAACAGCAGGCTCAGATGCAGCAACAAATGCAGATGGCCCTTCTCGAAAAGACTGTGGACACTGAGGCTGCGGTAGAAATAGCAAAGCACAAAGGTACGGGTAAGCCCGGAGGGAGTGGTAGCAGCCACCCTCTTAAGGCTCCCAGTCATGGTAAACATCCTGGGGGCCGACCTGCAACAGTCCAGCATGAGGGAGCGATTCCTGGTGGTGGTATGAGCAGTGGAGTTAGAACAGAAGCTCAGCAAGGTGGAGCTAATGCATTGGGTTTGGGAAGCATGGGAGAAGTTAATGCAGGCTAATATTGCAATTGCGCCAGATGCACCCGTTCAGATTGTGATTAGTTCAGAGAGTGAAGAGGATGATCTTCTTGTGGAGCTTGCTCAGGGGATGGATCATTTCCAATTGATTTTCAACTACACCAGGCCCCAACCCCCTACGGAGAATAATGAGACTTCTACGAAAACTGTTTAAGCCTGAGATTGTTGTAGTAGAGATTCCAAATCGTAGATTAGACCCTATATCAAAAGAAGATGAGATTGCAATTGCAAATCTTAAGGGTCATCCGGGCTTTCAGGCACTTTGCCGGAGGCTAAGAATTCAAATGGCTTTTCTTGAGAGTCAACTTAAGAACAAACGCCATGCAAGAATTAGAGAAGTTGACAACCTACAAAATGGTTTGGCTTGGCTTGGATACCTAGAAGCTGAGTGTGACCGGAGTCTAGAGAAGACTCGTAGGCCTGTCGCAGTTCCAACTGAAGATGAGTTGGATCTGTTCAATAGAATTTACGCGAATATAGAGCGCGTAGAATAGTCCACAAGACTTAATTTAAATGTGTAATCCCACAAGGATAGAAAATGCCAGAAATAGTTAATTCAGTAGATTTGTCCGATGCTCCGGGTGGGGATCTTTCCCTGGATGATATTTTCGGAGAAGGCGCTTCTTCTGTATCGGCTTCTAACACCAATACGCAGCAGGTTATTACTAATGAATCTGAACCTTTCCTAAAGACCTCGACAGGAACGGTTTATAAAACTGTGGAAGATGCGGTCAAGGGCACTGAGCACAAAGATTCGCTCATTGCCGATCTTAGGCAGCAGCTAAATTCTGCAACCGGACATGATCCGCTTAAGAAGAATCAGCAACAGGTAGAAGGTCGGAAGAGTTATCAGGCCGACAGAGACGCTTATTTCAGGGACCTTTCGAGGGCCGTGGAAGAGAAGAACCCGGAAAAGTATTTGGAAGTTCAGAGTCAGCTTATCATGGATACGTTGGCTCCATTAGGACCTACAATCTCTTCCTTTGTTCGTTCTCAGGCTATTGAGACAGTCGAACACGAGATAGCGGACTTTCGGAAGTTTGCAAATTCCGATGAATATAAGCAAACTCTAGACTCCTTTCCTCTTTTGAAAGAAGCTATTAATGTTGCTGAGAGTAATCCTCAAGCGGGGAATCAGCTCCCAGAGTTTTATAAAATGGCGTACCATGTTCATCATGGTGTGAAACTGCCTGAGTTGGTACAGCAAGCTCGTAATGGGCAAGGTGTACAACAGACAAGGCCAACGGTTCAGTCGAATCAAGTGGCCCCTCCTCCAACTCAAGGAACGCAATCCCAAGCCCAACCTTCGCTAGAAACGAAGGAAGGCCGTAAAGCAATCATTGAACAACAGGAGAGGCTCGGAGTCCAGAACTGGCGGCTCTAATAAGAGGCTCAAATGTTTAGAAACATTTTTGGATTTGCGCTTAGTCTTCTCGGTTTTGGTGCCGACGTTGTAACTGTTACCACTGGTACTGTGGGTAACGCGGGTAACGTGGCTGGAGACCTTCAGACTTATTTTAGCGCTCGATTGCTGGAAGTAGCGGAGCTTAACACCATTCTGGATCAGTTTGGTGATAAGACGCCCATTCCTAGTAACTCTTCGAGAACGATTCAGTTCGTCCGTGAAGAGAAATTTGCAACTTCCGCAACACCTGTTCAGCTTACTGAGGGTATTCCTCCGGATGCTGTCGGTTTGGTTGTGGACACGTTTCAGGCTGTTGCAGAACAGTATGGCTTCCTCGTTCGCCTTAGCGATCTGAGTGAGCTTACTGCAAAGCATCCGGTGGTTCAGAAGACCATATACCTGCTTGGTTTGCAGGCGGCAGAAACTTATGATCAGCTCGTGTTTAACGTTCTAAATGCGTCAACCAATACGTACTACCCCAATGGTAGGGTATCGGATGCTACGCTGGTGGCAAGTGACACTGTTGCTTATGCTGACGTTGTGGAACTGGATGCTCTGCTTCAGGATCAGGGTGGACGGCCTATGGATTCCGGCGAATATGTATTTGTTTGCCCTCCGCAGGTTTACGCTTCACTGCTTAAAGATCCCGACTTCAAGGCTTCCCATCAGCTTAATTCGCCTGAGAAAATCTGGCGTGGTGAAGTTGATACCCTTGGTGGTTTCAAGATCGTCCGTTCGAACGCTCCTGGTTTTGCGGCAACTACGCAGGCTAGTGCAGGCTTTACGAACAAGGTGTACTCGGGCTTTGCAATTGCCCGGTTTGCCTATCAGATTGCTGATCTTCAGAACCTTCGGGTTTACGTTGTAGCTCCGGGTGGACAGACTGATCCTCTTCAGCAGTCGCGTAAGCTTGGTTGGAAGTTTGCTTTTAAGGCAATCATCACCAACAACAACTGGTTGTGGCGTACACGCTCTTCTGGCGCGAACAGCACAAACGTCTAAATATTTATAACTAAGAGGATAGCGGCTATTGAAATGTTTAGAATGCTATAAACTTCGACAAAAGAAAGTTGGAGCTAGATGCAAACCATGTAACAATAGCCGTTATAGAATCAACAAAGAACAGATCTTGAAAATTGTTAATGTTGCCCGGATAAGACTTAAAGAACTTATTTTCTCTCATTATGGAAAAATGTGTGCTTGTTGTGGGGAAGATAATTTCATGTTACTAACAATAGATCATATTGAAGGTAATGGTAAGGAACATCGAAAAGAAGTATCAAGTGGCACGGCTTTTTGGTATTGGATTAAACGTAACAATTTTCCTGTTGATTTTCAAACACTCTGTTATAATTGCAATATAGGTCGATATCGCAATGGTGGTATTTGTCCACATAGAAACAAGGAGTAATATCTTGAGTAAATTCGAAGAAAGTAGGCCGCATCACGAGGTTCATCAAATTGGGCACCCTCAAGGACATGGTTTGATGGATCAGAAGTTGCATAAAGGCAATCGCAGTCCGATTGTTTCGGCAATTCCGAAAGTCGATGATGGTACTGTTCCAGGTCCCAATGGTATGGGTTCTCCGGGCAGTCCTCAGGGCGAGTACGGTAATGTCGATAACACAGGCGGACCGTTTCAGTAAAAACAAAAGGGCCTGAGACTTATGAGGTCTTAGGCCCTATTTTCATTTAAAGGTATACAATGCCGAAAATTGATTCACCAGAAGCACAAGCAGTAGCCGCTAGGGTTACAAAGCAGTACGTTGAGATTCCTGAAAGGGATTCTTTGGATTTCCCGTTCCCTACGGTTCGGATTAATCATATGGAGTTCCTTCCAGGTCAGACGTATGAATTGGAAGAGCCGTTGGCCTCCACTATTAAAGAACGGGTTCGTGTCTGGCTTCGTCAGACTCTTCGCCTCATGCAGCCTGCAAAAGATGTAGAGAGCGAGAACATTATGCTTAGGAATGGAACTTCCAAGGCAGGACATTACACTACGAATTTCGGTGGTTAATATGAC
>Ga0137410_10000076_pt1 | contig 65367 bp, 65 predicted proteins | sample CZODoug1_16funga_FD_108878 | JGI IMG/M metagenome (GOLD analysis project Ga0137410, IMG submission 108878) | Vadose zone soil fungal communities from Angelo Coast Range Reserve, California, USA - CZODoug1_16fungal (Illumina Assembly) | ecosystem: Environmental > Terrestrial > Soil > Vadose zone... | reverse complement strand
GAGGCCGTGGATGCGGCAGATGCCGTCGGTGAGCGCGATGATCGTGCCGACGTCGCGCGCCTCGGCCTTCGCCTCGAAGTTCTGGATCCGTTGCCGGATCAGGTCGCTGATCTCGGAAGCTTTGATTGCCATCTGTGAGTCCTCAGTAGCCTGGTGTCAGACACCAAAGGTGCCAGACACCTTGTTTATTCGACGAGCTGTGCCGCGAGCTTCTCGAGCCGCGCGCGCACCGAGCCGTCGATCACCATGTCTTCCGCACGAATCACGGCACCGCCGATCAGCGCCGGGTCCACCGCGAGCTCGAGCTCGACCTCGCGGCCGAGGCGCTTCTTGAGCGCCTGCTTCACTTGCTCGGCCGTGGCCGCGTCGACCTGCGTGGCCGACGTCATCGTGACCTTGACCTTGTTCTCGGCCTGCGCCTTGAGCGCGTCGAACTGCGCGGCCATCTCGGGCAACACGGCGAGCCGGTCGTTCTCGGCGAGCACGGCTAGCAGCGCCTTGCCTTGCGCCGTGTCGAACACGCCGGCGCCCTTGATGCCGACGGTGACGGCACGCAGGAATTCCGCGCGCTTGCCGACGTCGATCGTGGGATTGCCGAGCACGCGCTTCGCGCTCGCGTCCCGGAGCACCGCGGCGGCGGCATTCAGCGCCTGCGACCACTCGCCCAGCTTGCGCTCGCCGCTCGCGATGTCGAACAGCGCTTTCGCGTAAGGCCGGGCGATCGTGCTGTCGTCAGCCATCGCGCGCCTAGAGCTCGGCCGCCAAGCGGCTCAGGAGATCGCGGTGCGCGTTCGCGTCGATCTCGCGCCCAAGCACCTTCTCGGCGCCCGCCACCGCGATCTTCGCGACCTGGCCGCGGAGCTCCTCGCGCGCGCGATTGGTCGCGACGCCGATCTCGGCGCGGGCAGCTTCGAGCTGCCGCTTGCGCTCCGTCTCGCCGTCGACCTTCGCCTGGTCGACGATGCCCGTCGCGCGCGAGTTCGCCTGATCGACGATGCCGCGCGCCTGCTCACGCGCCGCGGCGATGATCTTGTCGACCTCGGTCTTGGCGTTCGCGAGCGCGTTCGTGCCCTGCTCGGCGGCGGCCAGGCCGGTAGCGATCTCGGTCTGTCGCTGCTCGATCGTGCCGAGGATCAACGGCCAGACGAACTTCATGCAGAACCAGACGAACACGGCCATCGCGATCACTTGGCCGATCAAAGTCATGTTGATGTCCACGCGGATTCTCCCGTGTGCCGAGCCGGTGTTGCCGCGGCGCTAGCCGCCGCTGATCTGGCCGACCATCGGAACGGCGATCGCGAACAACATGTAGAGCGCGATACCGACACCGATCATCGCGATTGCGTCGAGCAACGCGACCACGAGGAACATCTGGGTCCGCAGCATGTTCGCGAGCTCGGGCTGGCGCGCAGAGCCTTCCAACCACCGGCCGCCGAGAAGTCCCATGCCGATGCCGACGCCGAGCGCGCCGAGACCGATCAGGATCCCCACGGACAGAATCGTCAAACCACTCACAGTTTCCATCAATGTCTCCAGTCGAGAAGAGTCTTATCGTTCGAGAATCTCAATGCGCTTCGCCCGTGTCATGCGCTTGGCTCAAGTACACGATCGTGAGCATCATGAAAATGTAGGCCTGTAGCGCGATCACCAGAATGTGGAACACCGCCCACAAGAAGTGCAGCGGCAGCTGGTAGAGGCCGAGCAACGCGATCAGGATGAAAATGAGCTCGCCCGCGTACATGTTGCCGAAGAGCCGCAGCGACAGCGACAGCGGCTTCGCGATGAACGAGACCAGCTCGAGCACCAGGTTGAACGCGATGACCAAGGGCGCGGCGAGCAAGCCGATGCCTTTGGTCGGCGGCGGGATCGGATGCATCAGGAATTCTTTGCTGAAGCCGACCGGGCCCTTGATCTTGATCGAAAAGAAGATGATCAACAGGAACACCGAGATCGACATGCCGAACGTCACGTTGACGTCGGTGCTCGGCACTACCTTGAGATACGGCACGCCCGCCGCGCCGGCCGCGAGCGGCAGCCAGTCGACCGGAATCAAGTCCATCAAGTTCATCAGGAAGATCCACGAGAGCATCGTGAGCGCGAGCGGCGCGATCAGGTTGCTCTTGCCGTGGAACGTGCCCCGGACCGAATCGTCCACCAGGCCGACCACCCATTCGGCGCCGGCCTGGAGCTTGCCCGGGTTTTTCGTCGTGGCCTTTTTCGCGACCCGATAGAACAGGAAGCAGAACACGAAGCCCAAGATCAGCGAGAACGCCATCGAATCGACGTTCAAGGCGAAGAAGTTGCCCTTGCATTGGTTCCAAACCCAATCGCCATCCTTGCGGCACACCGTGAGGTTGGTGAGATGGTGCTGGATGTATTCGCTGGCCGATTCGCCGTGCTGTTCCGCCATTACGCGTTCAACTCTTCGTTATCGCTTCTGTACGCCGCGCGCCGCCGAGCCACGCCGCGCCGAATATCGCCATCTGCGCGGCGATGAAGCCGCCGAAAACCGCCGGCGGCGCCAGTGGCCGCACGGCCCCAAAGATCGCCGCGAACAGCACGGCGGTCAGCAGCAACTTGCCGATCTCGCCGATCCAGACCGACCGCAGCAACGAGTCCGCGCTCGCGCCCGCGCGCCACTGCAACAACCTCGCGGCCAGAAAACCGTTAGGAATTACTGCGGTTGCGCCGCCGAGCAACGCCGACACCCCGGCCACCTGCCCCTGCCAGAGCCACAACCCCGCGGCTAAGCACAGGGTAACGCCGGCTTGCCCGAGCAACGTCAACGGCACGACGCGGCTGTCGTCCATAAGGCCTCGTTTGGGTGCCGGGATTGCCGTTTTCCAGCGAAGGAACGCGGCAAAAAGCCGCGAGGGCGTCGCGGCCCGGCGGCATTCTAAGCAGTCGTCAGGTGCTATTCAATCGGCCGTGCGGGGTGGGGTCGCAGCCCGGCGCACCGCCCGGTTCATTTGATGTGCGCGAGGATGCCCTCGAGCTCGTCGAGGCCGTTATAGCGGATCACGACGCGGCCGCCCTTGGCGCCGTGCTCGATCGTGACCGTCGCGCCGAGCGTCTCGGCGAGCTCGCTCTCGAGCCGCTGGACGTTCGGGTCCCCGCCGTCGGCGCCCCGCTTGCGCGCGGGCCGCGCGTCCGCGGGCGACCCGCCGGCGCGCCTCACGGCGCTTTCGGTCTCCCGGACGCTCCAGCCCTGCTTCAGCGCCCGTTGCGCCACTTCGAGCTGGAGCTCCGGCGACACGAGCCCGGCGAGCGCGCGCGCGTGGCCCATGTCGAGCTCGCGGCGCTCGAGCATCTCGCGGACGACCCGCGGCAGGTCGAGGAGCCGCAGCAGATTGGTGACGGTGGTCCGCGAGCGGCCGACCGCGTCGGCCGCGTCGGCGTGGGTGAGGCCGAACTCCTCGACGAGCCGGTGCAGCGCGCGCGCCTCCTCGAGCGGGTTCAGGTCTTCGCGCTGGATGTTCTCGATGAGGGCGACCGCGACGGCCGACTCGTCCGGGATGTCGCGCACGACCGCCGGGATCGAGTGCAGGCCCGCGAGCTGCGCCGCGCGCCAGCGGCGCTCGCCGGCGACGATCTCGTAGCGCGGCTCGCCGCCGTCGGTGTTGCGCAGCGGCCGCACGACGATCGGCTGGACGACACCCTGCGCCTTGATCGACTCGGCGAGCTCGACCAGCGTTTCCTCGCGCATGTCGACGCGCGGCTGGTACTTGCCGCGCGACAGAAGGTCGACCGGCAGCTCCTTGAGCGCCGATTCCGGCGGCGGCGCGCTGTCCGTAGACCGCGTGGGCGCCGCGCTGCTGAGCAGCGCGTCGAGACCGCGGCCGAGGCTCTTTCGCTTGTTCATCTGGGCGCCGAGACGACAGGTCCGCCGGATTGTAGAGGAAAACGGCCGGGTCTGACCCCATTCCGCGCACCGCGGTTTACCGAAGCGACGGGCGCAGGCGGAATGGGGTCTGACCCTAATTGGCGCTCGACCGAATTAGGGTCAGACCCCATCCCGTGAGACCGTCGCACCCGCGACGGGCGTCGCGGGGAACGGGGTCAGACCCTAGCCGGGCACGCGCGCCAGCGGCGCGCCGGAACGGCGGTTCACCTCGCCCGCGAGCGCGAGGTAGGCGAGCGCGCCCCGCGAGTACTTGTCGTGGAACAGCACCGGCTTGCCGAAGCTCGGGGCTTCCGCGAGCCGCACGTTGCGCGGGATCACCGTGCGGTAGACGCGGTCGCCGAAGTGGCTGAGCAGCTGCGCCGAGACCTCGTTCGCCAGGTTGTTCCGCGGGTCGAACATCGTCCGCAGAATCCCGTGGATCTCCAGCTTCGGATTGGCGCTCGCGCGCAGCTTGTCGATCGTGCCGACCAGCGCCGACAGGCCCTCGAGCGCGAAGTACTCGCACTGCATCGGGATCAGCACGTACTCCGCGGCCGTCAGCGCGTTGACCGTGAGCATGTTCAGCGCCGGCGGGCAGTCGATGAGCACGTAGTCGAATCGCGCCAGCACCGGCTCGAGCGCTCTGCGCAGGCGGAACTCGCGATCGGGCCTCTGCACGAGCTCGACCTCGGCGGCCGTGAGCTCCTGATTGCTCGGCAGCAGCGTGAATCCACCCTCGGCCGGCGTCTTGAGCACGTTCGCGACGGGCACGTCGTCGAGCAGCACGTCGCAGACGGTGTGCTCGAGCGAGCCCTTGTCGACCCCCGAGCCCATCGTCGCGTTCGCCTGTGGATCGAGATCGACGAGCAGCACGCGGCGCTGCGTCGCCGCGAGCGACGCGGCGAGGTTGACGCAGGTGGTGGTCTTGCCGACGCCGCCCTTCTGGTTCGCGACGGTAATTATCGAAGTCATCGAGGCCATGCCCGCCCCGCCCTTGTCAGGCGCTGATCCGTTCCAGCAACACGATCGAGCTTCGCAGCGCGAGCTCCGGCCCCGCGCTCCGAGCGTCGTCCTTCAGCACGAAGTCCGGCGCCAACCCGCGAAACGTCTCGCGCAGATGCGCCGCCGTCAACAGCACGAGCACGCTTCCGGGGGCAGTGAGCGGCCGGCAAATCGTCAGCAGCTCCGCCGGCGGCGCGACAGCCCGCGCGAGCACGGTATCAAACGGCCGATCGGGACGTAAGAGCTCGGCCCGGCCGTGCGCGACCTCGGTGTTGCGCAGCCCAAGCTCCGTGACGACGTGCCGCAGAAAGCGCACGCGCTTCGCTCGGCTCTCGATCAGCGTGAACGAGCGCGCAGGCTCCGTTATGGCGAGCGGCATTCCCGGCAAGCCCGCGCCGGAGCCGACGTCGGCCACGTGTCCTCCGCGCAGCAGCGGCCGCAGCGCCAGGCTCTCGACGAGATGGCGGTCGACGAGCTCGCCCAGGTCCCGGATCGGTCCCGTGAGGTTGTAGACCCGGTTCCACCGGATCAGGAGCGCGACGAAGCGCGCCAGCGATTCGACCGCGGGCGCCGGAAGGCGGAGCCCGGCCGCCTCGACGCGTCGACCGATCTCGGCGGCGGGTACGACATCGACTTGCTCGCGCGACATCCCGCCAGTATGGCGAAAAATAGGGACATGTTTGATTTTCTACGACGCGCGGCGGGTTGGCGTGCGGGTCGACGAAAATCCAACATGTCCCTATTTTTCGCTGTCCCTATCTCGGCTCGGTGCCGTGCAGGAAGGCCTGGGACGAGAAGTAGGCCGCGAGCTGCGCGATCGTCGCCGAGTCGAGCGGCTTGATCATCGGCCCCATCAGCGCGTCGGCGCGCTGGCCGGTTTGATACTGCTTCAGCGCCTGCTCGAGGTACGACTCGTGCTGGCCGGCGAGCGTAGGCCATTGCTTCGCGTCGGCGACGCCCGTCTGCCCGTGGCACTGCTGGCAGGCGACCGCGGCGCGCTTGCCGGCCTCGATGTCGACGGCGCTCGCGCTCGACTTGCCCGACGCCGGTTGGCCTTCGTAGGTCGAGAAGTACGCCGCGATGTCGGCGATGTCCTGGTCCGACAACGTCGCGGCTTGCACCCGCATCGTGGGATGGCTGCGCGTGCCGCGGCGGTAGCCTTGCAGCGCGATCTCGAGGTAGTCGGCGTTCTGGCCGCCGAGCTTCGGAACGTGGTACGCGGGATAGGCGTTGTGGGAGCCCGGCACGCCGTGGCAACCGGCGCAGGTGGTCGCGAGCACGGCGCCGCTCTCGGCGTTGCCCGGTAGCGTGATCGGCAGGAGCGGCGCGGGGAGCGGCGCCGCGACCCGCGCGGCGGGCGGCTGCGCTTCGGAGCGTCCCGCCACGAGGCAGGCCGCGAAACCCACGGCAGCCACGGCACTCACGGCCATCACGGCAGCGTAAACGTGCGTCTTCGAGCGAGACGAGGTCGAGTGAAGCAAGGGGGAGCTCCGGCGAGATTCCATTCTCAGCCGCGTATGTTAGCCAATTCCTCGACGCGATGGCATGCGACGAGAGTCTCACCGAACCGCCGCAGCGCCGGCGTTTCGCTCGCGCAGCGCTCGACGGCATAGCGGCAGCGCGTCCGAAACCGGCAGCCCGACGGCGGAGTGATCGGCGACGGCAGGTCGCCCGACAAGATCTCGCGGGCGCGGGCGCGCTCCGCGCGCGGATCGGGCAGCGGCACGGCGCTCAAGAGCGCGCGGGTGTACGGGTGCAGCGGCTGCTCGTAGAGCGCGTCGCGGGAAGCGACCTCCATCACGCGGCCGAGATACATCACGAGCACGCGATGACTGATCTGGCGCACGACCGCGAGATCGTGCGCGATGAAGATCAGCGCGAGGCCGAACTCGGCGCGCAGCTCGATCAAGAGCTTCACGATCTGCGCTTGGATCGAGACGTCGAGCGCGCTCACGGGCTCGTCGCAGACGACCACCTTCGGCTCGAGCACGAGCGCGCGCGCGATCCCGATCCGCTGGCATTGCCCGCCCGAGAACTCGTGCGGGTAGCGATTGAGCTCGCGGCCCGTGAGGCCCACGCGGCGCAGCATCTCGACGACCTTCGCGCGCGTCGCGCCCGGCGAGAGCTCGGGCTGGTGGGTCCACAGCGGCTCGCTCACGATGTCGCCGACGTTCATCCGCGGATTCAGCGACGCGAGCGGGTCCTGGAAGATCACCTGGATGTTGCGCTTCAGCGGCCGCACGCGGGCGGCGCGGAGCTCGGTGACGTCGGTGCCTAGCACCGAGACGCGGCCGGCGGTCACCGGCACGAGCTTGAGCACGGCGCGCGCGAGTGTCGACTTGCCGGAGCCCGATTCCCCGACGACGCCGAGCGTCTCGCCGGGGGCGAGCGTGAGACCCACGCCGTCCACGGCCTTGAGCGTGCGCGTACCCCAGCCGTTCGCCGCCGGCACCGCGAAGTGCACCGCGAGGTCGCGGACCTCGACGAGCGGCGCGGCACCGGTGGCGCCCGAAGAGGCGGCCGCCCGCGGCGTGCGCGGCGCGGCGTCGAGCCGCGGCACCGCGGCCAGCAGCGCCCGGGTGTACTCGTGGCGCGGCCGATAGAAGATGTCCTCGACCGTGCCCTGCTCCTTGAGCTCGCCGCCGTGCATCACGAGCACGCGGTCGGCCAGCCCGGCGATCACCCCTAAGTCGTGCGTGATCAGAATGATCGCGGTGCCGAAACGCCGTTTGACCTCCTTCATGAGCTCGAGGATCTGTGCCTGCACGGTAACGTCGAGCGCGGTGGTGGGCTCGTCCGCGATCAGGATTTGCGGGCCGAGCAGCAGGCTCGCCGCGATCATCACCCGCTGCCGCATGCCGCCCGACAGCTCGTGCGGATAGCGCTTGAAGCGCGCGGCCGCCTCGGGGATCGCGACAGCCTCGAGCATCTCGATGCAGCGCGCGCGCGCGGCCTTCCGCGAGACGCGCTCGTGCGCGCGCACGACTTGCACGAGCTGCGACTCGATCGTGAGGTACGGATTCAGCGACGTCATCGGGTCTTGAAAGATCATCGAGATCTTCCGGCCGCGCACCCCGCGGAGCTCGCGCTCGCGGAGCTTGAGCAGATCGCGCCCGTCGAACAACGCGGTGCCCGAGACCCGGCCGTTGGCCGCGAGCAACCCGAGCAGCGCGAGCAGGCTCTGGGTCTTGCCCGACCCCGATTCGCCCACGATGCCGAGCGTCTCGCCGGCGTGCAGCGCGAACGTGAGGTCCCTCACGGCGTGGACTTCGCCGTCTTGGGTCGCGAAGCGCACGTTCAGGGATTCGACGGCGAGCACGGGCACGTCAGCGATCCTTCGGGTCGAGCGCGTCGCGCATGCCGTCGCCGACGAAGTTGAAGCAGAACAACGTGATCGCGAGGAACGCGGCGGGGAAGATCAGGATCCACGGCGCACTCTCGAGCTCGGCCGCGCCGTCGTGCACGAGCGCGCCCCACGACGTCATCGGCTCCTGCACGCCCAGCCCCAAGAAGCTCAGGAACGACTCGATGAGGATCACCTGCGGAATCATCAGCGTCACGTACACCGCGACGACGCCCAGCAGGTTCGGCACCACGTGCCGGCGGATGATCGCGAACGCGCCGACGCCCTGCGCCTCTGCCGCCTCCACGAACTCGCGGCACTTGAGCGACAGCGTTTGGCCGCGGACGATCCGCGCCATGTCGAGCCAGTTCACCGCGCCGATCGCGACGAAGATCAAGAGGATGTTCCGGCCGAAGAACACCATCAGCAGGATCACGAAGAACATGAACGGCAGCGCGTACAAGATATCGACGATCCGCATCAGCAGCGCGTCGAGCCGCCCGCCGAAGTAGCCCGCGATCGCGCCGTACGCGACGCCGATCACGAGGCTCACGGCCGTCCCCACGATGCCGACCAGCAGCGAGATCCGCCCGCCGTAGAGCGTGCGCACGAACAGATCGCGGCCGAGCGTGTCGGTGCCGAACGGGTGCCCCGCCTCGAAGCTCGGGGGGAGCGAGATGCTGCCGAAGTCCGTGAAATCGAATGCGTGCGAGCTAAACCACGGACCGACGATCACGAGCACCGCCATGAGGCCGATGATCCACGCGCCGACGACGGCCGCGCGGTTGCGCTTGAGCTTGCGCCAGGCGTCTGCCCAGAGGCCGCGGCCGCCCCCCTCGTCGGCCAAGACACTCGCCGCGCCGGCGCTCACTTGTACTTCACGCGCGGGTCGAGCCACGCGTACGCGAGGTCGACCACGAAATTGAACGCGATGATCAGCGCGCCGTAGAACACGACCACGCCCATCACGAGCGTGTAGTCGCGATTCAGCGCGCCGGTGACGAAGAACCGGCCGATGCCCGGCACGCTGAAGATCTGCTCGATCACCACCGAGCCGGTGATCACGGCCGCGGCCGCGGGCCCGAGATACGACACCACGGGCAGCAGCACCGGCCTGAGCGCGTGGCGCACCACGATCTGCCAAGTCGGCAGCCCCTGCGCCTTCGCCGTGCGAATGAAATTGCTGCGCAGCACCTCGATCATGCTGCCGCGGGTGAGCCGCGCGAGGTACGCGATCTGCGGCAGCGCGAGCGCCGTGACGGGCAGCACCATCGTGCGCAAGCCGCCGAGCCCGCCCGCCGGCAGCCAGCGCAGATACACCGCGAACACGAGAATCAGGAGCGGCGCCATCACGAAGTTCGGGATCGAGATCCCCGTCATCGCCACCGCCATCACGCCGTGGTCGGCGGCGCGGTTCTGGCGCAGCGCCGCGATGCAGCCCGCGGCGACGCCGATCACGAGCGCCACGAGCATCGCGGCGCCGCCGAGCTTGAGCGAGACCGGGAAGCCGGTCTTGATGAGCTCGGTGACCGTGTAGTCGCGGTACTGGAACGACGGGCCGAAGTCGAAGCGCAGCAGGCCGCCCAAGTAGCGGCCGAATTGCATGTACAGCGGCTCGTCCAGGTGATAGGCCGCGTTCAAGTTCGCCTCGATCTCCGGCAGGAGCTGGCGCTCGCGGCTGAACGGCCCACCGGGCGCCGCGCGGATCATGAAGAACGTGAACGCGGTCAGCAGAAACAGCGTCGGGATCGCACCGAGCAGCCGCCGTAACGAGTAGCGCAGCAAGCGTCGAGCCTAGTGCTTGAGGATGTAGAGATCCTTGTGCGGATGGTGATCCATGATGTTCGACTGATAGCCGCCGACCCAGGGTTTCACCAAGCGCGCCGTCACGTAGGTGTAGATCGGCAGGATCGGCATGTCGGCGAGCATCACACGCTCGGCCGCCTCCAGCAGCTCGCCGCGCTTGTCGAGGTCGAGCTCCGACTGCGCGGCCGTGACGAGCCGGTCGTACTCGGGATTGTCGTAGCCCGTGTCGTTCAAGCCCGCGGTCGAGCGCAGCATCTCGGCAAACGTGAACGCGTCGTTGTAGTCGCCGATCCACCCGTGGCGATAGACCTGCGTGTCGATCTTTTTGTTACGCGTATCGAGGTACACCTTCCACTCCTGGTTCGTGATCTCTGTCTCGACGCCGAGCACCCGCTTCCACATCGACGCCATCGCGACCGCGATCCGGCGGTGGTTTTCCTGGGTGTTGTACATGAGCTCGGTGCGCAGCGGCTTCGCGGCCGAGTAGCCGGCCTCTGCGTACAGCCGCTTCGCCTCGGCTTCGCGCGCTGCCTGCGTCCAAGCGCCCTCGGGCATCTGCTGCGGCTGGTAGTGCGCCACCGGCGGCACCCAGCCGAACGCCGGTGTTTGGCCCGCGCCGATCACCTGGTCGGTGATCGCCTGGCGGTCGATCGCGAGCGCGAGCGCCCGGCGCAGCTTCGGCTGATCCTTGAACGGCGGCCGCGTCAGGTTGAAGCCGTAGAAGTAGCTGCCGAGATACGGCGCGACCACGAACTCCGCTGCCAGGTTCTCGCGGATCCACTTGATCTGCGTCGCGGGCACGACGTCGGTGATGTCGAGCTCGTTGGCGCGATAGCGCTGGAGCTCGGCGGACTGGTCTTCGGTGGGATAGAACCAGACCTCGTCGAGCTTGTTGTTCGCGTTGTTCCAGTAATGCGGGTTGCGCACGAGCTTGATGTGCGACTGCACCACCCAGTCCGCGAGCTCGAACGCGCCGTTGCTCACGAGGTTGCCGGGCCGCGTGAATTGATCGCCGTGCTTCTCGAAGCTCGCGCGGTGCAGCGGGTAGGTCATGCTGTGCTGCAACAGGCTCACGAAATACGGCGTCGGATGCGCGAGCTGGATCTCGAGCGTGTAGTCGTCGAGCGCGCGCACTCCCAAGTCGTCGGGAGGCCGCTTGCCGGCCGAGATCTCGTCCGCGTTCTCGATCGGGCTCAGGATGAAGCTGTAGGTGGAGAGCGTCTTCGGATCGACGCCGCGCCGGAGACCGAACAGGAAATCGGCCGCGGTCACCGGATCGCCGTTCGACCAGCGCGCGTCGTGGCGCAGGTGGAACACATAGGTCTTGCCGTCGTCGCTCATCGTCCAGGACTCGGCCACGCCCGGCACGATGTCGCCGTTCGGCGCCTCGTTCACGAGGCCCTCGTAGAGATCGCGCTGGACGTTCGCGCCCTGGACCTCTTCGCCGCGATGCGGGTCCAGCGTCTGGATCTCGTTGCCGTTGCCGATCCGCAGGATCTGGACGTCGGCGAGCTCCTTGCCGGTCGCGCCGCCGGCTTGGACCTTGAGGGTGGCGGCCGCCGCCACGGGGGCGCCGTCGCCGCCGCAACCCGCGAGCACGGCGCTCGCTGCGGCCACTGCCGTCCACGCTGCGAATCGTTTCATCCTCGAGTCACTCCCTTTTGGCTGCCTTGGTGTCCGAGGATGCGCGTTCACGCGCTCCGGCACTCGCGATTTTTCTTGAGATGAATCAAGAGCAGCGAGATCGCCGCCGGCGTCATGCCGGAGATTCGCCCGGCCTGGCCGATGTCGCCCGGCCGGATGCGCGTGAGCTTCTCGCGGATCTCGTTCGACAGGCCGTTGATCCGCGCGTAGTCGAGATCGGCGGGCAGCGCGGTCTCGGCCTTAAGCTTCTGCCGCTCGATCTCGATGCCTTGGCGTTCGACGTAGCCGGCGTAGTGCGCATCGATCTCGAGGCTCGCCACGCGCTGCTCGGCGCGCTCGGCGTCGACACCGTCGAGCCCGGCGGAGGCGCCGACGCGCGGCAGCGCCGTGAGGTCCGCGTAGTCGACCGACGGGCGCCGCAGCAGGTCGTAAGCGCTGACCTCGCGCGCGAGCGGCTCGATCGCGCCGTCCGCCGGCACGTCGGAGGGCTTCAGGACGATGCCGCGGAGCCGCGCGGCCTCCGTCGTAAGCCACTCGCGGCGCGCCTCGAGCTCGCGCCAGCGCTCGTCGGGCACGACGCCGAGGTCGCGGCCGACGGGCGTGAGCCTGAGATCGGCGTTGTCCTCACGCAGCGACAGCCGAAACTCCGCGCGGCTCGTGAACATCCGGTACGGCTCGGTGGTGCCGCGCGTGATCAAATCGTCGATGAGCACGCCGAGATACGCCTCTTCGCGCCGCGGCGACCACGGCTCGCGGCCGAGCACGCGCAGGCCCGCGTTGATTCCCGCGACGATGCCCTGCGCGGCGGCCTCCTCGTAACCGGTCGTGCCGTTGATCTGCCCGGCGAAGTAGAGGCCGGCGATCGCCTTGGTCTCGAGAGTGGACTTGAGGTCGCGTGGGTCGAAGAAGTCGTACTCGATCGCGTAGCCCGGCCGCGTAACGTGCGCGCGCTCGAAGCCCGGGATCGAGCGCACGAGGTCGAGCTGCACGTCGAACGGCAGCGACGTCGAGATACCGTTCGGGTAGATCTCGAACGTCGTGAGGCCTTCCGGCTCGATGAAGATCTGGTGGCGCGTGCGATCGGCAAACCGCACCACTTTGTCCTCGATCGACGGGCAGTAGCGGGGCCCGATGCCTTCGATCGCGCCGGTGAAGAGCGGCGAGCGGTCGAGGCCGTTACGGATGATCTCGTGGGTGCGCTCGGTGGTGTGCGTGATGTGGCACGACACCTGGCGCGGATGCTCGGCGCGGGCGCCCAAGAACGAGAACACCGGCGTCGGCGTGTCGCCCGGCTGCTCCGCGAGGTTCGTGTAGTCGACGCTGCGGCCGTCGATGCGTGGCGGCGTGCCCGTCTTCAGGCGGCCGACGTTGAGCCCGAGCTCGCGCAATCCGCGCGCGAGGCCGATCGACGCCGGGTCGCCGGCGCGGCCGCCCGAGTAGTTGACTTGGCCCACGTGGATCTTGCCGTCCAAGAACGTGCCCACCGTCAGCACCACGGACTCGCTCTTGATCCTGATGCCGGCCTGGGTGACGACGCCGCGGACTCGCTCGCCGTCGAGCAGCAGCGCGTCGGCGTTCTGCTGGAGCAGCGTGAGGTTGGGCTCCGCGTCCAGGATCTCGCGGATCGCGCGCTTGTAGAGCGCGCGGTCGGCCTGCGCGCGCGTCGCGCGCACAGCCGGCCCCTTGCTCGCGTTCAACGTCCGGAAGTGGATGCCCGCGCGATCCGTGGCGCGCGCCATCGCGCCGCCGAGCGCGTCGATCTCCTTCGCGAGGTGCCCCTTGCCGATCCCGCCGATGGCGGGATTGCAGCTCATCTGGCCGAGCGTCTCCAAGTTCTGGGTGAGCAGGAGCGTGCGACAGCCGAGCCGCGCGGCCGCGAGCGCGGCCTCGGTGCCGGCGTGGCCACCACCGACGACGATACAGTCGTAGCGATTGGGGTACTCCATGGTGCTTACCGTAACGTCACCGGCGGTGTCATGCGGGGGCTCTGTGATGGGAAGAGCTGTCTCCCTCGGGATTCTATCCGTATCATGCGCCGCCATGCAGCGGCTCAAGACGCTGGGCCTCGCCTTGGGCGCGGCCGCGGCGCTCGTCATTCCACGCCTCGTGCCGGCGCAGGGCGCGACGCTCGCCGAGCGTCCTTGCCGCCTTTCCTCGGCGTCGTTGCCCGCGGCTTTCGGCCGGTGCGGCGAGCTTTTGGTTCCCGAGGACCCCGCGCGGCCCGACGGCCCGAAGGTGAAGCTGTTCGTGGCGCGGATCGCGTCGCAGAGCGCGAACCCGCGCCCGGATCCCCTGCTGATCATCACCGGCGGCCCCGGCCAGAGCACGGTGGACTTCTATCTGGAAGCGCGCTTCGCGTTCGAGCCCGCGCGCCGCGAGCGCGAGCTGATTCTCGTCGACCAGCGCGGCACGGGCCGGTCGGCCGAAGGCTTCGGCTGCAGCGTGCCCGACGACCTCGCGCTCGAGACCGCCGGTCCGCAGGCGCTCGAGTCATTCCTCGACGCGTGCTTGGCGGAGCTCCGGCACGATCCGCGGTTCTACTCGACGTCGGTGGCCGTGCGCGATCTCGACCGGGTGCGCGCCGCGCTCGGCCTCGAGCGATGGAACGTCTACGGCATCTCCTACGGCACGCGCGTCGCGCAGCACTACTTGAAGCGCTTCCCGGAGCGCGTGCGCTCGATCGTCATCGACGGCGTGGTGCCGCCGGACCTCGCCTTGGGACCCGACGTGGCTCGCGAGGCGCAGCGCGCGCTCGACCGGATCTTCGAGCGCTGCGCGGCCGACTCGGGGTGCGCGGCGAAATTCCCCGGCCTCCCCGCCGAGTTCGAGTCCTTGCTCGCGCGGCTCGCGGCCTCGCCCGTCGACATGCCCGAGCCCGGCGCGCGGGCCGGCGTCGCGCCGGCGCGGTTCACCGACATGCATCTGCGCGCGCTCGTCCGATTCTTGAGCTACAACCAGGCGACCGTCGCGCTGATCCCGTTGCTGATCCACCAGGGCGACGCCGGCAATTACGAAGCGCTGTTCGGCCAGGCACGCACGACCTTGAAGGGGCTGCCCGAGTCGCTGAGCTTCCCGATGAGCAACTCGGTGCTGTGCACGGAGGACGTGCCGTTCTTCGCGGCGGATGCCGGCGACGGCCTCGACAAAACCTATCTCGGCCGGCGGCTCGTCGACGCCACGCGCCAGATCTGCACGCGCTGGCCCGCCGGCGAGATCGACCCGGACTTCAAGGCGCTGGTTGCGGAGCCGACGCCGGCGCTGCTGCTGTCCGGCTCGAACGATCCGATCACGCCGCCCACCTACGCCGAGCGCGTGATCGCCGGCGGCCTGCACAACAGCAAGCATCTCGTCGGCCGCGATCAGGGCCACGGCCTGCTCCTGGTCGGCTGCACGCCCCGGCTGCTTCGTGAGTTTCTCGAAAAGCCCGTGCCGAACGAGCTCGACGCTGGTTGCCTCGCGCTCGAGCCGCCGCTGCCGTTTTTCTTGAGCCCGCTCGGACCCGCGCCATGATCGAGGTCGACGGCCTGCACAAGCAGTTCGGCGCCGTACGAGCTCTCGACGGTGTGAGCTTCCGCGCCGGTGACGGCAAGATCACGGGTTTGCTCGGGCCGAATGGCGCCGGCAAGTCCACGTGCCTCCGCATCCTCGCGACCGTGCTCGAGCCCGATCGCGGCACCGCCCGCATCGGCGGCGTGGACCTCGCGGCGGACGCGCTGCGCGCGCGGCGCTCGCTCGGCGTGTTGCCCCACAGCTCCGGCCTGTATCAGAACCTCACGGCGCGCGAGAACATCGCCTACTACGGGCGCCTGCACGGCCTGCCGCCGGCCGAGCTCGAGCGCCGGACCAAAGACCTGCTCGAGCGCCTCGATCTCGGCGCGATCGCGGATCGGCGCGCGAAAGGCTTCTCGCAGGGCGAGCGCACGAAGGTCGCGCTCGCGCGCGCGCTCGTCCACAACCCGCAGCACCTCCTGCTCGACGAGCCGACCAACGGCTTGGACGTCATGGCGACACGACATCTGCGCGACTGGCTGCGCGAGCTGCGCGCCCAGGGCCGCTGCGTGCTGCTCTCGAGCCACGTAATGCAGGAGGTCGACGCGCTCGTCGACGAGCTCGTGATCGTGGCGGCCGGCCGGGTCGCGCTCGCCGGAACGCCGGGCGATCTCGCCGCGCGCTTCCCGGGCCGCAGCCTCGAGGAGATCTTCGTCGAAGCCGTAGGCGGCGCGGGAGCGGCATGATCGCGACGTTGCTCACGGTCTGCCGCAAGGAGATCCTCGAGACCCTGCGCGAGCGGCGCGCGATCGTGTCGCTGCTGTTCGGCCTGCTGCTGGGACCGGCGGTGTTCGCGGTGCTGATCAATGTCGTCGTCAAGCAGAACGTGTCGGCCGCAGAGGACCCGCTGTCGATCGTGATCTTGGGCGCCGAACGCGCCCCGAATCTCGTCGCGTTCCTGAAGGCGCGCAACATCCACGACGTGGCCCAGCCCGACTTCGCCGACGTCGACGGCGCAGCGGCGGCGGTCGCCGCCGGCCAGCGCGACCTCGTGCTCGTGATCGACGACCAATTCGCGGACGACTTCGGAACCGAGCAAGCCGCGCGCGTCACGCTCGTCCTCGACCGGTCCAAGAATCGCACGATGAGCCGCGCGCAGCGCGTGCGCGGCGCCGTCGACGCGTATGGGCAGCAGATCGGCACGCTGCGGCTCCTCGCGAGCGGCGCGAGCCCCGGTCTGCTCCGGCCGCTGGTGCTCGACGAGTACGACGTGTCGACGCCGGCCGGCCGTTCCGCGTTGCTGCTGGGCGTGCTCACCTACTTCCTGTTGTTCGCGACATTGAGCGGCGGGCTGCACCTCGCGATCGATTCCACCGCCGGCGAGCGCGAGCGCAAGTCGCTCGAGCCATTGCTCACGCTCCCGGTGAGCCGCACCGCGGTGCTGCTCGGCAAGATGACCGCGACGCTGTTCTTCATGATCGTGTCGCTCGCGCTCACGCTGGCGGCGTTCAAGTTCTCGCTCGCCCGCATGCCTCTCGATCAGCTGGGCATGAGCTCGAGCTTCGGTCTGCGCACGGCGCTGCTGACTTTCGCGGTGATCTGTCCGATCGCGCCGCTCGGCGCCGCGTTGATGACGCTGATCGCGTCGTTCTCGAAGACCTACCGCGAAGCGCAGACCTACCTCACGTTCGTGCTGCTCGTGCCGACGATGCCGGTGATGTTCGCGTCGATGCTGAACGTGGAGCCCGCGCGGAAGCTCATGTGGATCCCGAGCCTGAGCCAGCACCTGCTGGTCACAACCCTGATCAAGGGCCAGCCGCTCGTGCCCTCGTACGTGCTGTTGTCGGTCGCGAGCAGCCTCGCGCTCGGCGCGCTCGTCGGCTGGCTGGCCACGCGGCTCTATCAGCGCGAAGCAATTCTCGGTTGAGCGCTCGCTTCCAGTTATGTAAATCGGAGCGTGCCGCTTCTGGGAGCGTGGTCACGTAAGCAGCCGCTCCGCCGCTGCAAAGTTCGGGTCGTACTCGCCGTGCGACCAGAAACGATGCAACAACGTGAACCCGAGCCGCAGCATCTCGAGCCGACCTACGACGCGCTGACCGGCGCGTTGACGCGCACGAGCTTCGTCACCTTGCTGCACGAGCACGCAGCCGCCGCGGAGCGCTCGGGCAGCGTCTTCAGCCTGTGTCTCGTCGACCTCGATCGCCTGCGCAACATCAACGATGCGCGCGGCGCCACCATCGGCGACCAAGTGCTCGCGAGCCTCGCTTCCCGCTTGCGCTCGGTGCTCGATGCGCCCGCGTGGCACCGCTCGGAATACACGTTCGGCCGGCACGACGGCGGCACGCTCGCCGTGCTCGCGCGGCCGTGCAGCGCGAATCAGGCGGAGCTGCTCGCCGAGGCCTTGCGGTTCGGCGTGTCCGAGAGCCCGCTCGCGCAGGGCGTCGGCGCCACCGTGTCGATCGGCGTGGCGCAACACCGGATCGGCGAGTCGATCGACTCGCTGCTCGCGCGCGCCGAGAGCGCGTTGCACTTGGCGAAGCAATTCGGCCGCGACCGAGTCGAGGTTGCGCGCACGCCGCCCACGCGAACCGAGCGCGCGAAGGTCGTCGGCATCCACGACTGGCGCGGCTGAGCGCCCGGTGTATTCCCGATACTCGCTCCGCCGAATCCGAGGCCGGCGAACAGGTCTGGGCGCGCGCGATTGGTGCCCTGTGGTCTTCACGAGCGCTCGGTGGCCCTGCGAGCGCAGCCGCAATTCGCGGAAACCACCACTGCGAATGGCGGCGCTCGGGAACCGGTTTCAGTGTCAAACGTGTAGGTGTAGGGGTGCTGCGCCCTCGAGATGGTCTCGAGCGCCCAACGATCACGCACGAAATTTGCATCGAGCCACGCGCGGGGGGGCCGGATGCCGCGGAGAGCATCGGGGCAGCCGATCTAGGCCGGGAGCGGTACTTTACCCGCTACAAAAACAGGAAAAGGGGTTGGAACTTCACTGGAACAAGTGCGGCGGCGCATGGTGCCGCCTCGAGCACCTCGACCCGCGCGCGGTGGGTTCAGCGGGCGTATTTGTCATCTGGCGCAGCGGTGACCCTGCTCGCCAAGCGTCGGCGGTGCTCTACGTAGGTCACGGCTGGCTGGCAGCAGAAATCGCCCGATGTCAACGCAGCGCACTCTTTCAGCGTCCTGCGGACTTGTACATCACTTGGGCCGGCATCCCGGATGCTCGGGACATCGAGCCGGTTGCAGCCTACCTGTATCAGCAGTTGAGGCCGACGTGGGGCGATGTGGTCCCGCCATCCACTCTACTGCCGGTCAATCTACCCCTGACGGCCTAACACGCCTGGGCCACCTTCCACCGTAGGTCACGTGCCCCGCGGACCTCCGCATTGCGAACGCGGCGCTCGCCCGGTTCGAGCCCCGGGAGCGGCGCGGCACCCTTTTTCGTTCCATTCGTGTACATCTATGGAGGTGTTGCGCATGGAAGACCTGATCTGGCTGTCGGGCGGCGCGCTGTTCGGTATTGGGATATTCGCTATCGCATTCCGAGACAGTCTGCTTCGGTTGATTCGTTCGCGCTGGCTGCGTGACGACCGGACGCCCGGACGCGGGAGCTAGGAACTCGCTAACGCTCGTTCCAGCGCGCCCGCTCTTCGTCGATCGCGGGCCGTGCTTCGTCTTCACCCGGTCGCTGGAGCGGCCGCGCTTGTACGGCGCTTCCATTCGCTTCGCCACGATGCCCTCTCGGCCGCTCTTGTCGCTGCGCGAATAGCTCGACGCCGAGCGACACACCTAACCCGAATCGGACGTTGGTGGATCGTCTGGGACAGCGCGCTACTTTCCGATACAGAACGTCGAGAAGATCTCCCCGAGCAGGTCGTCGCTCGTGAGCTCGCCCGTGAGCTCGCCGAGCGCGGCTTGCGCGCCGCGGAGCTCTTCCGCCGCGAGCTCGAGCGCCTGGTCGAGCTCGGCGCGCGCCGCAACCAAGTGGCGCTGCGCGCGCGTGAGCGCGTCGAGATGCCGGCGCCGGGCGCTGAACGTGCCCGCGACCTCCGGGCTGAAGCCGGCGAGCGTTTGCAGGTGCGTTGTCACGAGATCGAGCCCGGCCCCGGTGAGCGCCGAGATGCGCACGACGTGCAGATCGCCGAGCTCGGTCGCGGCCGCGCGGCCGTCGGCGAGGTCGATCTTGTTGCGCACGACGGTGAACGCCACTTGGGCACCGAGCGCGGCCCGCGCGGCGGCGGCCGTGGCGTCGAGCGGCTCGCGGACGTCCGCGACCCAGAGCACGCGGTCGGCACGGCCGACCTCGACGTGGGTGCGCCGCAGACCCTCGCGCTCGACCGGGTCCGCCGCTTCGCGCAGGCCCGCCGTGTCGACGATCGTGATCGGCAGCCCGCCGAGCGTCAGGTGCTCGCGCAGCGGATCGCGCGTCGTGCCGGGCACGTCGGTGACGATCGCGGCGTCGTAGCCCGCGAGTCGGTTCAGCAGGCTCGACTTACCGGCGTTCGGTGGTCCGGCGATCGCGACGCTCAAGCCGTCGCGCAGCACGCTCCCCTGGCGCGCCTGGGCCGTGAGCGCGTGGAGCCGGGCGCCGAGCGTGTCGATCGTGGCGGCGCACTCCCCGCCCGCGCCGAACGGCAGCTCCTCGTCGGGGAAATCGAGCCACGCCTCGATGCGCACGCGGAGCTCGGTGAGCCCGGCCTGCAGCTCCCCGACGGCGACCGAGAACTGGCCGTCGAGCGAGCGCAGCGCGGCGCGCGCCGCAACGCCCGAGCCGCTCGCGACGAGATCGGCGACGGCTTCGGCCTGCAGCAGGTCGAGCTTGTCGTTCAAGAACGCGCGCAACGTGAACTCGCCGGGCTCGGCCGGGCGCGCGCCGAGCGCGTACGCGCGCGCGAGCAGGAGATCGCCGACGACGCGGCCGCCGTGGCAGTGCAGCTCGACGACGTCCTCGCCGGTGTAGGAATTCGGCGCCGGGAAGGAGAGCAACAGGCCCCGGTCGATGCGTTGGCCTTCGCCGTCGCGGAACGTGCAGAGCTCCGCGTAGCGCGCGCGCGGCTCGATGCCGCCCAGCGCGCGGCCGATCGCGCCTGCCGCGGGCCCCGACACGCGGACGATCGCGACCGCGCCGTGACCGGGCGCAGTGGCGAGAGCCGCAATAGTGTCGTCGCGCCGATACTGCACTTGCGTTCCGGGGGCGCGCGAGTCTAACGGGCTACGTCGACTCCCGCGCGACGAGCGTGTTGATCCGCCACTGCTGCAAGAGCCCGAGGCCGGTGTTCGTGAGCCAGTACAGCACGAGGCCGGTTGGGAAGAAAAAGAACATCCCGGCGAACACCAGCGGCATGATCTGCATCATCCGCGCCTGCACGGGGTCGGGCGGCGGCGGGCTCATCTTCGTCTGGAGGAACATCAGGCCACCGAGGATCGTCGGCAGAACGAACCACGGGTCGCGCGATGATAGATCGTCGATCCACAGCATGAACGGCGCCTGCCGCATCTCCACGCTCTCGACGAGCACCCAGTAGAACGCGAAGAAGAACGGCATCTGGATCAGCACGGGCAAGCAGCCCGCGGCGGGATTCACCTTCTCCTTGCGGTAGAGCTCCATGAGCGCTTGGCTCTGCGCTTGTCGGTCCTCTTTGTGGCGCTCTTGCAGGGCTTTCATCTTCGGCGCGAGCTTCCGCATCTTCGCCATCGAGCGCCCGCTCATCGCGGTGAGCTTGTAGAACGCGAGCTTGATCAGGAACGTCATGAGCACGATCGCCAAACCCCAATTCCCGACCCACCGCTCGATCGTCGACAGGACCAGGAACAGGATCTGCGATACCGGTTTCAGGGCGCCGTAGTCGACCGTGTACTCGAGCTCCTCGCCGATGGCCTTGAGCTGGTCTTGCAGCTTCGGGCCGACGAACAGCGTGTAGTGGTAGTCGAGCGGCGTCGCGGCGCTGACGTCGGTGGGCTTACCGATCGCGCGGATCATCCACTCGCGGTTGTCTTCCGGGCCGTACGCGGCGGCGTGGTAGCTCACCTCGTCGTCGCGGGGCGGAACTGCGGCAGTGACGAAGTGATGTTGGATCGCGCCGAGCCAGCCGCCCTTCTTCACTTGATCGCGCGGCGCTTTGGCGAGGTTGTCGACCTTGAGCTTGTCGAACTTGTCGCCGTCGTAGAGCACGGGGCCGGTGACGGAGTACGAATCGACGGACGTGTAGCTGCGTTTCACCGGCTTGTGGAGCCGGATCATCTGTAGGTACGGGGCACCGCGCCAGCTCGCACCGGGTTGGGTGGTGCCGGTCAGCGCGAGGTCCACGGCGTAGTGGCCGCGGCGGAACGTGTAGGTCTTCTTCGCCGTGAGTGGGCTGCCGTCGCCCGCCCATTCGAGCGTCACTACGAGCTCGTCTTGCCCCGCCGCCAGCTCGTAATCGTGGCTCGTGCTGCGGAACGTAGCCTGGTGATTCGGATCTTGGCTGCCGTCCACCGCGCGCAATCCGGTCTGGATCAGGAAGCGATCTTCGGGCAAATAGTCGAGAAGACGCACGATCTTGCCGGGTTCGTGTTTTGCGACCGGATACTCGGGAAGGTCGGCGCGCACCACGTCGCCGCCGTGCAGGTCGATCAGCACGTCGAGCACGTCGGTGCGAACGTGGACGACGTCGCTGGGAGCGGTGGCCGCCCCCGCGCCGGGCGGCGTGGACGGCGCCGCCGTGGGCGCGCCGCCCTCGACGCTAGGCAGCTGGTCGGCCGGGTTCGTCGGCGTCGAAATGCCCGTCGGCGAGATCGACGGATTCACCATGTTCACCGCCGGCAGCGGCGGCGGGTGATCGGCAACCCACGCCGTGTACGCGAGCCAAAGCATCGCGAATAGCGAGAGCCACAATGCGACGCGGATGTTATCCATCGCGGCCGGCGAGAGCGACCTTCGTGAGTCGCGCGAAGTGCTTGTCGAGGCTGTCGCGCAGCGCGCGGCGGTCGGCGCGATCGGCGCCAGGCCGCGCGAGGATCACGAAGTCCCAAGGCGGCAGTTGTCGGTGCATTCGAAAGCTTTCCCTGGCGAGCCGCTTGAGCTTGTTACGGTCGACTGCTCGCTTAGCCGCACGCCGCGAGATCGTCAGACCGAGTCTGGCGATCGAACGTTCATTGGGTCGGCCGAGCACCGTGAAGTACTGATCGTTGGAGCGGGCGGGATTGGCGAAGACTCGCCCAAACTCGGTCGGGGTATGTAAACGCTGTAGAGGGGAAAATCCTGCCGGGTTGGCTCGCAACGCGGCGCCAATTTTCGATCCGTCAGGGCGCGAGACGGGCGCGGCCTTTTTGCCGGCGGCTGGCCAAGACCTTGCGGCCGCCGCGAGTTGCCATCCGCGCACGAAAACCGTGGGTGCGCTTGCGGTGCAGATTGCTCGGTTGAAAAGTGCGTTTCATGGTGACGTCACCCGCAAGGCTAAAAGTGCTTTGGAAACAAAAGGATGTGGGCGGAACGAAAGCCGCGAACTGTACGCGGCATGCGCGGAAGTGTCAATACCGCGGAGCGCGATCGACGCGGGCCGCACGTGGTCTCTCGGTGCTCGCTCGACCTGTGGATAACTGCGGCGTGGAGAATTAGACTCACACGCCCTAGCCCAGCGCAACAACTCTAACTCGTCTCTCGAAGAGCTCCCGTGGCAGAGAACTCGGCGGTCTACTCGTCCCTTTGGAATCAATGCGTTCGCATGCTCGAGACGGTGCTCTCCGAGCAGCAGCTGAACACGTGGATTCGGCCGCTGCAGCCGATTGAGAGCGGCTCCGCGCTGAAGTTGCTGGCGCCGAATCGATTCGTGGTCGATTGGGTCCGTGCACACTGCCTGGAGCAGATCCGGAGCTGGTGGTCGGACCACGGTCAAGCGGGCTCGGAGGTCGTCATCGAGGTGGGCAGTCGGCCGGTCGCGCGTCGCGACGTCGCGCCCGTCGACAGCGAGCCGCGGATTGCGCCTCCGCAGCTCCTCGGTAGCCGATTGAACCCGGCGTTCACGTTCGACAGCTTCGTCGAGGGCAAGAGCAATCAGCTCGCGCGAGCGGCCGCCGTGCAGGTCGCGAAGAACCCCGGCAGCGCCTACAACCCGTTGTTCATCTACGGCGGCGTAGGCCTCGGCAAAACGCACTTGATGCACGCGATCGGCAACGTCATCGTCGCGGCGGATCCGAGCGCGCGGGTGGCGTACGTGCACTCCGAGCGGTTTGTCAGCGACATGGTCCGCGGCCTCCAGCACAACACGATCGCAGACTTCAAACGTTCGTATCGAACGCTCGACGCACTGCTGATCGACGACATTCAGTTCTTCGCGGGCAAGGAGCGCTCACAGGAGGAGTTCTTCCATACTTTCAATGCGTTGCTCGAAGGTCAGCGGCAGATCATCCTGACCTGCGACCGCTACCCGAAGGAAGTCAACGGACTCGAGGAACGACTCAAATCGCGATTCGGTTGGGGGTTGACGGTGGCCATCGAGCCGCCCGAGCTCGAGACGAGCGTTGCCATCCTCATGAGCAAGGCCAGCGCGGAGAACGAGTCGTTGCCGGAGGAGGTGGCGTTCTTCATCGCGCAGCGAATTCGGTCGAACGTGCGCGAGCTGGAGGGCGCCTTGCGGCGCGTGCTCGCGAACGCGCGTTTCACCGGCCAGACGATCACGCTCGAGTTCGCGAAAGAGGCGTTGCGCGACGTGCTCGCGCTGCAGGACAAGCTCGTAACCGTCGAGAACATCCAGAAGACGGTTGCGGAGTATTTCAAAATCCGGATCGGAGATTTATTGTCGAAGCGGCGCAGCCGCTCGATTGCGCGGCCGCGCCAGATAGCGATGGCACTTGCGAAAGAGCTCACGACCCACAGCTTGCCCGAGATCGGCGACGGTTTCGGCGGTCGTGATCACACGACCGTGCTGCATGCCTGTCGGCGGATCAAGGGATTGCGCGACACTGAGACGCGTGTTGCAGAGGACTATAACAACCTCTTGAGAACCCTGACGGCATAGCGGGGATCAGTTGTCCGGAAGTTGGGGATAAGTTTTCATGCACAGGTAGGGCACAGCGAAAAGGTTTGTTGCTCACGTTCTCGGCGGCTTGCAACTCGCGGATACAGAAGTAGAAATAGACTTATACAGCGAATTTGCAGAGCTCAATAGCTACAACTAAACGCTCAAGAATAGGTAGAAGCAATAATGAAGTTCAGCGCATCTCGGGAAACGATCCTGAAGCCTCTGCAGACGGTCGTGGGTGTGGTGGAGCGACGGCAGACGATGCCGATTCTCAGCAACGTGTTGCTGAGCGCGCAGGAGGGGAAGCTCCACGTGACGGCGACCGACCTCGAAGTAGAGATGGTCGCCGAGGCCGAGGTTGCGGTGGACACGGGCGGCGAGATCACGGTGCCCGGGCGAAAGCTCCACGAGATCTGTCGGGCGCTGCCGGAGGGCGCAAACCTCGAGGTTAGCCTGAGCGGTGAGCGATTGACGGTGAAGGCCGGCCGCAGCCGCTTCACGCTATCGACGTTGCGCGCCGCGGATTTTCCGACGGTGGAGGAGTTGGCCGCAAAGCAGACGCTGCGGATCGGCCGGCAGGATCTCCGGAAGCTCGTCGACAAAACGCACTTCTCGATGGCGCAACAAGATGTCCGCTACTACCTCAACGGGCTGTTGCTCGAGACGGAGCGCAAGAAGCTGCGGGCGGTGGCCACCGACGGGCATCGGCTCGCCCTATCGGAGGTCGAGCTCGCGAGCCCGGCGGCCCGCGACGAGCAATTGATCGTTCCACGCAAAGGCGTGCTCGAGCTCGGTCGGCTGCTCGAAGGCGAGGGCGACGTTGAAATCGCGCTCGGTGCGAATCATATTCGCGTCCAGATCGATGGAAATCGACTCACTTCGAAGCTCATTGACGGTCGTTTCCCCGAATATGCACGCGTGATCCCAAACCAGCCGCGTAACGTGCTCACCGCGGACCGGAACCTTCTGCGGCAAGCGCTACAGCGGACTGCGATCCTCTCGAACGAGAAATACCGCGGTGTCCGATTGGAGCTCAACGGCAATACCGTGGTCCTTCAGGCCAACAACCCGGAGCAGGAAGAGGCTGTCGAAACACTCGAGATTGCCTACAGCGGCGACGCCATGGAGATCGGTTTCAACGTCAACTATCTCCTCGATGCACTGGCTGCCGTCGACACGGACCAAGTGGAGCTCGGCGTCACCGACTCCAATTCGAGCTGCCTGATCCGGGAGCCGGGCGGTGGTGGAACCAAGTTCGTTGTCATGCCAATGCGCCTTTGAAGCACCCCGGGACGTGAGACTGGCCACCCCTTGGCGCTGAGCCGAGTCCATGTCACGACGCTGCGGTGCCTGCAAGACGCGCAGCTGGCTCTCGATCCCACCCTGACCTACATCCTTGGCCCGAACGGCGCGGGAAAGACCAGCCTTCTGGAGGCTATTTTCCTGCTTGGCCGCGGACGATCGTTTCGGACGCGTCAGCTGCGTCGGCTGGTGATGCGCGGAAGCAGCGGATTCGCGGTGTTCGCCGAGATTGCAACGGCGGCTCGGAACCGACGCGTCGGCGTGGCCTGGGCCGGGGGACGCCTCGAAAAGCGGATCGATGGGGAACCCGCGGCGGGAACGGCGGCGCTGGCGGGGCTGTTCCCGGTCCACGTCATCGACCCGAGCTCCCACGAGCTCGTTCAGGGGACACCGAGCGAGCGAAGGCGGTTTCTCGATTGGGGGGTGTTCCACGTGGAACACGGGTATCTGGATGCGTGGCGTCGCTACCGACGCCTGCTCGGTCAGCGGAATGCAGCTCTCAAGAGCGCCGCCGGGCCGGACGAGCTTCGGGCCTGGTCCACGCCGCTGGCTGAGGCAGGGGAGACCGTCCACGGGTTGCGCAGCCGATATCTGCGGCTCCTGACGCCCGCAGTCGAGAAGGCAGGCTCCGCCCTGTTGGATTCTCCGCTGACGGTGGGCTACGCCGCGGGTTGGGACACGGCTCGTCGTCTCGTCGAGGTGCTGGAGCAGCAGGAAGGCCGCGACCGTCAATTCGGCAACACGGAAGCGGGGCCTCATCGAGCAGATCTGTCGGTGTTGCTCGGTGCGCACCCAGCGCGGGAAGAGGCGTCACGCGGCCAACAGAAACTCGCCGCCGCCGCGCTGGTACTGGCGCAGGCGCGAGTCCACGCGGGACAGCTCGGTGCGCCGGGAACCCTGCTCGTCGACGACCCCGCCGCCGAGCTCGACGCCAACGCGCTCGATCGACTACTGGCGGAGCTCTACGGCACGCCAGCTCAACTTGTGCTCACCGGACTCACGTCCGTCCAACTACCTGTTCGGGCTGGTTTTCCGGTGTTTCACGTGGAACGCGGAGGAGTCCACGCGCTATAATGAGTCCACCCACCGCGAGAGAACCGGTTCAGGATGAGCCAGAACGAGAATAGCGCCTATACCTCTAAGAATATCAAGGTCTTAAAGGGTCTCGAGGCTGTCAGAAAGCGACCGGGCATGTACATCGGAGACACCGATGATGGCACCGGCCTGCACCACATGGTGTTCGAGGTCGTCGACAACTCCGTCGATGAGGCGCTTGCCGGCTACTGCAAGGAAATCTCGGTCACGATTCACTCGGATGAATCGATCACGGTCGTCGACGACGGCCGCGGTGTTCCCGTCGACATTCACCCCGAAGAAGGCCGCTCTGCGGCCGAAGTCATCATGACCGTCCTGCACGCCGGCGGTAAGTTCGATGACGATTCGTACAAGGTCTCGGGCGGATTGCACGGAGTCGGCGTGTCCGTGGTGAACGCGCTGTCCGAGCTGCTCGTGCTAACGATCTACCGCGACGGGCAGGTCCATCAACAGACCTATCGGATGGGGGAGCCGGACGCGCCGCTCGCGGTGGTCGGCAAGACCGACCGCAATGGCACCACTATCCACTTCAAGCCGAGCTCCACGATCTTTTCGAACATCGAGTTCGACTATGACACTCTCGCTAAGCGGTTGAGAGAGCTGTCGTTTTTAAACTCCGGCGTCCGCATCATGCTCACCGACGAGCGCGAGGATCGGAACGACGTCTTCCAGTTCGAAGGGGGTATCGAGGCGTTCGTCAGGCACCTCAATCGCAATAAGACGCCGATCCATCCCACGATCATCTACTTCACCGAGACCCGCAGCTCGATCCAAGTGGAGGTCGCACTCCAATGGAACGACGGCTATCAGGAAGGGATGTTCTGCTACACGAACAACATCCCGCAGCGTGACGGCGGCACACACCTGATCGGCTTCCGCGCCGCGCTCACGCGCACGCTCAACGCCTACATCGAGAACGAAGGGGTCGGCAAGCGCGAGAAGATCGCCACGTCGGGTGACGACGCGCGCGAAGGTCTCATGGCCGTGCTGTCGGTGAAGCTGCCGGATCCGAAGTTCTCGTCGCAGACCAAGGACAAGCTCGTCTCGTCCGAAGTGAAGGCGGTGGCGGAGTCTGTCGTTGCCGCCCACCTTGAGGCATTCCTGCTCGAGCATCCGGCCGAGGCCCGCGCGATCGTCGGCAAGATCATCGACGCCGCGCGCGCCCGTGAGGCCGCGCGCAAGGCGCGCGAGCTGACGCGTCGCAAGGGCGCACTCGACGTCGCCGGCTTGCCGGGGAAGCTCGCGGACTGCCAGGAGAAGGATCCCGCGTTGTCCGAGCTGTTCCTCGTCGAGGGCGATTCCGCCGGCGGCTCCGCGAAGCAGGGACGCGATCGCCGCACGCAGGCCGTCTTGCCGCTCAAAGGCAAGATCCTGAACGTCGAAAAAGCTAGATTTGACAAGATGTTACAGTCGCCGGAGGTGGGCACGCTGATCACCGCCCTCGGCTGCGGCGTCGGTCGGGACGAGTTCGACGTCGCGAATCTGCGCTACCACCGGATCATCATCATGACCGACGCGGATGTCGACGGCTCGCACATCCGCACGCTGCTGCTGACGTTCTTCTACCGGCAGATGCGCGAGCTCATCGAACGCGGTCACATCTACATCGCGCAACCGCCGCTCTACAAGCTCAAGCGCGGCAAGCAGGAGCACTACGTCAAGGACGACGCCGAGCTCAACTCGCTGCTGCTCACGAGCGCCACCGCCGAGGCGCTCCTCCATCCAGGTCCGGACGCGGCGCCGATTCAAGGCAAGACGCTAGAGGGTCTCGCGCTCCACTACATGGAAGCGAACTCGATCATTCAGCGCTGGGGCAAGCGCTACGACAGCAACGTGCTGCGCGCGATCATGTCGCTGCCGGAAATGACAGCCACCGAGTTCGAGAATGCCGACTCGCGCGAGCGCTGGAGCACGCAACTCGAGGCACAGCTCAAGGTGCTCAACGGCGGCGGTCCGCGCTACCGCGTGCATGCCCAGCCGGGCGGCGAGGGCGTCGACCCGAGCGTCCTCGTCACGCGCGAGCACCACGGCATCGTCAGCACCAAGACCATTCACCAGGGCTTCTTTAGATCCCCAGAATATCGTCGACTTGCAGCGATCGGTACCGAACTGAAGGATTTGTTGAGTCCCGGCGCCGTCGTGGAGCGTGGCAAGGAGCGGCGCGACGTCACGTCATTCGCCGATGCCATCGACTGGCTGATGTTGCAAGCGAAGCAGGGCCAGACGATCCAGCGCTACAAGGGCTTGGGCGAGATGAACCCCGCGCAGCTTTGGGACACCACGGTCAACCCCGAGACCCGCCGGCTCATGCAAGTCCGCATCGAAGACGCGGTCGCGGCGGACGAGATCTTCACGACGCTGATGGGCGACGAGGTCGAGCCGCGCCGCGAGTTCATCGAGCGCAACGCCCTGGCCGTCGCGAACCTGGACGTCTGAGCTCCGCCGTCACGCGCCTCGCTCGCGATTCGGGCGTTCCTGGGCGGGCCGAGCCACGGCCCTCCCGGTGATCTCGGCGACCTTGCCCTCGATCCACGCCTGGGCTCGCTCGTTGACGGCACGCGGCTCGAGACCCGCCGTCGCGATCGGCGGACCGATCACGACGCGGACCGTGCCGCGCCGCTTCAACCATCCGCGCCGCGGCCAAAACTCCCCGGCGTTGTGCGCAACCGGAATCACCGGCCGGCCCGTCTCGGCGGCGAGCAGCGCGCCGCTCAGGCCGTAACGTTTCGTCTCCCCGACCGGCACGCGCGTCCCCTCCGGGAAGATCACCACCCACAGGCCTTCATCGAGCCGCGCTCGGCCCTGTGCGAGCACCTGCTGCACGGCGGCGGAGCCGCCGCGCCGGTCGATCGCGATCGGCTTCAGCATCGGCAGCACCCAGCCGAACACGGGGATCCACATGAGCTCGCGCTTCAGTACCCAGGTCTGCCGCGGAAAGATCTCGATCTGCGCGATCGTCTCCCACGCCGAGGAGTGCTTCATGAGCACGATCGCGCTACCGCTCGGCAAATGCTCGCGACCTTCGACGATGTAGTCGAGCCCACACAGCCGGCGCACCAGGCCCATGACCGAGCGGGCCCAACTCCGCGCCACGCCGTAAGTCACCGCGCGCGGGAGCACGACTGACAGCAGCGCCACGGCGCCGTAGACCGGCACCGACAGAAACAGATACAGCGTGAACGCGATCGAGCCGAGCCACTGGCGCACGGCCTACTGCCCCCGCCGCTCTGCGAGCAGCGCGCGAGCCGCGGCGCCGAGGTCGTCGAACACCTCGGCGCGCCCTGATGGGAGCGCACGCTCCGTCGCCGCGCCGGTCCCCGTGCGAACGAGGATCGGTCGGGCGCCCACCGCTTCGGCCGCTTCGACATCGCTCGAGCGGTCGCCGACGAACGGGATGTTCGCGAGCGTCACGCCGAGGTCGCGCTCGGCGCGTCGCAACAGCGCCGTCCGCGGCTTGCGGCAGTCGCACCCGTCGTCCGGATGGTGCGGGCAGTAGTAGATTCCCGCGAGCTCCCCTCCCGCGGCGCGCACCGCGTCCCTCATCCGGTCATGGATGTCTTGGAGGATGCTCTCGGTGAGCAATCCGCGGGCGATGCCCGACTGGTTCGTCACTACCACGGTCCGATACCCGGCGCGCGTGAGCGCCGCGATCCCCTCGAGGCTGCCCGCGATCGGTCGCCACTCGGCCACCGACTTGATGAACTCCCCGGAGTCCTCGTTGATGACACCGTCGCGGTCCATCACGACGAGCTTCGCCGGCGGACCCGCCACGCGTCAGCTCCGAAGCCGCTCCGCCAGGAACGGCTCGAGCTCGCGCACGGCGATCCGCGTCTGCTCGCAGCTGTCGCGTTCTCGTACCGTCACCGTGTCCGCGGACAACGTGTCGCCGTCCACGGTGATGCAGTAGGGCGTGCCCGCCTCGTCCTGCCGGCGATAGCGCCGTCCGATCGCCCCCTTCTCGTCGTAGTAAACGCTGAAGTGCTTGCGAAGCTCCCGATAGATGCCCAGCGCCTTCTCCGGCATCCCGTCCTTCTTCACGAGCGGGAACACCGCCGCCTTGATGGGCGCCAGCCGTGGATGCAGCTTCAGCAGCGTCCGCGGCTCGCCGCCGACCTGGTCCTCCGCATAGGCGTCGCAGAGAAACGCGAGCGCACCGCGATCGGCGCCGGCGGACGGCTCGATCACGTACGGCAGATAACGGCGCGCCTCCTCGTTGGTCTCCTGATCGTCGAAGTAGCGCAGATCCTTGCCGCTCATCTGCATGTGCTGCCGGAGGTCGAAGTCGGTCCGGTTCGCAACGCCCTCGAGCTCGCTGCGGCCGAACGGGAAGTCATACTCCACGTCGGCGCAGGCTGCGGCATAGTGCGCGAGCTCCGAACTGTCGTGCTCGCGAAGGTGCAGGTTGCCGGGTCGAATCCCGAGGGCGATGTACCATTGGAAGCGCCGCTCGCGCCAGTACTCGTACCATTGCGCAGCTTCGGCCGGTCGGCAGAAGAATTCGATCTCCATCTGCTCGAACTCGCGGCTGCGGAACGTGAAGTTCCGCGGGTTGATCTCGTTGCGGAACGCCTTACCGATCTGGCCGATGCCGAAAGGCACGCGGACTCGTGCCGTGTCGCACACGTTCTTGAAGTTCACGAAGATTCCCTGCGCCGTTTCCGGCCGCAGGTACGTGATGCTCGAATTGTCCTCGAGCGCGCCGACGTGCGTCTTGAACATCAGATTGAACGCACGCGGCGCGGTGAACGTGCCGGGCGCGGACGCGCCGGGCGCGATGACCCTCGCGCGCACGCTCTCGTCCTTCAGGGCGTCCGGCACCGCGATCGGCCGCGCCGTGCGGCCCGGCCGCGCTTTGAGGATCGCGGCTATTCGCTTGCGGTGCGGCTCGAAGAGCTCGGCGTCGTCGGTCTTGCCCACCTCGCCGGGCGCGGCAAGCAGCACCTCGTCGTAGCGTTCCTTGGCGCCGTCGGGCGCCGTGATCTCGAGTGCGTAGACGGCAAGCTGATCGGCGCGGTAGCGAGCGCGCGTCTCGCGGTCGTCGACCATCGGGTCGCTGAAGCCGCCGACGTGGCCGCTCGCTTCCCAGACCCTGGGGTTCATCAGCAATGCGCTGTCGAGACCTACCATGCCATAGGCGCTCGGCGCGCCCGCGGCGCGCGCCGTCTCGTCGTGGTGCGCCACCATGTCGTCCCACCACGCTTGCTTGAGATTACGCTTGAGCTCGACGCCGAGCGGCCCGTAGTCCCAGGCGCCGTTCAAGCCGCCGTAGATTTCGCTCGACGGGAAGATGAACCCCCGGCGTTTGCACAGCGACACGATTTTTTCCATGGAATCCATGAGCTCTCCGGGACCGGGCGATTCGAGAAGCGCGCCAGTATAGCGACGGCCGGGCGCCCTGACAGCGCGAGCGGACGAGGCGGCGGGCGCCCTAGCTCGCCCGTCTATTCGGGCGGCAGCGCTCTCTGCGCCATCGCGCGGGCGCCCCGCGACCTGGGGCCCGCGCCGCGCCCTCGCAGGGCAGGCTGGGCACTCGGGGCGGGGCCTTTCATTCGCGCACCGCGATCATGCATCATGCCTCCCGATGTGCACTGACTTGGCGCGCCGATAACCGACAAAGCGACCGCAGTCCCATCAAAAACAATGATCTAGTGCCGGTCCGACTGCTGGCACAAGAAGTGCACAGTGTGCGGCTCTATAACAGGGCAACTGCCGGCCATCCAGACGATGACGCCGGCAGCGACAACGATCGACAGACACCAACGGAGGAATTCTTCATGTCGCCAGCCGACGTTCTCAAGCTAATGAAGGAAAAGGGGGTCAAGTTCGTCGACTTCCGATTCACCGACACCATAGGTAAAGAGCAGCACGTCACGGTGCCGCATCACCAGTTCGAAATCGGCATCTTCGAAGACGGGAAGATGTTCGACGGTTCGTCGATCGCCGGCTGGAAGGACATCAACGAGTCCGACATGATCCTCATGCCCGATCCCGTCACCGCGGTTCTCGACGTCTTCACCGAAGAGCCGACGATGAACATCCGCTGCGACATCATCGAGCCTTCGACGATGCAGGGCTATGAGCGCGATCCGCGTTCCGCTGCGAAGCGCGGCGAGGCCTACATGAAGTCCACCGGCATTGCCGACGCCGCGTACTTCGGCCCGGAAAACGAATTCTTCATCTTCGACGACGTACGCTGGGCCTCGCAGATGCAAGGTGCGTTCTACGCGATCGAGTCCGCCGAAGGCGCGTGGCAGAGCGGCAAAGTCATGGACGAGGGCAACATGGGCCACCGTCCGGGCGTCAAAGGCGGCTATTTCCCCGTGCCGCCGGTCGACTCGCTGCAGGACATTCGGGCGGCGATGTGCATGGCGCTCGAGGAGATGGGTCTCGTCGTCGAGGTGCACCACCATGAGGTCGCGACCGCCGGCCAGTGCGAAATCGGCGTGCGGTTCGGCACGCTGATCCAGAAGGCCGACGACGTCATGACGCTCAAGTACGTCATCCAGAACGTCGCCCACAGCTACGGCAAGACGGCCACGTTCATGCCGAAGCCGCTCATCGGCGACAACGGCAGCGGCATGCACGTGCACCAGTCGCTCGGTAAGGACGGCAAGAACCTGTTCATGGGCGACCAGTACGGTGGCCTGTCGCAGACGGCTCTGTACTACATCGGCGGCATCATGAAGCACGCGCACGCGATCAACGCGTTCACGAACGCGTCGACCAACAGCTACAAGCGGCTCGTGAAAGGCTTCGAAGCGCCGACGCTGCTCGCGTACTCCGCGCGCAACCGTTCCGCGTCGATCCGCGTTCCGTACGTGCAGAACCCGAAGGGACGCCGCATCGAAGTGCGCTTCCCGGACAGCACCGCGAATCCGTACCTCGGCTTCACGGCCATGTTGATGGCGGGTCTCGACGGCATCGCGAAGAAGATGAGCCCCGGTGCGCCTAGCGACAAGGACCTCTACGACCTGCCGCCCGAGGAGGAGAAGCTGATCCCGACGGTCTCGTACTCGCTGGAGCAGTCGCTCGAAGCGCTCGACAAGGATCGCGCGTTCCTCACGGCCGGCGACGTCATGAGCGACTCGATGATCGACGCGTACATCGGCTTGAAGGAGAAGGAGATCACGCGGTACTCGATGACGCCTCACCCGGTCGAGTTTGAGATGTACTACAGCCTCTGACCGAACGGCGCTTTCTGTCAAATCGCACGTGGCGGGATTCCTCGAATCCCGCCCGTCGATTGGCTCGGGAGCGAGCTTGGAGCTAAGCTTGGAGCATGTGTAAGTGGCTGATCCTACTGTTGACGCTGTCGACGAGTCTCGCGAGCGCCGCGCCCGCATGGAAGTGGACCGACAGCGACGGCCTCGTGCACTACTCCGACACGCCGGTGCCCGGCGCCACGCGGATCGAGCTTGGCACGGCGCAAGGGTTCGGCCCCGCGCAGGGCGGCTCGGCGAGGAGGGTAGCGCAGGACGCGGCGGGCCAGGACTCGACGACCGACAAGACCTACAGCTCGGTGAGCATCGTGAGCCCCACGCAGCAGCAGACGCTCTGGAACACGGGCGGCAGCTTGGACGTGCAGCTCACGACGGATCCGTCCTTGCGCCCGGGCCACCGGGTCGATCTCGTGCTCGACGGCCAGCGGCGCAACCTCGACGCGACGAGCACGCAGCTCACGCTCGCGGAAGTCTTCCGCGGCGTCCACACGCTGGCAGCCGTGGTGATCGACACGAGTGGCCGGGAGCTCGCCCGCTCGGCACCCACGACCTTCATGGTCCAGCAGACGAGCGTCGCGAACCCGAAGTAGCCACCGGCGAGCCGGCCCGCCCGCCGCGCTCGGCGGCGTTCGAGCCGAGCGCCGGGGCGCGCAAGGTTCGACGCGCGCCTGATCCCAGCGACATCCTTCAGGGCCTCACGGTCGCGCTCGTCGTGCTCGACGACGCGCTCGCGATCGCCCAACTGAATACGGCGGCTGAAAGCTTGCTCGGCGTGAGCGCGCGGCGCGTGATCGGCCGCCCGATCGCCGAGTTCGTGCATCCGTCGAACGAGCTGGTCGCTCTTTGCCAGCGGGCGCTCAAGACCGGCCTCACGTTCGGGCTTCGCGAGCTCACGGCACGGATCGGCGACCGCGAGCTCGTCGTCGACTGCCGCGCGGCCCCGCTCGAGCGCGAGCACTTCTTGCTGCTCGAGCTCCTGGACACCGAGCGCGGCCGCAAGGTCCGCCGCGAGGCGTCGCTGGTCGCACAGCAGCAATTGTCGCGGCGAATCATCCGCCAGCTCGCGCACGAGGTGAAAAACCCGCTCGGCGGCCTCCGCGGCGCGGCGCAGCTGCTCGAGCGTCAGCTACCGGACGCCGAGCTCAAGGCGTACACGCGCGTAATCATCGAGGAGGCCGACCGGCTCGCGTCGCTCGTCGACGGCATCCTGCGCGCCGGCGGCGCGCCGAAGCCGGAAGAAGTCAATCTGCACCGGATCACCGAGCACGTCGCGCAACTCGTCGAAGCCGAGAAGCCCGCGGGCGTCGAGCTCGTTCGCGACTACGACCCGAGCCTGCCGCCGATCCACGTCGACCGGCATCAGATGATCCAGGCGTTCTTGAATCTCGCGCGCAACGCGATGCAGGCGATCGGCCAGCAGGGCCGGTTGATCTTCCGCACGCGCGCGCTCACCAATTTCACGATCGGCACCGAGCAGCATCGGCTCGTGCTGTCGGCCGAGGTCGAGGACAACGGCCCCGGTATCCCCGAGGACCTGAAGGACACGATCTTCTACCCGCTGGTCACCGGCAAGCCGACCGGAACCGGCTTGGGGCTCACGATCGCGCAAGACCTCGTGAGCCGCAACGGCGGCTTGATCGAGTTCGTGAGTCAGCGGGGGCGCACGATCTTCCAGCTGCGGTTGCCCTGCACGAGCGGCGCCAACGGCCACGGTCCCTCGGCCAACGGAGGTCGCAGCTGATGGCGACGCCGGGCTTGAGCGTTTGGGTCGTCGACGACGACGAATCGGTGCGCTGGGTGCTCGAGCAGGCGCTCAAGCAGGCGCACATGATTCCGCGTTGCTTCGAGTCCGGCCGGCAGTTCTTCAACGCGCTCGAGCGCGATCGGCCGGACGTGATCGTGACCGACATCCGGATGCCGGACATGAGCGGCCTCGAGCTCATGGAAAGGCTCGCCAAGTCCGATCCCGACCTCCCGGTGATCGTGATCACGGCGCACTCCGACCTCGACAGCGCGGTCGCCGCGTACCAGAGCGGCGCGTTCGAATACCTGCCGAAGCCGTTCGACATCGACGAGGCGATGGAGCTCGTGTCGCGCGCGGCGCGGCAGCGGAATCGCGGCGTCACGGAGCAGGTCGCCGCGAAGCCGGCGCCGCGGATCATCGGCCAAGCGCCGGCGATGCAGGACGTGTTCAAGGCAATTGGCCGGCTGTCGCGGTCCAGCATGACCGTGCTCATCACGGGCGAGTCGGGCACCGGCAAGGAGCTCGTGTCGCGGGCGCTGCACGACAACTCGCCGCGTGCGAACGGCCCGTTCGTCGCGCTCAACACCTCGGCGATCGCCGCGGAGCTGCTCGAATCGGAGCTCTTCGGCCACGAGAAGGGCGCGTTCACCGGCGCCACCGAGCGCCGCATCGGGCGGTTCGAGCAAGCGAACGGCGGCACGCTGTTCTTGGACGAGATCGGCGACATGTCGCTCGCGCTCCAGACGCGGCTCCTGCGGGTGCTCGCCGAGAGCGAGTTTTTCCGCGTCGGCGGCCAGACGGCGATCCGCGTCGACGTGCGCGTGATCGCGGCGACGCACCAGGATCTCTCGCAAGCGGCCGGGACCGGCCGCTTCCGCGAGGACCTCTACCATCGGCTCAACGTGATGCGTATCGAGGTACCGGCGCTGCGCCAGCGCCGCGAGGACATCCGCGAGCTCACGCGTTTCTATCTCGAGCAGGCCGCCACCGAGCTCGGTGTCGCGCCGAAGACGTTGAGCAACGATGCCGCGGACGTCATGCAGAAATACGACTGGCCCGGCAACGTCCGCGAGCTCGTCAACGTCTGCCGGCGCCTCACGGTCACGGCGGCGGGTCGCGAGATCGCGATGCAGGACTTGCCGCACGAGCTCGGCGGGATCGCGAGCCAGCGAAGCGCGGACTGGACGGCGGGGCTCGCGCAGTGGGCCGAAGGTCAGCTCGCCGCGAGCGCGGCGCCGCCGCTCTTGAACGACGCGCTGCCCGCTTTCGAGCGCACGCTGATCGTCACCGCGCTCCGCCGGGCGCGCGGCAAGCGGCTCGAGGCCGCGAAGCTGCTCGGGTGGGGCCGCAACACGCTGACCCGCAAGATCAAAGAGCTCGGACTGGAAGGCCGCGTGTAGGGACTGTCCCCTTTTCGTCAGCAACGCCGGCAGGTTGGCAGTCGAGCAGCCGAAAAGGGGACTGTCCCTAGTGCGCGACGCTCAAACCCCCGCCCTCTTCGCAATCTCCCCGCCGATCCACTCAGCCAGCCGCAACGCCGCGACCCCGTCCGCCCCCGACACCTCGCACGGCGTGTCGTTGCGGATCGACGCGACGAAGGCCTTGGTCTCCGCCAGCAGCGCGTCGCCCTTCTCGAGGCTCCAGCTCTCCTCCTCGAGCGCCGCCTGATCCGCCCCGGCGCCCGCCCGGCGCGTCACGCGCCGCACCTCGCCGCTGCCGAAATCGATCGCGACGTACTGATTCGCCTGGAACACGCGGAACCGGCGTTGCGCTCCGGTCGAGACGCGCGACGCCGTGACGTTCGCGATCGCGCGATTCGCGAACTCGATGCGCGCATTCGCGATGTCGACGTCGTCGGTCAGGACGGCGATACCCACGGCCGACACGTCGGTCGGCTCGGCCGCGACGAGCGACAGGATCACGTCCAGGTCGTGGATCATGAGGTCGAGGATCACGTTGACGTCGGCGCCGCGTCCCTTGAACGGCGCGAGCCGGTGGCATTCGATGAAGCTCACGGCCGAGAGCCCCGCGCGCGCCGACAGCAGCGCGGGGTTGAACCGCTCGACGTGCCCCACTTGGAGCTTGAGCCCGCGGCGCTCGGCGAGCTCCGTGAGCACGGCGGCCTCCGCGCTCGTCCGCGTCATGGGCTTCTCCACGAGCACGTGCACGCCGTGCTCCAGAAAAAACCGCGCGAGCTCGAAGTGCGCCGACGTGCTCGCGGCGATGGTCACCGCGTCGACCTTGCCGACGAGCTCGCGGTAGTCCGGAAAGAACGCCGCGTCGACGCTCTGCGCGACCTCGCCGCCTGCCGCCGCGTCGAGATCGCAGACGCCGACGAGCTCCACTTCGTCGAGCGCGCGGTACTTTTGGGCGTGAAAGCGCCCGAGATAGCCCACGCCGACGACGGCCGCGCGTAGCTTGCTCACCCGCGCGCGACGCCTCGTTCCGAGGTGGCGAGGAACTTGAGCAGATGCTCGATCTGCGGGCTCGGCGAGCAGCCGTCGGCGATTTTAGCAGCCACTTCCTCGATCGTCAGCTCGCGATCGAGCAGCAAGCGGATTGCGTTGTCGATGTTGCGTCGTTCGGCCGCGTCGAACCCCGCGCGCTTGAGCGCGACGCGGTTGATGGCGCGCGGCGTCGCCCAGTGACCTTCGGCGATCGTGAACGGCGGGATGTCCTTGTTCGCGAACGCGCCCGCCACGAGAAACGAGTAGGCGCCGAGCCGCGTGAACTGCGTGACTCCCGTGAGGCCGCTCACGACGGCGTGGTGCTCGATCGTCACGTGGCCCGCGAACTGCGCGCCGTTCGTGATCACGATGTGCTCGGCGATCTGGCAGTCGTGACCGATATGCGCGTAGGCCATGATGAAGTTGCGATCGCCGACGCGCGTGACCCCACCGCCTTTCTGCGTGCCGAGGTTGATGCTCACGAACTCGCCGATACGGTTGTGCGAGCCGATCGTGAGCGCCGTGTACGCGCCCGCTTGGTAGCCCAAATCTTGCGGCGGGCCGCCGAGCACGGCGCCGTGCTGAATGTGATTGTGCTCGCCGATCGCGACGCGGCCGAAGCGGCTGCCGATGCGTGCGTGCGATTCGACGATCGTGCCCGCCCCGATCGCGACCTCGCCCTCGATCACGCAATACGGGCCGATCTCGGCGTCGGGCGAGATCGTGGCGCGGCTGCCTATCACGGCGCTCGGGTGAATGCTCAAGACGTTGCTCGTCTACGCAAAGGGGGTTTCCGCAACTCGCGTCCCTGATACACCACGGGCCCTCGCTCCGGCAACAGGCGCGGCGCGCCGTCAGCCGCTCGCGGCCTGGTTCGTCGTCCGGCGGACGTCGATGCCACCGACGAGATTCGCGGTCGAGGCGAAGCCGTGCGCGCGCAGATAGTCGTCCATGCCGGCGTTCACCTTCTGCGGCGCGAGCGGGTCGTAGAAGAGCGCCGTGCCGAGACCCACGGTGCTCGCGCCCGCGAGCACGAACTCGAGCGCGTCGCGCGCGGTCTCGATGCCGCCCTGCCCGATGATCGGAATGCCGTGGTCGCGGCACACTTGATACACCTGGTGGACCTTGAGCAGCGCGATCGGCCGGATCGCCGGCCCCGACAGCCCGCCCTGCACGTTGCCGATGATCGGCCGCCGGCCGTCGACGTCGATCGCCATCCCCATCAGCGTGTTGATCACCGCGAAGCCGTCGGTGCCCGCGTCGATGCAGGCGCGCGCATTGGCCGCGATATCGGTTTGGTTCGGCGAGAGCTTGGTGATCAGCGGCTTGCGGGTCATCTTGCGGCACGCCGCGACCACGCGCGCCGACATCTCGGGGTAGTTGCCGAACGCGACCCCGCCTTCCTTGACGTTCGGGCAGGAGATGTTGATCTCCATCGCGTCGATCGGCGAATCGTCGAAGCGGCGCGTGACCTCGGCGTATTCCTCGATGGTAGAGCCGCAGACGTTGGCGATGAAGCGCGTCTCGGAGAAGTCGAGCTCGGGCAGGATCTTCTTCACGACGTAGTCGACGCCGGGGTTTTGCAAGCCGATCGCGTTCAGCATCCCGGCGGGTGTCTCGGAGACGCGGTGCGCCGGGTTACCGAGCCGCGGCGCGAGCGTCGTGCCCTTGAGCACGATCGCACCCACGGCGGCGTTCGAGAAGCCCTCGATCCGCGTGTACTCCTCGCCGAATCCGACGCAGCCCGAGAGCAGCACGATCGGCGAGTTGAGCTCAAGACCGCAGAATTGGACCGCAAGGCGGCTCATGGGCGAACGGTGCGCGCCGGCGAGTAGGACATGGGCGAATTATAGGGACAGGGCGAGCCACTGTCCGCCGATTCGCGTCGACCTGTGCCGGCGTTCGGCGGGCGCGTGCCGACGCGCTTCCGGACGCTGCGCTACTTCGCAGTCGGCGTGGACGTCCAGACCCAATTGTTGTTCTGCGCCTTCATGACGATCGACTTGCCGTCTGCTGTCACCTTGATCGGGCTGTCCCCGGGCAGCAGGCCGGCCATGGCCAGCATCGTCGGGTCCGGTGCCGCCGTGTATTCGGTGTGCGGCTCGTCTGCGCCTTTGTAGGTTCGGCGGCCCGTGCCGCAGGACTCGGCTACCGAGGTTTCCGGATGAACGCGCTTGCCGACGAGCTCGATGGCTCCTCCGTCCATGAGCTTGATCGCGACCACGTCGAAATGCTCGTACGGCCCGTTGATGCTCCCGGCCGGGCAGCCTGCGCCCATGCCGGTGAGATTCGAGACCTTGCCCGGATGATTCTCGAACTTCGGGGCGCCGACGAAGGCTTTCTTGCTCTTGTCCCAATCGAAAGACAGCGTCACGCGATCGTAGACGTCGGCGTACAGGTCCGCGTCGACCGGCGGTATCTGCACGTGCGGATCGTTGACCTCGCCGACGATCTCGTAATGGATGATCGTGGCTTGCTCCCACTTCGCGATGGCCGCCGGATCTATCTGCGCGGTGGCGGTCCCGGAGATCGCCAGGAATGCCGCTAGTACCGGGGCGCCGAGTCTCATCGAATCTCTCCTAGTGCCGGGCCGATTCGACTCGCGGTGGCGCAGGCGAACGTTGTTCTTGTCTGTCGGAGGTGACGCTCCAACCTAGCACGCGCCTTGGCGCGTGCTCAAGGATGCCCGCGACGCTGGGTCGCGCAGCGTGTCGGACAGATGCCGCGTGCGATTCACTATGATGCGCGGACCATGTTCCACGTGATCCTGTTCCAACCCGAGATCCCGCCGAACACCGGGAATCTGATCCGGCTCTGCGCGAACGTCGGCGCGACCCTGCATCTCGTGCATCCGCTCGGCTTCGCGATGGAAGACAAACAACTCAGGCGCGCGGGGCTCGACTATCACGAGCTCGCCTGCGTGCGGGAGCACGCCGATCTCGCCGCGTGCCTGGACGCGCTCCGTCCGGCGCGCCTGTTTGCGTTGACGACGCGCGCCAGGCGCTCGCTCTACGACGCCCACTTCGCCGCCGGCGACGCGTTCCTGTTCGGCCCTGAGACCGCGGGCCTGCCGCAAGCGGTGCTCGACGCGTTGCCGGAGGAGACCCGGCTCAAGATCCCGATGCGGGCCGGCAATCGCAGCTTGAATCTGTCGAACGCCGCAGCCGTGACCGTGTTCGAGGCCTGGCGGCAGATCAGCTTCGAGGGCGCCGCGCGCTAGCCGCGGGTTGCGCTAGCCGAGCTCGGACGAGATCGGCCTTCGCATCAGCGCCGCGACCGCGGCCTTCGGGTCCGCTCCCTCGTGCAGCACGCCGTGGAGCTGCGCGACGATCGGCATCGGCACGTTGTGCCGTGCGGCGACGTCACGCACGGCGCGCGCGCCGTTGTACCCCTCGACCACCTGGCCGATCTCGCGCAGCGCGTCGCGCGGCGTGGCGCCGCGGGCCAGCGCGAGGCCGAACCGGCGGTTGCGCGACTGATCGTCGGTGCAGGTCAGCACGAGGTCGCCCATGCCGGCGAGGCCCATGAAGGTCTCCTTCTGGCCGCCGAGCGCGAGGCCGAGCCGCGTCATCTCGGCGAGCCCGCGGGTGATCAGCGCGATGCGCGTGTTCGCGCCGAAGCCGAGCCCGTCGCAGATTCCGGCGCCGATCGCGTAGACGTTCTTGGTGGCGCCGCCGACCTCGATGCCCACGATGTCGTTCGACGTATAGGCGCGGAAGGTATCGGTGCTGATCGACTCGGCGAGGCGTTGCGCGTGGTCCTGGTCCGCCGAGCCGATCGTCATCGCGCTCGGCAGCCCCGCTCCGACCTCGCGCGCGAACGTGGGGCCCGACAGCACGGCCGTGGGCAGCGACGCGGGCAGCACTTGCGCCGCGACTTGGTAGGGCAGCAGGCCCGTCTCGAGCTCGAAGCCCTTCGTGGCCCAGGCGAGCCGGCGCACCGGCAGCGGCGTCAGCTCGGCGAGCAGTGCGCGAAACGCCTGGCTCGGCACCGCGACGAGCGTGTTCTCCGCCGTGGCCACGGCGGCGCGCAGATCGGCAGTGACCTCGAGCGGCTCGGGGAATTCGGCGCCGGGCAGGTAGCGCGCGTTGCGGCGCGCGCGCCCCATCGCGTCGACGTGGGCCGGAGCGCGGCCCCATAACATCGTGGCGTGGCCCGCGCGGGCGAACTGAATGGCGAGCGCCGTACCCCACGAGCCGGCGCCCAGGACGGCGATTCGGCTCGGCGCGCTAATTCGGCTGCCCGCCGCCCGCCGCTGCAGCGCCGGTCCCGCCGTTGCGCGCCGCTCGATCGCTCATCGCTTGTGCGTAGAGCGCGTCGAAGTTGATCGGTTGGAGCAACAACTGGGGAAACCCGCCCTTGCCGACGACGTCGGCGATCGCCTCGCGAGCGAATGGGTAGAGCGTGTTGGGGCAAAAGCTGCCGACGAGCATGGAACGCTCCTCGGGCGTGTAGCCCTGGAGCATGAATACGCCGGCCTGCGCCACCTCGATGAGGAACAGCGTCGCGTCGTTGTCCTTGGCCTCGACGGTGAGTGTGAGAGTGATCTCGGTCAGGTTCGGACCGACTTCTTGCGAGCCCGTCCGGATATTGAGCTGCGTCTGCGGAGAAATGTTCGTCGTGAATACGCCCGGCGCCTTGGGCGACTCGAACGACAAGTCCTTGACGTAGATCTTCTGCAGCACGAGCTGCTTCTGGGCGGCCGTTTGCGGTTGTTCGTCTGCCATTGGTATTCCAGTCGTAGTTATTGCGTGGAGAGGCTAGGGTGCGGCGGTCGAGGTCGCGGCGAGCAGCGGATCGAGCTCGCCGCGCTGGTCGAGCGCGCTCAAGTCGTCGTAGCCGCCAATGTGCCGGCCGTCGATGAATACTTGGGGTACGGTTTGCCGGCCGCCGCTGCGCTCGATCATCTCGAGCTTGCGCTTGCCGTCGAAGAGCACGTCGATCTCCGTGAACGCCGCTCCCTTCTTGGTCAACAGACGCTTGGCCGCTCCGCAATAACCGCAGAACGGCGACGAGTAGACGATGACGCGCTCGTCGGCCATGCTCACTTCACCAGCGGCAGATTCTCGGTGCGCCAGGTGCCCAGGCCGCCGCGGAGGCTGAAGACGTTCTCGTAGCCCGCCTTGCGCAGCAGGCCCGCCGCCTTGGCGGAGAGCGAGCCGTTGTCGCATACCGTCAGCAACACCTTATTCTTCTTCTTGTCGACCGCGTCTTCGTCTCGTTGCAGTCGATCGAGCACCACGTTGCGCGCGTTGACGATGTGGCCCGCCTCGAACTTGGCAGGCTCGCGCACGTCGATCACGAGCGCGCCTTTGTTGATCAGGCGCACCGCGTCGTTCGCCGAGACGTGCGTGAGGCCGCGGCTGCGGAGCTTGAGCTCGTAGAACATCACCGCGAGCCACGCGGCGACCAATCCGGCCACGATCAGCGGATGCTTGTTCGCGAATTCGACGAGTAGGTTCATGAGAGACCGGCGTGATTGACGACACCGGCGCCTGGGGGCGCCGCCGAAACGACGCGCCAGTATAGCAGCGGGCCTTCCGCGTCACGTCTCCGGAGCCGGTCGTCGAAAAGAGGGGCCGCGGCGGCCTTTGCGAATACACTGCGCCCTCGTATGGGCAGGGATGGTTGGCGGGGCGCACTCGGGGGCGCGGCGGCGCGGGTGGTCCTATCGGTCGCGGCAGCCGCGGCCATCGGCTCGCTCGTGGGCTCGTTCGCTGCCGCGCAGAGCGCCCGCGACGAGCAACAGCGCCTGCAAGCGGTGCGCAACGAGATCAAAGCCGTCGAGCAGAAGCTCGCCCGTCAAACCACCGAGCGCGACGACAATGCGCGCGCGCTCCGCACGGTCGAGACCGGGATCGCGGCGGCCGCGCGCAAGCTCGAGGGGCTGCGCGCCGAGCTGCGCACGGCCGAGCGCGAGCAGCGGTCGCTCGTCGACCGCACGGCGCGTGCGAGCCGTCGGCTCGCGACCGAACGCGAGGAGCTCGCCCGCCAGGTTCGAGCGGCATACGTGAGCGGCCGCGAGGATCTCTTGAAGCTGCTGCTGTCGCAGGACAGCCCGGAGACTCTGGGCCGCATGCTCGTCTATTACGACTACTTCGACCGTGCGCGCGCCGCACGCATCGGCGCGATCGCCGGCGAGATGGAAGACCTCGCGGGGCTCCGCGCCGAAAGCGCTGCGGCGCAGCGCGAGCTCGCCGGCCTCGCGGCGGCCCAGGCGGAGCAGGTCGCGTCGCTCGAGCACGCTCGCGACGAGCGGCGTACGTTGCTCGGGAAGCTCGACGCGGGAATCGGCGACACGAGCGGCGCGATCGCGAAGCTCAAGACCGAGGAACGGCGCCTCGGCGACCTCGTCAAGCAGCTCGCCGAGGCGACCGCAGGCTTCCCGGTCGACTCGACCGAGCCGTTCGCGCGCTCGAGGGGCAAGCTTGCGTGGCCCGTGCCCGGCCGGCTCGGCGGCGACTACGGCCAGCCGCGCGCCGGCGGCCCGGTCAAGTGGAACGGCGTGCTGCTCGAGGCTGAGCGGGGCACGCCGGTCCGGGCGGTCTATCGCGGCCGCGTGGCCTTCGCCGGTTGGCTGCCGGGCTTGGGTCTGCTGGTGATCGTCGATCACGGTGGCGGCTACATGAGCCTCTACGGCCACAACGAGACGCTGCTCAAAGAGCCCGGCGACCCGGTGGAGGCGGGCGAGGCGGTCGCCCAGGTCGGCGACAGCGGCGGCCAGGCGCGGCCGGGGCTCTACTTCGAGATCCGGCAGAACGGCGCGCCCGTGAACCCGCACCAGTGGATTACCCGTCCCGCATCACCCCGCTGACGACCATGCATGACGTCCTTTCAAATGACATAAGCGGCGAGATTCCCGCGCCGAACGACGCTGTGCTAAGGTGAAACGCAGTCGAAGGGACTCAAAGAAAACAACAAATGCCTTCAACGGTTCGTAGTGCTCTCCTGCTCGTTGCAGGTGTCGTCATCGGTCTCGGACTCGCGCTCAGCGGCAGCGTCTGGACCGAGCTTTCCACCAAGCACGCAGCGCAAGCCGCTCCGGAGCCCGAGTCGGAGTCGACGGCGCTCGTCGCCGAAGTCCTCGACCGCGTGCGCCGCGAGTACGTCGACACGATCGACGAGCACGAGCTCGTCGCGGCCGCCATCCGCGGCATCCTCAAGGATCTCGACCAGCATTCGAGCTACCTCGACGCCACCCAATACGAGGACATCCGGATCAGCACCTCGGGCAACTACACGGGCGTCGGTCTCGACGTCAGTGTCGACGAGGGCAAGGTCACCGTCGTGTCGCCGCTCCAGGGCGCGCCGGCGGCCCGCGCGGGCATCCTGCCGGGCGACGTCGTCGTCTCGGTGGACAACGTGCCCGTCGACGGCAAGAACGTCGAGGACACCGTGAGCCGCATGCGCGGTGCGATCGGCACCGAGGTCACGGTGAACGTGCTCCGGCAAGGGAGCGAGGAGCCGCTGCGGTTTGCGTTGACGCGCACCCAGGTGCAGGTCCAAACCGTGCTGTCGGAATACCTGGGCAACGGGCTCGCCTACTTGCGCCTGTCGTCGTTCGCGGAGAACACGCCCCGCGACTTGAACCGCGCCGTGCGCGCGATCGAAGAGCAATCCGGCGGCGAGCTGCGCGGAGTGGTGCTCGACCTGCGCAGCAATCCCGGCGGCGTGCTCGACGCTGCCGTGCAAGTCGCGGACGCTTTCATTACCGACGGCATGATCGTGAGCGGCACCGGCCGCGTGCGGCAGGCGCGCTTCGAGGAATTCGCGCACGCGGGCGACTTGCTCGAGAACGTGCCGACGGTCGTCGTCGTCAACGGCGGCTCGGCTTCGGCGTCGGAGATCGTGGCCGGCGCGTTGCAAGATCACAGCCGCGCCAAGATCGTCGGCGAGCGCACCTACGGCAAGGGTTCGGTGCAGACGGTGATGCCGCTCGGCGAGGGCAGCGCGATCAAGCTCACTACCTCGCGCTATCTCACGCCCTCGGGACGCTCGATCAACGGCAGCGGCATTCAGCCGGACGTCGTCGTGCGCAACGCCGATCCCGATCACCAATATCGCGGCCGCGCCGGCGGCACGCCGCTGCGCGACGACACACAACTAATAGAAGCCTTGAGGCTCATCAGCTACGACTCGATTGCGCTAACCGCCGCGCAATGACCCCTAAATGAGTCGCGATCCCGCGGAGCGAAGCCTCGACATCGAGCAGGCCCAGCTGCGCGGCTTCGCGCGGAGTGTTGCGGAGGTCGAGTGGCTGTTGCTCGTCCTCGTCGTGCTGTACCTGTTCTTCGTCGATCGTGAGCTCGCGGACAGCGTCGTGATGCTGGCCGTGCTGGTCGCGTTCGCGGCGTTCGTGCTCGCGTTCCGCTACATGCGGCCGTTCGCTAGACGGATCCGCCTCAAGCTCACGATCGAGATCTTGACGATGCTCGCGTTCCTCACGGCGGTGCTCGCCGTCTCGACGGGCGTGCGCAGCCCGCTCGTCAATCTCTATCTGCTGCCGATCGTCACGGCAGCCCTCGCGCTCGGCAAGCGTGCGGCCGCGCTCGTGGTGGTGCTGGTCTGCGCCTGCTATCCGCTGCTGCAGGTTGCGATCTCGGGCTCTGAGAGCCTGACCACCGACTTCGCGGTCGGCGCGGTCGGCGTCCTCGCGCCGTTCGCGCTGGTCGCGTTCTGCACGACGCTGCTCGTCGAGAACATCAACACCGCGAAGCAACGGATCCGCGCGCTGTCCGACCGCGACGAGCTCACGGGTCTGTTCAACTTGCGCGCGTTCACGCGGCTCGCGGAGCAGGAGCACGACGTCGCGAACCGCTCCGAGCGTCAGTACTCGGTGCTCATGGTCGACATCGAGCACCTGAAGGCGGTCAACGACACCTACGGGCACGAGGCCGGCAGCCGTGCGGTGAAGCTCGTGGCGGAGGCGTTGCAGCGGCTCACGCGCTCCACCGACCTCACCGCGCGCTACGGCGGCGACGAGTTCGTCGTGCAGCTCGGCAGCGCCGACAAGGCGACGGCCGAGGAGGTCGCGCAGCGTATCCGCAACGTCGTGTTCGCGACCACGCTCGAGGTCGACGTCAAGATCGTGCGGATCAAAGCGAACGTGGGCGCCGCGACCTTCCCGGAGAATGGCACCACGCTCCACGCCGTGATGACTGTCGCCGACCGGATGATGTACAAGGACAAAGAGCTGCGCGAGCCGCCGAAAGGCAAGCTCATCATCCAGAAGCTCTAGGCGCCATGAGCAGGACAGTTCTGGTCGTGAGCCTTTGGCTGCGCGACGGCGCGGTCGCGGAGTTCGAGGCGTTCGAGCGCCGCGTGGCCACGATCCTCGCCCGGCACGGCGGCCGCATCGAGCGCGCGATCCGCGCGACCTCCGCGCAGGCGAATGCTGCCGAGCCGTTCGAGGTGCACGTCGTCTCGTTTCCGGACGACGCGAGCCTCGCCGCGTATCGCGCCGATCCCGAGCTCCTGGCTCTGGCGGAGCAGCGCGCGTCCATCATTGCCCGCACCGTGATCGTCGAAGGCATTGACGTTCAAGGTTACTGACGGCGCTTCGAGCCCAAGAGTCGACGCTGTTATGATGCAGCCCATCGGCACAACTGGACGCAACGGCGAGGACCCGCAGTGATCAAGGTGAGCGTGCTCTATCCGCAGAAAACCGGCGCGAAGTTCGACATGGACTACTACTGCGACTCGCACATGCCGCTCGTGCAGAGCAAGCTCAAACCCGCGCTGAAGGGCGTCGCCGTCGACAAGGGCTTGGCCGGCGGCGCGCCTGGCACCCCGCCGTCGTACGTCGCGATGTGCCATCTCTGGTTCGATTCCGTGGCGGCGTTCGAACGCGCGTTCGAGTCGAGCGCCGACGCGATCATGTCCGACATCCCGAACTACACGGACATCGAGCCGATCGTGCAGATCAGCGAAGTCATGATCGACTGAGCGGACGGCACGTCACCGCCGGAGCAGCACACGATGAACGAGCACGGCGGTCCCCCTGCGAAACGACCGTTCCCCCTCTGGGGCAGCCTCGCCATTCCCGGCGGCGTTCTTTGGGGCACGCTGTTCGGCGTAGTGACCGGCATGTATTTCGGCAACGCCATCATCGGCGCCGCCATCGGCGCGGGCTTGGGCGTGGGGCTCGGGCTGGTGCTGTTCGCCGCGGCGATCGTCATCGCCTCCGCCAATTCAAACGTCTAGGGCGAACCTCTAAAAATAGGGACATGTTGGCTTTTTCGCCGCGCCCCGCGCTGGCCAATGCGCGCCGGGCGGGAAAATCAAACATGTCCCCATTTTCGCCGCGGGTCAGGTCGTGGCGAGCAGCGCTTCCAGCCGATCGAGGTCGTTGACGACGCGCCACGTGCCGCCGCCCGCCTCGACGCGCCGCTTCCAGGCCTCGAGGCGCGCGAGGTACTCGCGCGGATCCACGTTGTCGCTGCGCAGCTTCGTCACGTTGAGCGCGACGACCTCGAAGCCCGCGAGCGGGATCGCAATGTCGCGAACGTAACCCTTCTCGAGGTCCTCCTTGAGGTCGGAGAAGATGAAGATCGTCTTGCGCTTCGGCTCCTTCTCGTTCAAGAACTCCACCGCCTGCAGCAAACCGCCCGTGATGTCCGTGTACTGCGACGGGTGCACGTCGCCCAGGAAGTGCCCAATGCTGTCGGCGAACTGCCGCTTCTGCTGATTGGCGGCGCTCGGCCGATCGTCGAGCGTGACCTTCGCGACGATGTCCTTCTCGCTGAAGCTGCCGGTGTCGATTCGTGCCACGGCGAACGAGTCGAGCGCGTCGAGCCGCGACAGCGTGTAGTTGATGATCTGCCGCGCCTTCTCGAGCTCCTGGCTGTAGGTACCGGACGTGTCGAGTAGGAGGTAAACGCCCGTGTTGCGCGGCCCGGTGCGCGCGCAGCTCGCCGTCGTGAGCGCGAGCGAGGCCACGGCGGCCCGCAGAACCGTTCGACGCGGCACGCGGCTCATTGCGCGGCCTCGACGTAGGCCCGGTCGCCTGCGGTGGCTTCCGCCCGCCGCCGTTGCTTCTGCCAGGCGGCCTCGATCCACAGCGGCATGAAGATCGGAATGTCGTAGAGCCGCGCGAGCACCGTGCCGCCGTGCAGGCAGAGGCCGCCCAAGACGCGCAGCACCAGCTTGAGCCCACGCAAGAGGCCGATGCCGAGCAGACCGAGCACCGTGCGCAGCGAGTGCACGAACGTCTCGAGCGGGATCGCGACGAACACGAGCGCGAACGGCAGCGTGAAGCCCATGCCCATCTGCGCCGCGGTCGTGATCCAGCGATAGTCGTTGGCCGGCAGCGCCGCGCCGCCGCGTAACAATTGCGAGGTGGCGAGCGAGTCCTGCATCAGGATCTCGCGCATGTACGCGAGCCCGGCCTCGACCGAAGCGAGCATCAGCAGGATCGTGAACGTAACTCCGATCATCCGCACGCGCAGCTTGTCCGGCAGTGCGCTGATGACCGGGAAGAGCCGCGTGATCCTGAGCGACTCCATGAGGAAGAGGCCCATGGAGATCTCGACCATGATGATCACGAGCGCCGCGATGTCCGCGGTGCGGAACTGGCCGATGAAGCTCGTGCCGCCGACCATCTCCGCCATCGGCCGTGCGATCAGCGAGAAGTTGATCGCGGCGCCGCCGAGCGCGACCGAGAGCACGAGCGCGGCGACGAAGAACTGCACCACCGACGACGACGACAGCACGTGCAACGCGCGGTCGGTGCCGCGGACCATCTCCTCGTACTCGGTCACGAGCCGATCGATCGTGCGCGAGCGCTCGAGCAGGCTCTCGACGTTCTTGTTCACGACGGTGAGCGTTTGCTGGATGCGGCGCCAGTGCGGCAGCATCTTGCCGAGCAGCGTGTGGCGCTGGCGGCTCGCGTCGCGGTACTCGCCGAGCGCACTGTCGTGGGCCTTGACGAGGGCCTTGTGGATCTCGCCCAGGATCGTGCCGACCGTGCCGTCCGCGCGCGCGTCGAGCTTCGCGACGGCTTCCACGGCCTTCACCCAGGTCGGGGGATCCGGCGGCACGTCGACGGCGCGCTGATGATCCTCGTCGATGCGCGCGATGGTCTCGCTCAACGTGCGCTGCAGCTTGGGATAGCTGCCCAGGTCTTTGTGGACGCTGTCGCCGATGCGGTGGAGCTCGCGCTCGAGCGTGCGCTCCTTGGCCTCGCGTCCCGCGGCGAGGAGCACCTCGCGGTTGCGGGCGGACAACCGCCCCTCGCCCGAATTGAGCGCCTGCGTCCCGAGCTTGAGCGCGTCGTGCAGCGCCTGGAACAGCGTGAGGATGACGCGATGCGCCGTGTCGCGCGCCAGGTAGAGGCCCGCGATCGCGACCACGAGCCAGATGACGATCGAAACGGCCGGATACGGCGTGATCGACAACAGATCCCTGTATGCCATGCTTGAGTCCTCCCTGCGCGAACCAGACTCGCATTGCGGTCTGAGCTGGGGGGCGCTGCGACGAACGGAACGCGCCGCGCGCCGCGCCGAGAACCGGCGGCGAACTGGCGGCCCCGCTGTCGTAGGTGTCCCCTTAGACCGGTAGCTTTGCGACCCTTCCTTTCGAAAGGTGTGCCTTTGTCAGTGGGCTCGGAGGATGTCGGCGAACGGGCGGGGCTGTCAACCCGGGCGCTCGAGTTGCGCTACGCTTGCGCCGCGAGCGCACGTCCGCGGGCCGGGCGCTGGTTTATGTCGAACGGGCAGCGTGCCCGCGAACCCGTGCAGCGAGGAAGGGGAGTGCTCAGGATCTTGCATTTGCTCGGCCGGGGGCTCGGCGCGCTCTGCGGCGTAGCGCTAGGTCTAGGTTGGGCCTATGCGCTGTGGGTGCCCACCGCGGGCGTGGCGCTCGCGGGCGCCAGCGTCGTGCTGGTGGCGCTGCTGATGGCGGTGCTCGCGCTGTTCGCCGCGATCGCTTCGTGGCGGGGTCACCCGACCGTCGTGGTACTGGTGTTCCTCGCGTCGTTCTTCCCGGTGGGGTTGTCGCTGCTCACAAGCACGCACTGGCTGCGATGGCTCGGCTACCTCGACGTGGGCCTGCTCGTCGGCGGCATTTTGATTTGGATCACCGCGCGCGCCGCGAAACCGGTTGGGGCGGTAGAATGACCGCCATCTCCGCGCCGGACCCCCTCATGAGACGAATTCGCTTCGCGCTGTCGATCGCCCTCCTCGCCGGCGCGCTCTTCGCATGCAAGCCCGAGGTCGGCTCCGAGGCGTGGTGCAAAGCGATGCGCGACCAGCCGCGCGGCGATTGGACCGTCAACGAGGCCACGGAATTTGCGAAGAGCTGCGTCCTCCGCTAGCCGGCGCCCGCCGGGGCTCGGCGCCCAGCCGCGCGGCGCCGCAGTCGCGTGCCTGCTGCTGCTGACGGCGTTGCCGACCTTCGCCGCGGACACGGCCGGGGTTACGGCGTTGGCCGCGGCCAGGCGCGTGTGGCGTTCCGCCGTCCCCCCGAGCTACGAGTACGGCTATCGGAAATACTGCGAGTGCCATCCCGACACGCCACCCGAGACGGTCGTCACGGTGCGCGACGGCCGAGTCGTCGGAGTGCGGCATCGGCCAGTCGGCTACGACCGCGAGGTGCCGGCCGAGCAGCGCAATCTCCAGTACTACTGGACGGTCGACGGCTTGTTCGACCTCCTCGCGGCTGCGTTCGCGCGCGGCGCGGAAGTGCGCGTCAAGTACGACGCTTCGCGGGGATTTCCGGCCGAGATCTACATCGACTACGACGCGAGCTCCATCGGCGACGAGCTCGACCTGAAGCTCACCCAGGTCACGGTCCTCCCCGGCGGCTGATCGAGCGCCGACCGCGGGCGCGCGCTGCTCCCTGCGACTGCGCCGCGCCAGTCGCGCCGGTCGTGCCCCAAATGGGACGGTCGGATGCCTACAACCCTTCGCCTCCGCGGGATTGACCGGTTATTGGCTCGGCCGTAGAGTCTTTGGACGCCCTCGGGCGTTTGGCGCCGGTGGATCAACACGCGACTCGGGTCTTAACAGAGACGCTCAATAACGAACGACAACAGTTGGTCGCCGCTCTAGCGCTCGATCTCGCGCCGTTGGTTGAGCTGCTAGTGGTGTGCAACGGCGTGAAGAGTCTGTGGTGATGAATATCTACGTCGGAAATCTGTCCTACGGCATGACCGAAGGCGAGCTTCGCGATGCCTTCGGTGCTTTTGGTGAAGTGTCCTCCGCGAAAGTCCTCGTGGATCGCGAGACCGGTCGGTCGCGCGGCTTCGGGTTCGTGGAGATGCCGAACCAGAGCGAAGCGGAGGCCGCGGTCGCGCAGCTCAACGGGAAAGATCTCGGTGGGCGGGCTCTGCGCATCAACGAAGCGCGACCGAGAGAGCGGCGCTGAGCCGCCGGCAAGCGGGACGCGAATCGAGTGGCGACTCGATAGCGTAACGTAGCAGGCTGCGGCGGAGCGGCCGGGTAAGGCTCTCGATTCGACCGCGCGTTGGGGTGCGCGCCGGTCCCGGATTCCCCTACGCCCCAACTTCTTCGAATTCCCTTGGGTTATGTCAGAGCGGCGCGGCCGCGCCGGAGCGCCCGCTATAATCGTGGACGACAACAACAACGCCTCGCGGCCGTAGGCTCGGCCGCCCGGCAACAACTCGAGGCCGCACGCGCAATGATCTATCTCAAATGGACCCCGAGCGAGCTCGCGACGCTGCCGGCGGGCGCGCTCTACACGGAAGTCGACGAAGATGGTTGGGTGCAGCGCGAGCTCGGCGTCGGCGACGACGGTTTGATCACGCATCAGCTAGTTCCGAGCGACAGCCACCCGGGGTGGTTCGGGCTCGCGCGCCTGTCGCGGCTCATGCTCACGAGCAACGTCACCAAGGCGGAGTTCGAGTCGCTCTGGTATGCCGGCGCCGCGCGTTCCGGCGATACCTGACGCATGAGGGCGTCGCAAAACAGCGGTGTTCCTTTTTCGGGCGCGGCGTGCGTAGAATCGGCCCGACAACCGACTGATCAGACAAAAAAGGCCTTCGGCCACCGCAGCGTTTTTCAAAGGGGAAGCCATGGCGATACCGCGTGCATCGCACGACTACGCTTGCGGCGCGGCCGCGCTCCTGCTCGCGCTCGCGCCGCTCGTGGCAGGCGCCGCCGACGACTTCAAAGCGCGGCTCGCGCCGGTGCCGATCGACTCTACGAACAGCGCCACGACCACGGGCGTGGGCTCCGCGACCGCGCGCCTCGACGGAACGACGCTCAAGCTCAATGGCTCGTTCAGCGGCCTGCACGGACCCGCGACGATCGCGCAGCTGCACGACGGCGTCGCGACCGGCGTGCGCGGTCCGGCGATCGCCGACTTCACGGTTCCGCAGGCGCCGAGCGGCTCGTTCACCGCCGAGCTCAAGCTCACGGCGGAGCAAGCCGAGGCGCTGCGGCGAGGCCGGATCTACGTCCAGATTCACAGTAGCAGCGCGCCCGACGGCAACCTGTGGGGTTGGCTGTTGCCCTGATTCTCGGCCGCAACGCGCGGCTGTAGGAGCGGACATGCGAGCTTTGGCGGGCAAGTCCTCGTGGCTCGCCGCGGGCGCAGCGGCGCTAGCGGCCGCCGCGCACGCGCAGCCCGGTGCGTACACCGAGCAGCAGGCGGCCGCCGGCCGCTCGTCCTATCTCGCGAACTGCGTGAGCTGCCATCAGGCGGACCTGCGCGGCGCCAACGAGGCGCGGCCGCTCGTCGGCGCCGATTTCATGAAGACTTGGAGCGCCCGCAGCCCGCGGGACCTGGTCGGTTTCTTGAGCGTTGCGATGCCGCCGCCGCCGGCCGCGCCCGGCAGTTTGGGCGCGCAGAGTTACCTGAGCCTCGCGGCGTTTCTGTTGCAGGCGAACGGCGCGCAGGCCGGCGACGCGCCCTTGACCGCGAGCTCGCCCACCCCGATCGGCAGCGTCGCGAGCGGCGAGATGCCCAAGGGCTTCCGCGAGGCGCTCGCGACCGCCGTGCCCGCCGGCGCCGCCGGGGGCGGCCGCACCGGGCTCACGGTGGCGGGCCGCGTGGCGCGCTTCACGCCCGTCACTGACGCGCAGCTGCGCAATCCGCCGCCGAGCGATTGGCTGATGATCCGGGGCGGCTACCGGGCCTGGAGCTACAGCGAGCTCGATCAGGTCAATCGCGGCAACGTCGGCGAGCTGTCGCTTCAGTGGATCTGGTCGATGACCGACGGCGGCTGGAGCGAGCCCGCGCCGATCGTGCACGACGGCACGCTGTACCTCTACAACATGGGCAACGTGATCCAAGCGCTCGACGCGCAGACCGGCGAGCTGATCTGGGAGAATCACGTCGGCCCGCCGTTGCCGGGCAACGCGGCGATGCGCGGCCTCGCGATCTACGACGACAAGGTCTTCACGGCGACGAGCGACGCGCGGCTCGTCGCGCTCGACGCGCGTACGGGCCAGAAGGTCTGGGAGACGATCATCGGCGACCGCACCGAGGGCGACTTCGGCGCCTCGAGCGGCCCGATCGTGATCCGCGGCAAGGTCGTGCAGGGCATGGGCAACTGCACGCGCTTCCGCAAGGAAAAGTGCTTCATCAGCGCGTACGACGCGAAGGACGGCCGCGAGCTGTGGCGGTTCAACACCGTCGCGCAGAGCGGTGAGCCGGGCGGCGACACCTGGAACGGCCTCGCCGACGTCTACCGCGCCGGCGGCGACACCTGGATCACGGGCAGTTACGATCCCGACCTCGATCTCACCTACTGGGGCGTGGCGCAGGCGAAGCCGTGGCCCGCCGTGAGCCGGGCCGCGTCGCCCACCGACCGCGCGCTGTACACGAGCTCCACGCTCGCGCTCGACCCGAACACCGGCAAGCTCCGCTGGTACTACCAGCACGCGCCGGGCGAGTCGCTCGATCTCGACGAAGTCTACGAGCGCGTGCTCGTCGACGTCGGCGGCGAGCGCGCGCTCCTCACGATCGGCAAGCCGGGGATCCTCTGGAAGCTCGACCGCGTGACCGGTCGTTATCTCGACCACCACGAGACGGTGTTCCAGAACATTTTCGATCGGATCGATCCGGAGACCGGGCAACCGCACTACCGGCCCGACATCATCGCGAGCAAGAAGGGCGAGTGGGTACAGGGGTGCCCGAGCACCGAGGGCGGCCACAACTGGCAGGCCACGAGCTACCACGCGCCGACCAAGCGGCTGGTCATCCCGCTGTCGCAGAGCTGCATCGACTTCCGGCCGCAAGACGTCGAGCTCGTCCAAGGCGGCGGTAGTGCGGGCGCGGACCGGCGCTTCTACGAGATGCCGGGCAGCGACGGCAACCTGGGCAAGCTCGCGGCTTACGACCCGGCGACGATGCAGGAGGTCTGGTCGATTGAGCAGCGCGCGCCGTTCCTCACCGCGGTGCTGTCGACGCGGGGCGGCGTGGCGTTCGTCGGCGACCTGGACCGGCAGTTCAAGGCGGTCGACGTGGCGACCGGCAAGATTCTGTGGCAGACGCGGCTCACGACCTCGGTGCAGGGGTTCCCGATCACGTTCGCCGTCGGCGGCCGGCAATACGTGGCCGTGTCGACCGGCGTCGGCGGCGGCAGCCCGCGCGTGGTGCCGGCGTTGCTCGCCCCCGACATCCATCATCCGGCCAACGGCAACGCGCTCTACGTCTTCGCGTTGCCCAAGCGGCCCGATTGACGGCTGAACGATTGGAAGGGGGGTTGGGGTGCGCACCGCGATATACTGCAAAAGGCTCGCGCCCGTAGCTCAGTGGATAGAGCACTGCCCTCCGGAGGCAGGGGCCGGGGGTTCGAATCCCTCCGGGCGCGCCAATCCCTTCTCCCTCGCCGTTGCGGCGGCACCGCACGCCTGCGTCCCGGGCGGGCGGGCTAGCCGATGACACCACTCGACCGCGGTCGGCTCGCACCGGTGCAGCTCGCGCTTGCGGGCGCCGCCGTCGCGCTCGCCTACTACGTCGGCGCGCAAATCGGCTTCACGCTGATATTCCCGGCCGCCGGCCCGACCTCACTGCTCTGGCCGCCGAACTCGATCGTCACGGTCGCGCTGCTGCTCGTGCCCGTGCGGTATTGGTGGGTGTGCTTCGCGGCGGCGCTGCCCGTACACCTGTTCCTCGAGCTCGACGCCGGAATGTCACCGTACGTCGTCGCGCTGCTGTTCGTGACCAATTGCTCCGAGGCCGTGATCGCCGCGGGCGGCATACGCCTGTTCTCCGACTCGCCGACGGAGTTCGACACGCTGCGGCGCGTGGTCGTGTTCGTCGGCGCGGCGGGGCTCGCGGCGCCGATTCTGTCGTCGTTCGCCGATGCCGCTGTGTTCCACCTGCTCGAGGGCCGGCCGTACTGGGACGTCTGGCGCGTGCGCACCTCGTCGAACATCTTGACGGAGCTCAGCGTCGTGCCCGTGGCCGTGCTCGGCGTGCGCGCAGCGCTGCGCGGTGCTCCCCGGCCGAGCGCGCGCCGTCTCGGCGAGGCGGCGCTGCTCGCCGCCGCCTTGGCGCTCGCGGGCGTGTTGGTCTTCGGCGGCGTGCTCGATCTGCGCGGCGTGCCGCCGACGCCGTCGGTGTTGTTGTTGCCGCTGTTTCTCTGGGCGGCGACGCGCTTCGGCGTCGGCGGAGTGAGCGTGGCGCTCTTGGGCACGGCGTTCGCCGCGGCCTACGAGACCCAACACGGCAATCGGCCGTTCGCCGCGCTGCCGCCGGTCGACAGCCTGATCGCAGTGCAGATGTACCTCACGGTGATGGGCTTCCCGTTGATGTGCCTCGCCGGCCTCCTCGACGAGCGGCGCCGCGCGGCGGCCGACTTGAGGGAGCGGCTGCGCTTTGAAGGGCTGCTCACGACGATCGCGGCGGACTTCGTGAGCCAGCCGCCGGGCGCGTCGTTCGAAAGAGGCCTCGAGCACGTGGGCGAGTTCTTCGACGCGGACTACGTCGGCTTGCTGCAGGCGAGCGGCGCGAACGGCGAGCTGCACGTCGAGTGGCAATGGCACCAGCCGAGCGGGGCGCCGCTCGTCGGAGCGAAGTTCGTCGAAGCGTTTCCGTGGGCGTTCGGGCGGGTACTGGCCGGGGAGACGCTGCGCGCCGACGGGGCGAGCGCGTTCCCCCCAGAAGCCGAGGTCGATCGCACAGCGTTCCGGACCTTCGGCTTGCAGTCGGCGGCGGTGTTGCCGTTGCTCGCCGGCGGCCGCGTGCAGGGCGCGGTGTCGCTCGTGATGATGCGGCCCGGCGCGAGGCCGCAGTGGGACGGACAGCAGCTGTCGCTCGTCGCCGAGCTGCTCGCAAGCGCCTGCGCGCGCCGGCAGGCTGAGCTCGAAGTGGAACGCAGCCGGCAGAAGCTCGCGACGATGGCGCGCCATTCGAACATGGGCGAGCTCACGGCCTCGCTCGCGCACCAGCTGAACCAGCCGCTCACCGGCATCCGCAACAACGCCGAAGCCGCCCGGCGCTTCATCGACGCGGGCCGCGCGACTCTGCCGCAGCTCCGTGAGATCGTCGTCGACATCATCGACGACGACCAGCGCGCCGCCGACGTGATCCGCCGCGTGCGCGAGATCCTCGCGCGCTCCGAATGGGCGCCGCGCCGCCTCGACGCCAACGCGCTCGTGCAGGACGTGGGCGTGCTGATCGCGAGCGACGCGGTGCTGCGCAACGTCGCCGTGGCGTACGACAGCGCGCCGGAGCCGATCTTCGTCACCGGCAATCGCATCGACCTCGAGCAGGTGCTGCTCAACGTCGTGACGAACGCGATGGAGGCGGTCGCCGAGCGGCCCGTGCCGCAGCGCGTCGTGACGGTGCAAACGCGGCGGGACGGCGACGGCCGTGTGCTGTTTGTAGTGCGCGACCGCGGCGCCGGCTTTCCCGAAGGATTCGAGAGCAAGATGTTCGAGCCATTCGTCACCACCAAACCGACGGGCATGGGCATGGGGCTCGCGGTGGCGCGCTCCTTGCTCGATAACCACGGCGGCACGATTCACGTGGCGAATCACGCCGACGGCGGAGCCATCGTCACGATCGCGATTCCCGCCGCCGAGGCCTCCGCATGAGCTCGACGCCGACCGTGGTCGTTATCGACGACGATCTGTCGGTGCGGCGCTCGCTCGATCGGCTGCTCGTGTCGGCCGGCTACGTGGTCGTCGCGTGCTCTTCCGCGCATGAGTTCCTCGCGCTCGCGAGCCTCGCGCGGCCGGCCTGTCTCGTGACGGACGTGCGGATGCCCGGCATGACCGGGCTCGACCTGCTCGAGACGATCCGCGTGCGCGGTCGCGACTTGCCGATGATCCTGAGCAGCGGCGACGGCGACGCCGCCACGTCGGCGCAGGCGCGCGCTGGCGGCGCGGTCCGGTTTCTGCTGAAGCCGTTCGATTCGGCCGACCTGCTGGCCGCCGTAGAGGAAGCGCTCGATCGGGATCGCGCGTCGCTAGCCCGCGAGTCCTAGGGAATTTGCTGTCTGACACCCTTGGTGTCTGACACCAATCGCGCTACGGCTTGGCCTGGCTCGTCATGTAGTCGACGGCGGACATGATCTCCGCGTCCGAGAGATCCGTGCGGCCGCCCTTCGGCGGCATGAAGCCCTTCTCGCCCTGAAAGCCCGTGAGCGCATGCATGTGGAGCGTGTCGAGGCCTTTGGCGATGCGCGGCCCCCAGGCGGTCGCGTCGCCGAGCGGTGGAGCGCCGCCGACTCCCGGCGGCGCGTGGCAGACGATGCACGCGGCGTTGTAGACCTGCGGGCCGGACAGCACGGTCGCCACCGGCGTCGGCGTGCTCACGGCGGCGGCCGCGGCGGCTTGGAGCTCCGCGGCGCCCGCGAGTAGCACCTTACCAACGGGCCGGATCCGTTCCTCGATCGCCGCTTTTACCTCGGGATCGTCCTTGATGTAGAGCCCCTGCGTATCGATCGCGATCGCGCGCACGAGGAAGAACAGGGCCACGGCGACACCCATGAGGATACCGATGACGAGCATGAAGCTGTCGAAGAACTGCTGGTCGTGCTTGCGCAAGGGCGGCTCCGGTCCTTTGTAGGGCGCGGGGATTATAGCTCAGAGCCCTGCGCCGATGATCGGCGAGAGCGTTGCGAGGAGTCGCGCATCGGCGGAGGGACTTCTGATGGGAGCCCGTATTCCCGAGTAGGGTGGCACCGCATCGGTCCGTTTCGAGATGACTGCAGCACCTTCAAACGACCGCGAGCTTTGCGGACGCAGCGCATGGTCGCGGCTGGTGGTGCTCGTCGGCCTGCTCAACTGCAGTCCGTCGTCGTCGGCATCGCCGTTCCGCGGACAGACGTTTACCTACTCGGACCCACCTGCGGAAGTTGCCGCCCGGATTTCCGACCGCGCCGGCGGCCGCGAGCGGTATTCCAGTGGCGCGGATCACACCCGCCGCGGTGCGTCCCCTTGCTCGGTCGCGCGAGGAGCGGCTCGTTGAGAATCAGCGCTGGGTGGAGCAAGGTAAGACGTCTTCAGTTGTCACCGTTACCGACACTCTCCTCAAGTCGTAATGACTCATCCCAAAGGTCCGTGAGGTTCTGCAATGCCTTGACGTCCGATACCGCTCCGTGAGCACGCGCCCACTCTTCAAAACCGGCGGGCGCATTCCGGATGCCAAAAATGTTGGTTTGCTCTATCGACTTGATCTGTTCCCAGTTCTGTATGCCGCTGAGATCGGCATTCATCAGCTGCGTCCGGTAGAGCGTCGCACCGGCGAGATCGGCTTTGCTGAGGTCCGCATTGGTCAGGTCGCAAGTCAGGAAGGCCGCCCCGCGAAGTTTCGCATTCGTTAGCTGTGCACCGTTGAGATCGCTAAACGCGATGTTCGCGTTCTGCAGATCGGTTCCGAGGAAGTCCGCTTTGCGCGCGTTCGTGTGCCGGATGCTCGCCTCTTCAAGTCGCGCTGCACTGAGGTTGCTGCGTTCCAGCACACTCTTGCGGAACGACGTCTTGCGTAGATCAGCACTTTCAAGCCACGCATCGGTGAGATCCGCCTCATGCAAATTCACCCACTCTGTGGGAAGCGTGTTGCTACCTTGACTAATGCGGGCGCGCTCCACGGTGATGAGAGACCGAACCGCTTCAGCCCTCACTCGCGGATTGCTGGCAAATTGAGGTCCGAAAATCTGCTCTATCGCGGTATTGCGAACCGTCTGATTGTCGATGCGTTGTTGTGCCTCAATTTGCACCTGTTGTTGGTCAATTTGGCGCCGGAGATAGTCGTTCTGTTCGCGCACCAGCAGGTTTTGCCAGATGAGTACGCCAAGCGTGATCAACGCGACCATTGAGCCACCGATGGCGACGGTTGCCGGAGAGTAAAAGAGCGACCAGAGCAGCGCTCGAAACGCAGCTTCGCGCCGAGGATCCGCGGCCGAAAGCAGTCGACGCGACGACAGAAACGCGGTCACGACCGGAATAAATCGATGATCCTGCTCGATGAGGCGAGCTTCGAGTTTAACGAGCCGCGCTTCGACATCCATTGAGAATTCTGCAGTCTCATGAACGGCCGCGGTCCCATTCATCAGCATCTCCTCTACCCAAGCGATGATCCACCACAATCAAGAACATAGCGTCCCCCGTGTGATGGCCGGACAGAGGATGCTCGTCGCCAACGGTAGGGTCAATCCGGGTCACACAGCCAACTGCGAAGTGATGGACCACTGAGAATCAAACGCGATCACGACATCGAAGCTGCAGCGCCTCGGCGACGTGCGGCGTCGTCACGCGATCGCTCTCGCCGAGGTCGGCGATCGTGCGTGCGACCTTCAACACGCGCAGCGAGCTGCGTGCGCTCAAGTGCCACCTGTCGGCCGCGAGCCTGAGCAGCGCGCGCTCGTCCACACCGAGCTCGACGCAGCGCCACAGCGCTCGCGCGTCGAGCCGCGAGTTGAGCCGTCCGGCGCGCGCAAGCTGCACGCGCCGCGCCCGCGTCACGACCTCGCGCAGCTGCGCCGACTCGCCCGCCGTGGCGGGCTCGGCGACGTCGGCGAACGGCACGCGCGGCACCTCGATGTGCAAGTCGAACCGGTCGAGCAGCGGACCCGAGATCCGCGCGGCGTATTGCTCGAGCCTGCCGGGCGAGCACTTGCAGCGGTCGGTACCGTCGCCGCGGTAGCCGCACGGGCACGGGTTCATCGCCGCGACGAGCTGAAACTCCGCGGGAAACGTGAGCTGGTCGTGCACGCGCGAGATCCGCGCGACGCCGCTCTCGAGCGGCTCGCGCAGCGCCTCGAGCGCCACGCGCGGGAACTCCGGCAGCTCGTCCAAGAACAGCACGCCGCGATGCGCCAGCGAGATCTCGCCGGGCCGCGGCTTCGTGCCGCCGCCGACCAGCGCCTGCGCGGACGTCGTGTGATGCGGCGCGCGAAACGGCGGCAGCTGCGTCGGGTGCGCCGCGGAGGGCTCGCCCGCGACCGACGCGATGCTCGCGACGCGCAGCATGTCGTCGTGCGCGAGCGGCGGCAGCAGGCCGCCGAGCCGCTCCGCGAGCATGCTCTTGCCGCTGCCCGGCGGGCCGATCATCAATAAATTGTGCGCGCCCGCCGCGGCAACGGTCAGCGCGCGCTTCGCGAAGCTCTGGCCGCGTACGTCGCCGAGATCGGGCGCGTGGATCGCCGGCTCGCCGAGGATGCGCGGCGCGACGCGCGGCAGCGGCCGTACCCCGTCGAGATAGTCGACGACGTCCTTCAGATGTCGCGCCAGGTAGACCTCGGCGTCGGCCACGAGCTCGGCCTCGGCGGCATTGGCGGCCGGCAGCACGAGCTTGTGCCGCGCGTCGCGCGCCGCGAGCACGGCCGGCAGCGCGCCCAGGATCGGCCGCAGCTCGCCGTTCAGCGCAAGCTCTCCCAAGAACTCGGTCTGCTCGGTGGACCACCGGGCGTGGCGCTCGGCCGAGATCACGCCGAGCGCGATCGGCAGGTCGAACCGGCCGCCTTGCTTCGGCACGTCGGCCGGGCCGAGGTGCACCGTGATGCGACTGACCGGCACCGAATAGCCGGAAGTCAGCAGCGCGGCGCGCACGCGATCTTTGCTCTCGCGCACCGCCGCCGCCGGCAACCCCGTGACGGAGATGCCCGGCAGGCCGCCGGACAAATGCACCTCGACCGTGACGGGATAGGCCGTGAGCCCGGACTGGCCGCGGCTCAGTACCGTGGCGAGCGACGACACGCCGGCGCGTCGGCCGGCGCGCAGCCGCGCCGGTTATCTGAGACTTTTCTCGAGCTCGCCGAGGCGAGCTTCCATCTGCTCGAGCTTGCTGCGAGTGCGCTCGAGCACGGCGCGCTGCAGGTCGAACTCCTCACGGGTCACGAGCTCCATGCGTTCCAGGCCGGTGTGCAGCAGCGCCTTGAAGTTGCGCTCCAGGTCCTGGCCGAGCGTCCGCAGGTTCTGGGGCAGCGACTCGACGAGCTGGCGGGCAAGTTCGTCCATGCCGAAACGCGTTGATTTGTTGTCCGTCATTGCACCCGACCTCCGGCGGCCGCCGCCAGCCGCGATTCGCTCGAATCCGTGTAGAAACTCGCGCGATGATACCCCGCACGCTAGGCTTGGCCTCGGATTTCACTTAATGTGACGATGCGGCCGAACGCGAATCCGCCCGAAAGGGCGAAATCAGTCACGTTGCCGAAGCGACGGGCCTTGGTAGACTCGCTGCGATCACCCGACTTGAGCAGTGGGGAGACTTGAACCGTGCGAATCGCTGCCTGCGCAATGCTGATCCTGGTCGGAGCCGTCGCGGCTCAGGGCGCCGACGTCTATCGTTCGACGGACGCGAACGGCACCGTGCGTTATAGCGACCGCCCGCTCGACGAGAACGCCAAGCCGGTATACGTCGCCGCTGCGCCGCGGAGCCGCTCCTCGGCCTCGAGCCAAGCCTCCCGGCCGAACGCGGAGCCAGCCAAGGAGGACGGCGCGAAACCGGGCGATCCCAATCGCGGCGTTCAAGCAGAGACCACCACGCCCGCGCAGCAGGCCGAAACCAAGGCGAAGAACTGCCAAGTCGCGAAGCAGCGGCAGGCGAGCTACTCAGAGGCCCACCGGCTGTTCAAGACGGCGCCGAACGGCGAGCGTCAGTACCTCAGCGACAGTGAGATCGATCAAGCCCGAGCTCGAGCCGAGGCCGACGTCCACACCTGGTGCGATTGACGCTCCACCCGCTGCGGCGGGGCTGACGCCGGTCGACACTGCGCCGCCGGCGGCGGTCGCCCCGGCTCGTGGCGCGGCCGGCCGAGCCGACCCGCGCCCGGAGCCGCTAGCCGACTTCTTCATCCCGGACTTTTGCGCCACGCGCATGGTGTTCGCGGTCGTGCTGATCGCCGAGCTCGTGGCCGTCACGCTCACGCTCGCGCGGCCCGCGGCGGCGTTCTTGAACGAGCTCGGCCGCGTGTCCATGTTCCTGCAGTGGCTCGCGCTCACGAGCGCCGCGGTGCTCTGCTACGCCCGCCCGCTGCTCGCGCGGCTGCGCGCGACGGGTGTCACGGCCGCCGTGCTCGGGCTGCTGACGGCCAACACCGCGCTCGTCTCGTTCGCGGCGCTCTGGCTCGACGGCGACGCCGGTGCGCCGCAGGCGCTCGCGGGCGCCTGGCAGTTCCTCCTGCGTAACGAAGGCATCTGCGTGATCGTCACCGCGATGCTGCTGCGCTACTTCTTCGTCGAGCACCAGTGGCGCCGGCAAGTCCGCGCCGAGGCCCGCTCGCGGCTCGAGGCGCTCCAGGCGAGGATTCGGCCGCACTTTCTCTTCAACAGCCTGAACACGATCGCCGCGCTCACGCGCTCCGACGCCGCGCGCGCCGAGGAGGCGGTCGAGGACTTGGCCGACCTGTTTCGCGCCACGCTGCGCGACTCGCAGGCGCGGCCGCCGCTGCGCGAGGAGCTCGAGCTCACGCGGATGTACCAGCGCATCGAGCAGCAGCGGCTGGGCGAGCGTCTGCAGGTGCAGTGGGACGTGGCCGATTTGCCGATGAACGCGCGAGTGCCGAGCCTCACGATTCAGCCGCTGCTCGAGAACGCGATCTACCACGGCATCGAGCCTCTCGACCGCGGCGGCACCGTCACGATCACCGGCCGCGTCGCCGACGGCAAGATCGAGATCGCCGTGCTGAACCCGCTCGCGCCCGCGCGCGCCGCACAGGGCGAACACGCCGGCAACCGGCTCGCGCTCGACAATATCCGGGAGCGTCTCGGGCTCGCCTACGGCGCCGACGGCGCGCTCGAAGTCGAACGGGCCGCCGACTCCTTCAAGGTCACGGTGCGTTTTCCGTACGAGGTATGAACGCGACGCCGCGCAGCGCGCCCTTCAGTGTGTTGATCGTCGACGACGAGCTGCCGGCCAGGGAGCGGATCGAGCGGCTGGTCGGCGAGCTCGCGGGCTGGAGCGTCGCCGGCAGCTGCGCGACGGGTGTCGAGGCGCTGCAGCTCGTCACGAGGCTCAAGCCCGCGGTCGTGCTGCTCGATATCCGCATGCCCGGCCTCACCGGCATCGAGGTGGCGCGCCATCTCGGAACGCTCGAGGAGCCGCCGGCCGTCGTGTTCACCACGGCATACGACGAGTACGCGCTGCAGGCCTTCGAGTCGCAGGCCGTCGGCTATCTGCTCAAGCCGGTGCGGCGCGAGCGGCTCGAGCAGGCGCTCAAGCACGCGTCGCGACTGAGCCCGCCTCAGCTCAAGCAGCTCGCGACGCCGGAGCAGCCGCTCGCGGCGCGCCAACACGTGGCGGTGCGGGTGCGCGACGACCTCAAGCTGATTCTGGTCGCGGACATCCGCTTTTTTCGCGCGGACCAGAAGTACGTGACCGTCCGCCACACTCGCGGCGAGGAGCTCATCGACGAGTCGTTGCGCGAGCTCGAAGAGGAGTTCGCGCGCGACTTCGTGCGCGCGCACCGAAGCCTGCTCGTCGGGATCGCGCACGTCGAGGCGCTCGAGCACACGTCGGACGGTTTCGCGCTGCGCCTGCGCGGCGAGCCCGACGTGCTGCCCGTGAGCCGGCGCCAGCTCGCCGAGCTGCGGAAGCGGTTGAGCGAGCACTGAGGCCGCGCGTGGCTTCTGCCGCGCCGAGCGCCTACTATCGTGCCCCTCGTGAGGGGCACCTCCTGAGACGCCGCGACGGGCCGCGCGTTCTGCGAGGCACGGGCACGGAGGAAAGAGCATGAGTGAGTCCGAGACAAGGTCCGCGCCGGCCGAACCGCCGGCCGAGCCGCGCGCCGCCGCGTCCGACGCCGACTGGACCGCGCTCGCGGCGTCGCTTGCCGCGCAGAAGGGCGGCCGTGCGGCCCCGGCCGACGCCGCAGCGCCGCAGCCGGCCGCGCCGTCGCGCGGAGTCCAGCGCGCGGTGTTCACGAGCTCGCTCGCGCTGATGCTCGGCCTCGTCTCGATCACCGTCGCCGGCATGCTGTGGTGGCAGTACCGCGAGTTCTACGTGTCGCTCGACCAAACCGACAACGCCACGGCGGCG
>Ga0137410_10000075_pt1 | contig 66124 bp, 101 predicted proteins | sample CZODoug1_16funga_FD_108878 | JGI IMG/M metagenome (GOLD analysis project Ga0137410, IMG submission 108878) | Vadose zone soil fungal communities from Angelo Coast Range Reserve, California, USA - CZODoug1_16fungal (Illumina Assembly) | ecosystem: Environmental > Terrestrial > Soil > Vadose... | reverse complement strand
GGATACGCAGTTACGCATCTTCAATGTCGCCGAACAGACCATCAATCGCCTTCTGCCTGTTATCGGTCGGCTCAACGCTATCAGTCCCCTCGGCGACCCAAGACAATTCGTAAATAACCTCACCCAATTGATCAGCCAGAATTTTGAGCGCCAGGACCTGAAAGAACTCGTCGGCGCTTCACCGATCGCCGGCAATCTCATCAAGGAAATCTTCAATGTCGATAACCCGACGAACGCCGAGGCAATCAGGAAGTCAGCGCAGAAACTCGGCATTACTACAGTAGAACGCCTCTCCGATGAGCTTATTAAGGCCGCTGAAAACAATCAGGCCCTGCAATCCGTAGTCGAAAGCATCGGCGGGAAATTCGATAAGATTAAAGATCGGCTTACCGTCGCCCTGGCCCCGGTCGGCAACGAGATCGCGAGAACATTGCTGCCGATCTTTGATGATCTGGTGAGACAGGTCGAAAAGTACGGAGAGTCTGCGGCGCGAGTATTCCAGGAGAATCGCGGCGACATTATAGCCGCCGCCAAAGAGATCACGTCGCTAGGCGTCGAAATCGCCAAACTGATCGGCAGTTTCACCGCAAGTCCGCAGGTACGTGAATTTTTCAGATTATTGGGCACAGACGCGGCCAGAGTCAGAGACATCCTTGATAGCGGCGCTGGAAGCGGCGAGCGGGCAAAGAGACTTTTCGGTTTTTCTAAGGGGCCAAATGAACTTGCCGCCGAACAGGAGGCCGCATCTAGGCTCTCAACCGGCGAAACGGTTGGTGAATTTGAGCTCCGCCTACAGCAGGACGCCAAAGGAATACTGACCCGGCCTCAAGCAGGAGGCACCGGCACGGGCACGGGCACAGGGAATAACGCTCGAAACGCTACGAATGCTCAGGCTCGCGCCCTCCGGGACGCACAGCTCGCCCTAGTGAAGCAATTGGCCGAAGACTCGCTGAAGATTGAGCAAGAGGCGAATAAGCGCGGCGTGGACGATCTCAAAGACGCCTACGACCGCAACAAGATTACACTTCAGGACTATTACCAATTCAAGCAAAACCTCGAAGTCGCCTCGCTCGAACACGAATTGCGCTCGCTGGACCAGGAAGCCGCAGCGATCACCAAAGCTCTGGAGTCAGCGAAGGGCGCTGAGCGAATTCGCGATCAAGCGAAGCTGAATGACGTGCTCACGCAGGAGGAGTTGATTCGTGGCAAGATTCTTGATGTGATTGTAAGTACCGGCCGGGAATCGCAAAAAAACACACAATTACAAGCTCTAACATTGGAACAGGTAGCCGCGCTGCAAGTGCCGGTTATAGACCCGGCAGTCGTAGAGCGCGAGAGGCGGATTACGGACCTCCGCCGGCAGGCTTCGGAGTTCGGGGTCGCCGAGCTGGAATTGCGCCGGCAGGAAGTGCAGATTCAGAATGCTGTCAATCAGGGTGCGCTTACTGAAGCTGAAGGCCGTGAGGCCATTCTTGCGACGCAGCGGCAATTCCGCGATGTCATGCTTGAGGCGCTGAAGGCGCAGGAGGCGCTAACAACGGACCCTGAAGGGCTCGCGCAACTCAAGCTTCAAGCCGAACAAATCCGATCACTCGGGGTCGAGTTCTCAAACGCGCAACGCTTCGCGCGCGGTTTTGGTAGTCAAATCGAAACCGTCGGCGACGCCTTCGACCGATTCGGCCAGAACGTCAGCCGAGCTTTAACGAACGTCAAAGACTTATTCGGCGGATTAAAGAATGCAGTCCTGAACTTCTTCAACGACTTGCTCGGTCGATCCCTGCAAAACGTATTGCGCCAGGTCCTCGCGCCAATCGCGGGTATTGCGGGCATTGCGGGGGGCGGTGCAGCGGCGGCAGGTGGGATCGGTGGCATCTTCAGGACGCCTTCAACTTTTCCAGCGCAGATCGCTCAGGCATTTGGGGGCGCAGGTGGCGGAATAGGCGTTCCCGCCTCAGTCACTCAGACGCAGCAAATCGAACAGGTATTCAACGATATAGCTGCCCCAGCGACTCGTCCGCGAACCGTGACCGGGGCAATTGGAAGCGCGGCGGTAGGCAGCGGATTTTCTCTTAGCGGAATCTTCGGCAGCTTGGCTTCAGCTGCTCCGTTGCTGGGGTTAGGGCTCGGCGCCGGACTGGGTGGACAAAGTAAGACTGGCCAGGTCCTCGGAGCTGCCGGCGCTGGCGCGGTGGGACTCGGCGTATCGTTCGGGGCCTCCGTATTTGGCGCTGGCGGCGGGATAGCTCAGGCAGCGCTGGCGGCGCTGGGGCCGGCAGCGTTGATTGGCGTCCCGCTGCTGATCGGCTCGATCCTTCTCGGCAAAGCGGCTCAACGTCGAAAAGACGAAGAGGCTTCCGGCCAGTTTCTCACGCAGGCTCTCACAGCCATTGACCAATTGGCAGCCGGCGTAGGGAGTGGTCAGATTGACGGCAGCCAGGCGCGCTCGATCTTCGACAGCCAAATCCTCGCCACGTTCAAGCGGCAAATCGGCGCGCTCAAAACTGCGAGTGTCCGCGACTCGCGCCTGCACAATCAGGTGCGCGATCTCGAAAATACCTACCAGGCGCGCATCCCGCCCTTGATCGCTGAACAGCAGCGCAAAGCTGCCGACGCTGCGCGCCTGGCTGCGGACTCTGCACGATTCTCAGCGATTGATAGCCGGCTCATACCACAATTCGCATCAGGCGGCTTCGTGTCAGGGATTGACCGTGGACGTGACTCTGTATTGACAATGTTGACGCCGGGCGAGCTGGTTCTCAATCGCGGACAGCAAGCTGGCGTGATGCGCCAAGCTGGGCCGGATGTCTTCTCTCGCGCCGGCGTCCCGGCCGTCAATACGTCGGGCAGGTACGCGGACGGTGGGTATGCTCGGACTGCTAGTTCAAGCGGATCGGGCGGAACTGTCGTAATCGATCGGTTATTTGTCAGCGTGGACGCTGAGGGAATAGCGATTACGGGTATGAGCGGCCGCAACGGCGAGCAGGTGGTCGTCAACCATATCGAAAACGTGCGGCTCAGAAAGGGAGGCAGATAGTGCCGAGACTGATGGCCGCAGGGCTGGGCGACGTGATCGGACGTACCGATCAGCGGATGCGCTCACATGGCACGCTGGAACTCGCGGTTAACACTGGTGCCGAAACGCGAAGTTATTATCTGGCCACAGCCACGCTCAATTTCAACGGCATCAATTGGCGGCCAGAGTTGAGAGCGACGGCTGAGATTACAGCGAATCTCGGGGCCGACGCGAGCGAAGCGATACTCGAAATCCAGAATGTCGATACAATTCTCGGAATCGCATTCGTTGCTATTGAGGAATTCCTTTTCGGAGCCGAAGCACGCGTGGGTAGATATTGGGCCGACTTAGAGCGCGGTTCTGAATGGCATGAAACGCTATTAACCGGACTCGTTACCGGTCTCGATCCCAATGAGCAATCCGTTCAATTAACAATTATTCCCGACACCTATTCAGGCGTCTCTGTCGGCCCGTTCCGCCATATCCGGCGACTCTGCCAGGCGGGATATAAGACGCCCGAATGCGGCCGGCCTGTCACTGACCCGCCGACCTGTGATTTCACTCTCAACGGCGCGGGCGGCTGTGATGGGCGTTGGGGCGCGGTAGAAAAATTCGTTCGCCATATGGGCACGCCGTTCCTCGACAATCAGGTTTTTCAAAAGATCATTTGATGGCTTTCCCGCTCTTAAATTCTCGCTCTCAACACCGCGCCGGCGGGCCGCGATATATCCGTTTCGAGCCCGTCCTCAGCGATGTGCCCCTCGACGAGAGCTTTAGTGACAGAGGGAGCTTTACCGGCCCATCTATACAGACGTCACCGCTTGCCATGCCAGCGCCCGCCTCGCTTCCAACCCCCATCACAAACGCACAGGAACTCGCGGGCGGTCTTAGCGTTGCGCAAGTTGATCAGGCCGCGCGGATGGAGACCGAAGAAGGTGCGGCAATTCCGATTGATTACGGTGAGAGGCTGCTGAGCGGGACGCTGGTTTCGCATTTGTACGAGCCGGGTGTTCCGCGCAACACGTTTACTCTCGTCCTCGGTGAAGGGTGGGGCGGCTTAGGGGGACACGGCGAATGGGAGGGGATAGTAAAGGCCTGGTATCTCGGCGAAGAGCTTGCGAACCGCTTCAGCTTGACAGAATGGTTCCGGGATAGGTTGCCACCGGGCGCTATTGCGGCCACAAACCTGGATGGCTGGAACTGGGTATCAGCCAGCCCGCCGCCCTATCTCGGCAAATACTCTCACCAATCGCCCGTCATAGCCGGCCAGCATGACCATAGTTTCGGGGGCGCGCAGGGGCTGGCGATTGGAACGGGCGATGTAATTTCGTGTTGGATATTCATTGATCCGGTGAATCCGCCGACCGAGATAATGCTGCAATTCTCGATCGGAGCAGACTTCGAGCACCGCGCCTATTGGGGCGCGAATTCGATCGCGCTAGGCGTGAACGGCACGAACTCGCGCCGCCAGCTCAGCGCCTCAATAGGCCCAACAGGATCATGGCAGCGGCTGGATATTCTTGCTAGCCAGGTTGGGTTGGAAGGGACGACTATCGATGGCGCGGCCTTCCTTCTCTTCGGCGGAGCGGCGACTTGGGGTCCGGTAGTGCGCTGGATTAGCACAACGAGCGGTAACAGTGGATACATTTTCCGCCCCGGCATTATCGCGCCCGATCACAACGATTTGATTCAGGCACAGAATCTTAGTGCTTGGCCGAGCGGACTGGCTTACAACGGCTCGGCGCATGCCACGGTAAGATTAAACACGACCCAATCGGCACAGGATCGCCCTGATGGCCTTAAAGTTCGCGCGAAGTGCAGGAGGGTTTTCAACTTCGACGCGACGGGGGCAGAGGTCGATTATGGATACTCAGCGAATCCTGCAAGGGTAGCGGCGGATAGAATCCTTCATTTTTATGAGCGAAGGTATCGCAACAATATTCCGCTCGCCAGAGAGAAATTCCGCGACCGTATCTATTGGCCTTCCTGGGTTGAGTGGCGAGACTTTTGTGATGCGCTCATAGCTTGGGACCGCGACGGCAGCGGTACGAATGTATTTATCCCTCGTTTTGAAGCTCACATCGCTTTCGCCGGTGACCTATCGCTCGCCCAGGCCCTCGACCAAATTACGGGCTTGTCTGCGACTTTCTGGCAGGACGAGGGGAGCAAGCTGATCTTTCTTCCGCCGATCGATCGCGCGCCGGTTCATCATTTCACTTCCAGCAATATCATCGGCGGCGGCGTCAATATCTCGGTCGTAGACATGCGGCGCAGGGCGAACCGATTCATTGCAAGATTCCGCGACCTCGATGATGGCTTCCTCGGCGCCGCATCTGTCGAGCCGCCGGATTTTACTCCTGAACACACCCGCCGCGAGCGGGCGATTCTAAAAGTCGGCGAGATACGCTCCGAGCGCGAATTCACTAATATGACCTTCAGCCAGGCTTTCCGACTTATCGAATACCGCGCGCGGCTGGAGTTTGATAATCCAGTTAGATATTTCCTGGTGGGGAATGCTGAGGCGTTCAAGGTACTCCCCGGTGATTACGTTACCATCTCTCACCCCGAGATAGAAAACCCCTACCAACTCTGTCTCGCACTCGGCTTTCGCCTTCGCAGCGCGGAGCAGGCAGCCGATGAAATTGCCTTCGAATTGCAGCGAATTGACGGCAAACTCTATGACGATACCTACCACCGGCCGCGACAGGAGGCGCTGACGTTATGAGCATAGACATGTTTCCGCAGGCCATTCAAATCTTCCCGAATGACCGTCAGATATTTAGTGTCAGGGCCAAAGACTTGGTCCCGCTCTGGTCGGGCGTTGGTGGCGTTGTCCGAGTTAATGGATCCGTCGCCCAGAGCATAGCAGGCGGTGGCGCCACTCAGACCACCACGGCAGCCGAAAGCGCGCTGCAATTGATGGGTGCCGGTTCGTTTGAGTTTTTGATTGAAAATAACTGCTTGCCGGTAATTTCGGGTGGAATATTTCTATGGAAAGCTTATTTTGGTAGCCCCGGCGATCCTAACCATTGGATCTACAGCGTCGAGCTTAATCCCTCTCAGATAATAATCCGCGATGAGACCTTTGCCATACTGACAACGCTGGCTCGTACAGTAGGCATTGGGGATCGGGTGCGAACCGAACTCAATAGCGGGTTTCGGCTATTTATCAACGATATATTGGCACATGAGCGAACCGCCGGCTTTGCGGCCGGCATTCAGGGCCCAGCGTTTTTCAGCGATTTACAGGTGACCGTGCCCTCAGGCACGGGCAGGACCCCGGTAATCCCCGCGCCGCTTCTTAAGGGAGATTGGCGGTTGCGGCCACGGAACCGCAGCAATAACCCAATCGTGGTTTTTGCGACGCCGAGTCACGGCTCGACCAACGTATCTGATCTTCAAGCCGAATACTTCAACGCGACCATTCCCGGCGCGTATCAACTGGCTGCGAAGATTGATACGGGCATCGAAATCTGGCTTGAAGACGGACTGCCAGCCGGCGCCACGCTTATCGGCACCCCTTCGGGTTCATGGGTCAATTCACCGCCGCCTGTGCCGATCTCGGGTAATCTCGAACTTCGAATCCCGAATGCGGCAGGTAACCACAATTATGTTTTCAGTGGCGCGGCCGCTACTTTCCAGATCAATCAGGGCGACGTGTTGACATGCTATGTCTACCTCGACGCGGTCACCCCTCCACAAGAAATTGTGCTGGAATGGAAGGCGACGGACGCGACCGGCTTCGAGCATCGGGCCTACTGGGGCGCGAATCTGATCGCCAACGGGACGAACGGCACGCCCAGCCGGCGCTTTATGGGCGCGCTGCCTGCGACCGGAGTATGGACGCGATTGGAGGTACCAGCCTCACTGGTTGACCTAGAAGGCAGAGTGCTCAATGGCGGGAGCTTCTATCTCTTCGACGGTCGGTGTGAATTCGATCAGTTCGGTAAGTATCCGTCCCTACAGAGCACATCAGCCACAACTACGATTCCGCCGCTGCAGATATTTGGTGATACAGTCGTCACGCTTCAACCGGGCCAGATAATTCGCTTTCAGACGAACTACGACGTCGCCAATAATCCGCCAACATGGTCAGTGGTCAGCGGTGGGGGCTCGTTTTCGAATGGCGTCTTCACGGCGCCGATCGCTCCAGGCACGACCGTGGTTCGAGCAACAGCCGCAACCGGAAATCAGGTGGCGGATATTCTCGTTAATATTCCCGCGATAATCACTCCGAGTTTTGCCTTCGTCGGACCGCTTGAAACAATAGACTGGGATACGAACATTCCGGCGCTACCGACTTTCATTGCCGCCGGGACGTTTGCCGAGGGAACGGGGAATATTACGCCCGGACCGCCTGCGGGCATCCAGGCGAATGACATCCTACTGTTATTCGTCGAGACCGCGAATGAGACCGTCTCCGCGCCGGCAGGATGGAGCGCCGTTGCTGACTCTCCGCAGGGTACAGGGACGGTTGGGGGCGCGACCTCGACCGCCCTGACTGTATTTTGGCGCCGGGCGACAGCGAATGAATCAGCGCCGACGATTACCGATCCGGGTGATCACGTGGTTGCTCAGATTCACGCGTTTCGCGGTTGTATTGATACCGGCAATCCGTGGGACGTGACCTCCGGCAACACAGGCGGGTCGAGCACGGCGGTATCAATCCCCGGTGACACGACGACACTTCCTAACTGCCTGGTCGTTCTGGCCGTGGCGAATGCGACGGATACAGCCACTCCACAAGCGTCCGGATACGTCAATACCGATCTGGCGAATCTGACAGAGCGGGCGGACATCAATACGGCGCAGGGCAACGGCGGCGGGTTCGCTGTTATCACGGGCGAGAAAGTTGTTGCGGGCGCATATGCCGCAACGACTGCCACGCTTGCGACTGCGAGCGTTCAGGGCAGGATATCGATCGCGCTGAAGCCTGCTCCAATCGTATGGACGGTCAGCACTGGTACGATCAATTCGAGCACGGGAAACTGGACCTCGCCGTCGCTGACTGGGCAGACCGTAAGAATTACGGTTAGCAATGGGACCTTCACGGCGATTCGGGATGTGCTGATTCTCGATCTGTTCCCATTGAACAATCCGACACTGCCGGTCAGTTGGGATCGGAATCTCACAGCGCTGATCAGCATGAGCGAGGATCGCAGCAGTCGAATCACACGCGAGAAGGCTCCGGCCTACGATTCCTATCCTGTGAAATTCACCGAGCGCAGTTTGACGGAATCAAACAGCGTGGACGCCTTCTTCGACGCGCACGGGTTCGGCAAGCGCTTCATTCTCGAAGATAAGCTCCGCGGTATTCGCAAGGTCGGCTGGTTCGACTCGATCATCCATCACGATGGCTATGATGAATGCGTGATCGATCTTTCGTTCCAGTTCCTGGAGGCGAGGCTTTGATGAACGAGCAAGGAAAGATTTACAGCCTTCTGCCACGCCAGAATCTGTCGACGCAGCCGATCAGCGAGATTGTGCCCGAGACGCCGAGGGCTGGGTGCCTGGAACTCGACGGCTGGATCATTGAAATCCTGGGCGATACCGTGATCGTAAAATGCGCCGGAGCGGTGACGACGTCGACGAGAACGGGCCAGTTAGGACATGTCATCGTGAGGCGCGATCCGCCTATGAATAGTTCGAGGGCGACGGAGCTGGTGAGGTGATAGGGAAGGGCAGGGAAGCCGGCGTGCCTTTGATTATTCCGGCGGCTCGATCGGGCCGTACCATTCGGCTGAAACATCATCGCGATCCCCGCGCGCTTCATTGCCAGGGAAGTAGAATTCCATATCAGACGGGCCAAGTTCGGGCGGATATTCGGGAATAACGCCTACGATATGCGGCTCGGCATCTACGCGCTTAGACCGATGGATCATATTCTTAACCCAATAAAACCCCGGCTGCGTCGGATATTCAGTTGTCCATTGCATCGGCGTCTCCTTTACGGCGTGCTCATATGTCCCTTCAGCCAGCTCGCGGCTTTCGATATTGCCGCCAATTGCGCGGGATAGAATGCGCGCCTCTTTGTCTCGCAAGGCGTCGCACTCGATCTCCAGATCGCAGGATGAATCCGTAGATGGTTCCGGGTCGTATTCCCTGAATGGCGTTTCGAATGGCATTCCGCAGGGAATAGATTCTTCCATCCTACTATAGATCCCTACTATGTGCGCAGCCTCCATATCCTCGACAGAATATTCGCTTGTAGCTCTCGGCAGGGCAATTATCTTATCTTGCAGCCATTCTTGATGGTGACGCCATGCCTGGCCTCTATCCTGGCCGCGCATAATTGGCAGGTAGTTTTCGGCATCCTCTCGGGTGGGATCGTATTCGTTTGTTAGCCAATGCAAGCTCATATCCTCTCCAATTTCTCATTAAACCACTTCCGGCACATGGCACACCAGTAGACCGGCGGCTCGCGTTGCTGCAAAATCAGCGCCTGCTCTTTGCAGATAGGGCAGGGCGGGTTGATGGGTTCAGCGGTTATGGTTTCAGGCATCAAGATTCTCCGAGAAGTCGTCATTTTTCCATAATAGTGAAATCCCATCTTGCGCGCCGGCTTGGGCGGGGCATCGTCCCTTCCATCCCACACCCTGAGCTGCGCGGGGTTATGCGGCGATGTTCATGGCCTTCAATGCGGCGCGACAGATAATCAGACAGAACGCCTCGGTCTTGAGGAACACCCAATGCCAGGGCGTCTCGTTGATATAGCAGTCAGCGAACTGCTGGCCGAGGCCTTTCTTGAGTATTTCCTGCTTCACCTGCCAAGCGGCGGCAATATGGACTGACGGCTTCCAGTGCGTAACAGATTCGCGGATCACAAACGCCTCGCCGACGGAATTCACAGCGGCAGCGTCCACATAGTAGGCAGAGTTTCGCCGGTGTGGCAGCCAGCCCATAACCCTCTCAGCAATCAGGGCGTCGAGTTCGCGTCCGGATTCCAATTCTGCATCTTTCATGTTCTCTCCATTTACCACGCGTCCGTGGCGGTTATGCGGCCGCGGTTTAATATCTATCGCTGTACAAGTAAAGCAACGTAAGGGTTAAACCCACGAATATTGCGAAACTTAGCCAGCCTCGCCAGTTGTGTTCTTTCATATTCCTCGATTTATGGCGCTACCTTCTTAACATTCTGTTGCACTGGCTAGCCACTCAGTAACCGACTCAGCGGCCGCGTCAGCTTTGTTAATGATTGGGCTGAACGCCAACTCCCACTCCGCGTCGTCTATTGTTGCCAGTTCGCTATCCAGGTGGTCGCGGATTTCGCGCAACGCCAACAATAGACTGGCAATGACTTGATTTGGAGGTTGGGGCGGCCTATGAACGGGCCATCTGCCACGAATGCCAGCCGCATAGCCTCGCTGATATGCTCGTTTTTCCTCTTGCGTCATATTTCCTTTCTCTATCGCCTATAAGCCGTGCAGTCGGTTACTTAATCGGCATATCTCGAATCATTGCCGCCCTATCCTCAGCGTGAAGATAGAGCGACGTGGTTGAAATGTCGGAGTGTCCAAGCTGATCGCGTACCTGCATCAGCGTGGCTTTTCTGCTGGCCAGCAAGTAGGTCGCCAGCGAATGCCGGAAGATGTGAGGCGTGACAGACTTGGTGATCTTTGCAGCCTTCGCCGCCTTCTTCAGCATTGCCGCCGCCTCGTGGCGATCCATTTGAAACAAATACCCGTTAGCGCCGTCGTCAACGATATGTAGGTTCAAGTCCGCCCACAGTTCCGGCCCGACGTAGACCTCGCGCTCCTTCTTGCCCTTGCCGAGAATATGGACGTAGCCGCCCCCAATTTCAGCCGCCTTCAAATGTGTCCACGTAAGCGCCAGGACTTCGGAGATCCGGCCGCCTGTCACAAAGAGCATTCGCAGCAGTAGGGAATCGAGCGGGTTGGGCGCGGCTGCATCGATGATGGCCTGGATCTCGTCCACGCTCAGCGCCTTCGCCTTGAAATTGCTCTCCACCTTCGGCGCCTTGATGATCGCGGCCAAGTCTTCCGTGATCTCCTTCGTCAGCTTCAGGTATTTGAAGAAGCTGCGAAGGGCGGACAGCTTCCGATATTCCGTCGCCGGGCTGCCGACCTGATGGCGCAGATAGGACTGATAGCCAATCACGTCACCGGGTTGAGTTTCCTTGATTGGCTTGCGGGAATAGGCCGCAAAGGCCCGCACGTCACGCCTGTAAGCCTCCTGTGTATTCGGGCTGCTACGGCGCCCGCTGTCGAGCCATCCGGCCAAAAAAGTGTCTAAGTTGTCTAGTTCTGTAGCGTGCATAATATAGGTTATGTAAGAGGGTCTGATTTTCCTATCGGTTTGGCTTTCCATCCGTCATAGAAGTTTTGCACCAGGAGGCGCTTTCTCAGCCTTCGCTCATTCCTTCACCTCAGCGGTAGAAAATAGTTCGCACTGTTTCACCCTCAATTCTTCCCGCGCTTTCTTCAACTCCTCAATCAGCGCCAGGACGACGAACGGCGGATAGTATTTGCAGCCCCGGTTAGGTCGCTTGGCATCCTTTTCGAGTTGTTCAAGTTCGCGGTCGCTCATACCCCCATCGCCCATTTCGCGGCCCGGATCGCAAAGCCGACTACAAGCCCAACGAACCCCGCGAGCAGCAACAGGAGCAGCACACCCACCAGCCAGCAGCCTGTGAGACTAGCGATATGGGTAAGCCAGTCGGTCGCTTTTTCTTCAAGTTCGATTGGGTCCATCATAAAAGCCCCTTTTACAAACATTTCTCATACGCCCTGCGCCAAGCCTGGCCGGGCGATTGGCCATAAGCGACCACTTCCCCGTCCGGTGTAAGCCTGACGCCATAACGATCACGGAGTGCGCCGTGATAAAAACAAATGGCCTTTGGATATTTGGCCTTGATCAGGTTTCTGTTTTCGCGCCGGTGAGAACTTTGGGATCTATGCCTGATACCTGCTCAGTCATTGACTACTCGCTACAAAAGGATTGTTTTGACATCCTCGTACATCTCTGGTCTTTGGCCGCCGAGACCGCAACGATCCAAGTCCCAGGCGCTTCGACCAGGCCGCCGCCATACCCTATTCATAGGTCTGACGTGCTGCGGAATCGTCCCGTCCTTTCTCAGAATGAAGACCTTTCCACACCGGCATTTGTATTTTGTCGTTCCTTGATTGCTCATCCTGCTTTCACCTCCACGCCCAGCGCCTTCTTCGCTATCTCGTAATACCGCTCACGATCTTCCAATCCATTCAACCCACCATTTATCGCGCGCGTGATCGCAACGAAGTCCCCGGCGTCTGCTCGCTTGTTTAATTCGTGGGTCTCCCAATAGGCCGCCGCAATCTGAAAAGTCCACTCAGGCTGCGCCGCTAGACCGGGATCGCCGATCAGGTCAACGCCGAGCAGCTCGCCGTACTTCTTGTAGTTGTCGCGCCCGGTGATCTGAATGGGGCCGCGGCCTCTGAAGCGGAAGCCGTCGCCCGGTTGAGTATTGCCGAGATCCTTGCGCCCTTCGTAGCGTTTTTGCGCAGGCGTCGGGCCCCAAATTTCCTCAAGCCAGCGGAATTCGCCTGACTCGTGAGCGAGCTGCGCGAGAAAAGCGGCCGCGCGCAGCGGTGTATTGATCTCGTGATCCGCCATTGCCTTGATCAGGTGAGGTAGGTAAGCCGCCAGTTTCAACGCTGGTAGATTCGGCATGATCTGTTGAATGTCGGCTTCATTCAGCGCGAATGCGGTGATTACGTCCTCGATCAGTTTTACGGCCGGATCGAATCCCCAGCCGCCAATTTCGCGTCCGTCTGCGTCGAGTAGCGTGAGCCTGACGGCCTTCTCGCCAGCGCCGTTTGTGAATAGATTTTGCGCGGCAATGTGCGCCCGTTCATTCGGTGTCATAGATTTATTTGCTCCTTTATTTGTTCAAGGATCTCCGCCGGCACGTCCCAAAAATTGAGCGCGCCGCGGCACGGGATCGGGGTTTTCAGCGGTCGCGGATTGGCCAGGACAAAGCCGTATTCGCCCTGAAACCACGGCGAATCCGAGTGCGTTACGCAGTCCACGATGTCAACGAGGCCCAGGATGGCGCCGCGATCGTACTGGTTGAGGTACGGCGGATTTGGAATCTCGCTACCCAACTGGAAGCTATCACGAAGGAACTCCATTGCAAGATCGTACTCCTCGCGCGTCATCCCCTTCGCGGCGTGGATCGCAACCGTCCCGCGAAAGCGCGTCGGCCAGTCGCGGTTTTCTATATCCTTGCCGGCGTTGAGTATCGCCCATGCCCAGGGCTGTCTGATTGATAATGCTTTCATCACTTCCCCTCTTTCTGGTTTTGCTCAAAATATTCCCGAGCCTTCGCGTAGGCCCCTTCGTAGCCTTCACCGAAGCGCTGATATAGCACTGAGCGCATCAGCGGCGGCAGCGACGAATAATGCGGTCGACAAAAGCTCTGCATCATGGCTTTCTTGGCGCCGCAGAAGCATTTCGAGCCTTGCAGCTCGCGCAGGATTCGAATGGTTTCGTTTTGTTCTGTGGTCATGGTTTTCTCCTATGCCGCGTTAGACTGAGCGCTCAGCCTCGCCTTCTCTCTCAACTCGTCACAGGCGCGCAGGTATTCAGCGAAGTGTTCTCCGCAGAAGAACCACGTATCAACCACGGTGATGTGGCCCTTCTGCTTGCGAATTTCGGCGTACGAGCTTGGCGTCTTTAGGCAATGCCCGACATCGCAGTCGCCAATGTCGCCCGCTATTTTCCAGTCGCCTGATTTGGCAATTTCTTCAACGGTCATTGGTTTCCTTTCTTCACATCACCCAATCTGATTCCTGCACGCGGGGCATATCGTCTGCCCCGTCCACGCCTGACAATTGGGGCATATCGCTGCGCCCCAAATTTCGATCAATATCCTGTGGTGCAAGATCTCCCCGCTCGGCGGCAAATGCCCCAATCTCGCCGTCAATCCCTCGTCCAGCGCTTGATCGAATCCTGCCTGCAATATCGAAAGCCCGACTTCGGAACCGGCCGGCTTCCACCCTGCTGGCCGCGTGTCGTCCGCTGCCCGGCCGCTTCGCGAGCGCCCTTTCGATTTTGGGGCCGATCTTCCCGCCTTGCCGAGTGACCCGCTTGAATTCTTGGGGCGTGTCGTTGCTGTTTGTGAATCGCAATCTGTACTTAAAGTAGAGTCCATTTCGTTCCAACCTCCATAATTTCGACCATCCTGTAGGTTTGGCAAATCCCGCATTTTCAATAGTTACCGTTGGGGCATTTGGGGCATTTGATCCCTGGGGCATTTGGGGCATTTCCCTAACTATTTTTGGGGCATTTGCTGTCGGCTTTTTGGCCTCAAATGCCCCAATTACATCAGCAACCTCGCCACGCTCGGCCACCACCGCCATAGGGCGTAAATCAGGCAACCCGTCACCCCGGTTAGGACTTCCCACAAAATCAGCCGTTTCGTTTTTCTGTCCATCTCTCACCTCCATTGCCGCCCGATTCGACGAACCGGGCACGGCGTTTAGTCCCGGTCCGCCTGCGATTTTGGGCCATCTTCATCCCGTTCATCCCGTTCATCCCGAGCCGATCTTGCGAACCCGGCCACTGGCAATTGAGAGGGCGGGGCGATAGCCGTCTTTGCTCTGAGCGCGCCTTTCAGATCCCGCTCGCGCATCGCGGATAGGGTAGAGACTGTTTTGATCCGCATCTTGGCGCGGACATCAAGCAGGATGATTCCCGCCCAGGTAGCGAGCGTGGCGCCGAAGACGAGAACGGGAAGGCCGTTAGACTGGTAGAACTCACCGAACCCGTCCAGATAGCCAAACATGTTCTGACGGAAGTTCAGCGCGGCGTGAAAGAGCAGGATGGTGTAAGTCACCGCGTCGCCAGCCAGGCCAATCCACTTCTGCGCCGACGTGGTGAAGAGCAGGAAGTGGCAGATGATCAGGGCGATCAGGCTGCCTTCCACACAGCCCACTGCCATCGTTGCGTTGAGATAGGCGCCCTTCCCCGCTGCTTCTCCACCAGCGAGGCGCAGGAAGAGATGCCACGAGTGGTAAGACAGAAATAGGCTGGTTAGGACGATGAACCCGGCGCCAATGATCAGCAGCGTGTTCGAGTTTTCAAGTTGATCTTCAGCGTCGCGTAGAACGTCATTGATGTTCGATTTCATATTGCTCCCTTCCCTGTTTCAGGGAGCGGCTAGAAATGCTCAAAGGCTAGCGTTTCAACCATTTACTGGTTACGATTCGCTTGCCTCTGCGCCTTCCACGGCCACTCGTGGTTAATTCGTCCAACGGGTTTCATCTGCTGGACGAAGGTGTAGAGGCACATGGCCTCATGTGGATCGCCGCCGGCGCGGTTTAAATTCCCGTCGCCGCTTAAATTGGTCGTGCTTCTCTCGATATGTCCGCTCGCATTCCCTGCAAGACCGGTACCCTCCTGACATAATTCGCAAATTCTCGCCGGAGAAAGGATGGCCATAGTTGCAATGGGTCCGTCGTGCGAAGTTCGCTATTTTTGATTTACCGCGAAGAGTGTTTTCACGGCTAGTGACGGGCTCAAGGTGGTCGGGGTTAATACAGTTCAGTCGCCGACATAGATGGTCAATAACAAGACCATCTGGAATTCGCTCGACAAAAACCTCATAACTAACTCTGTGCGCTAGATACATGTAATGATGTTGCTTAAATCCGCCATAACCTTTACCCACGAGATATCCTTGCCATAGCCAACATTCCCATCCGTTGTGCCACTCAATTTTGATTGTATAGTTCGTAAATTTCTCCTGCATGGGTAGCGAATCGAGCACTGAGCGTCTATCACCATTTGGCATAAAACCTCCTGAGTGGAAGGTAAAGCGCCTGGTCGTTGACCTTTCGAGTTGAACGGCCAGGCGTCTCGCGCTTAGCGGTCAATCTCCATAGCCTTTTGGACCAGCAAGTGGGCGAGCTCTATCGCACACTCCCTGCTCATTCCGAGAAAAGCCACAGGCTTGCCAAAGTTGATCAACACTTTCTTGCTTCCATTGTCAGCCGCCACGGCGAAAGCAATCTCGCCTTCGTCGTATCCGCCAAGCTTGCCTTCCGGATAGCGTCCAGTCGCGCCGACTTCTGGTGGCGCCGTGTCGAATATTTGCTTGAGCGAGTCAGGCGCGAGGTTGGGGTCTGAGAAGTGATTTGACATAGGTCTCCTGAGTAAAAGACGTGCGTAGATACACTACGCAAGAGCTTGGTTGTTTTTTGGATTGGCGTCCGGTGTTGGAAGCACCTGACGGACAAGGACGGTTGAAAATGCGGGCACAGGATAGCACAGAGGCGGCTGAACGCGAAACTTTTTCAATTAGGGGAGCAGCAGGGGGAACAAAAAGAAATGGGCGGCTGATCGGCCGCCCTTAACTCTTTTATTTTCAGATGGCCAGGGACGGAGTCGAACCGCCGACACACGGATTTTCAGTCCGCAGACTCGCGCCCGTCGTCAGCCGTAAATGGCTGGCATTCTTCGCTTTCCCGTTTATTATCAATCCCGCCGACCAGCGTAAAACGGATCAAGCAGGCGTTCAAAGGGAGAGTAAAAAGGGGAACAGCGGGCCTACTTCTTTTGCTCCCGCCCCCGCTCCGCATCGAGCGCGGCGCCGATCGACCGGACGGTTTCCTGATCTGTCAGCAGATACCAGCGGAAGGTCTCGAACTTCGTGTGACCTGTCACGGTCATAACCTGGTTCTCCGGAATCCCGGCGCGGCGAGCGGAAGCGACGTATCGCGTTGTGGCCCACTTACGGAGGTCCTTCCGCTGGAGGTCCTTGATGCCGGCTAGGCGGCAGGCTGTCGCAAAGGCTTTACGGTTCGACGCCGCGGGGCCGAAGATTCTGGCCCCCGGCTCGTCCGGGACTGCCTCCGACCACACCGGGTCCTCCGCGATGAAATCCAGCCAGCTCCGCAGCTCGATGGCCAGGGGCGCGGTAAGTGGAACGTGTCTTTCCCGATTCGTCTTCGAGTTCGACGCCGTGACCTGGATCAGCCCCTCGTCGAAGAGTATGTTGGCTCGCGTGAGTCGGGTGATTTCGCCTGGGCGCATCGATGTCTCGATCGCGCAGAGTATCCACGGCCGCAGATGTATGCGTGGGCCGACGCACTGGCAGAGCAGTTTCTCGAATTCCCCTCTCTTCTCGGGCCGGCGCCGAGGGATTTCGTCTCCTGGGTTTATCAGTGGCTCGGTCGCGAAGTCCATCGGACTCTCTTTCAGCCAGCGGCTCTTCTTCGCAAAATTGAGCAGCACGCGCAGAGTCCGGAGCTGATGGTTGACATCGTAAGCGGACCGCTGTTTTTCCAGTCTGGTCGGCGTCTTGATCAGGTGTATCTTGTAATCCTCGATCTGGGCCAGCGTAATCTGGCTGAGAAGCTGCGCGCCGAAGTGCTCAGTCAGCCGGTCAATCCTGCCTTCGAGTTTGTTCTTGTGCTTGTAGCCGGCGACTTTTCTTTCTCCAATGAAAACCGGCTCGATCAGCCGCTTCTCTTTGAAGCGCGCGACCAGGTCGGCAAAGGTCATATTCTCGGCGTTGAGCGCTTCGGCTCCGCCTGTGATGTATTTCGCCTCGAGTTCGTCGGTGAGCTGACGCGCATCGGTCTTGTTGCGGGCCTGATGGGTGTAATACTCGCCGCCGGGCGGTTTGGTGATACGCAAACGTCCGTACCATTTGCCCTTCTTTTTGACGGCGGTTTTTGAATAGCCCTTTGATTTGCGCGGCATATCAACCTCTTACCTTGAATCAGCGACGAACCGACAATCCACAAGCTCGAAGCGCGCACGAACGCCTTCGCTATGTACAAAGCCATCGTTGACTTCGACCGTGCGCGTTGACTTCGCCGGAATGACCCTCTGAATGATTTTCTTATCGAGCGGCGAATCTATACCGCCCTTATCTACGACGTTGCCGGTTTCTGAATAATAGATTGTCCGATATTGAATGTCGCCAATTGGTCGGTCGCTGTTGTTCTTGAAAGTCACATGCCACATTGCAATAGATCCGAAGCCGCCCCTCTCCCAATTAGATTTGACGACCGTTAAATGGGTCCAAGCGAGAGGCGTGGGCGATGGAAGCGGTGACGACGCGCTGAATGCTGGCGCCGGTGAATCTGTCAGCCCTGCGCCGTCGGCTGGCTGTCTTGCTGTATTCCCCCGAAGCAGACCGATAGCCCCGCTCAGTCCGCAGCATCCGAAAAAGACTCCCACGACAACGATTAGCAACGTGGCCGCAAGGTCCCGCTTCGGTCGGGGCTGGACAGGTGGCGGAGCGCCCGAGTATTGGGTGCCGCATTTCTGGCAAAACTCAGCGCTGAGATTGTTTTGCGTTCCGCAGGCTGAGCAGAATTTGAGGGGTTCTTGCATAGAGGGAGTCCTTTCTATGGCTATAGTTGATAGTAAATCCCGCGACTGAGAGCCGCTCAGTCGTGGGTGAGATGGGGGATGCGACCTAGTCATACCACGAGCAGCGTGACTAGATTGTAGATCTCTATGACGGACACGGCTGCGATAGATAGGCCAGACCATGCGGTTCGGTCGCCGCCAGGAGATTCCAGCGACACGACCAGTCCCCAGATTTCGACGTTGATGCTGTCCGCAACCCGAATCAGCAGTCCGGGCTGTATGATCCAGTCGCAGCCGGCAACGTCGCAGTAATAGCGACCAACGGTCAAGAGGTCGCCTATGGAAAGTAAGTACAGCGCCCCCGTCTCGATCGGGAATTGAGGCTGGTAGGTAATGCGCGCGCCGTAGGGTGTTTCGAGATCCCTAGTAACCACGGTGAATTCTGTCATTGCGGAGTGCTCCTTGTTAAAAACAAAGCAGCCCGCTTGTTGTTTAATTGACGACTCAGGCGTGAAGCACGTATTGATTCTTTCTGGGATTAGTCGGTCTCGGCGCTAGTCTATAAGCTCAAGCGAACCGCATTCATCGTGTTATGATTCAAATATCAAGCAGGGAACCGGTTGGATACATCAAAGACAGGGGAAGTCGTCAGCGACCGGGAGAGCGATTGAATTAGATAGGAGGTGAGCGCATTAATATTCCTTTCTGGACGCTTATGATTGTCTTTATAAGGGGTCAATAAAAGACTTCCGAAATTCTCAGCAATATAGCAATATTGACATTAATGGACGTCAAGGTCTCTAAACCGGAACCCAGTCCGAAACTGGAACCACATCACATCTACCTGCGCAACGGGCAGGTGGTCTCAGTCATGGCGTATAGTTTCCGAGTCCATCTCAATCACCAAATAATCTATCTCTATTATTCCGAAACTGACCGCAACAAAAAGGCGTTCTGGAGCTTGCCGGAGGTCGCAGGCATCGTGGCGTCGTCGGCGCTCGCCGAGCTGCCGCCCTTGGTAAAACTGCAAAGCCAAGTCGAAACTCTCACTGCGCGCATGAATACGTTCGAGACCAGTTTCGCTGCGCGAATCGACGCCTTTGAAACCAACATCGGCGAGATAATTGCGCGCGCTGTCCGCGCCGGGCTCAGTTCAAAGACGTGACCTCGATCACATCCGGCGGTTCGTTCTCTAATTCCTCTGGCGTTACGATTTTAATCCCGAGAGCTTCAATTCTCTTCCAGTCCTGCCGAGTGAGCAATTCGGCTGTTATCTCGATTTGGCGCTTGGGTGGCAGCGCTGAGAATGTTTCAGCGTTGAGCGTATCAATGTCCTGGTCTGTCATTTAGGTTTGGTGTCTTCTTTTTTGATATGGGTCTGATCTTGGTCAATCTCGTCAGTCGTCTTTACCTTAAAGTTGGGGCCTAAAATATCGAGAGCTTCGGGATGTCCCTCCCTGAAAGCCTTGAGCGCGGCGACCGCCTGAGCCTTTTCGTCCGTTGAGAGCATCGCGAGATTCTCGACCCCTGCTGCCATGAGAGCCGCATCCGCCGTGCGCTTATTTTCGCTCTCGGCTCCAGCGTCAGCCCTCTTATAGCCAGCGAAATCGAGCGCTTCACTTTCGTCCCATTCCACTGCGCGCGCGAGGCGCGTTACTTTGTCAGGGTATATTCTGAATCGTTTTTCGGAGTCTCCTCGCCCTACCCTTAAAATGTCGTTTATATATCCCACACTGATACCCTCAGTCTCATCTGTCTCTGTCCTACGGGATAGCTCCGTTGGTCCCAATCGCAAAGCTTCCGCTCGGTGATTAAATTCGTTGGAGAATTTAATCAGAGATTCAATTTCTACTTGTGTCATTCTAGTTGCCATTTACGATGTGATCGTATCATTAAACGCTTTACGACCTTATCTTTTTGTTTTAAGATGAAGTCGTATGGCTATCGAAGATGGAAAACAACTAAATAGGCAGGCGTTTGCATTGCTAGAGACGATCGAGATAGACATGGATCGCCTCCAGCAGGAAAAAGAGAGGAAGTTTCCTCATCTCACCGATACCCAGTTTGCAGAGTTAATCGGTGTAAAGCCAGCTACTTACAGCGATTATAGAAACAGTAAGCAGGCAAAGCCCAGCCTACGTGTCGCGATTCGCGCTGCCTTAGTTCTCGATTTTGATTTGCGCTACTTGGTTCCCCAAGCCGACGCGCTCACGCAATTTTTCTCTCAAAACTTACGATAATATCGTTGACTTGTACGATAACATCGTATAATATTCCCCATGTCAGTCACGCAGACCGACAATCTTGAAACCGAGGGAACTTATGAAGATCGCAATTCCACGCTGCAAAATCTGCAAAAAAGCCTTGAAAGCCGCCGAATCGCTCGCCAAAGGCGTCGGCCCGGAATGTGCGGTCAAGTTCGCGTGGATGCTCTGTGACGCTGGTCTGACCCTCGAAGCTCTCAATATTCCCAAATCAATTTCGACTGTTCCGATCATCGCCCTCAGCCTCTGCAGGGCAGAGAAGGCGTTGCTCGCAGGCAATAGGCGCGATATGGAACATTTCAAAGCTGCCGCGAAGCGCGACGCGGAAAGGATAGCGGCGTGAAATCTCCATTCATCGACAACTCGACCGCTCAATTGCTCGGGCGAATCGCGCTCCTGGAGCAACTGGTCAAGACGCTCGTCGAGCGGGCGGAACAGCAGGACCTTCGTGCTCACCAGATTGAGAGCCGGCTTGAGCGCGTCGTCTCGCGCAGTCAGTTGATGACCGAGCGGCAAGCGGCCGAGCTGCTCGACGTGAGCATTGAGAGTCTGGCGAAGTGGCGAAAAGAGCGCCCAGCACCGCGCATACCCTTCATTCGCACTGAAGGCGGCCAGATCAGGTACCGAGTCGAATCAATCGAGAGTTATTTGCAGAGCCGCGAGCGTGGCGCGCGATCCGCGCTGCGAACGGCGTGAGAGCTTCGGCGTTCGGCCGAAACGGTGACCGTCACGCGGGCGGTTGGAAATGCAGCGGGGGCGACGTTGGAAGCGTCGCCTTCGCGGGAGAAACCCGGTGGAAATCGTTGAGACCAACAGCCTGAGCGAGCCGACGACGCTGATCGCGACTGATCGAGATCGGCCTTGCATCTCGGAGGCGACGCGCCTCGTCGGCAATTACGCATTCTTTCCCGGCCTCGGCTGGCGGCGGTATTGGACGCTCGCAGACGCCACGTGGAATGCACGCTGATCCTTCAAGTGTCGGAGCCAAAGGGAAGGGCTTCGATTGCGCGGGATGGGGGAAATGGAGTTTTCCATTCCGCGAGACCGGGCGCGGCGATAAAAGCGATGGGGATCGTGACGCCGCGCTCGGGCCTGATCTTTTAAGTTTCAATTTGCTGCGGCGGCGTGGATGGGGACACGCGGCCTGGATAGTACAGCCCGTTGGACGCCGACTATCTCCACGGGAAACCGAAGAAGAAGGCGAAACACGTAAGCCGGTTCGATTCCGGCCCGCAGCAATGCAAGTTCGGAAGCAACCCCACGGGCTTCCGAGCGCCGGGGGGCGGGGTGTTCAAAAGGGATGCTCGCCCCGCCTCCGGAGATGATCTTTATAAACGCCATATACACGTATCGGCAGCCCGCCGGGAAAGACTGACTGCCGAAAGTAGTTAACACGAATTGTCAAACAGCAATGATCATTCAACTCAGCATAGGTAGCCGCCACGGAGAACGCGCCGATATTGTTTTTGCAGACGCCACGGCGCAAAGCGAAACGCTGCACGATAACGAACCCGTTGACGCTGAATTGATTTCGGGACCATACGCCAAAGCTACACCGACACAACCCCACTGTGGAAGTGCGAAGTTTTACCTTAAACGCACAGGACACTCACAGGATGACATCTCACGGATACGAGAAAGAGTACGAGAAGGAAATCGCCGAGATCAAAGCTCTCACGAATGAAGATCTCGCGAAGATGCGCATACACCAGGTGATGGAAAAAGCGCTGCCCTACGGGGTGGCCCCGGAAGTCGCCGACACGCTCGGGGTGGATGTAAGAACAGTCGAGGCTTGGCGAGTCAATCCAGACTTGCTCCCTGCTACCGGCGCCCTTGCTGGAAACGATCCAAGTGGCCGTCGCGGACCCGGCCATCGCTTCAACTTATTGCTGATTGCCGTGAACGCCGTTTTCGCGCCCGGCGCTCAACTACTGATGAAGTGGCAAGCGCTTAAGTTGGCGAAGGGACAGGCAATCTTAGGACACGAGCGAATGGAAGCCATCATGCAGCTCGAAGAGGAAATGCGAACGTTCGGAAAACAGATCGATGCCCTGCAGTCTCAACGCCGCGCACTACAGGAAAAGATGGCTGCCATTGTTGCTGGATGGACAGATACGACATGAGTGAACCGAGAAAGTTCCGCGTCAAGGGCAAGTACGGCAAGAAAGCAGTGGCCGTAAACGTTGTCACACCAGCCCAGAAGCGCGCGGAAGACTACGCCGACTTTTTGAACAATGAACGCGGCGCTTTGCCGTCACAGAGAACAGGGACAGAAGAGAAGACGAAAAAGAAAAAACCATGACTCTCATTCTCGGCATTTTCATCGGACTCGTAATCGGCGCCGCCTTCCATCTCTGCCGCACTCGCGAAATCCGCGCCGCGTTAAAGGCTGCCTGCGGGCAACTGAAAATGAGCGATCGCCGACTCGGAGCGCAAGAGAAGGTGATCTCGAATATTCGCGGCCTCCTTCTCCGGTCTCGATCTATCAATCTTAGCGGAACGGCCCCGCTGCCGGCCACCGCCGAGCAATCCAGGCAGCTTGTTCGAATGACCGCGCCTTTAAGCGGCGCTGTGGAAACTGCGGGGCCGTCGCGCAACGGCGGCTCCGGTTTTTTAGGGAGATAAAGCAATGGCAATTCAGTTTCGTAAGGCCACGAAAAAGCAAAGCAGGCTGAGACTGTCAATCGCGGGATCGTCGGGCAGTGGCAAGACCTATACCGCCCTGAATATCGGCATGCACCTGGGCAGAATCGCCCTCATTGACACCGAACGCGGCTCAGCAAGTAAATATTCAGACATCTTCGAGTTTGATGTTATCGAACTCGAAAACTTCCATCCGGATAACTACATGGAAGCAATTGAGGCGGCGGAGAAAGCCGGATATGACGTGTTGATCATCGACTCGCTCACGCACGAATGGAACTCAAAGGATGGCATTCTCGAGCTCCACGAAGCCGCTATCCGCAAGCAGAAAACCAAGAACAGTTACACGGCCTGGGCAGATGTGACACCGCTGCATACCCGGTTCATCGACACGATCGTTCGGTCGAGATGCCACGTCATCACCACGATGCGATCGAAGATTGATTACGTCCAGGAACAGAACGAGCGCGGCCAGACGGTGGTGCGCAAGGTCGGGATGGCCCCAATCCAAAGAGAAGGCATGGACTATGAGCATGACGTGGCGATGGAACTTGACATCGATCACGTCGGCGTCATCACTAAGACCCGCTGCGCCAAACTCGACGGGAAGACCTTCAAGAAACCCGGTCGCGAGCTCGCCGAAATCCTCGTCGCGTGGCTGTCGGACGGCGCGGTGCCTGAGCCAGTGAGGCAGGCCGAGCCTGCGCCCAAGCCCGTAGCGCCTGCGGTTGATCCTGCCTACGAAGAGGCTCGTAAATCAATTATCGGCGACCTGCGTGATGTCTATTTGTCACAAGGGAAAACGGAAACCGACTGGAACGCCTATCAGATGAAGCTCTCGGACAAAACCCCGGACGAACTGGAGACCATGCTTGCCATTTGGCAAAAGGCCGCAGCCGCCAACGCCGCGACCGCCGAGCCTGTCCAGGAGACCGAGACGGTGAGCGTATGACCGCAACCGAAATCATCAACAACCTCGGAGAGCGCGGCGTCCACGTCTGGGCGGATGGCGATAAGGTGAAGTTGAGCGCGGATCGGAAAGGCGTCATCACTGACGCCGACCGCGCTCAGGTCGCGGAGGTCAAAGCCGAAATGCTCGCGCTCTTGACGCTTCCGCCACACGGCTCGATTCGCAGGCCGATGACCGTCCACGGGCGCAAGCTAAAAGCCTGTCCGTGGGACGCCTGCGCCGGCGAAATCGCCGGCCACGAACGCAACAACCTTTACCTGTGTCTGAAATGCGGCTGGTACTTCGAGCTGCTTTGCGCAGACCGCGCAAGATGACTTGCGGTAGCAATTCAACGGGAGAGCCGTTGAAGGGAGCTGACACAGCCAATGGAGGGAATACTTCTATGAGCGACATCAAGATTCCGGAGTCAATTCACCACTCAGCGCAATATCAACAGCAGGACCTGGGCGACACGATCTTCTTGTTCGAAGGGGAAGGGCCAGGCGGAACCACAGCCGGCACGATCTTCAACGCTGAGGAATTTGGATTCCCAGCGCAGACCGAAGAGATCGATGCTACGGCGAAAGCGTTCGCCGATAAGGTCGTGAGGGCGTACAACGCGCACGATGCACTGCTGGAAGCGCTGGAAGAGTGCGAGCGCGAGCTTGCGACGGCCATCAGCCTACTACCGGTCGGATTTTGCAACCACAAGGATTACGAAAACAACGTCGCACTGCTAGGGCGCATTCGCGACGTCCTCGACAAAGCCAAAACCGAAGCCAAAGGAGAAACCCAATGAGATCAGTCAATCAAACCGCCAAGGCGCTATGCGCGCTGGCGAAGACGCTGGCCGACAACGCGACGCGAACGACCGACCAGGAGCGCGAGTCGCTCACTGAGGCTGTTTTTAAAACCGTCATGGAGAACAAGAGCGAGATCGGGATGATCAGTGGTCAGTGCGAAAAGGAGGAGCGAAATGCGGTCACTGTTTGAGATTTCGGACGATCTGTTGGCGCTCGAAGAGATGTTGGCGCTAGCCGGCGGCGAGATAACGGAAGACGAGGCCGGGGCCGCGCTGCAGGATTGGTTCGACACTCTGGGCGCCGAACGCGACACGAAGATCGACAACTACGCTGCGTTGATCCGCGAACTTGATGCCCGCGCCGACGCTCGCGAGGTCGAGGCGAAACGTCTGATGGCGCTTGCAGGCTCGGACGCCAACAACGTAAAGCGCCTGAAAGAGCGGCTAAAGCTCTTCTTCGAACTGCACGAGATCAAGAAGCTCGACACGCCGCGATTCCGCATCAGCGTGCAGGCCAATGGAGGCAAGTCGCCGCTCGTCGTGCCGGAGATGTGGGAAGCGCTGCCGTCGACCGCGCCGGAGGCTTTTCATCGCCGGGTGATCGAACTCGACAAACAGGCGATCCGTGAAGCGCTCGAGGCGGGCGAAGAGATTAACGGTTGCGCTATTAGTGAGCGTGGAAATCACCTCCGTATTAAATAGGAGAACCAATGCTATCTACTTTTGGAACCGGCGCTGAAGCGATCCCTTACAAGGCCACACTGAGCAGCGCTTACGCCGCCAACGAGATCACGCCGGCTGAATACAACGCTGCGTTGCGCGTCGCCGAGCTGGAGGACTCAGTGAAGAGGCCCTTTTGCAAGGCGCACTGGTCAGACGTTCGGGTAGGGGACACGGTGTTAGTTGCCGAGCATGAACTCGCCATTCGCGAGGCGCGCGTTGTTGAGGTGCGCAGTTACACGGTCGCGGGGCGGCATTGCTTCAAGGTGACGCTCAATCCGGAATATTCCCCGAGACAATACGAATCGGGCTGCTGGCCTGACGCCATCGTCTACGTCCAACAGAGGTGAGTTATGACGAAGAAATCCCCCAAACCCCAACTTGAGCAATCCGAACCCGCGCCGGCGAAAGAGCCGCCGAAGGCCGTGACGATCAAGAAGCCACTGACACATGCGGATGTAAAGGCGTGGAGCAAGTTCCGTAGGGACTCAGTCGAAATCGAGCGGCAATGGCTGCGGATTATCAGATAGAAAAGGAGCAAAGCAATATGTGCGATTACAGCCTACACGGGATCAAGAATCGGCTCGCCTTTGACGGCGAGCAGTTATTCGTTAACACGTTTCATACCAGCTCGAAAGGGCTCGCCGCGGTCGCGGACTTCAACTCGCTGAAGACCGTCAGGCCGGCGCCGGCGGGGACGGGATTCTTCGGCCGGATAGCTCATCGGGTCAGAGAGGCCCAGCGCGTGGTCTCAGGTCAGGAATCCTATTACCTGCCGGCCATCTGCGTTCCGCCGGGCGCGAAGCTGATGCTTAGTGGGATTCCTTTGGGGGCACGGCAGGAACTCGACGTCGACGAGGTCGAGGAAGTGACTTTTGTTCAGCTCACCTTCGAGCCGTTCAGGTATCGCGATGCGTTCAAATTCGCGAACGGCAGAACTCAGCTCGTGCAGCTCTTCCACGAGGGGCTTCGAGTCGAGGTGTTATCGCTGGAGTTGGAAGAGAAGGCGGTTGAGATACCGGCAGAGAGGGAGGTGAGCGCGAATGTCCGATGACCGCAAGAAACGAATCGTAGAATGGGCGCAGCGATTTATCGCGAGCAAAGCCTTGATCATCGATACGGAAACGACTGGTCTCGGCGAAGATGACCAGATCGTTGAGATTGCGATTGTTGACGCGGCCTACACGTTGGAGTTTGCATCATTGGTCAAGCTTTCGAAGCCGATCCCGCCAGCCGCGACGAACATTCACGGCATTACAACCGAGATGGCCGATCAGGCGATAGCGGCCGATGAATTATGGCCGCTCGTTCATCAGATCATTTGCGGCTCGGCCCTGCTCGCCTATAACGCGCCATTCGATTCCCGGATGATCGAGCAGACATTTGGCCCCGAGGCCCGCAACCACGAATGGCACTGTTTGATGAACGCCTGGATGGAATTCCACGGCTTTGACCGCTGGCAGCGGCTCGAAACCGTTTGCCACAACATCGGCGTCGAGCCGGGCGGACATAGGGCACTCGGCGACGCGAAGGCGGCAAGGGAAGTGCTGCGATGGTTGGCAAGGCAGGAGGTCTGAATGCCGAAACCCGAAACTACAACCGTGCGCGTCCCTTGTCGCTTCTGCGGCAAAGAAGTTTCCGCGCAGTCCGACTATCCAGAGCCGACTTGCGTGGACTGTGACGAGTTGGAGACGGCGGCGCTGCGGTATTCATTCGAGATAGAGGAATCCCTACAGCCGATTACAGAGTGGCAGCAGTGGGAGGTTTGAGATATGGCTAAAGATATGAGGCCGGATGCGAGATTGAATCGCGCGATCGCAGAGCGGAAGGAGCACGCTGAGTGCAATTACGACTTTAACGAGGACGAGCGATTCACTGACGACGACGCAATCGAAGAACTGATGGCCGAGTGCGGCAAGGATCTCGATGGTTACTGCTCGCTAGCTGGAACTGAACAATGCGATTACGACTGTCCTTTTAGTTAAGCCTATGAGTAAACACAGACAAAAACAACTTCGGAAGATGCAGCGCGAACTGCGCAAGCGGGCCATCCGCAACGCAAAGCGGACTAAGGGCCGCCGGCTAACGTCGGAAGAGACCAATTATCTAGTCGGCGCAATGAAGCGGCAAGAGGCAAGACAGTTTCAATGAAACTCTCCGAAGACGAATACAACGCATTGATTTCGCGCCGCGCTATGGCCGCTGGCGAGTTACCTCTGTCCGGGGGGAAGCGGGTGATTCGCCAGTCGCGGCGCGAGCCGAATAAGACGGAGAAGAGGTTTGAGATTGAGAAGCTTCACCCAATGTATGCCGCTGGCCAGATTGGAGCCTATAGATACGAGGCGATCACGCTGAAACTGGCAAACGGACTGCGGTATACAGCGGATTGGAGCGCGATCAGGTTTCCGGCGGGCAAGCTGATCTTATGGGAGATCAAAGGTGGACGGCCGCGCCAGAGGGAAGCCGGTATTTCGGCGCTGAAGATGGCCGCGAATTGCTATCCGGAATTTGAGTTCTGGTTGTTTCAATGGAAGGGCGGGATGTGGATTCCGCAGGAGGTGTTGGCTTAATGCCAAGCATCCTTCTCCAACTTTCCCGCCCGTACCTGACGCCGATCGAGGCCGACGAACTGCGCGCCGAGATCGTGGCGCTCAATCCGAAAGTTCATCTTGTGCTGGCGGATTGGCCGTGGCTGGAAGTGAGAGGAATTACAGAGAAGGGAATCGGGGAACTGCTGGAGAAGTTGAAGATGCGGGATGTGAAATTTCGCGTCTTAGAGGCCGGTAAGAAGACCGCTAAGGCCAAAGTGCAAGTGAGCGAGACGTTGACGGTGTGTTGACTGCTCTAAAAATAAATAACGGCTTTCGGTTTTTCATGCAGAGCAGCCCGCGTTGCTCTCGACTTTAGGGACCAATTATCAGGATGCGCAATAATACTTAATCCAAATGCCGAATCGAATCCTCAGAGACTGGACTGATTCTTATTCAATAAACGAACTCGATGCGCTCGCAGAGAGATTCTTCGTTCGGCTGATTATGAAAGTTGACGACTTCGGACGCTTTCATGCTGACCCTCGCCTGTTGAAAGCCAACCTGTTCCCACTCCTGCCAGAGATACGCGACACCGACATTTCCCGATGGACCGCTGCGTGCGAGAAGTCCGGTTTGATTCGCTGTTACGTGGATGCCAGGGGCCGGCAGTTTCTGGAAATCCAGAACTTTCGACAGAGGACGCGTCAGAGTGAAAGCAAATTTCCGGGGCCAATGGATGGGACGACGATTCCCGCCACATCGCAGGCAGGCGAGAGCCCGCCGATTGACAGTCAGATAGATGACCGTCCATTGACCGTCAACAGGCAGTCAAGCGCCGGTCAATTGCGCACGGAGACGGAGACGTATTCGGAGACGAATAACGCGCAGACGCGCGCGGGCAGTTTTGGTGGGGTGGAATCTGTACAGGGCGGCGGAATGACACCCATTCAGCAGTTAGGCGAGAAATTGCAGGACTTATTTCCCGCGCTGGCCGCTAATCGCCCGCAACTCGAAAAAGTTTTTGGCGCACTGCGGGCCAGGAAGTGGACCGCTGAGACCCTGGATGGCTGGCGGGCCTGGTATCGGCACGGATGGCCCCGCTCGCAAATGAGTCACTTTAATCTACTTAATACGCTAAACGACTATACCGAGACGCACTCTAACGGGAACGGCGCCGCTACAAAGCGCCAATATTGCGGGAATTGTGTCGGCGGATGGCTGCGGCCTAATTCCGCTCAAGGGGAGACTCGGGCTAGGCGATGTGACTGCGTGAGAGGTGTCCGTTGATATACCAAGTTGACAAGCTGCCCTCAGAGCCGGAGGCCGAGAGAATGGCGCTCGGATGCGTGATGCTCGATAATGGGCTCGCGCCGCAGGTGCTCTATCAGACGGCGATGGAGGATTATTCGGTCGAATCGCATCGGCTGATATTCCTGGCAATGCGAGCCATCGACCGGGGCGATCTGAACGGTAATCGGGTAATCAATCCGCTGACCCTTCAGTCCGAACTCGAAAAGGCCGGCAATCTTGAGCGAGTCGGCGGTCCTGTCGCAATAACCGGACTCTTCGACGGCGTGCCGCGCTTTAGCGACATATCGCCATATGTGAGGCTGATCAAGGATGCGGCTATTCTGCGGAAATCAGCCTATCTCGCCAATTGGCTATTCGGTGAGTCAACAGCGAATGACGCTCGCGTAGCCGATCTGCTTCCACTATTGCGCGTCAAAGTCGATGAACTGACGGAAGATCAGATCATTGACGACTTGATTTCCAGCGAGGCCGCTACCAGCCGCGCCATGCTCGAACTGGAGCAGCGATGGGAGGCCGGTAGCGGCATGATCGGCCTCCCATCCGGCTTTCCCGATCTGGACAAAGTGCTGCTCGGCTTCCGCGGCGGGAAATATTATACCCTCGCGGCGGGGACAGGCATCGGCAAAACAACCCTCGCGCTTAATTTCGGACAGCGAATCGTATCTGAGGCTGGGCCTGATGGCCCCCGAGTCGGATTGATTATCTCGCTGGAAATGTCGACCGACGAGTTGATGATCAAGACTCTTTCAACCTTCACGCAACTTAACGCCTATAGGATCGAGACTGGCGATTTGACCGACCAGGAAAAGGAATTCGTCCGAGAGAAAGCCGAGGAGATCAAGCGGCTCTCTATCGAATATGTTGAAGGATTTTCGAGAGTGACGGCCAATAGCCTAGCGGCGCGTGTCGCGAAGGTCCGCAGGAAATATAAGCGGCTCGATTTTCTGATTGTGGATTATCTGCAATTACTTGATTCCGACGATAAGCGCGAGAACGAGCATTTGCGGCTGGCCGAGATAAGCCGGACGCTGAAGCGCATCGCGATTATGCATAACATTCCGGTGATCGTTCTAAGCCAATTGAATCGCGAATTTTCGAAACGCGCCAATAAAGATTATCAGCTTTCAGATCTTAGGGGGTCGGGTTCCATTGAGCAGGATAGCGATGTTGTTATGTTCCTGATGCCCCAGGACTGGGAAGATCAAGAGAACCCAGGCAGGCGGCTTGTGATCGCAAAGCATCGTGGCGGCAGGAAGGATGTAGCGATCAACCTGGTCTTCTTTGGAGAGCAATCGCGGTTTGAAAGCGCGGCGGTTGAGGCTCATCCAGCGGGAAAACCAGAACGGTCGCGGGAACGTGTCAATGGGGATGGAAATCGCAGCCGCAAGGCTAAATCGGGCGAAAAGAAGGAGCGGCCGGGAGACTGGAAGCAGTATGCCGAGGAGGCAGGATGGTAGATATTCATCTAGCGGGGATGCTTGTCCGCTTCGCGTTATTCGATGGCCGATTGGTCAACATTCGCGAATATGATCAATATCGCGGGTCGACTAAGGGCAGACCTGATGGCTTTATCTGCGCAGAATGCAATGAAGAGATCGTGCTCGTGCTTCCTAAGAGGGATATCGAGGATCACTTCAGGCATTTGCCGGGCTCCGCTTGCCGTAGCGCGGCGGGAGGCGAGTCGGCTGTACATCTGAACGCGAAGGCGTTTCTTACTCAGAAACTAAACGGCTTTCATTCCGCTTCTCTTGTCTATCGATGCGGTAAATGTACCCACTGGTATTCATATCTAAGAATTGAAAACTATGATCACGCAGAGCCGGAATGGACCATTGGTAGGCGCCGCCCCGATATTGCTTGCCTGGATCAGTCAAATGCCGTTCTCGGCGCGGCAGAGATTTACCATACCCATGCCGTTGATGACCAGAAACAGGGCGAATTTAAGGCCCAGGGCCTGAACTGGTTCGAGATTTCGGCCAGCCATGTGCTGGCAGGTGAATACTTCGGGCATGTTGAGGCTGCTCATATTCTTTCCATTGATGCCATCGGCGCCGGGATTAGCTACCCTCGGCCGCCTTCCGTTTGTGAAGCCTGCGCCGAGGAGATGAGGAGGGCCGAATTCCGCCGACGCCAGGAGCAATTAAGGATTCAGCAGGAGCGACTTAAACGCGAGCATGAGCTCCAATTGCAGCGCGAGCAGGAAGAGAAGCGCAGGGAAGAATTGCGCCAGGAGCAACAGCGGCGGCAAGAGGAAGTCGAGCAACAGCGACTTCAGGTTTACGACGAATGGAAGCGCGAACAGCAAGAGAAGGCGCGCATTGAGGCTGAGCGTAGGGCCAAGGAGGAAGCCGAGCGGATCGAGGCTGAGCGGGCATCTCGGGAGGTCCGGCGCCTAGCAAAAGAAGAAGCGGAACGGGCGCATGCGGCATTAATGGCCTTTTTAAAAACTGGCGGGCATGCGCATCTCACGCCAGACGGCGGGCTTCGGGGCCGCGACTATTTTCGTCAGCCCATGTGGGAGACCCTTGAAGTCCTGAACGCGCCATTAGCCATTTGGCGGCTTTATTCCTATCGGCAAGCCGATTTATTGACCGGCGGGCACGCTAAGCGCTGCGACGGGCAAGTGAAACAGGGAGAAGGCTTTATCTATTGCGTGAGCTGCGGATATTACCTGGAGCAGGAATCCAGCAAAACATCCATACACATCCATGAAAGCGCAGTTTTATGAAAACTATCAACTCGCAGGCGAGGTAACCACCATGATTTTCATTAACGGACAAGAAACCAAAATCCCACTTGATCAACTGATCACGAAGGGGCGGGAACTGATCGCATCGGGTTATCCGCAAACTACGAAGTTATTCGGTCAGGATATGAACGAAGCTAGCACCGCTGTCCACTGGTACGACGAACAGCATCGGCTTTACGTTGAAGCCGCTTCCACGACGGCCAGCCTTGAGCCAGCCGAAGCGCTAGGCGAACGATAGGGCGCGGGGCTGAGGGGACCGGTAGGTAAAACGCAAGGGCGGGCTTTAAAAGGCGAAGGAACGATTCTTTACGAATCAATACAAAGGTAAAGAGCTTGAACTTCTTTAGCATCTTCACAGGTATCGGCGGATTCGATTTGGGACTCGAAAGAGCCAACTGGACATGCGTCGGGCAGTGCGAGCTTGAGCCGTTCTGTAACGTTGTCCTTGAAAAACACTGGCCGAAGATTTGGAGACACACGAATGTCAAAACTCTCACAGGGAAACTTATTTCCGATCACTGCGGACGAATTAACGCGCTTGTCGGAGGACCGCCCTGCCAACCCGCCAGCGTCGCTGGCCAGCGACGAGGCTCCGCCGACGATCGCTGGCTCTGGCCTGAGTATTTGCGCCTGGTGTCTGAAATCAACGACGCGCAAGAACGGCCGCTCCTGTGGCTGCTGGCGGAGAACCCTCGCGGCGTGCTTAGCCTCGACGTTGAGGGACTTCAATTCAGCGAATGGCTTGCGCGTGAGTTTGCGGCTAGAGGTTACGAGATCCTGCCCGTCGAGTTGGCTGCTGAGGACGTTGGCGCGCCGCACGGAAGAGAACGAGTGTGGTTCGTGGCCTACAGCACGAGCATCGGACGGAGAGAAGGGCGGATCTATGACGCCAACCGGCCAGACGCCCGACGGCAAGAAGCGGCAGGTGGATTTGAATTATGCGGTGAGGCGATGGCCGACGCCGAAAGCGCAGATCAATCAGGATTGCCCATCCGAACGCCAGCGCAAATCGCCCAACCTCGAATCATTCGCGAATATGTGGCCGACGCCAACAGTGGACGGCAACACGAACCGCAAGGGAGCCACAGCGAAGAGCGGCGATGGGCTCAGGACGGCGGCAGTGAACAGTTGGCCGACGCCGACAGCGATAGATTCAGGCACAGGGCGAACCAATCGCAGCGCATCGCCTGGCGCGACGGATCGTCCCACTCTTGCGCTGATGTTGCGCGATGGCCAGCCCGACCAGGAGAGCCACAGCACGAATGGGAAGAGCCGAGAGTCCTCTTTGACCGGCGCACTGCTTTCTCAGTTTCGATACTTGATGCGGATACAGGACATCGGGGAGGTCTTGCTGGTGTGGTCGGTAAAGTCCGCAGCGCGTTTAAATCCGCGCTGGGTTTTGCAATTGATGGGATTTCCATCGGATTGGCTCGATGGCGTGTCGCCGCCCTCAAAGCGTGTGGCAACGCGGTCGTCCCGCAATGCGCGCAAGTGTTAGGCGACATGATCAATCGTTATCAGGATCTGAACGGGAAATGACCAACTCACAGCAAGAACTCGAATTCAAACCGATCCGCTGCCCGATGTGGGAGCCGGCGGCGGGGTTGGGGGAGACAGCGGAAACGACAAAAAGGAGAGAAGACGTATGAAAGCATTGTTTATGTTTGTTGGCTTTATAGCGACATGGGCGGCGCTGTCCACTTGGTACGGCTACGTTCTTAGTATCGTGTGGGGATGGTTTGTCTCGCCGACATTTGGCATTGCGCGGCTGAGCGTGCCAGTTGCGATCGGTTTTTCCTCTGTTATTCGGCTAGTGACATGGCAGGACACGAAGAGCGACGACGAGGATAAGACGTTTAACCAGAAAATGATCAAGCTATTCGTGAGAGGGTTTATCCTTCCGGCGTTGACGCTGTTCTTCTGCTGGATCGTGAAACAGTGGATATAGGATGGCGGCGTCTTCGGGCGCTCGCTGGAGAAGGTTGGGGAGATGGAGGGCATATGACGAGAAAACTGAACAACCCGGACATGCCGACACTGGCATACAAATACGACGTCCGCATTATTGGCGACTTACCCCAAGAAATCTGGGATACGGGCAAGGCGATGAATGCGCTCTATAGTGACCTTGCCGAGCGCCACGAAGCTTTTTGCGGCGCATTCAAAGACGCCAGCAAGGAGATGCGGAAAGAGCAGTTTGCTAAACTGACGAAAAATGGCAAGGGGGGCATTTTGTACGAGCGCGCGAAGGCCAGCAAAGACGCGCTGAATTTTCGATATTACTACACGGTTCATGAGCAATTCCGAAAGTCACAACAGCGATTCGCAAAAAGACAGGGTGGCGCGCCGAAGCCAAAGCGCTGTCTTGAGCGCATGCTCTTTCCGATGGAGTTCGGCAGCTTTAGCGAGCCTACCACTTGGATTCATTCAAACTCGGAAAACCGCGCCTATGTTCGGGAGGCTCAGGGCCCGACGCGCGGGCATTTCGTGATCCACACGCCGTACGATGAAATCACAATCCCATTTGAAATCGTGATGGATCGCCCGCTTCCAGATGGCGCACTGATCAAAGGCATCGCGCTCTCCGGCTTCCACGAGCGGCCGTTTGAATGGAAGTGGTCGCTGGTTTTCTCGTTGCAGGTTCCACCGCATCCGAAAGCGCCGTCCGTTGGCCGCGTCGCCGGCCTCGATCTCGGATGGCGCGATATGGGCGATTGCATTCGTATTGGCATGCTAGCGGATAGCGCCGGCGATTTCCGAGAACTGCGATTGCCTTACGACTTGAGCCGCAATCAGGATCGCAAATTCATTAAGCGACTCGAATCGCAGGGCGTCGTCGATCGCCCAATGCTGCGCGATATCCGGCTGATTCGAGACGCCCAGCGCAAGATGGATGACCATCTCGAAGCCTGCAAGATCGATCTCGCAGGTGTGGATCGCTCGGTTTGGCCCGACGAGGCGCGCGCGTCAATGGCGGGCGTCGTCAAAATGCGCGCGGGCGGGCTGCAACGGATACGGCGGACACTCTTTGAGGCTGGCATCTCATATGAGTTTTTGGAGGATTGGCATTTTTGGCACGACACGAACCTACGCCGATACCGGGCCGCGCAGATTGATTGGATTGCCGCGCGCGACTACATCTATCGCTGCATCGCGGCCTGGATCGCCGACAACTATGACACCGTCGCGTGGGAAGGCGATTTGGGGCTGAAGCGGATGGCGGAGGCGGCTGGAAAGCGCAAGAAGGCGCGGAAGGAAGAGCACGAAGAGACGGGCGAATGGCAAGAGCGGACGGTGGATGATCGCATCAGTGAGGCATCACAGAAGCGCCGCCAATGGGCTAGTTTGCATACTCTACGCGGTTATATCGCGGAGGCGATGAAGAAACGCGGGCGTGATCTGCAGGGTCATCCAGCGGCATATTCGACGCAAACCTGCGATGAGTGTGGGCAGCATATAGCGCCGGGTCACGAACTGATCCGCGAGTGTGCTGAGCGTCATGTCGAGGACCAAGACGCGACGGCGGCGCTCTACTATCTGCGGATCGTGCAGGACTATTTGCGAGCGGTGACGGGGTTTTCGGCATCGGTTAACCACTCGCAGCTTTTGAAGGCTATTAAGCCTATAAGTCCAATGAATGCAGCGTGAGTTTGTGCCGTAGCAATTGATGTTCAATGGATGAGCCATTGAAAGGGTGTGACGACAATGGGGAATATACGGGATCTCAAACGTAGCAATTGATGTTCAATGGATGAGCCATTGAAAGCACCTGATCCTGCGCTTCTCCATTTCTGCGAATCCTCGTAGCAATTGATGTTCAATGGATGAGCCGACATTATCAGAAAGATGGGAATTGATGTCAGCTACTTTAACAAACGCGGCCCCGCATGCGGCCCCAACGCGGGGACACTGGCCCCGCTTTTTACGGAAGAGGAGAGATGATGGTAACAACTATGTCGAGAGGTAATTCAATCAGGCTCAAAGGTCTTCCGAAATCTATCCAAACGAAATTCCGCCGCGCGGTCGCTCTCACCGGCGCTCGCTCGCAATCGGCGTGGCTCTCAACGATGATTCGGAAGCTGATTCGCGAGCAGGAGGCGAAATACGGCGACTTGATGGCGGCGCTGACGCCGGATGAAGTGGACATTGTCGAGGTCGTACAGAACGGCGCCAACGATCCGGAGCATATCGCTGAAGAGACGCTGCTTTCGGCTGGCCGTCTTGATCTGATGCTCTTCGACCTGGTCGAGCGGGACATTCTCGAAGTCCGTCGCCAGGGAGGCAAGACCGAAGCCGCCCGTGGTGCGCGCAGACCGCTCTATTTTGTAAGCGAAAAATATCAGTCGAAAACCGAATAGTATTTCCTTGTTCCACTGCCCAGCCATTATTCTCCATCGTTGACTGACAAAAGGGGCGCCTGTGGCGGGCACTCTTTTGCTTTCCAAAATAAGGCATGCCTTTCCTTTACCCTTCCACCTGTCGTTAAACCCAGAAAACTATCAAAGGACCAATGGAGCAATGGATCGAGATAGCCTCGAAAAACGGGATCGCGGTGTTAGTACTGGTGGCGCTCGGCCTCTTTCTTTACAAGAAAATGTGGCCGGCCATTGAAAAGCGACTGGATGCCGCGGACATCGAGCGAAAGGAAAACCTTCAACGCTGGGAAGAGCAGGGAAAGCTGTTCACGGAGGCGTTGAGACAGGAGCGCGAAGACAACGCGCGCCGGTTCGAAGATCAGGGCAAGGTGTTTATGGCGGCGCTCAGAACCCAAAGCGTGATGGTCGACCAAACGCATAAAGAGTCGATGAAGACCCAGACCAAGATCGCCGAGAAGCTCGATAGCCTGGATCAGCAGGTTCGAAACAACAACGGCAAATGATTATTCTTGTCTACAACTTCATAATTTTATTGCAGGCTATCTACCTACTCGGCAATGGCTATGCGGCCGTCAAGTTTTACAAGCTGAAACACCGCTGGGGCCGCTACGTGTCGATCTCATTCTTCGCCAACGCCGTGCAGTCGTTATTCGGCTTGCTCACGCTTGGATTTGGACCCCGGCCTCAAATCGTCTGGTGGGCGATCGCCGCGCTGATTCTTGGGCAACTTGTGCGATGCACGGGAATTGTCTGGCTTAACCTCTTTCTCTTCGGCTGGATCAACGGCGTCGGGAATCACGACGAAACAAAATGATCGAACTGCCAATCACAATTTCACACCTCGACCGAATCGCGGACGCGCTCGAAAGGCTCGTGCTGATCGAGAGCGCCGCACGGTTCACCTTCAAACTCAATTTAGGAGAACTTGGAACCATGCCAACCTACAAATCCGATAGAGCCGATTTTGACTTCAGAGTCTCAATCAACGCAGCCGACAGCGAGGGAAATATGATTCCCGATGCGCCAGTGCCTGTCGGGCACACGCTGATGGTGACAAGCGATAACCCGGCCGCCTTCGAAGTGACGCAGGACGCGGCCGATCCGCGATTCATTCATGCCCACGTCGGTGGTCCGAACCCCGATGGCACTGAATCTCAGGCAAATGTGACCGCGCGCCTGTTCGATGCGGCTAACAATATGGTCGCGACAGGCGCCACGCAGGTGACGGTCACGGTTGGCGATCCCGCTGCCATAACCGCAATCACTCTCAATCTTCCGGAGTAACCCATGCCAAGTCTTTCACAAAGACTGTCGGCTTATTTCGGCGGTACGGGCGCGAAGTTGATCAAGATAGGGGCGGCTATGGTGGCCGCCCTGCTGGTCTTCTTCGCGATCCGTGCCGGCGTCGAGAAGTGGCAGGCGGGCAAATACGAGAAGCACGTCCAAGCAATGGAACAGCAAGTCAAAGACGCAGAGGCGAAGGCGCAAGAGGCTGAACAGCAGGCCAGCGCCATTGAGCGCATTCTCGATGCCAAACAGTCCGAACTGCGCGACCTGCAAGCCAGAGCGGACGCCGCTGAAACCAATCTCCGAAACGCCCGGCGCTCCGTAACGCCCCTAAAGGAAGCCTATGAAAACACTCGCAATGCCCCTGTCTCTTTTACTCCTATTTCCGTTGCCGACGCTTGCATCCAGTTGGCAGAGCTCGGACACGCGTGTCAGTGACGAATGCAGCAGGCTGGCGCGCGCTTGCTCTGGCGCCGCGGCTGAACTCAAGGCCGCGCGCAACCTGATCGCCGGCTACGAGTCCCAGATCGCGGCGGCCGACGCTAGAATTGACCTCGCGAAGAAAGAGATCGAGTCGCTCAAGCAGCTCGGAACGCTGGAAGCCGAGCGTGGGGCGAAACTGGAAGAGGTTATCGCGGCCGAGCGTGAGGCGAAGGAGGCACTCATCAAGATCAAGGAAGAGCAGGCGGCGCGGGTCGCAAGTCTCGAAAAGAAACTCAGTCGATCGAGGAGGTTCGCGTTAATCGCAGGCGTTGCGGCAGTTATCGCAATCGTGATCGGAATCCGAAAGTGAGCGTAGGCTCGCTTATTCTGACGGGCGCCAAATCCTTAAGTGAGGGGGATGCGGTCATCGTCAGAATTCCGGGCGGGCGTCGCACGGGGCAAGGACGCCCGCCCTTTAATAACGCCCCAATTTCCCCCAAGGACATAATGAAATCAGCACTCTCCCTTAGTTTTATTCTTATCGCGCTGGCCGTTTCAGTCGGCGCTCAAACATTCATCGGTGGCGGCGTAATGCTTACGCGCTCATCTTCTTTCGATCCTTCGCCGCTTGCCACGAAGGACGGCGGCAAAACATTCAAGGGCGTTTACGTCGAAGGCGGCTACAAGTTTCCGCTCGGATTGCAGGCGCGATTCCTCAATGAATACTCGACGGACGTCGCGCTCAATTCGATCTTCACCTCTGATACGGATCGGGGTAAGAAGCCGAACGGTGAGTTCCGCTTCAGACCTGAGTTGCGGCTACGCATCGGCTGCGAAATCGGCAAGGTTCGCCCGTTCATTGGCGGCGGCGTGGACTATTTCAGGCAGCGATTCACGCACGAAGCCATGCACGCCTATGGCGGACACGAATACGACGAACCTGCCGCCGGGCTGAATCCCTTTTTCGTCGTTGGCGCCGAGCTTGATAAAGGCCACGAATTGAGCTTCTCCCGTCTCTTCGCCGATACCACGATCCTGAACAACTCGCAGCTTCGTGGTTATCGCGGCGGTTATTCGTACACACGCCACCTGTTCGGACGCGTCCACCTGCGCCTCGCCGGCGAGGCCGATTATGTGACGTATCGAGACTCGATTGGCGAGTACGTGGCAACTTATGACAAGCACGACGCCGTGATTAAGTTTCGCGGTGGGTTGATCTTTCAGTAGGAGTGATTGCAATGGCAGTCTTACCAAACCCTGATCGCGTCGCCGTCTGGGCGCAATGGATGCAGCAGAATAAAGAGGCGGTCATCGGCGCGATGACGAAAGCCGATTTACAGGCGGCGGTCAACGCGCTCGATGATTTTCTCAATACCAACGCGACCGCGATCAATAACGCGATCCCGGCGACGGCACGCGCTGCGCTCAGCACGGCGCAGAAGGCCGCATTATTGAATTACGTCATCTTCAGACGCTGGGGAGCGGGGGTGTAAATGGCGACGATTAAACAGTTGCTACAGCCGGAAGAGGCGCAATTTCTCGCCGCCACGTTCCCGCAATTCGTCAAACTTCTCGGCACGAACTTTCCAGTCACCGCGCTCGCATATGACGCCGCGACGAAAGAGACTGCGTTTTGGAAGATCGAGGCCATCAATTATGGCTCTGGCAACCTGACGCTGGTTATTCGCTGGACCGCGGATACCGCGACGTCCGGGGATGTGATTTGGGGCGCGCAAATAGCCGCGATCACGCCGGACGCCGACAATCAAGACGTCACGACGAAGGCGCTTGCGACGGCCAACACGGTAACAGATACCCATCTCGGAACCCCCGCGAAGCGCGAAATGACGACCTCGATTACGATCTCAAACCTCGACTCCCTGGCGGCAAACGACACGGTATGGATTGCGATCTACCGCGATGCGGCGGCTGGCGGGGACACAATGACGGGTGATGCCTTATTCGTTGAAGCCAGGTTGGAATACAGTGACACGTAATGGCGATTCGCGCAGCAGCAAGCGGAGACTACTTAATCAGAACGGCGGGCGGATTCTACGCGCAGTCCGTGATGACTGTCTGTTTCTGGCTGATGCTCGAAACCGACAAGAACGCGTCCGGTTGTGCATGGGGAGTACGTGACACTGGCAGCGGATTCGGATACGTCTATTTTTACGACACAGTCGGTGACGGAACGAGTTACGGATGGGAAGGCAGTAGTCAGATTGATATTACCGCTCTCGCTCTTAACACCTGGACATTCATCGCGCTCTCGCGAACGGGAACCGGAAGCAATCAAACAACTGCTTATCGCAGAACTGCAACCGCCACTTCACTGACATCCGTGAATGGCACGCTCGGAGACAGCATCGCTCACAATGAGGAGATCTGTCTTAGCAACGGGTTCAACACTTCTGGTGGCTACTTCCCTGGCAAAATCGCAGCGCTAAAACAATGGGACGCCGCTCTCTCCGCGGCTGAACTCTGGGAAGAATCGCAGAGGCTTACGCCGGTTCGGTTGGCGAACCTCCACTCCTGGCGACCGATGGTTGATGGCACGGTTGCGGGCTCCGCTAAAGACTATTCTAGCAATGCGCGCGACCTGACGGCGAATGGGGCGCTGACTGTCTCGGACGGCCCGCCCGTGGTCTGGCGCCAGGGAATGCGGCGCATATTCATTCCAGCAGCAGCGGGCGGGCCTCTGACGCTAACAGTCGGCGGCTCAGTCACTCCGACCGGTGCCCTGATCAAGCAAATCGGGAAGCCGCTTTCCGGCGCCGTGACGCCGTCGGGCGCCTTCCTTAAATCGCTCGCGCGAGCCTTGAGTGGTGCAATAACGCCGACTGGGGCATTGCTCAAACAGGCGAATAAGCCCCTCTCGGGCACCGTAACGCCGGCGGGAGCAATCCTTAAAATAACTCAGAAGCCGTTGACTGGAAGCGTCACGCCGAGCGGCGCTCTCTCGACTGTCAAGGTGATCTTGCGATCTTTTGTCGGGGCGATCACGCCCGCCGGCGCGCTCGTGAGGAATGCGGCGAAAACTCTTTCCGGGGTTGTCACGCCCGCCGGCGCAATCCTGAAGTCGGCAAGTAAGGCACTCACCGGAGCGATTACGCCAACGGGGACATTTTCAAAGCTCAAGGTGCTGCTCAGGTCCTTCGCTGGCGCAATCACGCCTTCCGGCTCGCTCACTCGGCTCACGAATAAGGCGCTCAGCGGCTCAATCTCTCCAGTCGGCTCGATCGCCAAGCTCATCGGCAAATTATTTTCAGGAATCGTTACACTCGCTGGGAACGTGATCAACTTCGTCGCAGGGTCGCCGTTGTCGAGTGTTACGGCAACGATTACAGATCAGGTGGTGACGTCGGCGACGTTGGGTGATTCGAGAGTCACGGCAGCAGCGCTCAGTGATCAAGCGCTCACGATCTGCAATATTTCAGATGAAATCGGAGGATAGCGAAATGTTTGGTGGAGATCTGGCGCCTACGGGCACACTTAAACTAAAGAAGAAGAGGCGCGAGGTATTGCCGCCACGCGAATTGAGTTTCTACGAGATCCTGAAATACGGCTTCCCGCATTTCGGAATAAGTAAAGAGGTCGCACTATGGCGATTGAGGAATATTCCCAATCTATGGCGTGGCATTCGCCGACTGGCACTCGCTCGGCTCTTTCGATTGCCGCACTTCACGGGTCAATTAAGCCTGACCGTGATCAGAGGCAATGGGCAGGTTGTCGATCTGGGTCTCGTGTCCTTACAGTTGGTAACGACCGCTGGCGTGAATTTTATCCGTGATTCGTTTCTGAATACCAAGGAACTGGAAAACCTGAAGTTTCACGGATTCGGGACAGGCACTAACGCGGAGGCGACAGGCGACACGGCTCTTCAGACTGAACTCACAACCCAATATGCGACCGACAATACCAGGCCAACGGGATCGCAGGTCTCAGGTGGGACAGGAGCGTATCAGACTGTTGCGACGCTGTCTCCCGACGCGAACGTGACCATAGCCGAGCATGGCATCTTCGATCAGGCGGCTAACGGCGGCGGCTCATTGCTCGACAGATCACAGTTTACAGGCGTCGCCTTGGTGGGAGGGGCGGACAGTTTGCAGGCCACGTATACGATCAGCTTCGTGGCAGGGGGTTGAAGTTTTATAAGTACGCTGTATAATGTCATAGAGGAAATGACATTATGCCGATGCCTGTTGCGAAGATTCGATGGAAATGCCAAGAATGTAAAAAGTCTTTTTGGCTGAAGCCGAATAAGACGAGAAATAAAAAGTATTGCTCGCGAGCCTGCCTACATCGATCAATGCGAGTAGAGAATCCAGTTAGACTGGGGCAGCGCCATAAAACAACGTATGGCGAACGAGAATGCGAATCATGTCGGAGTGGCTTCATGGCCCGCTCAATGCATCAGAAATATTGCAGTCAGAAATGCGCGCTCGATGGAATTCATGCCCGAAGAATAGATCAGGCAATAACTGATCGGCCTTGCGAGACATGCGGGAAGATATTTCGTCCTCGACCAAACAACGCCGGTAGATTTTGTTCTAGGCCATGTACGTATCAAGGGAACCGGGGCGACTTGTCCGACAATTGGCGTGGCGGTAGATACGTGAAGAAGGATGGCTATGTTTGTGTTTATAACCCTGAACATCCTGCCGCATTTGGTCATGGCGGATATGTATCAGAGCATCGGCTTATAATGGAGCATATTTTAGGGCGCCCATTAAAGCCCGGCGAAAACGTTCACCATAAGAATGGCAAGCGAGACGATAATAGAGAAGAGAATTTAGAGCTATGGATAATACGCCAGACGCCGGGCCAGCGGGCCGGGGACCTCGTAAAATGGGCGCGCAAGATTCTTCGAGATTACGGTGACTTGTTTCCCGAAGAGAACTAAATGAACGTTTACGATCTCGGCGACGTGGTTCGTTCCCGCGTCGCCTTCACCAATTTGGCGAGTGCCGCAGTCGATCCGGGCGGGGTGCAGTTCAAAATCAAATCGCCGCTCGGCGCCGTGACGACCTATGTGTATCCTGTCGATTCGCAGCTCGTTAAAGACTCGACCGGAAACTATCACGTTGACGTTGACGCTGATCGTCAAGGCGTCTGGGTGGTTAGGTGGGTCGGGACTGGGTCGAATAAGTCAGCCAGTGAAAGCGCCTTTCAAGTCGGCGAGAGCCAGTTCGATTAACGTGTGCCAGATAATCTCATCCAACTTGCGAATTCCTTCCGCGCCGCGATCCTTCTACGTGAGCGCAAAGCGGCCATGCGGCTGATCACCGTCTACGGTACGATCTGGTCCCGCCTTTCCAAGCAACTCGCCGTTATCAACCAACAAATCGAAGACGCTTGCGCTCGCGGCGAGATCGTCAATCAGTTCTGGCTGTTCAGGCAGCAACGATATGGCGACCTCTTGCGCCAAGTGGATCAGGAATTCAAGCGATTCTCCGACGTCGCGGACGTGACAATCACCAAGCAACAATCGGCAGCCGCAAAAGCGGGATTGGGTGATTCGGTCGCGCTGATGGAAAGAGCAGCCGAGAGCACGGGCATTGCCTCGACTTTCAACCGCCTTCCGGTCGCCGCCGTCGAAAACCTCGTCGGCTTTCTCGGCAATGGCTCGCCGCTGCGCTCACTCCTCGACCAGTTGCCGCGAACTGGCCGGCAGATAGTCGAGCAGGGATTGATTGAAGGCGTGGCGTTGGGGCGGAATCCTACGGCGATTGCGAGAACGATTCGTGAGGGATTGGGCGGCAATCTTACGCGGGCGTTGACGATTTCGAGGACTGAGGTTCTAAGGGTTTATCGTGAAAGTTCGCGCCAAAATTACGCCCAAAATAGGGATGTGGTTCAGGGCTGGTACTGGCGATCATCACGCAGCCGCAGATGCTGTTCTGTCTGCATCGCGCTTGATGGGATATTTCACGCAGTCACCGAGCCTATGAGGCCGCATCCCCGCTGCCGTTGCACGATGATCCCAGCCGTTCGCGGCGTCACGGTTGACCGTGGCACCGATTGGTTCAAGAAGCAGCCCGCCGAAGTGAAGCGCGACATTCTCGGGACGGACGCCGGATACGAGGCATTCAAAAAGGGCGATCTCAAGCTGGAAGACATGGTAGGTCTGAGTCGCAATCCGATTTGGGGAGAGAGCTATGTCCAGCTCAGCGTCAAGCGCGCGCTCGCGGGTGAGGGGGCATTCCCAGAATAAAACGTCTTCTCACGTTATCCTCAAAGCGTGAAACTCGCTCGGAAACAACAGAATGCGCTCCTCGAATGGGCCGCCGAAGGGCTGCAGTTATCCGAGATTAATGAGCGCGGCGCCAAATTCGACCCGCCGTTTGAGGTCGAATACCTCCAACTCAAAAACGCGCGCCAGCGCTCAAAGAAGCGATATAGCGTCCTGCGCGAGGAGTTTGAAGCGGAGGCCGTCAGTGAGGGATTAGCGCGCAGAGCCGTGCGGATTCGCGGGCTGCAGGCGCTCTTCGATAAACACCTCGAACTGATTCATGCGCGTGGCGAAGAGATGGCCGATGAAGTGGCAGGCGGCGCTACGGGGCTGATGGCTCGCGATTACAGAGGCAAGGATGCGGATCGCGCGGTTTATAAATATGACGCCGCGCTGATCAGGGAACTGCGCGGATTGCTCGACGACATCGCCAAGGAGCTCGGCGAGCGCAGAACGAATGTGGATCTGACGACCAAAGGGCAGTCGATAACTTTTGCAGTCCTGGCCCAAATGGCGAGTGATGAATCGAACCCAAGCCAAGACAGTGCTGGAGCGGAGCCGGAATGACCCGGCGTGGTTTATCCGCAATGTGCTCGGCGCTGAATATCTCACCCCGCAGCAGATGTCTGTATTGGAGAGCGTGCGGGATCATCGACGCACACTCGTAACGGCGGGCAATTCCGTCGGAAAAACATACCTCGCGGCTCGTCTCGCTCTCTGGTTTCTTTATTCGAATCCGAACAGCAAAGTAATCACGACGGCGCCGACCTGGATACAAGTCGAAAGCCTGCTTTGGCGGGAGCTACGCGGGGCGTACCTGGCCTCGAAATTTCCACTGGGAGGCGCTGTCCATAAAACCCAAATTATCCTCGCAGATAATTGGTTTGCGATCGGTCTCTCGACCGACGACCCGACGCGCTTTCAAGGCTTCCACGCGCCGCGAATTATGATCATCTTCGACGAGGCAATTGGGGTTGATTCCGGCATCTGGGAGGCATCCGAGGGCATCGCGGTCGGCAACGATGATCGCTTTCTGGCCATCGGCAACCCGACAGACCCGACGAGTGAGGCGAAGCGCAAGGAAGATTCGGGACTGTGGAACGTCCTGCGGCTGTCTGCCGAAGACCATCCAAACGTCAGGGAAGGGCGCATCGTTGTCCCCGGCGCCGTGACGCGGGAATGGATCGCCGAGCGAGAGCAGGAATATGGAGGACGGGAGAGCGGCTTATATCGCGCGCGCGTGCGCGGGCTCTGGCCGGAAGAAGGCGATGACGTTCTGATCCCGCTTTCGCTGGTCGAAGCCGCGCAGAAACGATGGGTTGAACCCCAGCCGGGCGCGAAACTGGCTTGCGTGGGCTGCGATATCGCGCGCTACGGCCAGGATGAAACCGTCATTTTCTCGATCTTCGAGGGCGGCATTGTCAGCCGACCATCCGTGCGCCACGGTCAGAATCTAATGGAGACGGCAGGGCAATTGAAGGCGCTCGGTGCTCTGTCGCTCGGCGTTGACGACGCTGGACTCGGTGGCGGCGTTACGGACCGACTAAAAGAGCAAGGTGTCAGCGTCAAAGCGTGCATTGGTGGAAGCGCGGCGCGAGAAGATGGGAAATTCGTCAATGCGCGCGCTGAAATGTGGTGGGCGCTACGGGAGGCGCTGAAGGCTGGCGATCTGGCCCTGCCTGATGACCGGAAGATGGCGGCGGACCTGAGCAACGTCAAGTTCGCCTACGACTCGCGCGGACGAATCAAGCTGGAATCGAAAGACGACATCAAGAGGCGTCTCGGGCGTTCGCCGGATCGAGGTGATGCGCTCGCGATTGCAAACTGGGTGAGAGTGCCACGCGGCCAGTTCGAGCAGGGCACGTTCTTCCGCTAAGACAAATAAACACCGCTTTGGGTTCATGCTTCACCCACGGGTGACCTCCAATAATGGCCACGGCTTGTATGTGAGATTAAGCCGTGGCCATCTTTTTCTTCGCTTTCTTTTTACCGACCTTCGAGCCTTTCGGCCTGCCGCCCTTCTTCCCGTGAATCGCCCCGAGCTTCCCATTCTTTTTCCCAGCCTCTATCTGCCGCCTCTCTATGGCGTCGAGCCTGCTGAACTCTTCAAGTAGACTGGCGATTTCTTCGCGCTGACCGTGATTCAGGATAATCGCAGGCGCGGCGCCGATTGCGAATTCGATGAGCATCAGGCAAGCGCGCCGCGCGTTCACTAAAGATACTTCCTTTTCTTCCTTTGTCATTTCTCTCTCGGTTTCAGGTAGGGCAGTCGCGGCGCTGTGCGGTAATAGCACTCCGAGCGATAAGCGCAATGCGGCTTGCCGTCTTTCAGTATCCACGCCGAAAACTGGGCCGTGCGCCCCGACTCCTCAGCCGGTAGCCAGCGATCCACCTGGCCCTGACTCAACGGACAAATAGAACGCGCCCTGCTTTGCCTGCTCGGTTTGCCAGAAGTTCGTTTTAACGATCTCCTGGCCGTCGTTTTCAATCGTTAGCATTCTCAATCTCCTTTTGTTTTCCGAATAAAATCGACCAGAATAGCCAATCTCTTCGGGTTCAGTTCCGTGCCGACGAACCGTTTGCCGTTTAGAAAAGCGTGTCTACCGACTAACCCGCAGCCCATGCATAGATCGCCGATGCATTGATAATCGTGGTTGGCGCACAGCCATTCGATGATCGCTGCCTCGTCCAGATCTTCAAGCTCTTTGTAGCGCCGGCGCGAATGGTTATCCGTGGCGTGGATCACGTAACACTTGTTCTCGCGCTTCTTATAATAGGTCGAGTTATAGAAAGTGACATATTTATAGCGCTCGCGGCAGCGTTCAAGATACCAGCCGAGCCACTCCTTGCCCATCTCGATGAATAGATAATTCGGCGCGATCTGGTCCAGTCTGCAAAATAGGCGGTCGGAAAACCATTCGAAGCTGAAAGCGGCAACCGTCTTGTCAGCTTTTGTATAAAATGTCCTAGCATTTCCAGCATTCCACGGCGGATCGACAAAGATCGTGTCGGCGCCAAGCATGAAACTTGGCAACCGATCCGTCCAATCGCAGACCTCGACGCGCGAGTTGTTGGGCAACTCGATCACGCCCGACATATCATAAGCGCGGTGGATACCGCCATAATCCCAGTCGCTCACGCCGTCTCCTCTTCTTCGACCATTTCCCAGCTCATCGAATACGCTGAGTTCTTGAACAGCTCAGCGACGCCGGTCAATTGCTTGTAGCGATGAATGGTTTCCAGGTCAAGGCCGAGATGGATCGCAATCTCTTCCTCGCTCAAACTTTGCTCGATCAGCGCCCGTATGACTTCGGCGTCGAGGTCGACTTGGTGGACGCCGCGCGCTTTGTTAAACTGCACAGTCGCGGTCATTCGCTGCACTATGCCGTGCTTCAAGACAACCAGCGGAATATAATCCAGATCGAGCCACTCCTTATCGCCCATTGTGTCACGGTGGAAGCCGTCCACTATGATGAATCGCTCCTGCTCGTCGTCCCATATTGTCACAATAGGAGAACAAAAGCCGTTATCCAGAATGGACTGCCGTAGCAGTGCCATCTTTTCCCTCGGCACGTAATTCGGATTGTAATTATTCGCTTTGATTAACTCCGTGTTGACCAGGAGCGTATTTGCGCAAGGAACCTCAATACGCCCGTGCTTTTTCGAGGTGATATAGGCCGGCTGCAGGTTCTCTCGGATGGCGTAGAATTGCTCAATCGTATCAACGTAGTAGGTCATAAAACCTCCTGATAATAGCGAATCAATTCCTCGCGCGGATCAGGGCGGTTATCGACCGGCAGGTTGTTTTCGTAATCATTGCAAACAAGCTGACGACAATGCTGGCGCGCCACGTATTCATTGATCAGATGCTTGCCGAATCTCTTCTTGAAGATGGGCTTGTTCGCCGGGTCGGGATATGTTTCGAGCAAAAAATCGCGGTAGGTGATCCACGATTTGAAGTTCTTCGGCAGCTTCCGCGCCTTGAAGACTTTCGCGTTTTTTCCCGTCTCCTGAACAAATGCGATTCCCTTGATGCGCCGACAGAGTTTTTCAAAAGTCTTCGGCTCGAACTCAGGTAGGTCGCACAAACTTTTGAATGATCGTTCGTGGATAAGGGAGCTTATCCGCATCTCATTGATCGGATAGCCTTTTTTTAACTGAAAATCGTAAATCTTCGAGTACCTCAGTTTCTCGTCATGAATGTAGTGCCATACATCATGGAAGTTCCAGTCGTAGATCGGCTTAAAGATAAAATTGTCGCCGCGAGGTGTCCCCCAGAAAACCTTCGTCCCCCCGATGATTACCGGATTCTTTGCCACGCTGCGCCATCGGTTCGGGCTTTCCGTGGCGCGCTCGCCGACCAGAAAAGCGGCGCCCTTATAACATCGCTCGAAATTCTCAATCACGCCGTAGAAATCCAGCCATTTATAGCCGCTCCTGAACGACTCCTCCTTTTCCTGCCAAGGCTTCGCGCAGATATTGTTGCGCCCCTTCTGGCGCATCCAGTCTTTATGCTTGCCCGGTTCCCAGCATCGCATCTGACTTTCCTGAAATGATGTCGCGCTGGTCAGGTTGAAAGGAATTTGTAGCCAGAGGCGATTCACGTTTTCCGGGAAAATCCCCATCAGGTATTCCACCATATCCACGCTACTCTGATACATCGCCTCCTCATCCAGAAAAAACAGCCCGATCTTGCGCTGGCGCCGGCGCGCCTCGGCAAGCGCTAGGTGCGCCAGGACGGTCGAATCCTTGCCGCCGCTCACCGAAACGATAATCTGCTCAAAATGATCAAAGACAAACACCATGCGCCCGCGCGCAGCGTCGAGGACGTTCTTTTTATCGCTGTAAACTTGCCGTGGCATTCCTTAGCCTCTCAGCCCATTCGCGGTATCGGGCCAGATACCATTGATCGACCTTCAGGTCGGCGACCATGACGTCGAAGGACGACTGGCGCGACAGCGCCATGAAGTCCACGAAGTCGATGAAGTTGTGACAAAACTCGAAGACCATATAAGGCGCATCTGGATAGCTCGGCTCCTTGTAGGTCTGAAGAGTTTCGATCTTGAAGCGATTGTTGCGGCCGACATAATGACGGCGCTCGGCGAAGAGTCCGGCGCCTCCGGACTCGACGTGTTTCAGCTTTGCTTTGCCACTCATCAGATAGAGATTACGCGGGATCGTGTGCGGATCTTTCAGACCGATGTGGGCGAGTAGTCGCTCTTTCTCCTTCCGATAGGCGTCCTTCAGTTTGGCGTCGATCTCGACCGGAATCGTATTGAAGACGACCGCGACGGGCGCGACCTCGATCCGGCTCTCGCCCAGCGGTTTTGCGTTAAACTTCTCGCGCTTCCAACGGCTGCGCGTGTCAAAGTCGAAGAGAATCATGAAGTCCTCGATCGAATCGATTATCGGCAAGTGCTGGAAGATTAACTGGTGGCTGGTCTGATTCAGGAAGTGGCGAATGCAGTTATAAGTCAGATCGTAGCGGTTTTGCGTCCGCAGGCATTCATTAACTACGACCAGCGTCTTGCTGTTGATCTCCTGAATCAGCCTATAAAAGAATTTGTATTCAATGATCTCAGCCCATTCGACTACTTCCGAGTTGGCAAACGAGCAGGAGAGCGTAAACTTCGCCGGCGATAGGATGACGACTTTCTCAACACCGTGCGCCGCGCAGTAATCAGCGATCCGCCTGTCTTTCTCCTGATTATCGAGTCCGAGATAGATCATCATCAATTTGCCGGAAACCTCCATTGCCAGTGAGTGGCTGGTATGCGCAATTGGGCGATCCGCTTGCCCTTCGCGCGACAGAATATCGTCAGACTTCCATCAGCGTTCTTTTCCGCTTCCTCGTCGCCAATATCCTGCGGCGAGACGCCGGCAGGTAAACAGGTGGAGACCTGCGAGGCCAGCTTGTTCCATGTCTCATATATCTCCAGGGAGATGAGGATATCGTCCAGTTTTACAGGTTCAGCCATATCGTTGAATCTCCTCAAATTCCATACAGAACACCCGCCACATCTCCGGGAACAGCATCCGAAACCGCACCAGACGCCCCATATGCAGCCCCGTGACCCCAATAGGTGGGCCGTTGCGGATCTTCTCGCGGTCTAGATCGTAGAAAGCCGGGTAGGGCAGACCGTGCAAATCCAGGTAGGCCCATATCTCGCTCTTCGACCAGTTGCCGACCGGCGAGCAGACCCAGATACCATCAGCCTTGCGCTGATAAAGCTCACCATTGCCCTTGATCACAAAAGCCCGATGCCCGCCCTCGCCTCGCCAGCGCAGTCCCCAAATAACGCCTTTGCGATTCTCTTCCTGGTGGAATCGCTCGATAGGGTCGTAGATCAGCGCCTTATTTAGTCGCTCATCCTCAGCGTTGTTCATGTTAGCGCCGAAATCGATCCCGTTTTGCTTGTACCAGTCGTAGAGCGTCACGTCGGGCGCGATCTCTGTGAGAGGTATTCCGCCGGCAACCATCAGATTCTTCAGCGCGAGACAGTCAGGCCACTCGGCGAGCGGCCCCTGGTTGACCCACGCGGCACAGATCTCCGGATAGATCCGCCGCGCCAGGTCGTAGGCCACAAGGGAATCAACGCCAAAACTCACGGCCACGTAGCCCGACTTGCCGACCAGGTGAAGGAATTCCTCGATTGCAACGTGAGACTTTGCCATTCGGCGCTGAATCACGCGGCGGTACGGCTCGGCGTTGACCGGCTGGCCATAATGAACTTTCCCGGTGATGCCGTAATCTGCCCAATCCTTCATTTTCCGCTCCGCAGAATCGTTACGACCGCTGGCTTGACGCCCTCGCCCCGCGCTGCAATCGCGCGAAAGTTCAACTCCCCCCGCACGCGAATAGAGACGCCACAGCCGTTTGGCGTCGGCTTGACGCTGGCCGTGTTTTCTCGCAGCGCGCGAAGGATGAGCCCTAGCGCCTGCTCGTATTTGAGCCGCCACATTCCCGGTATGCGCTCGCGAAACTGCCGCACGGCGTGCGGCGTGATGAATAAATCTCCTACGATCATACAAACCTCGCCGCTGCTGAACTGAGACAGGGACGCCATGTCTCTTTCAGCCAGTACGGGGGCGTCCATCCCTGTTGGACACAGACGCCCGTGTCCCACTCGACCGGGATCGGGCGCAGCGGCTCGCCGGATTCGTTATAGAGCGAAAATAGCTCATCGAGCAATTCCACTTCCCAATCGAATATGAACCCGCAGCCACGCTTCGGCGCTTTGCCGAAGAACTGGACGTAGCTCAATAGCCGCTCGATCTCCGCCTTATTGCCGACACAGGTCGCCGACCAACTCTCCGCCACGTTCCGCCGCTCCGGAACCCTGAAATTCATATATGGCCCGGCCAGTTCACTCGGGTATCGGCGCGGGCGCTTCTGGGAGAGCGTCTCTTGCAATCCGCGCATCGCGTAGGGGTTATCGCCCGTGCGGCGGTGGATATGGCTCATCCCCCTCGCCAGCCCGACCGGCATAAAGTCCGTTGACTGCCAGAGCGGTAAGCCGTCAATCAGGCGGTCAAGCGCAAGCGGCAATGGTTGCCAGACCGGCCCTTCCACGCGAGGAAAGGGCCGACCTTCCAATTGCTCAACAACCATCGTCCACGCCAGTACGGCGTCGAGCGCTACCGGATCATTGCTGGCAACGGGCGTCACCGTGCGCGCCGTGACGCGCAGCGGGCGCATCTGCAATCCGGCGAGCCGCTCGCCGTAGCGGTCGAGGTCGGACAGGTGAACTACGCCGCGCATAGTTTTACCTCCGCTCCGAACGTCGCCGCTCGCAGCCCTTCGGCCAACTCGATTTTGTTCTCCTGCAAATATTGCAAATAGGCGTCCGCCCAAGCAAAGCGATCATCGTCCGGGAATTCAGCCAGGAATCGGCTATGCCCCTGCGCGCTCCGAGCGCCGATGAAGCCGCCCTCAGCCTGCCAGTCGCGCAGGGATTGGAGCATCGAGCCGACGGTCAGGTCGCGCGTAAAGGGCTGGAAATTGACTTCCACGAGCACAGGAGTGCCCGCCGCGAGAGTCTCATAGGAGAAAATCATCTGGCCGCTCTCAGCGTCCTTGCCGCCAATGCCGGCGCGCGTTCTGGTCGTCTCCGTCACCAGATCGAAGATCGACGCATCGGAGCGGATATTACCGTCCGTCCGTCGCTCTGTAATCCAATTGTTCTCGCGGCAAACGATCCAGCCCGCGATACTCACAGCCGAGCGGGTCATGACAAACTGATCGGTCGAACCGCCGAGCGCATCAATTGTCGGATACCGTTCGCGCGCCCTGGCCTCATAGAGATCGGCGGCGGCGGGAGACTTGGCGCCCTTCTGGGTATTGCCGCCGCTGTACAGAAAGCGCTCGACGCCGACCGGGACGATCTCGCGATCCGGTTGCAGTCCAAGCTCGGAGAGCAATCGAGTTGCCGCCGGCGCGCGCAGCAAGTTGTGGCGCAGGGAATTACCGGAGATAGCAGGCAAGCGGATGGCTATTGTCTTATCGCCATCGCCCACAATCTCGGCTATCTGGGAGTCGGTCGGACTGTAAACTTCGAGCGTTGTCGGCGAAACTTTGGCCTTTCGGGCGTAGTCCTCGCTCGACGCCTTGACGCCATCGGCGATCATTCGCGCAGACATAACGATCAGCTCGGAGGATTTCAGCACAGCCGAGAGCGCGGCAGCTTGAAGCGCAGTCGGCAGCGTGTAGAGCGCGGCCATGACGCTGTAGGCGCTCTCCGGGTACATCGGCAGCGCCAGCTTGCGCGCCACATAACCCCAGACAGACGGCAGGGTCGAGAAACTCGCCGCCGCGTCGGTCAGCCGGGTGACCAGGTATTGGTAGCGCTCCAGGCCGGAAAATAGTCCATCGCCCGTGCCGCCGTAGATCAGCGGATATTGAGCTGTGAAGATAATGGCGATTAGTTCAGCGCCGGAGCGGGTATGGAGATAGGGAATATTCGTGGTTGCAACTGGGAAAGACTCGAAGAGGGACTTGAATGCCTCCTTCGCTTCCGCCGGCGCATATCCGAGTTGCTCGCGCTTCAGGAGCGCCAGCTCGCGAGCGAAAAGAGTTGTGTTGTTTGGCCCGGTCGAGTTCGCGCCGGCCTCACCGTGCGCGACGGAGTTAGCGGCGGTCATCAGGAAACGGAATGGGGCGGGGACGTGCGAATTCAATATCATTCGGGAATCTCCTTTTGGGCAACGATGAGCGCGGGCAGAAACTCGGGCTCATTGCGGATTTGGGCTAGACGCCGATCGAGATTGAGCGCGACGTCGAGGCCGGTGGATACGATGGCGTTTTGAGAGCCCATAAGGCTCCTGGCGATCCAGGGCTTGGACCAGCCGAGCGCGTAAACCTGCTCAACCAAGTCGAGCGCGGCGAGCAACTTCTTGATTGAGACCGGGCGGTTGCTGCTTACGCCCCGCGATGGATCGTGGATATAAATCCACGCCGTATCGCCGGATGACACACGAGCAAACGGCCAGACGCGTTTCTTTGGATCGGTGGTCAGGACGATGGCGCGCGGTTCATCGGGCGAGAGCGCGCGCAGCGCCTGCGACCATGTCGGACGCTCAGGCGTGACGCTCTCGCGCGAGATCACTGGGAATCGCACCCCGCCGCGAGTGGCGAAGATCCCGCGATGCCAGTATTTCGGCTTCGACCACAATCCATAGCAGGGCGCGCATATATGGCCGTAAGCCAATTCAAACAGCGCCGTAACATTGCTGGTCGTGATGTCCAGAATGTCGCGGCCGTACTGGCCATCGCCCTCGAAGCCGCAGACGGCGCAGATACCGGATTCAGCGCCGCGCGGAGCGGCTGGATAAATAAAATGGCTGATAGGGGGCATTCAATCCTCCGCGCGTTTGCGGGCTTTTTGCCTGCGCCTAGCCGGCGCTTTGCTCGGCTTTTGGGACCCACGCGCTTTCTCAATCACCAGCCGTTTATACTCTTCGGCGAGCGTCGAAATGCCGTCAAAAATCTCTGCCGAGATTAAATAGCCGGACTCGCCGCGTTTGACGGCGGCTATCCAGCCCAGAGTTGCTAGGATTTTTTGGTCAATGTTCATTACTGCCATCTTCGTGGTGTTTTCGCACGCGCTCCAAGAATCCAGGATATGCCCGCTCAAACTCTTGAATCTGTTTCGCGTCCGATTTGTCTTGCTCGCACGAGCAATGTTTTTTGCAGTGTTCGCAGTCTGAGCACACAGGCTCAGTTCCGCAGTGGCATTCTTGCCACAATTGTCCTGGCATCCTGTTCTCCTCCATTGATTGTTGTAGTTGTTTTTGCTTCCATCGAGTGAATGTCTCGTGGATCGCGCTCAATCGAGAGCGCCCAAGCCTCGCAAAAAATCACCTATAGCGTCATCGCCGCCGATAGAGCCGTCCGCAACGTTCGGTCCCGACTCGGCCAGAGCGTCGTATTCCCGCTCGGTTACGATAAAAACCTCCCCCCGGTATTCAACCGTGTAGGCTGTACAGAATTCCCCTTTCTCGTCTCTCATCCAAATAGCCATTGATCCTCCTTGTCATCTTTGCGTTGTTGAGTGGGGCGCCGTCGCCCCGGTGGATTGTTGTTTGCGGGGAGTGAGGCTCTGCGCAGAACTTCACCCACTTGCCTCTATGTCTCGGTCTGTGTGACCTGGTCGTCTCCAGACGCAATAAGAGGCGTAAGCGGTATGCAAAAAAACTGTGCATTCCGCCCCCGATAAAATCGTGCCTGCGTGCTTATTTTCGATTCTCTTCCGCGCACCCCTAAGCGCATCCTCCCTAGAGGACCATCCGGAAATATAGGAGTGGCGCCCGTGGATTATTTCCATTTGTACTGGATAGGCGTAATCAAAATCGTAACCAATCATTTTTCTTTTTCTCCGTTTGTTTGCGCGACGTGATTGCCGCCACTGAGGACACGATAACCCCCTGGCGGGTTTTAGTCAAGAAGAATCCTCGCCAAAAATAAAAAATCTTCCCAGCCTAATCTCCCTCCGTGGCCGAGGAACCTAAAAACCAACCATCGTATTGCTGTCGCGCCTATGAGGACATGAGGGCCGGATGGCAGATCATGGAAGATACGTCCGCTGGGACGCTGAAATTGCGAAAACAGGGGGCGATATATCTACCGCGTGAGCCAGGTGAAGAGGATCAGCATTATAGATACCGGCTCAGCCGCGCCATTTTCTTCAATGCCGTTGACCTGACATTGGCCGGCCTAGTTGGAATGGTCTTCAGGAACGATCCAAAACTCGCCGACAACGTTCCCGAAGTAATTCGCGGCAGGGAAGCGACGGACACTCAAACGGCTGTCGAGGGGCAGTGGGAGAATATAGATAACGCGGGCACGCACGGCGCTGTGTTCTGCAAGGAAGTTTTCACCCACGCAATGCGCGATGGCCATGCCGCGATGCTCGTGGATATGCCGCCATTGATGCCTGAAGACGCGACGCTTGCCGACGAGCGTAATGCGGGACGCCGTCCATATTGGGTGTCATATTGCGCAGATCAAATTATCAACTGGCGGACGGTAGTCGTTAACGGGCAAACCAAGCTCGACCTGATCGTCTTTAGGGAATGTTCGCAAGAGTCGGATGGCGAATACGGCGAGAAAGAAGTTGTGCGCTATCGAGTGCTGAAGCCTGGCAGTTGGGAACTGTATCGCGAGATAAAAGACGGTAAGGAGACGAAGATCTTCTTTGAGGATGGTGGCGAAACATCCCTCAAAGAGATTCCGGTCGCAATTATCTACAGCCGCAAGCATGGGATTCTCAAATCGCAGCCGCCATTACTAGACCTGGCGATGACAAACATCAGCCACTATCAAAAGTATTCCGACTTTTCGATCTATCTCCACATCGCAAGCCGGCCGCTCTTATGGTTTCGCGGTCGAGATACAAGCAAAAAGATTGAAGCGGTGGGTCCTTACACCTGGTTTGATGTGGGCGAGAACGGTCAGGTCGCATTCGCCGAGACGACAGGGGCGGCATTGGGCGGCGCGGCTGCCGACATCAAAACCCTCGAAGAGCGGATGTCAATCATGGGCCTGTCGTTGCTCGTGAAGCGCACGGGCGGGCCGATCACCGCGACTGAGGAGAAGAACGACCAGATCGAAGAATCAAGCGACCTCGCCACGGCCGCGCGCAGCCTGAAAGATGCCGTCGAACTCGAGCTCAAATTCCACGCTCAATATCTCATGCCGGCTGCCACAACGGGTGGCAATGTCGAACTGGGCGCGAGCCTCGACGACCTGACGATGACGCCGCAGGAAATGACCTTCTGGTCGAACGCCGAAGCCGCAGGGCAATACTCAAAGCAAACAATGTGGGATGTCCTATCTGCGGCCGGTAAGAACCCCGCAAACTTCGATCCTAAGGTCGAGCAGCAACGCCTCGACGCGGAGCAGCAGAAAAAGGTGAACCTGGCAGATCTGGCGTTGCAGAAGTTCAACAGCGGGCAGTAGTGCCAGAAAAATAAATAAATCGCTTCCTTCACAATAATAACCGTCGCGGGTAGGACGCCCGCCATAACCAACCGGGAGGGTTGAAATGCCAGTTAAGCAGGTTTTTGACAAGAAAGAGGACGCGCCTGAATGGCTGCGCAGTTCACTACTCGAACAAGACGGGAAGTTCGTGTTCGAGGCTGAATTGCCAACCGAGACCGCTGGTCTCAAGAGCGCGCTGCAGAAAGAGCGTGAAGCGAAGGCCGCTTTCGAGAGGTCGCTTAAAGGATTCGAGGGAATTGATCCAGAAGAGGCGAGAAAGCTCAAAACGGAGGCTGAGCAAGCCGCTGCTGACAAGTTGAAGAACAAAGGCGATTGGGACGCGCGGGAAAAACAGTTGAAAGAGCAACTCGCGACTGATTTAACCAAGCGCGAGACGCACTTTCAGACGGAACTCAAATCCCGCGATGACCGAATCGTCAAACTGCAGTCGTCGCTCGAAAAGAGCTTGATCGAGGCCCAGGCGACATCCGCAATCGCCGCCGCGAAGGGTGCGCCGGAATTGCTCCTGCCGCATGTGATGCGCGCGGTCAAAGTCGTAGAGGAAAACGGCGAATTCGTCGCCCGCGTGCTGGACGCGCAAGGGCAGCCGAGGATTGCCAACGTGAAAGGCGATCCGTTCACGATCAGCAACCTTGTTGAAGAGATGAAGGCCAACGAAGTGTTTGGCCGAGCTTTCGAGGCGACCGGCGCGGGAGGCTCTGGGGCGCACAACAATAATAACAGAACCGGCCCGGCCGGAGGAAAAGTCATGACGCGCGGGGCTTTCGACCAACTTGGTCACGACGCACGGGCGAAGTTCATGAAAGACGGCGGGCAGCTTACCGATTAGTTTAAGGAGCTATCGCAATGGCAAATACGTTGACCGCAATTCTGCCGACTATCTATGAGGCGGCGGATCAGGTCGCTCGTGAGCTCACGGGCTTCATTCCCGCCGTTTATCTCAACGCTGCCGCAACGCGCGCCGCGAAGGGCCAGATCATCGGCTATCCGATTGTCGGTTCGATGGCGGCCGCTGACATTACACCTGGCAATATCGCTCCGGCCGGCGCCGATCAAACGATCAATGCCGGGTCGATGACGATCTCAAAGAGTCGCAAGGTTTCGTTCAACTGGACAGGAGAAGAGAGCAGGTCGTTGAGCGTGGGCGACGTTCCGCAGGGCCAGAATATTTTGCGCGATCAATTCGCGCAGTCGATGAGGACGCTCGTCAACGAAATCGAAAATGATCTGTGGACGGCGGCTTATCAGGGCGCTTCGCGCGCTACTGGCACGGCGGGCGCCCCTCCATTTAATACCGCAAACGATCTCTCCGATTTCGCGGCCGTCCTGCGCGTGTTGGAGGATGATGGCGCACCTGCCGGTAATAGGCGTCTAGTTGTCGGTGCGGCCGCAATGGCAAATCTGCGAGGCAAGCAGGCGGTGCTCTTCAGGGTTAACGAGGCCGGCACGGCCGACCTGCTGCGACGCGGCATAATCGGCGAGGTGATGGGATTGATGATCGGGAATTCGTTCCCAATCGTCTCCGTCACGAAGGGTACGGGCACGGCTTATACCTCGACCGCCGCAGGCTTCCCCGTGGGAACAACCTCCATCCCGCTGATCACCGGTACGGGTACTGTTCTTGCTGGCGACCGTGTGACGTTCGCGGGCGACGCGAACATCTACGTTGTTACGACGGGTGTCGCAGCGCCGGGCACCATCGTAATAGGCGCTCCAGGGCTGCGCATCGCCCTTCCGGCGGTGGCCACGGCAATGACTATAGGCAACAACGCCACGACAAATATAGGGTTCGACCGCAACGCCCTTCACCTCCTCTCTCGCGCGCCAGCGATGCCTGCGCAGGGCGATCAGGCTGATGACGTGATCGAGATTGTCGACCCGCAAACGGGACTCGCCTTCCAGGTCGCGCTCTATCGTCAATACCGGCAGATCAGCTATGAGGTTGGCATGGCATGGGGCACCAAGGCCGTGAAGAATGATTTCATCACAGTGTTGCTCGGTTAATGACCTTCAAAAAAAGTAGCGTCAAGAATAGCCAGTGCTTTTGGCGCTACTTTTGAATCTTTCTAGAAACTTCGTGGAGATCTTATGTCGGAAACAATTGAAACCGTGAAAGTCGCAGACGAAAGAGCGCCTGGAGGCTGCTACTTAATTAACAAATCAGACTTTGATCCGGCGATTCATAAAGCGTATGAGCCACCGCAACCCGATGGCGATTCAAAACCTGAAGGCGAGGGAGCGCCAAAGCCTGAAGCCAAGCCGAAGACCAAAGTCGAGAAGTAATCAATGGCGATTCCTGTCATAGACATCACGATCGGCGGCGCCTCCGCGAATTCATATGTCGCAATGGAAGACGCCGAGAGCTTCCTCGACGCGCGGCTCAATAGCGCTTCATGGTCATCTGCAGTTGCAGACGATAAGACTCGGGCACTCCTGATGGCGGCCAAGAGACTGGACGCCGAGAACTGGCTCGGCAATCGCGTCACGACAACGCAGCGGCTGACCTGGCCGCGAATCGGTGTCACGAAGGTTGATCCGGTCGGGATCGGCCTTTGGTACGGCAGTTACGGCTACGATTGGGGCTGGGGTTACGGCGAGCAATACCTTACGACCGAAATCCCGCAGCTCGTCAAAGACGCCCAATGCGAGCTTGCGTTAGCATATCTGGAAGGCTTTGACGATGGGCAGGAAGACGCGATGGATTCATTCTCGGCAGATGGGGTGAGCGTGAAGCTGAGGCAGTCGCGGCCTAATGGTGGGCTACCGCCGAGGGTACTGCAGTTGATTTCGGGGTTGATTGCCGGGAATAGGCTGGTAAGAGCTTGATAGAACAAATCACCTATAAGGCAAAGATCGAATACCGCGACGTGCCAGATATGGCGCGCGGCATCATTGAGCCGCTGATCGATCGCTATTCGGCTTTATTGCCGACTTGGGCGCAGTTGATTTATGTGCACTGGGGCGATGCCGGTGATGGCAAGGGCGCAACGATTGAATGCATCGCGAATTACAGCTATCGCTTTTTCTCGATGACCTTCGATCCGAGCTTTCTGCCACAGCGCGAGGATGAACATAGAACGCAGGTGATTCACGAGATTTTGCACGCCTCGTCCTGCGTAATGGCCGATTGGGCGCGCGACACGATCAATCGGATTGTGCCTGAATCTGAAGCGCCAAAGTTTCGCGAGTCGCTTTTGGAAGAGCTGCGCCAGCGGCATGAGTCATTCGTGCAGGATCTGGCGCTTCGGTTGGTAGATATGTTGCCGAAATGAAAACACTCCTTGCCAAATCCCGGCTGAACAAGATCAACCGCACGCTCTACGGGCGGAACGTTCAAGCCGTGTTTTACAAGGTCACACCGTCGGACGGGGAAGTCGAGATCGGCAGTATTACGGGCGGTTTCTCCGTCATCCGTGAGCAGCGCGGACCAGGGCAAGATGGAACCGGAGTCAAGATGGTCTTGGCTACCGATACCGAGATTGACCGCGATCAGCTTCACGTCGGCGGCGCTGTTGCGCTCACAATCAACGGGCAGACACTGCGGTACTCAATTGACGAGCTTTTGCCGCAGCAACAGATCGGCGCGGGGTACGTCCTGAGATTGATTCCATTGACGGGGGCGACCACGTGATCAGTTCCGACACGTTACTCGGCTTAGGTTATTGCAACTGCTGTGGCAGGGGCTGGCATTCTGGCCATGACTGCGGGACAGGCAGCATGCTGATTTACGGGAATTACGCCAGCAATGTCGGATATGTCTTACCAGTGCCAGAATCGGAGCCCCCAGTGAAAAGAGTATTGCCACGAATTGATCGGGAGCGGCCGAAAATAGTCCCGACACGCCAGATTCGTCCGTTGACTTTATCTTGTGGCGTCTTACCGAAGGCGCGAGGGAATTGCTGAGATGAGTCTGACCTTCAACGTTCAAATCAGCGGCGACAATAACAAAGAGATCGGTCGATTCGTGCGCGCCATTGCCTTCGGGATCGAAGCGGAGATGAAGATCCTGATGACCGGGCCGAAGGGCGGGCGCGAGTACAACCGGCGCGGCCGTATCCATATCGCCTCTGCGCCAGGCGAAGCGCCCGCTGTTGATACCGGGTTTCTGATCAATTCGATTCAGACAAGCGTGAAATCTGATACCGAAGCCCAGATCACAATCGGCGCTGAATATGCCGAGGCGCTGGAATTTATGAAAGATCGGCCCTTCGTGCGGCCCGCGATTGAAAGCGTGTTGAAGCAGTTTGATGGCGGCGGATTTCTGTCGGGGGCGAGCGAGTAATGGCGACCTACACCGAAGCCCAAATGCGCGCAGAGCTCGAAGGTCAGATTCAATTGGCGGCGCCGCTCGCAGTTGTTTTCAGTTGGTGGGCTTTGGGCGGGGACGATCGGCAATGGCCGGGCAAGCTGGTTTCCGCAGCCGACGACAACAGGGTTCACGGCTACGTGATCACGCGCCGGCGGACTTTTGGTAAGCGAGAGAATCCGGCATGCGTGAGGCGCTTTTTTACTTATCAGATTCGCGGCTTGCGCTGGTATGAGACCGGCGACCGCACGGCGAATACCGATCTGACCTACAACGCCGAACTCGACGCGATCTGCGCGCGGTTTGCAAATAGGACGACCTTGCCGAAGTCAATCAACCGGATAGCAGAGAACAGCGAATTGGATTTTACGATTGATTTGAACGTGTTCGGAGGGCAGATGCTGCATCGATCGGTTGGGGAAATAACGATTGAGCAATGTTGAGCAATGAGGACAGCCACAATCCGACTCCATGAACGATTGATTACGCTCTTTAAGGGTATCTTGAAGGCGTGGGAAGACTGGCTCAAAGAGAGCAGGGAAGAGAGCGAGCTGCCGCAGACTCGGGACTGATTGACAAATTAATACACGAGAGAGCGACGGGCGAAGGCGGAAGCTAGACCTGTCAACGCTGCCAATCAGCGCATAGCGACCTCGACAACCTGACGAGGGAACGCTATGCCTGATTTTTTGACACAAGATATTGAGCTATTCATCTCGACACGGGAAGGCGCATTCAACACGCCAGTCACGGTCGGGACGAATTACGATCGCGCCACGACGCAGAGCCCGGCCGTGTATATCCCTGAACCCGAGTTCTCGAACGACGCCGGGCGTGCTGGCAACGCCTCAGAATTCGCGACAGGTCGGTGTCTGCGGCGCTTCCTTCCGGAGACCATCGGAATTACCGATCGAGCGAACTTCGGCCTTTACGGGAAACTAGCAATGCGCTGCGTCGGCGGCGCACCCCTCGCGCCGGTTACGCTGGTCGCAGTCACGGCATTCCAACACGCGGCTAACATGCTGCCAAAATCGGCCGGCTTACAGTTGCCATCGTTCAACGCTGTGACAGCCGTTGGCGGGGCTTCATTCCTCTGGCCGGGCGTCGTCGTTGACTCTTTCGCCATGTCGCAGCAGGGCGATGATGATGTACAGGTTCAATTCAGCCTCGTCGGTTCGGGTAAACACCGCAGGCCGCATCTTATAGGCGTCCAACAGGTCGAGACGGCGACGGCGGTCGGCACAATCGGCACATCAGGCAACGCAACCGTCATCGTCACGGCCGCCGGAATGTCCGGCTCGCCGAGGACTGTTTCGGTCGCAGTGACGAGCACTGACACGGCCACCGTCTGGGCAGGAAAAGTGCGCGCCGCGCTGACGGCTGATCCAATCGTGAATGGGTTCTTTGTCGTCTCTGGCGCGACGACTGCCGTCATCTTAACAGCGCGCGCAACGGCACCTAACGACACCACGATGAACCTGAGCCTGGACAATGGCACTTGCACAGGCATCACGCCGGCTCTGACGTCGGCGAATACGACAGCCGGCTCGTACACGCTGCCAGCGGCCCCTGCGTTTGCCTGTCTCAACGCGCAGCCGTTCCTTCAATACACCGATCCCGGCGGCTTGCAGGACCTGACGGCGACTTGCCGATGGCGCGCCTGGTCAGTCGCGATCAACAACAATCATTCCCCGCAGCGCGACCGTTGCGGCGGCGACCAGCGACAGAAGCGCGGCGATTACACGGTCACGACCGGTGTAGGTGTGGGAGCTTATTTACAAAAGCTCTCACGCGGTCCTCGCACGATCACGGCCGAGATCACGTATCTGGTCGATGAAAACTTGGCTCAATGGGAAGCGCTTTGCGACAGCGTTCAACTTACTGGCGTCATTTTTGGCGCTCGCGGCGCTCTGCTTGATGGCGCGGGGCCGACCTATGAGGCGTTGAAAGTGGTCATCCCTAAAGCGAAATTCGGCGTGCTCCGTGGCGCTGATAGCGACGGCTTCGCCGCGTTTACTTTGAGCTTTGAGACTGAATTCGACACGACCGCGATTGGCGCGCGTATCGAGGTTATCAACGGACTTGATGGGGTCTCGCCGCTGTATAACTGAGGAGTTATGGTGAGGGAGACGAGCCAGCGGTGAGTTGACCGATTAAGTTCGGCTCGCTGGCAACATTCGCTCGCACCTCACCGCCAAATGACCGAGGAAAAATGGCTAAAAAAGAGAAAGAAGCAATGGCCGAAGACGTCGCAGTTGAAGAAAGCTTGGCGGTCCCTCCGACCGTCGCCGAAGAAACCTACGAGCAGGCTCGCGACAGGCTCGCGCGCGAGGATTACCAGCGCCGCAACGAGCAGGCGCTCGCTGAACGCAAGGCCATTCTCGAAAGCAACGGCCTAAAGTTCGAAGACCACACGTCAACCGATGGCGTCGAGGTAGTCAGGCGATGCTGTGGAAAGTAGAGAGTTTTCTACGCGCGCTCTGGTCGTTTGCTCGGCACGGCGATGCGCTATTGGTCGAGCACGACCGCCGGCAGGCGATCTGTCTGGGCTGCGAGCACCTGCGACTGATGTCGAACGGCGTGTTCTGCAATGCCTGCGAATGTCCGCCCTGGGCGGTCAGCGATTTGAGAACGAAATGGCGGATGCGGGATCTGAAGTGTCCGAAGGATAAATGGTGACATGGCTGAAGGCTTAACAATCTCAATCAAAATTGAGCACGTTTACCCGCTCAACGATCTCGCGCCGCACAATCTGAAAGGCGGTCCTTGCGCATGCAAGCCTCGCGTGGAAGTCCACGGACAGACCGCGTTGATCATTCATAACTCATTCGACGGGCGGGAAGTCTTCGAAGCGAAGGAGCCCGCTCGCGAGCAGTAATAACCATCGGCTCGCTCACTCGCGGTTGCGCGCCGCGAGGACAAAGCGCGACACCTTCACGCGCTCGCGGGCCGATACCTAATTGAAGGATTGCCACGAAGGAGGCATATGAACGAAGCAGCAGAAACCGCAGTCGAAAAACTCGACACCCTCATCATCGAATCCCAGTCAGAAGACTTGCCCAGGCTTTATCCGCTTGATCTGCCCGAAGCCACGATTGAAATCGAGGTCGTTGACGGCGACGACTCGAAAATGACGCTTTCGCACAGAATCAAATGGCCAACACTCGGTGCGCTCATTGAGAGAGATCAGCAGACGCCGGCGGAGACGCAGGTGCTCGGCGTAGGAGTGAGTAAATACCAGAACGCCGACAGCGTATCCGCAAACGCCAGGCTTTGGGACAAGTTTGCGAGTCAGGTAAGGGGCTACGAATGGAACGGCATCGATCCGGATCAATGGACGCCTGTTACAGCCGAACTCGCCGCCGAGATTCCATCAGAGCACAAATCTGAGGCACTTGTCGGCTTGTTCGCGTCAGAGTTCGAGGTCGAGAGACCGAAGGGTAAGGGCTTCGTTCTGGGCGCGCAAACCTATCGCGTCAAACAGTCCTACGGGCCATACGAGATATGGCATGTGTTTCACAGGCCATCCGAGAAAGATCGACGCGAGCTCGTGCGTAAATCGCGAGAGACACAATATCAGTCAGGATCGGCCAAGGTTAAGTCAAAGATCTTCACGAACGTGAAACCCTTCGTCGATCTTTACGACAGGCTTTTCCTCCGACTCGAAGGCGTCAGCGGCAACGACCCGAATATCGCTCAACGCAAGGATCTCGTAAGCGCTCTCTGGAAACAGGGTGCGATTGATGAACTGGTCAGTAGTTTCGCGGCTCCACACCGGGACTTAAAGAAGAACTGACGGAGTGGTTCACCGTTCGGTTCGACAAGATTAGGGAACTGAATTACGAGAGCTGTCCTGGTGAAGAGCGATGCGAGACGAAGAGAGGCGCGAGAATTTACCAGATGCGTAAGAGCCAGCCCGATAAAGAGATCGAACAGATATGCGCCGAATGCAGGCTGAAAGAGACGAAACCGGGACGCGAGCCCTTACATTTATCACAGGCGATCCAGATCGCCAGCGAACTGGAAGAAGACAGCTTAGTATGCAGCGGCTTCGCGTATCCCGAGATTCTAGATTACCTCGATCCGCTTGAATGGGTATGTCTCGTCGCGATCAAGGCCGCGCGGAGCAATAGCGACAACAATGGAATGAAGGATAGGCAGAGGAAGGCCGAAGAGGCATCAAGACGCGCCGAATTGGAGCGACTGAGCCACAGGTAAAATATGGCCCAAGGAATCGTGATCAAAATCACCCTCGACACGCGCGATATAGCTCGCGCGGCGCAGGAGATTCAGAGCAAACTAAAAGGCGCGCTGGATGGCGGTGGCGCCGGTTTCAAGAGCCTGAAATCCTCGACCGACTCTGCAACGCTCGGCATCAACACAATGCGCACAGCGGTGACTGGGCTGACGGCGGCCTTCGCGGCACTGGGTGGCATTGCGGTCCTGAGGGATATTGCGAGCCGCGCCGTGGATGCTGCCATTGCGATAGATCGGCAGATCAATTCGCTCAGGGCTTTGACCGGAAGCGCGGCGGCGGCCCAGCAGCGATTTCAGGAACTTTTCCAGATAGCGCAGAAAACCCCCGGACTGACGACCTCTCTCGCGACCGCGCTGGATACGCAGTTACGCATCTTCAATGTCGCCGAACAGACCATCAATCGCCTTCTGCCTGTTATCGGTCGGCTCAACGCTATC
>Ga0137410_10000074_pt1 | contig 66627 bp, 70 predicted proteins | sample CZODoug1_16funga_FD_108878 | JGI IMG/M metagenome (GOLD analysis project Ga0137410, IMG submission 108878) | Vadose zone soil fungal communities from Angelo Coast Range Reserve, California, USA - CZODoug1_16fungal (Illumina Assembly) | ecosystem: Environmental > Terrestrial > Soil > Vadose zone... | reverse complement strand
TTCTTTCCTTCCGCGACGTAGCGCAGGGGCACGCCCGCCTCGGCGAGCGCCTCCTCGAAGGAGAACGAGCAGCCGATCGCGAACGCGACCATGTCCTTCGTCCACAGCTCGCGGATGTCGGTCACTTCGCCCTTCAGCTCGCCGTCGCGGAACACGCGGTAGCGCGGCACGTCGCTGCGGATGTCGAGGTCGTCGCCGAGAGACGGAATGCGAGGATCGCCCGGGTCGGAGACTCCGATCAGCGGGCAGGGCTTGGGATTGCGCTCGCAGTAGCGCCGGAAGTCCTCGGCGAAGGCGCGCGGCAGGATGCAGACGTTGCCCTGCACGTACCCCGGCGCGAGCCCCGCGGTGACGCCTGCAAAAGCGCCAAGGCGCGCCGCCAGGCGCACCGCGCGGGGGTCGGCCCGGTCGAACGCCATGGCTTCACCGTATCGGCGAGAACGCCGTCGGCTTCAGGAAGCGGTTCTCCTGCGAGAGGAGCAGCGGCTGCACCTTCCGGAGATACGCATGCCACGCCGGGTCCTTCGCCATTTTCTCGCGCCGCGCCGCGCGGTCGTCGAGGTTTTCGAAGCCCCACATGAACACGATCTGGTTGAGGTTGCCGGTCTCGGTCGTGAAATAGCCGATGAACTTTCCGAGGTAGGCCTGCTGCAACGGCAGCCCCTCCTCGCCGTACAGCTTCACCATCTCCGGGACCTTGCCCGCGTGCAGGGTGTAGATGCGCTCTTCGACGATCATGGTCACCGCTCCTTCAGAGAAACGCTGCCGCGGTCGATCACGTATACGCGGTCGACCAAGCGCTCGGAATGCTGCAGATCGGACTCGGAAAGGATCACCGACATGCCGTCCTTTTTCAAGCCCGCGACCACCTCGGCGAGGCGCTGCGCGAGCGCCGGCGCCACGCCCTCGAAGGGCTCGTCGAGCAGCAGGAGCTTCGTGCCGCTCACGAGCGCGCGAGCGAGCGCGACCAGCTTCTGCTGGCCGCCGGAGAGCTGGGAGCCCTTGCGCTGCGCGAACTCCCGCGCCTCGGGGACCAGGGTGTACGCCTTCTGCAGGCGTGCCGCGGCGTCGGGGGCGCGCGCCGCCCACGCGGGAGCCAGGATGTTCTCCTCAGCGGTGAGCTCCGGCACGAGGCGCCGGTCCTCGGGCATGTAGCCGATTCCCAGGCGCGCCCGCTTGTGCGTCGCGAGGGCCAGCAGGTCGGTATCGCCGAAGCGCACGCTGCCGCTTGCGGCTTTCAGGATGCCCATGAGGGACTTCATCAGCGTGGTCTTGCCCGCGCCGTTGCGCCCGATCAGCCCCGTCATGCTCCCCTGCGGCAACTCGAGCGAGACCTCGCGCAGGATCTGCACGTTGCGGATTGCGACGTTCAGGCCGCGGATGCTAAGCATTCAGGCTCCCGACCACATAGCGCCGCACCTCGGCGTCTTTCAACGCGGCCTCGGGCGGCGCGTCTGCGATGATGCGCCCGTCGTAGAAGGCGAGCACGCGCCCAGCGAAGCGGCTCACCACCTCCATGTCGTGCTCGACGAAGATCACGGTGGCGCCCTCGGCCTTCGCCGCCTGCATGATCAGCTCCATGATGCCGAACTTTTCCTCGGCGGAAACGCCGCTGGTGGGCTCGTCGAGCAGCAGAACGCGCGGCCTCGCCGCCATGGTGAGCGCGATGTCGAGCAGCTTGCGCATTCCGCCCGGCAGCACTTGGGCGTTCTTGTCGCGGTGGTCGGACAGGCCGAAGCGTCCGAGGATGCGCTCGGTGACTTCCTCGGCGGGAGCGTCGTGCCCCGGAACCTCGGGCCGGCCGAGCGAGAAGAAGCCTCCGCGGCCGGCGCCGTGCAGCATGATCCCCAGCGCCATCATCATGTTCTCGCGCACCGAGAGCGAGCTGTAGAGCTGCGGGATCTGGAAGGAGCGGCAGATCCCCATGCGCGCGATGTCGCGCGGCGGCAGCGCCGTGATGTCGCGCCCCTCGTAGCGGATGCTGCCCGAGTCCGGCTTGAGGTAGCCGGTTATCATGTTGATGAAGGTGGTCTTGCCGGCGCCGTTGGTGCCGATCAGGCCGACCACTGAGTCCTTTTCGATCGCAGCGCTCACCTCCTGCGCCGCGGTCACCGCGCCGAAGCACTTGTTGAGACCTTGGGCGTCGAGGATGGCGGCCATCAAGCGCCCTTTCGCCGGCGAAACAGCGACCACAGACTGTCGGGCAGGAACACGATCGCGAGAAGCAGCGCGATCCCCATGCTCATCTGCCAGGTGTACGGCGACTGCTCGAAGGCATAGGTGCGGATCACCCCGAAGATGAGCGCGCCGAGGAACGGCGCGACCACGCTTCCCGACCCCGCGAGGATCGCGATGAACACGAACTCGCCCGAGGTCGTCCAGTACGACATCTCCGGATCGATGTGCCCGACCGTGGTCGCGGTGAGCGCCCCGCCCGCCCCTGCGAGCGCGGCGGCGATCACGTAGTTGACGTGGATCGCGTAGCGCACCGACGCACCCATGTACTCGACGCGGATCTCGTTGTCCTTGATCGCCGGCGCGAGCTGCCCGAGCGGGGTCTTCAGGTAGCGGTGCACGAGCAAGGCGGCACCCAGCGCCGCGCAGGTGGCGGCGACCGCCACCGCGTAGCGCACCCAGGCCGCCGCCGGTCGAATCCCGAAGAGCGCCGAGGGGAGCAGGTTGAACCCGTCGGTCGAACCGAGCGCCTCGCTCTTCACGATCAAGCCGTAGAAGATCATCGAGAGCGCGAGAGAGAGGAGTCCGAAGAAGATGCCGCGGTAGCGCGCGAGCAGGAATCCGAGCACGAACGCGACGAGCGCAGCCGCGACCGTGCCAGCGACCATCTGCACGAAGATGTCCCCGATGCCGAACGCACGCGCGAGCCCTCCCGCCGTATACGCGCCGATGCAGTAGAAGAGCGCCTGGCCGAAAGAGACCAGCCCCGCGCGGATGAGCAGCGAAAGGCCGAGCACGACCAGCCCTTGCGCCCACGCGATGGTGAGGATGAAGAGCGCCCACTGGGGCAGAGCCAGCCCCCCGACGACGACCGCGGCGAGGATCGTCGCGAGAATCGCGGGCGTGTGGTCGGGCTTCATATCTTGCGCGGTTCGGCGAGGCCGAACAGTCCCCGCGGCCGGAACGCGAGCACCAGCGCCATCACCGAGTAGATTACGAAGAGCTCGACCTGCGGCAGGTAGTGGACCGAGGCCGAACGCACCAGGCCGACGATCACCGCGCCGAGCGCCGCGCCCGGCAGGCTGCCGAGGCCTCCGATGACCACCACTGCGAAGGAGAGCACGATCACGTCCACGCCCAGGCCCGGCACCACCGACACGGTCGGCGCGGTGAAGCTCCCGCCGAGCGCTGCGAGGAAGCACCCGAGCGTGAAGGTGACGAGGTAGAAGCGGTCGACGTTCACGCCGAGCGCGCGGCTCATCTCGGGGTCATGGATCACGGCGAGCAGCAGCTTGCCGACGCGCGTCGCGCGCAGCACCCAAGCGAGACCTCCCGCGAGCGCGAGGGCGAGGCCGACCAGGATCAGGTTATAGGTCGGGTACTTGAGCCCGCCGACCTCGAAGCTGCCGAGGAGCGCGTACGGCTCGGCGACGAAGTAGGGGTTCACGCCCCAGACGAGCTTGATCACGTCTTCGAGGATGAGGAAGAGCGCGTAGGTCACGAGCAGGATCACCACCTCGTCCTTGGCGTACATGAAGCGCAGCAGTCCCCGCTCGATCACGGGCGCGACGACCAGCGCCACCAGCACCGCCCCGCCGAAGAGAACCGCGTACGAGAGCATCGGCGCGTAGCCCTTGGCGAGCCACGCGCCGGTGAGCGAGGCGCCCGCGTACGCGCCGAGCGCGTAGAAGCTGCCGTGCGTCACGTTGAGGATCTTCATGACGCCGTAGACCAGCGTCAGGCCTACCGCCGCGATGAACAGCCACGCGGAGTAGATCACGCCGTCGACGAAGACCGGGCCGAGCTGACTCACGTCGGTTCCTTGGACGATGCGCGGGATAGAAAAAGCGGCTGCGCGTTTCCGGGCAGCCGCTTTCGGTTTTCCTTTCGTCTACTTCTTGAAGCCGCTCTTGATCCAGTCGGCGCTCTTCACACCCTCGGGCGGGTTCACCACTTCGGCCGGATAGCGCTTCACGTTGACCAGCGTCAGCTTACCGTTCACGAGCTTGGTCTGGCCGTACGCGGTCTCCATGATCGCCTGGTGGCCCTTGCCGAGCGCCATGCGCACCGTGCCCCCGGGCCCTTCGTAGGTCATGTGCTCCAGGGCCTTGCCGACCTGCTCGTTCGTCGGACGCTTGCCGCCGCTGGCGTCCTGCGCCTTCTCCCACGCGAGCTTCACGCCGAGAATCGCCTGCGCCATCTGGTAGGAAGCGTAATTGGGCGGTGCCTGGAAGCGCGACTCGAAGCCTTTTGCGAACCAGCGGTTGTAGGCGTTGTCCGGCGCGTAGGGCCCGAAGGGCCCGCGCGCGCCGAGCACGGTGCCGTCCGGGATCTGCGCCGCGAGCTTGTGCATCGCGGTCTCGCCCGTGGTGAGGACCGTCATGCTCTTGGCCATCAGCCCGCGCGGGCCGCCCTGAAGGATCAGGGCCTCGAGGTCGCCGTCCCAGAAGCTCGAGTGGATGACGTCGGCGCCAGCGCCGAGCAGCGCCGAGATCTCGGCGTTGTACTGCCCGGCGAAGAGCTTGGGCATCTGCGAGGTCTTCACCTCGATCCCGGGCACCAGCACCTTCATCGCCAGCTCGAAGTCGCCCCAGGAGTCCTGACCCCAAGCGTAATTCTGGTTGAGGCCGGCGATGGACTTGATGCCGGGCTTCGCGTCCTTGACGTAGAGCGCCGCGCCGACACTGTCTTTGGTCGCCGTGGACGAGGTGCGGAATACGTACTGGTAGCTCGCGTCCTCGAAGATGCGCGGCGTGCCGCAGTCGAAGAAGGTGGTGAACTTCTTCAGCTCCTCGGCCACCGGCGCGACCGCGAGGCAGTTGCCGCTCGAGATGTAGCCGATCACGAGGTCGACGTTGCTGCGCTGAACGAGGTTGCGGTATTCGGTCACGACGCTGGTCGCGGGACCGGCCTCGTCGATCGCGACCATCTCGATTTTCGACCCGCCGAAGCCGACCTTGCCGTAGGGCGCGGGACCCTTGCCGGCGTTCAGCTCCTCGACGACGAAGTCGGCGGCGTTCTTCGCCGGCACGCCGAACGGCGACGCGGCGGGGCCGGAGAGGAACATGACGAAGCCGATCTTGACCGGCTGCTGGGCGAGAACGCCAGCCGGCGCGAGCGCAGCGGCGAGCAAGCCGAGGGTGGCGAGCCTGAGTTTTTTCATGATTTCTCCTTGGTGGGTTCGCACCGCTCGTTCGTCGACGGCGGCGTCGCTTCGTGGGGCGGTCCAGTTTGCAGCAGGACCGCGCGCACGGTCAAGCCGTGCTCGGTCAGGGCGCGCGCAGCGATTCGGCGAGAGCCGCCATGTTCTGCGGGCTCACGCGGATCAGGCCGCCGCGCGGGCTGTCGATGTCCGCGATGAGAAAAAAGGAGATCGACACGACCAGCGGCAGGATCATGAGCAGCACACCCTCCTGCTTGAAGTCGTGTACGCGGTAGCCGATGAGCCCGTTGCAGCACACGGCGATGACCGCCATCAGGATCCAAGCCGCTGTGGGGATCCGGTTCCACCACGCCGCCTGCGTGTAGCCCTGCGAGTTCAGCACGTCGTTCATGCCCGAGACGACCAGCGCCATCACGGGCGTCGGGTTCGCTCTTGCCGGAGACCGAATCGCGGACCACATCTCGGCTTGCAACTGCGCGGTGCGCGCGTCGATCTCCCGGACCCGCTCCAGGTCGCGGGTCGTGTAGTACAGGATGCGCTGGTCCGTGTAGCTCTTGAGCAGCGCGCGCACCTTCGCCGCGTCCGCGGCGGGCAGCAGCTCGGCGCGCACGTACTCGGTGCCGATCGCGTTGGCCTCCGCCTCCTCGTAGTTCTTGCGCTGATCGTAGCGGCTCGTCGCCATCGAGAAGCTGAAGCCGATGATGAGCCCGAGCAGCGTCAGCGCGGCGGCCAGGACGAGCCCGAAGTCTTCGCGCACGCTCTCGTGCAGCTTGAGCCGCTTCCTGAGAAAGAACGCGCCGAGCCAGGCCGCGAGCCACAGCAGCAGGAAGGAGAGCACGAAGACCAGCAGCGGGTAGTCCGTTATTTTTCCCATTTCCGTGCGGCTCCCTTTCCGGTCTTCACGCCCCAGGCAGCTTGTAGTCCCTGAAATCCTGCCGCAGCTTCGTCTTCAGCAGCTTCCCGGTCGCGGTATGCGGCAGCTGCTCGACGAAGGCGACGTCGTCGGGCAGCCACCACTTCGCGACCTTGCCCTGGTAGAACTCGAGCAGCTGCTCGCGCGTCACCTCGGCGCCCGGCTTCTTCACCGCTACGACCAGCGGGCGCTCGTCCCACTTGGGGTGGCGCACGCCGATGACCGCGGCCTCGGCGATCGCGGGGTGCGCGACCGCGATGTTCTCCAGGTCGATCGAGCTGATCCATTCGCCGCCGGACTTGATCACGTCCTTGGAGCGGTCGGTAATCTGCATGAAGCCGTCGGGGTCGATGGTGGCGACGTCGCCGGTGGGAAACCAGCCGTCTCGCAGCGGATCGCCGCCGTCGCCCTTGTAGTATTCGGAGAGTATCGTCGGCCCGCGCACCAGCAGATCCCCGAAGGCCTTGCCGTCGCGCGGCAGCTCCTTTCCCTCGCCGTCGACGATCTTCATCTGCACGCCGAACGGCGTGCGCCCCTGCTTGCACGCGAGCTCGCGCTGCTTGTCGCGCGGCAGAGCCTCGTGCTTGGATTTCAGCGTGCCCATGCTGCCGAGCGGGCTCATCTCGGTCATGCCCCAGGCGTGCCGGCACTCGACCCCGTACTCGCGGAAGGTGTCGATCATCGCCGGCGGGCAGGCCGAGCCGCCGACCACCGCCATCTTGAGCGTGCTGAACTTGAGATTGTTCTGCTTCAGGTACGCGAGCAGCGCGAGCCACACCGTCGGCACCCCGGCGGTCTGGGTGACCTTCTCCGACTCGAACAGCTCGTACAGGCTCTTGCCGTCGAGCGCCGCGCCCGGGAACACGAGCTTCGCGCCGCTCATGGTCGCGAAATAGGGAATGCCCCAGGCGTTGACGTGGAACATCGGCACCACCGGCAGGATCACCGAGCGCGCCGAGCAGCTGAAGATGTCCGGGAGCGAAGCCGCGTAGGCGTGCAGGATAGTCGAGCGGTTCGAGTACAGCACGCCCTTGGGGTTGCCCGTGGTCCCCGAGGTGTAGCACAGGCCCGCCGCAGCCCCCTCGTCCAGGCGCGGCCATTCGTAGCTTCCGTCCTCGCGCCCGATCAGCTCTTCGTAGCACAGGATATTCGGCACCTTCGCCTGCGGCATATGGCCGCGGTCGCACATCGCTACCCAGCCCTTCACCGACTTGCACGCGGGCGCGAGCTTCTCGACGAGCGGGGCGAACGTGAGGTCGAAGAAGACGTACTGGTCTTCGGCGTGGTTGACGATAAACCCGAGCTGGTCGGGAAAGAGGCGCGGGTTGATGGTGTGCATCACCGCGCCCATGCCCGAGACCCCGTAGTACAGCTCGTAGTGACGGTACCCGTTCCAGGCGAGCGTGCCGACGCGGTCGGCGTCCCTCACCCCCAGGCGCCGCAGAGCCTGCGCGACGCGCCTGGCGCGCGCGTGCGCCTGCGAGTAGGTATAGCGGTGCACGGCGCGAGCGCCGTCGTTGCCGGGACCCTCGACTGTGCGCGACACGATCTCGACGTCGCCGTGGTTGCGGTCGGCGTGCTCGATCAGCGACGACACCAGCAGCGGCAGGTCCATCATTTGGCCGCGCATGCTTCCCTCCTCCAGGGTGCGTTGCTCGACGGAAATTACTCTGCGGGAAAATCCGTGTCAATCTACAATCGTCCGAATGAGTGTCAGGAAGCTCTTCGATCTCGGCGGGAAAATCGCGCTCGTGACCGGCGGCTCGCGGGGGCTCGGCCTGCAGATCGCGGAAGCGCTGGGCGAGATGGGTGCGAAACTCGCGCTCACGGCGAGAAAAGGCGAAGAGCTCGACGAGGCGCGGGCGCACCTCGCGAACCAGAGTATCGAGGCGCTCGGGCTGCCGTGCGACCTGTCGCAACCCGAAGCGATCGCGCCCATGGTCTCGAAGGTGCTCGAGCGCTACGGCCGGGTCGACATCCTCGTCAACAACGCCGGCGCCACCTGGGGCGCGCCCGCCGAGGAGCACCCGCTCGAGGCCTGGCAGAAGCTCGTGAACCTCAACCTTACAGGAACGTTCCTCGTGACCCAGGCGGTCGGCAAGCGCTCGATGATCCCCAACCGCTATGGCAGAATCGTCAACGTCGCGTCGATCGCGGGATTGCGCGGCAACCCGGTGGGCATGCTGAAGACGCTCGCGTACAACACCACCAAGGGCGGCCTAGTGAACTTCACGCGCACGCTCGCCGCCGAGTGGGGCGAGTACGGCATCACGGTGAACGCCATCGCCCCGGGCTTCTTTCCCTCGAAGATGACGAAGGGAGCGCTGGAAAAAATTCGCGACAAGCTCATCGCCAGCGTGCCGCTGCACCGCCTGGGCGACGGCGAGGACCTGAAGGGCGTCGCCGCGCTGCTCGCTTCCGACGCCTCACGTCACATCACCGGCCAGATCATCGCCGTCGACGGAGGGGCCAGTGTCTCCTGAAGGAACGCCGAGCCCCTCCGGCATCAGGATCCCCTTCACCGAGCACCTCGGCGTGCAGATGGTCGAGGTGACTAAGGAACATGCGGTCGTGTCGCTGAAAAGGCGCCCCGAGCTCCTCAACAGCTGGGGCGCGACTCACGGGGGCGTGATCATGACCATGCTCGACCTCGTCATGAGCTGGGCCGTGCGCGGGCACTACGGCGTGTCGGGCGGCGTGCTGACCGTCGACCTCTCGGTCGGCTTCATGAAGGGCAGCTTCGGCGACAAGGTCACGGCCGAGGGGCGCGTGCTCCACGGCGGCAAGTCCACCGCCTTCTGCGAGGCCGAGGCGCGCGACGACGCCGGCGCGCTCCTCGCCAAGGCGATCGGGACGTTCAAGCTGCTCTCCGACAAGGAGAGGAAGACCGCTTAGCGGTTGGGGCGTCTCCCGGCGGCTCGGGCAGTCAGAAGGGCACCCAAGTCGGTCTTCCTAGGCCGTCCTCGCGCGCGGCGTCAGCAGCGCAAGCACGACCGCCACAGCGAGCAACGCAAACACGTCGCCCCAGAGGTGGCCGCGGTGCTGGCTCATCGCGAGGGATTGCCAGCCCATGATGGCGCCGTGCACCACGCTCGACCACACGGCGAACCAGATGAGGCTGCGGTGTGCGAGCGGGTCGCGGGAGGCGAGAACGAGGAACACGCCCAGCGTCGCGTAGATCCCCAGGATCATCTGGAAGTATTCCGATTGTCCTCCGATGTGCCACGACCAGCCGGACGGCCAGACGATCGAGAGCGGGTAGATCCCGAAAATGAAGGTCAATCCCACCAGAAGCAATGCGATTCGCAAATATTTGATGCGGTCGGTGTCAGTCATAATGCTCCCCCTTTTTGAGTTGTGACATTACGGACTGCTGCGATGATGCGCCTGCCCTCCTGTAAGGAACTCTCGCGTGTCGTCGTAAGCGAAGCTGCTGCGCGCCCACATCGCCGCGAGCACGATGAGGGCGAGCCAGAATAGCACGATGACAACGGCCCCGATGCGTCCCATCGACGTTCCGGGTTGCAGCTGCGCTGCCCGAGACCGGCATTCCGACATCACCTCGGGCGGCACCATCTTCACCGCGAGCACGATGGCGAACGGCAGCAGGATGATCTCGTCCACGAAGCCGAGCACCGGGATGAAGTCGGGGATGAGGTCGATCGGGCTCAGCGCGTAAGCGACGATCGCGACCAAGAAAACCTTGGCGTACCACGGCGTGCGCGGATGGCGCGCGGCGAGGTACAGCGCCACGACCTCGGCCTTGAGCTCACGCGCGCGCTGCTTGAGGCCGGCGATCAGAGCCATGTCCGCATCACTTGATCGCGACCATGTTCAGGCTGACCAGCGCTCCCTTGTATCTCATCGAGCTGGTGTCGTCGAAGATGCCGAGCTCGGCCACCCGGTAGATGCGCTGAAATCCGCCGTGCGCGAGAAAGTGGCCCAAGAAATCGTCGTTCAGTCCGACGCAGTGGAAATCGTGCTCGTCGGTCTGGCCGCCGAACATCATCCGCATCACGTAGAAGCGTTCGTCCTTGGTCAACTGCTCGTTCACGAATAGCCGGCACAGAATGTCCAGGTCAGGCACGCTGACGAAAAATTTGCCCCCGGGCCGCAGGATCCGGTGTATCGAGCGGACCGTTTCCCCGAGGGCCGTCTGGTACCCGGCGACGATGCGGAGCGCTTTCATCGTCCCCTCCCTTCGCCGATGTACTTGTACACGTACGCGCCGGCTGCGCCGCCGGCGAGCGGCGCGATCCAGAACAGCCACAGCTGCTCGAGCGCCCAGCCGCCCGCGAACACCGCGACGCCGGTGCTGCGCGCGGGGTTCACCGAGGTGTTGGTCACCGGAATGCTGATCAGATGGATGAGCGTCAGCGCGAGGCCGATCGCGATCGGCGCGAAGCCCGCCGGCGCGCGCTTGTCGGTCGCGCCCATGATGATCACGAGGAACATCGCGGTCATCACGAACTCGCACACCAGCGCCGCGCCAGCCGAGTAGCCGCCGGGCGAATGGGCGCCGTAGCCGTTCGAAGCGAACCCCGCGTGCACGTCGAACCCGGCCTTGCCGCTCGCGATCAGGTAGAGCACGCCGCCCGCCGCGATCGCGCCCGCGACCTGCGCGACGATGTAGGGCAGCAGCTGGTCCGCGGGAAAGCGGCCGCCCGCCCACAGGCCCACCGACACCGCGGGGTTGAGGTGGCAGCCGGAGATGTGCCCGATCGCGAACCACATCGTCAGCACGGTGAGCCCGAACGCGAGCGACACGCCGAGCAGGCCGATGCCCACGCCGGGAAACGCCGCGGCGAGCACCGCGCTGCCGCACCCGCCGAGCACCAGCCAGAACGTGCCAACGAACTCCGCAACAGGTTTCTTCACGGGCCTCTCCTCAGATCAGGTTTCGTCTCGCGTGCGGCTGGGCCACTGCACCAGGACTCCGAGCAACAGCACGAAGGCTCCGATGAGCGTCGCCGGACGCTCGGACACGCCGCGCGGCGGTTCGGCGAAGAAGGCGTAAAGCAGAATCAGCGGCGCCGCCAGCACCAGCGCCGAGCCGGTGACCCCGAGAACGCCGCGCCAGCCCGGACGCGTGCTTCCGCGGTACATCCCGATCGCGAGGTTGACGAGGCTGGCCAGAAGCAGATAGACGTGATTGGCGCGGTACATGTAGCGAATCGGCTCGCCGCCTGCGTACGCGTCGGGGAAATGCGTCGCCATGTAGGCGCCGGTCCCCAGAAAAGCGAGGACGCCGCCGACGCCCAAGACGAGATGCAGCGATCTGACGCTCACCATGCCCGGCCTCCGCTGCCGGGCCCCTTCCCGGCGTAGGCGGCATGGTACCGCTATCGCTTGTGCGGCGGTATGGCCCTGATCGCTTCCGAGAAGCGCGCGTGGGCGGCGGGATCGACAGGCCGGTGCCGGACCTTGGTGCTCGCCGGGTCCTTGCCGAGGAAGTTGTCGCCCTTCCAGTTGCGCGACGGCCGGATCGGCCGCGGAGCGAATCCGCCGCCGCAGTTCGGACACACGTTGCCGAGCACCGTCTCCACGCACGCGGCGCAGAAGGTGCACTCGTAGGTGCAGATGTGCGCCTCCAGCGAATCAGGAGGCAGCGCCTTGTTGCAATTCTCGCAGCTGGGTCTGAGCTCGAGCATGGGGTCTCGCCGGCCGTGGCCAGCTGCGATTGTAAGCGCTACTCCGGCAGCGTCTCGCCCGAGCCGCCCAGTTCCTTGGGCATGTCCTTGAACTTCGGCAGCCCGTCCTTCATCCGCAGCTTGGTTTCCTGGTAGTTCACGTGCAGGGCGGCCTGGTACGGGTAGCCCGGGATCGACGCAGCGTATACGTCGACTACGCCCCAGAGGGGATGGTCGGTGTAGAGGTGGCCGCCGCAGGTCTTGCACGACTTGCGATGGCTCGTGGGGTTCTTGCTGTAGGTGAGGATCTTGTCCGCGCCTTTCGTGACCCGGACGCTCTCGGGCTTCCACAGCGTGAATCCGTTTATCGGCGCGGCCGACCAGCTCCTGCACGAGTCGCAATGGCAGTACCCCATCGCGGCCGGCTCGCCGCTCACTTCGAAATGGACCGCGCCGCAGAAGCAGCTGCCTTGGAAAGTCTTCTCGGAATGCGCGTGATCGCTGGAATGAACATGCTCGGGGGCGCCCATGGGCTGGTCCTTTATGGATAGTGGAAACGCGGCCCGGATCTCCCGGAGCCGCATGCGTGCCAGTATCCGGGCCTACCCAGCCTGCCTCTTTGCCAAAACCCCGCCGCTCTTGATCGAAACGCCGGCGTGCCTCAGGCGCCCTCCACGATCCGAACGTCGGCGATCCAGTTGCGCTTTCTCCTCGCCAGGCGATCCCCCTTCCCCTCGCCTTCGAAATCGTGCGATCCGCGGCGCAGCAGGGCGGGATCGACGCCATCGAAGGCGTTGACGCTCACGACGGCGTAGAGATGACCGTCGATGCGGCTCGTGACCACAGGAACGATGCCGCAGCTCGCGCAGACGTGGAAATCGGCGGTGCGGGTGCCGTGCGCGTAACGGGAGACGAGGGAGCGATCCGCGATCTTCACCTCGAGTGCGCCGCGCGGGTTGGAGGTCCACAACCCGCCGTGCTTGGTGCAGAACGAGCAGGTGCAGGCGCGCGCCTGGATCTCGGTGGGACTCGGCTCCCAGGTGAGCGAAAACGAGATGTTGCCGCAGTGGCAGGCGCCGCGGATCAGCATGGCCTAGGGCTCTTCTTTCTGCGTCTTCAGGACCCACAGCCCCAGCGCGCCGAACACCGTGGCCACGGCCCCGAGGAAAGTCCAGAACAGCGCGAAGCCCTCGCCGTCGGATCGCTGCGCCGGGTCCGTGATGTCACCAAGGCCGCTGAAGCCGGTGATCGCGACGCTGAAACAGATCACCGCGAAGACCGCCGAGAGAATCACGCTCATCTTCATCGAGATCTTCAAAGCTGCTCCTGGGCGACGAGCTCCACGGCCGCTCCGGGTCTCACTGCCGCGGCGCGCCGATCATCTGCTGCGCGATGACGACCAGGACCAGGAAAACGACGAGCGCGAGAACGGAGACTAGGCCGGTGAGCACGTATTTCGCAAATGCTCCGCGATCGCTTCTGAAGATACGCGCGCTCGTGTAGGTGGCGACGACCCCGACCAGGGCGCCGAGCGCGCCGCCCGCGAACACGAGCAGCACGGGAAGACCTACCCAGACGTACTCGTACCACGCGAGGGGACGAGCCAGCAGCACGGTCTCGTCGCCGATCACCACCTTGGGAATCGGGTCGAGGAAGTTGGATTTCAGCCGGATCGGGATTTCCTGCCCTGCGTTGTTGCGGACCGTGTAACGGCCTTTGCGCTTTTCGACGGGATTCCCGTTGTGCAGGACCCGTGCACCCCTGAAGAATCCCGCGGTCTCAACGGCCACGTTCTGTCCCTTGAATGCGGCGTGCGAAATGGAAATTTGCATGTTTCCCCTTGTGGCCTATCGAGACTTGCGTTCGACGCTCCTAGGATTGCTCGCGGCGACTCGCTCTCGCCCGGACAAGGCGGCATGGTAACGCCGATGGCCGCGAGCGGCTCGCGCCCAACGAGCGGGACCAGCCTCAGTCGACCGTCGGCGCGAGCATCATCTCGCCGCCGCCGAGTATCAGCCGGTTCCAGGTCGGCGTGACGACGATCTCGTTCACGCACACGTGCGGCGGCGACTCGGCGACGAAGCGCACCACGCGGCCCAGGTCCTCCATCTTCAGCATCTTCGCCTGGTCCTCGGGCGAGGGCGGCTTGGGGCGCGCGCGCTGCATCGGCGTCACCGTCTCCCCGGGGTGGATCACGCAGCCGCGGATGCCGTGCATGCCCTCTTCCATGTTGAGCTGGTGCGTGAGCCCGGTGAGCGCCTGCTTGCTGGCGTTGTACGCGGCGCCGCCGACGTAGCCCTGGTAGCGCGCGAAATACGAGCCGATGTTGATCACCAGGCCGTCGCACCGCGCGCGCATCGACGGCAGCACCGCGAGCGTGCAGTACAGTGCGCCGTTCAGGTTCGCCTCGACGACGCGGTCGAACTCCGACGCGGCGAGGTCCTTGAAAAAGCGCTTCGGGATGTTGACGCCGGCGCAGTTGACGAGGATATCTACGCGCCCATGGCGCTGGAGGATCGCCCGCGCCGACAGCTCGACCGCGTCGCGGTCGGTGACGTCGACCGCCTCGGCGTCGGCCTGGCCGCCGAAGCGGCCGATCAGGTCCTGGGTCTCGGCGAGCGCGGTCGCGCGCCGCCCGGTGACCACGACCTTCGCGCCGGCCCGGGCGATCTCGACCGCGGCCGCCTGGCCGATGCCGCTGCCGCCGCCGGTGACCCACGCGATTTTGCCGGCGAGACTCATGCGCGGCCTAGTCGGGCGTACGTATCACGACGGTCCCGGCGAGCTTGTCGTGCCACCCTTGCTTGCGCTTGTCGAAGGCGATCCACAGGAATCCGAGGCACGCCGGAAAGATTGAGACAAAGTACGCGAAGAAGCGTCCGATGAGCCTGCCGGTGGACGGCTGTGCTAAGCCTTCGGCGGTGACGATCTTCGCCTTGATCAGCATTTTCCCCGGCGTGGCCCCGCGGAAGCGCCAGAAAAGTATGATCGCGATCGCAAGGCCGATCTGCACCCGGATGTCTGCCACCGCCATGATCGCCGAATCGGGGTGTCCGAGAATTTCGAGCACGCGCAGGGCGTCGGCATTCGGGTCGCCGGACGACGCACTCAAGGCAGCCCACTCGGCGCTCAGCTTGCCCAAATACCCGCCCCCGTACAGGGCGAGCATGATCGGGGAGAGGATGACCCCGACGACCAGTGAGTCGATCAGAAAAGCCACGAAGCGCTTCCAAAATCCAACGTACTCGGGCTCGCGCGCGGTTTGGGTTTCGGCCATGGACTCCCTCGCGCCGCATGGTAGCCCGACCCGCGCGCGCGAGGCAACCGCGCCCCGCGCGCATCATCGAGAACTCGGGAACAACCTGCCGCTAGTTGGGCGCGCCGGACGAGGGCTCGGGGAGAACCGGAACCCACGGCGACGCGCAGGTGGCTACGTACGGGTAGTAGGTCTGAGAATCGGGGCAGTAATACCAGTAGTCGTTTCGCTCCGAATAGCCCGACGTATCGTAATTCGCTGGTGCATCCGAGTAAGTCGGCACCTCGGCGTAGGCCGATCCCCCGTACGCCGGACTGACGTAGGCATAGGGATAAGGGTAGTACGGCGGATACCAGAACGGCGCGGCCACGACGACGGCGCCGCCGACGATCACTCTGTTGCGAGGAAAGCCCGGGCGCGCGACGACCACCGGCCCCGGCCGGATCCCGGCGATGGGGTGACTGGGGCGCGGACCCGTGGTGAAGCGCATCGGACCGGTGGTGAAGCGCGTCGGTCCCGTCGTGAAGTGCGAGAACCCGCCGTTGCCCGGCCGTGCGCCTCCGCCCGCGAACGCGTGGCCGCCCCCACCGGCGCGACCACCGCCGCCACCGCCCTTGCCTGCGTAGGTGAGACCGGCGCCGGTGGCAAGCGCCACTGCCAACAGTAGTCCTATGGTCCTCTTCATGTGAGCCTCCTCGCGGAGACCTGCGATGAGAAGTGTAACGCCGCCCCGAAGGCGGTGTTGACCCTTTTACACCTTTTACACCCCGTTACATCACAGGCAATCCGGCTCACCGGCTTGCGGCACGGGGCGCGGAACGAAGCCGAACAGGCGGGGCACGTCCGCACCGCGAATGGGCGCGAGGCGGACCCTGCCGCCCAGCAACATCGCCAGCGCCTCCTCGCCGCTCGCCACGTCCTCAAGCAGGCGTTCGGGCGCGCGGCCCCGCGGGTCGGCGAGCCGATCGATGAACGCGGGCAGGTCGCGGTCGAGCAAGACCCCGATCCCCAACTGCGCGCGCAGCAGCAGCGCCCCCGTCTCGTCCAGGAACACCGCCTCCAGCGCCCCCGGCGCCGCGCCGGTGTGCGCGAGCAGGCCCTCGCCTACGTCGTCGAGCCGGTACACCCAGGGCGTGTAGTCGAGCGCAACGAACACCCGCTGCGGGCCGTTCTGGAAATACCAGCGCCCTTCCCCGTCGGCCGCGTAGTTCCTGGCGATGAACTCGTTCACCGCGGGGTTGGCGATGCGCTCAAAGCGCCCCGACACGTTCTTGATCATCCACTTGCCGCGCCGGTCGAGCGAGAGCCAGCCGTACACGGCCGGCACGTTCGGCCACTTCAGCATGCCGCGGATGACGATCTCGTCCATGGGTCGTGCGCAAAATTGCGCGCCGATCCAGTATAGCGGCGGTATCGCGCGCGCGAAGCTCTGCTATGCTCTTCGCGGGGGGAGGGGCCCTTGAAGCACCAGTCGATTCTCGAGTACGCGAACTTCCGCTGGTTCAAGGTGGCGTTCGTGCTGTCGGCCCTCGCCGGATTCGCGTACGGGTTTCACGAGCCCTCCACCAAGCCCTACGGCGGCAGCGCGCTCGGCTACACCCTGGGCACGGTGGCCGCGCTCCTCGTCCTGTGGCTGGTGTGGTTCGGCGTGCGCAAGCGGCAGTATCGCTCCACCCTCGGCAGCGTCCAGGGCTGGCTCTCGGCGCACGTCTACCTCGGCACAGCGCTCCTCGTGATCGCGACGTTGCACACCGGCTTCGAGCTCGGCTGGAACGTGCACGGGCTCGCCTACGTGCTCCTCGTGCTCGTGGTCGCGAGCGGCTTCTACGGCGTGTTTGTGTACCTGCGGGTGCCCGGCGCGATGACCGCGAACCTCGGCGACGAGACGCTCGAGTCGATGCTGCTGCGAATGGCCGACATCGACAAGGACATGCGCGAGAAGGCGCTGTCCCTGCCGGACGCTCTGTTCAAGGTGGTCGAGCGCTCGGTGGTGGCGACGCGGCTCGGAGGCAGCGTGATCCGCGTCGTCTCGGGGCGCGATCCCGGCTGTCCCACGGCGAAGGCGGCGCGCGAGCTGCCCGAGCTCGCCAAGACCCTCACCGGCGAGCCCGCCAACATCAACAGGGAGGTGTACACCCTGCTGCTCCAGAAGAACGAGCTGCTCGCGCGCGCGCGCCGGGCCATGCGCCACAAGGCGATCCTCGACCTGTGGCTGTATTTCCACGTGCCGCTGTCGATCGCGCTGCTCGCCGCTCTCGCGGTGCACGTGACCACGGTCTTCATCTACTGGTAGGGACGGCACCCTGAAGCTCCTCCTGATCACCCAGACGCGCAGCCGCAGCGGCAAGCCCCTGCAGGCGAAGCGCGAGGTCGAGGGAGACTGGCTGCGCGTCGGGCGCGCGGCGAGCAGCGAGATCCACCTGCCCGACCCGCGCGTCGCGCTCAACCAGGGCTTCATTACGCTGCGCGACGGCATCCAGTACAGCGAGGGCGACGCGGCGATCGTCGGCCACGCCGCGACCACGCGCAAGGCCTTGCGCTCGGTGCGCCTGAAGCCCGGCGCGACGGTGAACGTCGGGCCGTATCGCTTCACCGGCGTGGAAGCTCCGGAAGGCTTCGACGGCGCGATCGCTGTCGAGCTGGTGAAGCCGCTCGCCGAAGCTGCGTCGGGCCTCGCGACGCGCGCCAGCCGACTCACGCTCGCCTCGCTGCGCCTGCCCAAGCGCTGGGCCGCGTGGACGCTCGCGCTCGCGGTGCTGGTGGCGTTCTTCGCGGTCCCGGCGGGACGCATCCTCGACCTGCCCTGGCGCGACGCCTCCAAATCGACCGGCGTCATGGGCGACCGCTTCTGGAACCCGGGACCGATGCTGCTCGCGCACCAGCTCGTCGAGACGCGCTGCGCGGCCTGCCACGCCGCGGCCTTTCAGCACGTGAGGGACCGCGAGTGCCTGGAGTGCCACGCGAAGGTCGGGCACCACGTCGGGCCCGAGCTCAAGCCCGCCGCGCTCTTCGAGGGCGCGCGCTGCGCCACCTGCCACCGCGACCACAAGGGCGTGCGCGGCACGCAGCGCGACGACGACGGCTTCTGCGTGAACTGCCATCGCAGCCTGGCGAGCAGGGTCAAGGGTACGGAAGTGGCGAACGCATCGGACTTCGCCGGCGACCATCCGGCGTTCCGCCTGTCGATGCTGGAAGGCGACGCGGTGCGCAAGGTACGCCAGGATTCGAACGAGCTTTCCGAAAACTCGAACCTGGACTTCCCGCACGACAAGCACCTCGACCCGGCCGGCGTGAAATCGCCAACGCGCGGCCGCGTGGTGCTCGACTGCGGCGCCTGCCACACGCCAGACGCGTCGCGCCGCAATTTCCAGCCGATCACGATGGAGCGCCACTGCCGCGAGTGCCACCGCCTGGAGTTCGAGCCGGCGGTGACCACGCGCGAGGTCCCGCACGGCAGGCCCGCTGAGGCGGTCAACGTCGTCAACGACTTCTACGCGAACCTAGCGCTGAACGGCGTAAAGGACAGCTTCGAGAAGGCCTTCGGCGTCCCCGGCGAGGGCCTGCTGCGCCGCGTCGGCCAGCCATCGGAGTCGCAGCGCCGCGTAGCGCTCCAGCTCGCAGGGCGCAAGGCCGAGCGCGTCGCGGCGGATCTCTTCGAGGTGCGCGTGTGCAGCACCTGCCACGAGGTCGAGCGCGAGGGCGAGGGCTGGTCGATCGCGCCGGTGAGGATTGCGACGCGCTGGATGCCGCAGGCGCGCTTCAGCCACCGCAGCCACGCGCAGGCGCCGTGCACGGATTGCCACGATGTCGCTCAATCGGCGGACTCGAGCGACGTCGCTATCCCCGACATCGAGACCTGCCGCGACTGTCACGCCGGGTCGAAGCCGGTCGAGAAGAAGGTGACCTCGAGCTGCATGCTGTGCCACGGGTTCCACGATCCGAGCCATCCGTGGAACCCGGCAATCAAACCCGGAGCGGTGGCGGAGGCGCGCGGTGCGCGCTGACGTCCGCCCCGCGGCGGCGCTCGCTCTTGCCGCGCTCGCGCTAGGCTGCGCCGGCTCGAGCAGCTCCAACTCGCCGCCCTGCGCGCCGAATTGCCTGTCTGGGTCCAACTTTCTCTCCGACACCGACGTGCAGCGCGTGATCGCCCAAGCGGTGGGCGAGGCGCAGGCGCGCGGCGCGACCGCGACCGTCGCCGTCGTCGATCGTGTCGGCAACGTGCTCGCGGTTTTCCAGATGACCGGCGCGCCCGCGACCGTCGACGTCCTGAGCGGGCGCGGCGTGCTCGGCGGGCTCGACGGCCTGCTCGCCACGGTCCCCTCGACGAAAGCCGCGATCGCCAAGGCGATCACCGGCGCCTACCTCTCGTCCTGGGGCAACGCCTTCTCCTCGCGCACCGCGTCGCAGATCATCCAGCAGAACTTCAATCCCGGCGAGGTCGACGCGCCCAGCGGCCCGCTCTACGGCGTGCAGTTCTCGCAGCTCTCCTGCTCGGACGTGAACACCAACGCGACGCAGGGCAGCGTCGGCCCGAAGCGCTCGCCGCTCGGCCTCGCCGGCGACCCTGGCGGCCTGCCGCTCTACAAGAACGGCGCGCTGGTCGGCGGCGTCGGCGTCGTCGCCGACGGAATCTACGGCCTCGACCTGGACATCTTCGACGTCGATTCCGACCTGGACGAGCTGATCGCGGTGGCGGGCAGCTCGGGCTTCGCCGCGCCGGAGGACATCCGCGCCGAGCGCATCACCGCCAACGGCCACTCGTTCCGCTTCGTCGACTCGGAGTCGCTCGCCTCGAATCCCGCAAGCGCTCCGGCGTTCGGCGCGCTGGCCGGAGCGCTCGTCGCGGTCACCGGCTACGTCGGCGCCGTGGTCGGCACCGGGGTCGCGTTCGGCACACCGGCGTCCGGCTACGTTCCCGCGACGACGCCCGCGCTCGCCGCGCTCGGCGCTTTCATGCTGGTCGACTCGCTAAGCAATCCGCGCTTTCCGCCGATCGCCGGCGCGGCGGCGGGCGCGGCAAGTCTCTCCGCGACCGAGGTCACGGCCGTCCTGCAGGAGGCCCTGAAGATCGCGCAGCGCGCGCGGGCGCAGATCCGCCGTCCGCTCGGCTCCTCGGCCGAGGTCTCGATCGTGGTGGTCGACCTGAACGGCGGCATCCTCGGCCTCGCGCGCACCGCCGACGCGCCGCTGTTCGGCACCGACGTCGCGGTGCAAAAGGCGCGCAGCGCGCTGCTGTTCTCGCTTCCCGGCGCCGCAGCGCTCATCTCCGCGCTGCCCGACGCCGTGTACCTCTCGCCGCCCGCGACCGCGTCGTCGATCGCCGCCTACGTTCCCGCGTTTTCCGCCTTCGTCGGCGCGGGCGGAGCGCTCGACGGCAGCACGGCGTGGTCGACGCGCGCGCTCGGCAACCTGCACCGCCCCATGTACCCGGACGGCATCGGCAGCACGCCGGCCGGACCGCTGTCGAAGCCCTTCGCGAGCTGGAGCCCCTTCAATGTCGGCTTCCAGCTCGATCTCGTCTACAACCAGCTCGTCAAGGCGGCGGGAGCGGCGGACGACACCACGACCGGCTGCACCGGGCTGGCGGTTGCGACGAACGGCATCCAGATCTTTCCGGGCGGCGTGCCCGTCTACCGCTCGGGCACGCTCATCGGCGCGGTCGGCGTCTCGGGCGATGGCGTCGACCAGGACGATATGGTGGCCTTCCTCGGATTGTCGAACGCAGGCCTGGGCAACGCGCCGGCGGCGATGCGCGCCGACCGGCTGGCGCCCCAAGGGACGGGCTTGCGCTTCGTGCAGTGTCCCCAGTCGCCGTTCAACGGATCGACCGAGCAGAATGTATGCGCCGGGCTCTAGCCTTCGCGGGCACCTTCCTCCTGGCAGGCTTCGCGCTCGCGCAGGAAACGCCGTCACCCTCCGAGGACGTCAGGCTGCCGCCCGAGAGAAATCCCGGCGAGGAAGTAATCCAGAAGAGGCCGGGGCCGAGCGAGCCGCTCCAGTTCTTCCCGCCGCCCGTCGACCCGGCGCAGGTGCCCGCGCCGGCGGCCGCGCTGCCGCGCGAGACGCTGCCCGTGCCCGACCGCTGGCGCATCATGCAGGGCCTCGGCTTCCGACATCCCTGGTACGACCCCTACAACCAGAACGTGCTGAAGGGCGACCTGCCGATCTCGGCCGGCTCCGACTGGTTCCTGAACCTCGGCGCGGTCTCCGACACGCTCGCCGAGGCGCGCCGCCTGCCGACGCCTGTGCCGCCGCAGGCGTCGACGCGCGCCGGCAGCACCGACGTTTTCGGCCAGGGCAAGCAATCGACCTTCTCCGAGACGCTGATCGTCTCGGTGTCGCTCATCAAAGGCGACACCACCTTCAGGCCGCCCGACCTGGAGCTGCGCCTCACGCCCTCGTTCAACGTCAACCGCAGCACGGCGCAGGAGAACCGCGTGCTGTTCGCCGACCCGAGCAAGGGCGACACGCGCAACGACAGCCATGTGGCCCTGCAGGAGGCCTTCGCCGACGTGCACCTGCGCAACGTTTCGCCGCGCTACGACTTCGATTCGCTGCGCGTGGGTATCCAGCCCTTCACCTCCGATTTCCGCGGCTTCGTCTTCCAGGACGTTCCTTTCGGGGTGCGCCTCTTCGGCACGCGCGACAACAACCGCTGGCAGTACAACCTCGGCTGGTTCCGCCGCATCGAGAAGGACACCAACTCGGGCTTGAACGATATCGGCAAGGGCTTGCGCGACGACGACAGCTTCGTCGCCAACGCCTACCGGCAGGACTTTCCCGTGCTCGGCTTCACCTCGCAGGCGACGGTGATGTTCAACCGCAACACCGAGGGCAACGGCCAGCATTACGACAACAACGGCTTCCTGGTGCGGCCCGCGGCAGTGGGCGACGAGCGTCCGCACAACTACCGCGTCACCTACCTGGGCTACAACGGCGACGGGCATTTCGGCCGGCTGAACCTCTCCGTGTCGCTCTACGCTGCGCTGGGGACCGACGACCACAATCCCATCGCCGGCCGGCCGCAGGACATCCGCGCGGGATTCGCCGCCGCGGAGCTCTCGCGCGACTTCAGCTGGGTGCGCCTGCGGCTGAACGCGCTGCTGCAGTCCGGCGACAAGGACCCCTTCGAAGGCAAGGCGACGGGGTTCGACGCGATCTTCGAGAATCCGCAGTTCGCCGGAGCCGAGACGAGCTTCTGGATCAGGCAGGCGGTGCCGCTCATCGGAGGCGGAGGCGTGACGCTCTCGGGCAGGAACGGCGTGCTCGCGAGCCTGCGCTCATCGAAAGACGAGGGACAGTCGAACTTCGTGAACCCGGGCCTGGTGCTCCTCGGCGGCGGCGCGGATTTCGACCTCACGCCGCAGTGGCGCCTGATCAGCAACTTGTCCTACCTGCAGTTCATGAACACCGAGGTGCTGGGCGTGCTGAGGAACCAATCACCGCCCTCGCGCAGCATCGGCCTGGACGTCTCGGCGGGCGTGCAGTGGCGCCCTTTCATGAGCCAGAACATGGTGATCAACGCTTCGGTGGCAGCGCTCCTGCCTGCGCAGGGCCTGAAGCAGCTCTATGCCCAGAGCGGCACGCTGTACTCGGCCCTCGTGAACCTGCTGCTCTCATTCTGAAATGAGTCTGACATGAGAGCGCGCTTCCTTCTCCTGCTCGCGACCCTCGCCATCGTGCCGGCGCTTGGCGACTCGGGCGAGCGCGGTGCACCGGCGCCCGGGCGCCAGTCCGTCGAAGAAGCGGAGGCGAAATCCGCGGGCTGCACGAGCTGCCACGTCGCAACCGACCGCCACACCATGCACCAGAACCCGGGCGTAGTGCTCGGCTGCGCCGACTGCCACGGCGGCAACGCGCGCGTGCGCATCGAAGCCGGCCTCAAGCGCGAGGACGCCGCGTATCGCGAAGCGCTGCAGCGCGCGCACGTGCTGCCGCGCGATCCGAGCGCCTGGAGCTGGCCCTCGAGCGCGAATCCCGAGCGCAGCTATACGCTGCTCAACCGCGAGTCGCCCGAGTTCGTGCGCTTCGTGAATCCCGGCGATCTGCGCGCGGCGCGCGAAGCCTGCGGCGCCTGCCACCTCGCGATCGTCCAGGCTTCCGAGCGCAGCCTGATGGCGACCTCCGCCATGTTCTGGGGCGCCGCCGCCTACAACAACGGCATCCTGCCTTTCAAACGGTCCATTCTCGGAGAAGCCTATACGCGGGAAGGGGACGGTGCCGCGGTCGTGAATCCGGTGAAGCCCAACGACTTCCTCACCGAGAAAGGCATCCTGCCGGGCCTCACCGCGCTCCCCGCCTGGGAGTCGGTGGCGCCCGCCGACGTGTTCCGCGTGTTCGAGCGCGGCGGGCGCGTGATCTCCTCGCAGTTTCCAGAGGCCGGGCTGCCGAACGCGAGCGGCGCGCTGCAAAGACTCGACGAGCCCGGCCGGCCCGACATCCGGGCGTCGAACCGCGGGCCGGCGACCGGAAGCCGCATCGCCGTGCCGCTCATCAACGTCGCCAAGACGCGGCTCAACGATCCGCACCTGTGGTTCCTCGGCACCAACGAGCAGCCGGGCGACTACCGCTCCTCGGGCTGCACGTCCTGCCATGCCGTATACGGCAACGACCGCGACCCGAAACATTCCGGTCCTTACGCTCAGTACGGCAGCTCGGGCGAAACGGCGACGCGAGACCCGACCATCGCGAAGAATCAGCCGGGCCATCCGATCCGCCACGAATTCACGCGCGCGATTCCCTCCTCGCAGTGCATGGTCTGTCACATGCACCAGCCCAACGTGTTCGTGAACTCCTTCTACGGCACGACCCTGTGGGACTACGAACCGGCCGCGCCCTTCATGTGGCCGCCGAAGCAGAAATATCCGAGCGACGAGGAAGCGCGCACGATCCTCGAGCGCAATCCCGAGGAAGCGGCGATCCGCGGCAACTGGGGCGAACCGGAATTCCTGAGGGACGTCGTCTCGCTGAATCCGAAGCTCAAGGCAACGCAATTCGCCGACTATCACGGCCACGGCTGGAATTTCCGGAAGGTGTTCAAGCGCGACCGCAAGGGCACGCTGCTCGACGCCGAGGGCAAGCCGGTATCGGACGACGACCCCGAGAAATTCGCCAAGGCGGTGCACCTCACCTCGATCCACCTCGACCTCGGGATGCACTGCGTCGACTGCCATTTCGCGCAGGACGCGCACGGCAACGGACACATCTACGGCGAGGTCGCGGCGGCGATCGAGATCGACTGCGCCGACTGCCACGGCACCGCGGACAAGTATCCGCCGCTGCGCACCTCGGGACCGGCGGCGCGGCCCGGGGGCCTCGACCTGACGTTGCTTCGCACGCAGGACGGGCGCAGGCGCTTCGAGTGGAGGAAGGGCAAGCTCTACCAGCGCTCGGCGCTCGACCCCGAGCGCGAATGGGAGATGACGCTGGTGAAGGACACGGTCACGCCGGGCCATCCGAAGTACAACGCCAAGGCGGCGCGCGCCAAGCTGATGCACTCGGGCGACGCGGGCCGTGCCGGAAAATGGGGGCCCGGCGCGGGAGAGTACGCGCACGGCAACGACAAGATGGCCTGCTACACCTGCCACGTGTCGTGGACCACGAGCTGCAGCGGCTGCCATCTCCCGATCCAGGCCAACTGGAAGACCGAGCGGCACCACTACGAGGGCGGCGAGACGCGCAACTACGCGACCTATAACCCGCAGGTCTCGCGCGACGACGTGTTCCAGCTCGGCCGCCACGGGCCAGTGAAGGGCGGGCGCATCGCGCCGGTGCGCTCGTCCTCGGCGCTGGTGCTGTCCTCGACGAACGCCAACCGCGAGCGCATCTACATCCAGCAGGCGCCGGTTTCCGCAAGCGGCTTCTCCTCGCAGGCGTTCGCGCCGCACTACCCGCACACCGAGCGCAAGACCGAGACCAAGACCTGCTCGGACTGCCACGTCTCGCGCGCCAACGACAACAACGCCATCATGGCGCAGCTGCTGCTGCAAGGGACCAATTTCGTGAACTTCGTCGGCTTCAACGCCTGGGTCGGCGCCGAGCGCCACGTCGAGGCGGTGCAGGTCACCGAATGGGACGAGCCGCAGGCGGTGATCGGCAGCTACCTCCACCGCTACGCGTATCCCGACTGGTACGCCGAGCACGAGAAGCGCGGGCTTCGGCTCCCCGAGGCGCACGACCACGGCACCTCCGGCCCCGCGGCCTGCGTCGCGCTGCGTGGCGAGTACCTCTACGCCGCCGAAGGCGGAGGCGGCATGCGCGTCTACGACGTGGCCTCGATCGCGAACAAGGGCGTGTCCCAGCGCATCATCTCGGCGCCCTTCTCGCCCCTGGGCCACGATACGCACGTCGCCTCGAAGAACGCCACCTGCGTCGCGCTGCCGACCAACCAGCCGATCGCGCCGAATCGCAACCAGGGCGAGCTGATGAGGAAAACCAACCAGGAGCAGCCCTTCCACCCGATCTACAACTACGCGCTCGTCACCGACGCCGAGGAAGGGCTGATCCTCGTCGACGTGAACACCCTTGCGGACGGCGAGCCGCGCAACAACTTCCTCAGGCGCGCCCTGACCTGGAACGAGAACGGCGTGCTCAAGGGCGCGCGCCACCTCACGATCGGCGGCGACCGTGTCTATGTCGCGGCCGACGCCGGCATCGTCATCCTCGACCTGGCCGAGCCCCTCAAGCCCCGGCTCGCCGCCGTCGTGCCGCTTTCGGGCGCGCGAGCGTCCGCGCTCCAGTTCCGGTATCTTTTCATCGCCGACCGGGAGGGGTTCGCCGCGATCGACGTCACGAGAAGCTCCGAGCCGCGCCTCGTGCCGGCCTCGCGCATCGCCCTCGCGGACGCGCGCCGTATCTACGTGGCCCGCACCTACGCCTACGTCGCCGCCGGCCGCGAAGGCCTCGCGATCATCGACGTGGAGAAGCCCGAGGCGCCGAAGCTGATGACGAAGTTCACCGCCGACGGGAAATTGAGCGATGCGCGCGACGTGATCGTGGGGTCGACCAACGCCTCGGCCTTCGCCTACGTCGCGGACGGCAGGAACGGCCTCAAGGTGATCCAGCTCACCTCGCCCGAGAGCCAGCCCAAGTTCTACGGCTTCAGCCCCGAGCCGAGGCCCCGGCTCATCGCCTGGCGCGAGACCGCTTCGCCCGCCATCGCGCTCGCGAAGGGCCTCGACCGCGACCGCGCGGTGGACGAGACCGGCGGCCAGATCGCGGTGTTCGGGCGCGTCGGCTCGCGCCCCTTCACGCGCGAGGAGCAGGAGCGCTTCTACCTGCGCCCGGACGGCTCGGCGTGGACGGTGGAGGACCGATGAAGCGCATCGCTGCCCTCCTCTTCTTCGCGACAGTCCGGGCTTTCGGCGCAGACGCGCCCCTGCCCTACGCCGCGAGCGGCAAGCACCTCGGCGTGGTGAATTGCGCGAGCAGCCTGTGCCACGGCTCGGTCACGCCGTGGAAGGGCTCGAACGTCCTGCAGACGGAGTACGTCACCTGGTCGCGCGTCGACAAGCACGCCAGCAAGGCCTACTCGGTGCTCTTCGAGGAGCGCTCGCAGCGCATCGCGAAGAACCTCGGCCTGAAGGAGCCGGCGCATGAGGCGAAGCTGTGCCTGGACTGCCACAGCGACAACGCGCCCGCCGCGAAGCGCGGCGAGCGCTTCAAGATCGCCGACGGCGTCGGCTGCGAGGCCTGTCACGGGCCCTCGGAGAACTGGATACGCTCGCACGTCGCGCCGCAGGCGACGCACGAGGAGAACCTCTCGCGCGGCCTGTACCCGACCAGCGAGCCGGTGGCGCAAGCGCGCGTGTGCCTGTCGTGTCACTTCGGCAACAAGGACAAGATCGTCACCCACCGCATGATGGGCGCCGGCCACCCGCGCATGCCGTTCGAGCTGGACACCTTTACGCAGACCGAGCCGCCGCACTTCGTGATCGACGCCGACTGGCAGCGGCGCAAGCGCACCTGGGACGGCGTGCGCGTGTGGGCGATCGGTCAGGCGATCGTCGCGCAGGAGCTGATCGACGTGCTGCTCGACCCCCAGCGCAGCCACGACGGCCTCTTTCCCGAGCTGGTCGTGTTCGACTGCCACGCCTGCCACCACCTGATGTCGAACGTGCGCTGGACGCCCAGGCAGGGCGTCGGCCCCGGGCGCATCCGCTTCAACGACGCGAACCTGCTGATGCTGCGGCAGATCGTGCGCCAGGTCCTGCCGGCCGAGGAGAAGGAGTACAACGGGCAGGTGTCGGCCCTGTACAGGGCGGTCGCGGGCGAAGGCGGCAACACGAGGGACGCGGCGACGAAGCTGCGCGCCGGCCTCGACCGCCTCGTGACCCGGCTCGCCGAGAAGAGCTTCGACGGCAAGGACCTTCGCGGCATCCTCTCGGGGCTGATCGACGATGGCCTCGCGGGCCATTACAACGACTACGCCGGCGCCGAGCAGGCGACCATGGCGATCGGCAGCGTGCTCAATTTCCTCGCGAGGCGCGGAGAGCTGAAGCAGGTGCGCTCGGCCAACACGGCGCTCGACCGGATGCACGCCGAAGTCCGCAAAGACGAGACCTTCCGGCCGGAGCGCTTCCGCGCCGCGCTCGAGGGGCTCGGCAAGACCGTGAGGTAGCCCATGGTTGACTTCGACCAGAGAATCGAATTCAGGCGCAACGAGATCTGCATCATCGGCGCGGGACCGGCGGGATTGTCGGCCGCCGCGCACTGCGCCGAGCTCGGCATCCCCTACGTGCTGCTCGAGGCCGCCGACCACCCTTCGAACACCATCTACAAGTACCAGAAGGGCAAGCACGTGATGGCCGAGCCGCAGATCCTCCCGCTTCGGAGTCCCTTGAGCTTCGCCGCGGGCAAACGCGAGATCGTGCTCGACACCTGGAACGCCGAGATCGCGAAGCTGCGCGTGGATATCCGCTACGGGACCGAGGTCACGGGGATCACCGGCGAGAACAAGGCCTTCGAGGTCCGCACCAAGTCGGGCGAGACCTTCTACGCGAGCAAGGTGATCCTCGCGATCGGCCTTCAGGGCAACCTGCGCACCCTCGGCGTCGCCGGCGAAGACCTGCCGCTCGTGCAGTACCAGCTCGACGACCCCCAGGCCTACGACGGCGAGACCATCGTGGTCGTCGGCGCGGGGGACGCCGCCATCGAGAACGCGGTGGCGCTCGCCGAGCAGAACCAAGTGATCCTCATCAACCGCAACGAGGAGTTCGCGCGCTGCAAGGAAGGCAACCTGACGCTCGTGCTGAACGCGATCAAGGAGGGCAAGCTCGAATGCCGCTACGGCAGCGCGGCGATGAAGGTCGAGGACGCTGGCGGCGACGTGCCGCTGCGCTTCAAGGTGAAGACGCCCGACGGTCCGGACGTGATCGAGTGCCACCGCGTCATCGCGCGCCTGGGCGGGATCCCGCCGCGCAAGCTCGTCGAGAGCTTCGGCGTGAAATTCCCGAGCGCCGATCCCAACGCCGTCCCCAGGCTCACCGACCGCTACGAGTCCAACGTCAACGGGCTCTACATAATCGGCGCGCTCGGCGGCTATCCGCTCATCAAGCAGGCGATGAACCAGGGCTACGAGGCCGTGGAGTTCGCGCTCGGGAAATCGGTCGCACCCGCCGACGAGCCCCTGCTCGAGCAGAAGTTCGCCGCGTTCGCGCGCGGGAAGAGCGTCGCCGAGGTCCTCGACTTCGTCCACGACAGGGTGCCCCTGCTCTCGGGGCTCAACCGGCTCCAGCTGCGCGAGTTCATGCTCGAGAGCGAGCTGCGCGCGCCCGCCGAGGACGAGATCATTTTCAGGAGAAACGACTACACCAACTCGTTCTTCATGGTGGCCGGCGGCCAGGTGCTGGTCGAGATCGCCGACGGCACGTGGATCCGCATCGGAGCGGGCGAATTCTTCGGCGAGCTGGGGCTCGTCTCCGGAAGGCGGCGCTCGAGCACGGTCAAGGCGGGCGGAGACTGCGTCCTCGTCGAGGCGCCGCGCCGCGCGATGCTCAAGCTCATCGCTTCGGTGGAAGCGGTGCGCAAGACGGTCGACGAGACGTTCATGAAGCGCGCGGTGCGCGCGTACCTCGCGCCCATGCTGCCCGACGCCGAGCTCGAGGAGCTGGTCACCGACGGCGTCCAGGTGCGCAGGTGCGCCGGGGGCGAAGTGCTGTTCAAGCAGGGCGACCCGGCCGACGGCTTGTACCTGATCCGCCGCGGCTCGGTGATGATCTCGCGCGCCATCGCCGGGCGCGAGGTGGTGCTCTCGTATCTATCCGCGGGCAACTATGTGGGCGAGATGGCGCTGCTCACCGAGACCCCGCGCACGGCGACGGTGAAGGCGGCGGTGACGACCGAGGTCATCGTGCTCGCCGCCGACACGTTCAAGCGCGTTCTCGCGCGCAATCCCAAGTGGCGCGAGGAAATGGAGACGCGATTCCTCGACCGGATGCGCGTGAACGCCTCGATGGAGGCGCAGACCGACCCCGGCAACATCATCGCCTTCCTGCTCCAGCAGGGCATGGGCGAGGCGACCGACGTGCTGCTCATCGACGAGTCGCTGTGCGTCCGCTGCGACCACTGCGAGAAGGCATGCGCCGACGTGCACGACGGAACGTCGCGCCTGGACCGCGAGGCGGGCCCGACTTTCGCCCAGATCCACGTGCCGACCTCGTGCCGGCACTGCGAGCACCCGCACTGCATGAAGGACTGCCCGCCCGACGCGATCCACCGCTCGGCGAACGGCGAGGTGTTCATCAACGACACCTGCATCGGCTGCGGCAACTGCGAGCGCAACTGCCCCTACGGAGTGATCCAGCTCGCGCCCGTGGATCCGGAGCGCAAGCCGCCCAGCCTCCTCTCCTGGCTTCTCCTGGGAATGAGCCCCGAGCCGGGCCTCGAGCCCGTGCCCAAGTCCAAGGACATCCCGAAGAAGGCCGTGAAGTGCGACATGTGCAAGGACCTGCCCGGCGGCCCGGCCTGCGTGCGCGCCTGCCCCACCGGGGCGGCGGTGCGGGTGAGCCCCGAGCGCTTCCTCGGCTACACCGAAGCGGCCGACTGAAGCGCTTTCCTCATCCGCGAGCGGAGCTCCCGTTCGGACGGATCGTCCGTATACGGCGCCGAGGCGACGAACACCTTCACCGCGGCGCGCTCGGAGGCCGCGCCCTCGATCGCGTCGAGGTCGCGCGACAGCCTCCCCAGCTGATCGTACAGGTGGTTGAACTGCGCGTCGCAGCGCGGGATCGGCGTGGGGTAGCTGCGGAGCTCCTCGGCGAGCCGCTCGCGCACGCCGCGCAGGTGCTCGGCGACCTGGCACCGCATGCCGGCGAGGGCGCGCTCGGCCACGGTCGGCATGCTAGCAACCCGCGTCCCGCATCTGGACTTCGATCTTCCTGGCGGAGTCGTGGCTTCTTGCCTCATTTTGTAGTCTCCCTGATTCCTGCCGCCCCGATTCTACCTCCGCCGTGCTCAGTCGGCCCTGATGTTCGCCTCGCGCGCGATCCTGGAGAACACCGCGACGTCGTCGCGGATCATCTGGTCGAACGTCTCGGGGGTGACCGGGCGCGGCGTCATGCCGATCGGCGCAAAGCGCTCGTAGGTCTCGGCGCTGCGCAGGATACGCGCGATCTCGGCGTTGAGCTTGTTGACGATGGGTCGCGGCACGGCCGAGGATGTGAGCAGGCCGAACCACAGGACCGACTCGTAGCCCGGCACGCCGCCCTCGGACACCGTCGGCAGGTCGGGGAGCAGGATGTCGCGCTTCGCCGACGATACCGCGAGGCCGGTGAGCTTGCCCTCGCGCACGAGGTTCACGCCGTTCGCCATCGGCGCCATGAAGAACTGCACGCGACCGGTCAGGGTCTCGGTGAGCGACTCCGGAATGCCCTTGAAGGGCACGTGCACCACGTCGATCCCCGCCAAAGCCTTCAGCAACTCGCCGGAGAAGTGCGTGCCGCTGCCCACGCCCGCCGAGGCGAAGTTGAGCTGGCCCGGCTTCGCCTTCGCCGCCGCGATCAGCTCGCGCAGCGACCTGATGCCGAGCGAAGGCGCCACCACCAGCACATAGCTCGAGCTCGCGGTCTCGGTGATGCCCGCGAGGTCCTTGAAGGTGTCGTAGGGCAGCTTCGGATAGATCGCCGCCGCGTCCGCGTGCGCCGAGGACACCGAGAGCAGCGTATAGCCGTCTGGCGCCGCGCGCGCGACCATGCCGGCCGCGACGGTGCCGCCTGCGCCGGGGCGGTTCTCGACCAGCACCTGCTGCTTCCAGGCGTCGCCGAGCTTCTGCGCGATCCAGCGCGCGGTGATGTCCGGCCCGCCGCCCGGCGTGAAGCCGACCAGGATGTGGATGGGCCGCGAAGGATAGTCCGCCGGTTGGGAGAGAGCCGCAAGCGGCGCGAGCGCGAGCAGCGCCGCGAGAAATCTCATGCGACCCCCTTTCGGCCGCGCAGCAGCTCGCGCCCGAGCAGAGCCCCGCCCAGCACCAGCCCGGCGATGTCGGTGAGAACCGCTCCGCGGAAGGCGTCCGCGGGGATGAGAAGAAGCACTCCGGCGAGCACATAGAGCGCGCGCAGCGCGGCCGGGATGGGTGCGGAGTAGTACCCTACGACGCCTATCGTCCCCATCCAAACGCCCAGGCCGGCGGTCAGCGCCGCCCAGGCGATGGTGAGCGGATCGCCGTGCATCAGCAGGCTCGGCGAGAACACGAAGAGGAAGGGCACGATGTACGCGCTCCAGCCGATCCGCGCCGCGGTCCACCCCGTGCGGTTCGGGTCCGCGCCCCCGATATTGGCGGCGGCGAAGGCGGCGAGCGCGACGGGGGGCGTGACCATCGACATGATGCCGAAGTACAGGACGAACATGTGCGCGGCCATCGGCTCGATACCGGCCTTCACCAGGGCCGGGGCGATCAGCGTCGCCATGATGATGTACACGCCGACCGTCGGCATCCCCATTCCGAGCAGCACGCCGAGAGCCGCGGTGAGCACGAGGAGCACGACGACGTTCTCCTGCGTGATCGTCAGGAGCTGCAGCGTCAGCCCGAATGCGAGCCCGGTGATGTTGAGGATGCCGATGAACATGCCCGCGGCCGCGCAGATCATCACCAAGTCGACCACCGCGCCGCCGGTCGAGATCGCGGCGCGCAGCACTTCGGCGACCGAGTAGCGGCGGCCTTTGTAGCCGAAGGTGAGCGCGAAGAGAATCAGCACGCCGGTGGCGAGCAGCGCGCAGTACTCGGCCCGCAGGCCCCAGCCGATGAGGGCGCCGATCAGCACGCCGAAAGGGATCGGGAAATACCATCCGGCTCTCAGCACCTCCCGCGTGCGGGGCAGCTGCTCCGGCGCCTCGCCGAGGATTCCGCGCTTCGCTGCTTCCAGGTCCACCTGGAAGAAGAGCGCGAGATAGTAGAGCACGGCCGGAATCGCCGCGGCGACCGCGACCGAAGCGTAGGGAACGCCGAGCACCTCGGCCATGAGAAAGGCCGCCGCCCCCATCACTGGCGGCATGAGCTGGCCTCCGGTCGAGCCGACCGCTTCGACGGCCGCGGCGACCGTCGCGGGAAACCCCGCGCGCTTCATGAGCGGTATCGTCACCACGCCCACCGCGGAAACGTTGGCGACTGCGCTTCCGGAGATCATGCCGAAGAACGCGGAGCCGACGACCGCGATCTTCGCCGAGCCGCCGCGATAGCGCCCCATCCAGGCGCGCGCGAGATCGGTGAAGAACTCCGAGCCTCCGCAGCGCGACAGGATCTGACCCATGAGGATGAAGGGGACGACGACCGTGACCCCGATATTGACCGGCCCGCCGAGGAGCGCGTTGGTGTCGAGTCCCAGGTACACGAGCAGCCGCGTGAATTCGACGGGCCGCGACTGAAACACGCCCGGCAGGCGATCGCCGAGCATCGCGTAGACGCCGCCCGCGAGCACGACAAAGACGAGCGAGGAGCCTGCGGTGCGCCGCGTCGCCTCGAGCACGAGAGCGGCGAGCGCGGCCGCCATCAGCACGCCTTCAATCGGCCGCGAAGTGAGCTCGTTCGAAAGCGCCGGATAGCGCCAGGCGGTGTACGCGCACAGCGCGAGCCCGAGCGCCCCCGCCCCAACGTCCCACCACGGCACACGCCCGGCGAAGCGCGCATTTGCGCTCGGGCTGAAGTAGGCGAGCGCGAGCGCGAGGCCGATGACGGCGACCAGGAACTGCTCGGTGTAGAGAGAGACGCCGAACCAGCCGCGCGGCAAGTCGAGCACCCAGCCGACCACCGCGAGGACAAACAGGGTCTGAAGCGCAAGCCGCACGCGCTCCCAGCCCGCGCCCTGCGGCTGCGGGCTTGCGACATGATCGGCCATCGGCTTTACTTGGGCGCGCCCAGGCCCTTCTCGTTGAAGAACTTCAGCGAGCCGGGGTGGTACGAGGCGGGCATGGTCTTGCTGATGGTCTGCGGATCCCAGCTGTTGAACGCGCGCAGGCTGTCGGCGAGCTTTGCCTTGTTCTCGTACATCGCCTTCGCGATCCTGTAGACCGTGTCGTCCTTGACGTGCGCGCCGACGGCGACGAGGTAGTCGTAGGCCATGAGCTTGGTCGGCCCGTCCAGGCCGGCGTACGCCGGCGACGGGTTCACGAGCTTGATGTAGGCGTACGGCATGATCTTCTTCATCGCGGCGACCGATTTCGGATCGTCGGGGAGCGGAAGGTAGCGAATCCCGCCGACCGTCTTGTCCACTTCCGACACCTTCGCCGCGCCGAGGGCGAAGAAGCCGCCGTCGGTCTTGCCGTCGATGAAGTCGTCGGCGCCGCGCACCACGTTGGGCACGAGCACCGGGACGACATCCGAGCGCGAGAGCCCGCCGGTGGCAATGATCGCGTCGACGATGCGCTCGAGGGTCACCTGCGCCGAGAAGCCGTACGGCAGGCGCTTGCCCTTCAGTTCGGCAAGGGTCTTGATCGGCGAATCCTTCTTCACGAAGATGCTCGAGTAGAGCGGGAAGATCACGCCGAGCACGCGCAGGTTCGCCTGCTTGCGGCCGTTGTACGGGCCCTCGCCCTTGGTCGCCTCCTCGATCTCGAGCACGTTGCACACGGCGAGGTCGAGCTCGCCCGAGCTGACCAGGGGCAGCACGGCACTGGAGCCCGAGTAAGGCTGGACCCGGCTCTGGATCTTCCCCTCCTCGGACATGACGCGGGCGATGGCCGAGCTCATGTTGTAGCCGATCGAGCCCTGCGGCGCGCTGCCGAATCCGAGAACCTGGGCCTGGGCGCTGACTGCGAGAAGCAGCGCCGCGGCGGTGGACAGAGTGCGTGTCATGGGTAGTCTCCGGATGGTTATCGTAGTTTGGGGGCAATGTAACAAACGCCCCTCCGGTAGGCAAACGGGAACGCCAAGTGCCCTCGCGGAGTCTATGATCCGTTACCGTTTCAGGAAAAGGAGAACGTCATGGCCCGGATCGTGAAGCGCCACCGCGATCATCCCTACGAAGTGAAGGCCAGCGCGGAATCCCAGTGGATCTGCGCCTGCGGCCTGTCGCAGAACCTGCCGTTCTGCGACGGCTCGCACAAGCTCACCAAGGGCGAGGCGGCGGGCAAGCTCTACTGGTACGACGAGGACGGTAAGGGCAACGAGGGCAAGGACAGCTATCCGGGGATGCGCAGCGACGAATAGCGCCGCGCTTCAGCCGCGTCCGGGCGGGCTCCACCATTTCTCGGCCGCGCGAAAATCTTCCCACTGGGTCCGGAGGTCCTCGCGGCGTGCCGCCCGCCCCGCCGCGAGCCTTTTCTTCAGCAGCCTGCGCGCCTTGCGCCGCTGCGGCCCGCGCGCTTCTGCGCGCGCCTCGCGAAGCAGCTCCCTGGCGACCGCGCAGTCGTTGAGGTCGCCCAGCGTCTCCTGCAGCATCTCGACCGTCGCGGCGAGCGAGGCCGCGCGCGCCCTGGGCAGGATGGGGGTGAGAAACAGCAGGCCGTAGCGCAGCCTCCTGATCGAGTTGCGCAATCGCTCGAGCCCCGCATCGTCGAGGCGCATCAGCTTGCGCCCCCGCTCTCTGGCCTTGGCGTACAGGGCGGCGATCACCGAGGCTGCGCGCACGCGCATCGGCAGCTCGCGCACGGTGCCCGTCGAGGCCCCGGCTTCGTCGCCGTCGGCGTAGCTGAGCGCGCGCAGCGCCCGCATCACGCCGTAGTAGCGCCGCGACTCGAGCACGCGGTGCGCTGCGCCGCGCGCCTCCGCGCCCAGGGTCTCGCTCGCCGCGCGCAGCGCGCGCAGGCCCGGGTGGCGGGGGCGCTGGGAGAGCGCCGGCTTGAGCGTGGTCGCGATGAACACGTCCCAGGCGCGCGCGCGCCCCAGCGCGCGGGCCAGCCAGCGCAGCTCGCCGCGCAGCGACGAGGCGATCTCCTCCGGAACCGCGTCGGCGAAGACCTCGAGCGCGGTGCGCATGCGCCGCAGCGCGACGCGCAGCTGATGGAGGTATTCGGGGTCGGCCGCGGCAAGCGCGCCGTGCCGGTTGGCCTCGATGTGCTGCACGCAGGCGGCGCACACCGCGCGGAAGGCCTCGACCGGGGTCATCCCCCTGTCGACAGCCCGGTAGTTGGCCTTTACCGGGCCCGCGTCGACGCGGCGCGCCTCGCCGTGCTCGCGCCTTACGCCCTCGCCCGGGTCGCGGATCAGCCGCTCGTCCATCGCTCCCGGTCGCTCCGCTACTTCTTGCCCCCGCGGTTGAACTCCCCGGCGCACGCCGGGGCGAGCTCGGACTGGTGACTCTTCAGGCAGGCGAGGATGCGCCCCTGCCCGGGGCGGATGCCCTTGCAGAATTTCTCCGCGTCGCCCTTGCACTCCTCCCGCACCTCCTGGAACCTCTGCTCGGCGGCCTTCATTGCGCTCTGGCAGGCAGGCGCGAGCTCGGCCTCGTGGCGCTTCATGCACTTGGCGATCCGGCCTTCGCCCGGCTTCTCGTTGCCGCAGAACTTCTTCGCGTCCTCGGCGCAGGGTCCGTCACCCTTTCTCGCCTGGGCGAGTGCACCCGCGGCGAAGCCGGCGGCGAGCAGGGCGAGTGCGGTTGCGACGATTGCATTTCTGATCGACATGAATGTCTCCTAGGTTGATGTCGCCTTACTCACCCCGCTCGCGAGTTTTTCTTCTCCGCTCCTGCTACTGAGCCACCGCAGGGTCGCTCCCCACGCGCTTGAACTCGGCGGCGCACGCCGCGCTGAGGCTCGACTCCCGGACCTTGAGGCAGGACAGGACGCGCCCTTCCCGGTGGGGAACGCCCTTGCAGAGCTTCTCGGCGTCACCCTTGCACGCCTCGGCCAGCGCATCGAACATGTTGCGGGCGGCCGTGATCGCGCTCCGGCACGAGGGATTGATCTCGCGGAAGTGTGCCGCCAGGCAGTCGGCGACCCGGGCTTCACCCGGTTGAACCCGCGCGCAGTAGTTCTTGAGATCGTTGGAGCAGGGGCCTTGCCTGTAGGCTTTATCGAGCTTGTCCAGATTTCCTTGCGCATGAACCTGAGTGGCCACACCCGCGGCCGCCAGCGCGATTGCCGTTGTGAGCAATGCGTTTCTGATCGACATGGTTCCTCCTTTGCGATCGTTGCCGGCGCTTGCAGCGCGCCGGTCACCGCCGCAGCCCGCTCCCCCTCCGCGATGACCTCGGCGGAGCGGTGCCTGAGGCAGCAGCGGTGCCCCGCCATCATAACCTCACTTGCCGTCATGCGGCCGCCGGGTCCGCAAGCGTCGCGAGATCCTTCGCGTCCACGAAGGCCAGCGACTCCGAGTTCACGCAGAAGCGCAGCCCGCTGGGCTTCGGGCCGTCGTTGAACACGTGCCCGAGGTGGCAGGCGCAGCGCGCGCACAGGATCTCGGTGCGGTGCATGCCGTAGCTGCGGTCCTCCTCGGTGACGACGTTCTCCGGTGCGACCGGCTGGAAGAAGCTCGGCCAGCCCGTGCCCGACTCGAATTTCGAGCCCGAGGAGAAGACCGGCAGCGAGCAGCATACGCAGGCGTATACGCCGTCGCGCTTGTTGTCGAGCAGCAGGCCGCAGAAAGGCGGCTCGGTGCCTTTGCCCCGGGCGACCTCGTACTGCTTGCGCGTGAGCTTGCTCTGCCACTCGGCGTCGGTCTTCTCGACCGCGGGACTCTCCACCGGGCCGACGAGCTCGCCTTTCGCGTTGTAGACCCGGACCTTCACGCTTCCCTCCTCACCCGGTTGGAGAGCACGCCGATCGCCTCGTTCATCACCTCGACAAGGTCCCCGTCCTGCAGCGCCGGCTCGGTCGGACCGTCGCAGCCGAACCAGATGATGTCGTCGGGCCACAGCGTCACGTAGCGCGACATGCGCGCGATGTAGCGCGCCACGCCGAAGATCATGCCCCTGGTGCTGTAGCTCGACACGGTGCGGCCGTTGACGCGCACTTCTATCACCTGGTTCATGGGGTCGATGCCCGAGACGATCCGCGGCCCCATGGGCTTGAAGGTGTCGGTGCTTTTCGCGCGCCACAGCGTGCGGTCGGTCTTCTGCCAAGAGCGCTCGCTGACGTCGTTGCCCAGGGTGTAGCCGCGCACGCAAGCCAGCGCGTCCTTCTCCTCGACGTTCCTCGCCTTCTTCCCGATCACCGCGACCAGCTCGCCCTCGTAATGGACTGGCCCGGGCGAGTCAGCCGGAATCACGATGTCGTGGCCGCTGCCGATCAGCGCGGCGGCCGACCGGTAGCCGATGTCGGGCTGAGCCGGCACCTTGTGGCTCGCGCCGCGGCTGTTGGCCCACTCGATGTGAGCGAGATAGTTGAGGCCCGCGGCGTAGAAGTTGCGCGGGACGACGGGAGGGGGGAGCTTGGTCTTGCTCACTGAATCTGCGCTTGGACCGGCACCTCTGCGCTGCGAGCCACCTGGTTCCGGCCCGCTTTCTTGGCGGCGTACAAGGCGTCGTCGGCGTGCTTGATCCACGAGTCCATCGACTCGCCGGGCAGGAGCTCGCCAATGCCTACACTGACCGTCACACGCCTCCTGTCGAGCAGAGCAGAATCCGCGATGGAACCGCGCAGCTCTTCCGCGAGGATCGCGGCCGGCGCCGCCTGTGTGTCGGGCAACAACAGCAGAAATTCCTCGCCGCCGATGCGAAACAGCAGATCGAGCTTGCGCGAACGCTTCCCTACCAGGGAAACGATTCCCTTGAGCACGCTGTCGCCCCTCGCATGACCCAACTGATCGTTGATGCGCTTGAAGTGATCGACATCGATAAGAAGCAGCGAAGCCGGGGCCGAGCTGCGCCGCTGCCGCTCGATGGCGTCGCCCAGGCATCGCTCCATGTGGCGCCGGTTGAAGGCGCCGGTCAGGGGATCGAGGATGGCCTGATCGATCAGCCTGCGCTGGAGGGCGCCGACGATGCTCAGGGTGATATTGGCCAGGATGATGGTGAGCGCCAGCGTCATGAAAAAACGGATCGTGTACTCGAGGCCGATGTAGTGATACACCAGCGCGGTCATGCTCACGAGCAGCACGATGTTGCCCGCGTTCGACACGCGCCGCGACAGGGAAAAGGTAAAGAGCAGCACCATGGGATAGCACCACAGCGCGCCGAAAAAGCCCTGGAGCTTTAGCGCAAGCCCCATGCCCGGGACCGCCGGGATGAGGAGCAGGACCAGCGGAAGAGGGGGAGATTTCTTCAGGTAGATAGCCAGGGCATCGATGCCGAGAAGGAGCACCGCGCACAAGATACCGGTCCCCAGAGCCAGGCGCCCCTGTACGAAGGCGTTGACTGAAAACGGAGTGAGGAAAACCGCCGCCGCGGTCGCGGTGGCGTACAGGATGCGCTCGCGGTAGAGGGCGAGCGGATCTTCTCCGGCCTCGACTGGACTCCTGCCTTCCATCGCCATTGCGCCCCTCGCGCGGCGTCAGGTGAATCCGGATGTTGAACCAAGGGTATCACCCGACAAGGCGGCCCGTCGTGAATTCTGCTGAGCGATTCATCGAGCCGGCAGCCGCCAAAAGAAAAGACCCCACCGAAGCGGGGTCTGTGTGAAGCTTTGAGTTAGGCAGTGGCTGTTTCGACTCAGGGCGCCGGCACTGCAACGCGGTTGCCCGGCACGATCATCGCCTGGTAGGAGAACACCTCGCGGCTGCGCGGATCCACCGTCACCTTGAGCCAGTTCACGTCGTTGGTGCCGTTTTGGGCGTTGTCGCCGAAGGTCTCGACCCGGGTGAAGTTCTCCAGCCGTTGTCCTTTCGCATCCTGAAACGGCCTGTCGACGCGGAAGTAGTGCGAATCGCCGTGCACATAGGCCACCGGCTTGCGGAAGGCGACCACCTGGTCACGCAGCGCGAGCAGGAATTCCTGGAAGCCGTCGGGCAGGCCGTCGGTCTCGGCGAGCGTCCTCGGATTGCGCAGTGGGCCTCCGCCGACGACGTCGGCCAGGTTCCAGCCGGGATCGGCCTGCGAGATGATCATCAGCGCGGCGGAACGGTGCGCGCTCGCATGTGCGAAGGCCTCCTTCATCCATGCGATGTTGGCCGCGTTGCGCGCCTTGTACTCGATGGGATCGGGCGCCGTGTCGCACAGGTTGTTGCACGAACCCTGGATGTTGAGCGTGACATAGGTCACCCCGCCTACGTCCCAGCGGCGGTTCTCGACGCAGGGCACGTCCTTGTAGGCCGTAGTGCCGCTTGGGGTCCCGCTGACGAAGCCTTTGCACGGGGTCGTTCCCATTCCCTGCACCTCCTGAAGCAGCTTGCGCTGCCCGTGCGAGAACGGCGTAGAGAAAAAGAGATTGCGCTCGAAGTCCAGGCGCTCGAGCGAGTTGAAGCCCCCGTTCGACGGACGGTCGCAATCGGTCCAGTCGTTGTCGCCCGGGGTGAACATCGCCGGCGCCTTCAGGGCGTTGAGGTAGTCGAGCGCCTGTATATACAGCGTGTCGGTGCATACCGTGGGAGTCAGCGAGCCGGGAATGCCGTTGCCGGCCTTGAGGTCGCCGTCGTGCACGGTGAACTTCAGGCGGTGCGCGTTCATGTCGGCGATCAGGTTCGGAACGCCGATGTCGGCCTGGACATCGTTGTAGGGCAAGTCGCCCCAGAGTCCGATCGCGTACGCAGCCCCGTCGCGGTCATCATCGTCGTCGTCGTCCCCGTCCCTGGCCGTCGCCGCTCCCATCATCGCGGCCGCGAGCATCAGAACGGCGATTCCCGTTGCAGCACGCTTCAGTCTCGCGCCCGCGGCGAGTCCAGCATCATCGTTGATCTTCACTGTATGGTCCCCTTTTGTACGCTGAGTGACGTGCTACTTGGATTTGATCGGCACGCGGCGACGACGGTACCCATGGTCGATGACGATTTGATGACGAATGGCCGCTACGCCGGGCCGAACCCGACAGATCCGAGCCGGTCTGGATGGGCGCTGCGCCTTGCCGAAGCGCCGGGGCGGCGCTTGCGAGCCCTACACGTGTGTCAACGCCTTTCCGGGACGATCGATATGTCTCGGACCGACGGGCGGGGGAACCTTCGCTTCGCTTATTTCCGGCTTTCGCCGGTGGGCTTGGCCGCGCTCGTCGGAACGGTGCACGGCATGCCGGGCTGCCGGCTGGAGCCGCTGCCCGCGAGCATTACGTGGTAGCCCTGCACGCGCGATACCTGGTCGGAAGCGTTGCGGGCCTCCACCAGAAAATCTCCGTCGCTGGCCTGTCCCGGGACGAATTCGAACACGACCTCGAGCGTGGCGACGTTGAATACGGGCCCGCCCGTCTGGGCGACGGGATTGAAGTAGCTCAGGATCGAGGCGTTCGCGCCGAGGCCGAAAGGCGATCCCGGGTTGGGGAATGTCCCGCCCAGCACCGGATCGGTCTGCGTGGTCGAGCCCGGCAGCGGGCTCGCCCTGGTCTGCGCGTCGACCACGCGCAGGGCGTTGTTGCCTCGATTGGCGACGTCCAGTATGGCGACCCCGCCGGGATCGCTGCCTATCACGCGGACGAGGAACGGTGAGGCGACGAAGATGCACTTGTTCACGTCGATGTTGAAGGCCGCGATCGGACCCAGCTCGTCGAAATTCGAGTTGTGCGAGGCGCTCTCGTACCACACGGTGAAGTACAGGTTCGGCGGCGTAGTCTCGTTGAGAATCGGGGTGAGCGGGCAGCCGCTCAGCGCTGCCGAAAGCGCGACAATTAGGTACCGCGCTGCTCTGACCCGATCCACACGGCTATCTTCCGGCAAAATACGCGTCCAGCCAAGCATCAGCGCGAGGTGCTGCAGACGATGTCGGCCGACATTCTTTCCGACGCCTGCATGACGCTTCCGCTCCTAGGCGCGAGCGTCACCGAGGACGCGATCCTCTCCTCCCCCGAGCTTGCGCCGCGGATCCGCGAGGGGCTGCGGTGCCTGGCGCGGGATCTCGGTGCCCGCCGCGAACCCGGCCCGAGCTTTCCGCTGGATTGAAAAGGAGACGCTAAAGCCGCTCGGCCTCGGCCCAGAGCCCGTTGGGGCCGACGTGCTCGTACCAGGCCTCGAACTGGGAGCGGTATCCCTGGAGCGGCTCCGGCAGGGGCCGGCGCGGGTCTCCGCTGAGCGAATACGCCATGCCTTCCCTGAACCAGACGGGCTTGAAAAACGAGTTTCGGACGCTGCCCAGGCGCTCGCTCTGGAGATGGTGGATCAGCTCGTGGCGGACGAAGTACGGTTTCCATCCACGGTCTCCGATCACCACCGCGAAGGTGCCGACGTTGTACGCGTTGCGGCGAAGGAGGCCGAAGTTCTCCGCGCACGCGTGGGTGGAGCAGAAGATCGCGCGGGGCTCGGTCTGCATCGCCCCCACCGACGTCTGCACGAACTGGAACGCATCCTGGTACAGCGCCACCGCTTCGGCGCGCCGCGCCGGGTCGTCGATGCACACCAGCTCCTCGCAAACCGCGCCTTCGAGCCCCGGCGCGAGCACGCGCACCGGCTTCACGAACGCCCAGGCGGCGAGCGGCAGCGCGAGAACGACCAGGACTATCGCCTTCTTCAGCATTTCAGCGCGCCAATTGTGTCATGGCCTTGACCCCAAACGGGGTTCCGCGCAGAAGTGGCGACCGGTGTCCGGCTTGCCCTCCAGCGAGAAGAACTTGCGCACGCAATCGCCGTAGAGTGAGGCGAATTCCTGCCCGGTTGCAGCCCCGTGTCCCGCGATGGCCATCGATTCATCGAGATGGATATACGCGATGTCTTTCTTCGCCAGCGCCGATGAAACCAGCGGTGTAAAACTGTGCCCGACGCACTGGTCGTCCTTGCCCATGCTGATTAGGATGCGCGGCGACCGGGCCTCCCGGATACCCCGCTCAATCTGTTTCTCGTGAAAAGGGATCATCCCTGGCCGAATCGTTCGCGAATCGCGGCAACTCGCGCGCCCATGGCTGAGCGCAAAGGCGAGGACTCCGTCGATTTGTTCGGTTCTTCCCGCGGCGCCCAGCGCGACCCCTGCACCCGTCGACTGCCCCGCGACGAGGATGCGCCGGTAGCGCCTTTTCTTGGCTGCATGCACCCGGTTCACGAGATTGTCGACGTACTCCTTGCCTTTGGCCGACCAATTCCCTTCACAGACGGGGTTGCGCTGAACCAGAAAAATGTCCCACCCGCTCTCTGCAAAGAGTCTGATCACGGGCGGCGCGCCGAACTGCCAGCTCGGATGCCCGGTTGCTTGGCCATGGTTCCACAGAACAATTCCCTCAGCAAGCGAGGGCCCGCGTTGTGGAAGATCCTTGAACTCCCGCTCGGTCCAGTAGCAGGTCTCAGGCGTGGGCGGCCCCAGACGGCCATTCACTGCCGCCCTGTTTCCCCGCATTTCATCAGCAAGAACGTCTACACCGATGAAGAAGAATGCGGCGACCAGGCAGACGCGCACTACGGCCGTGGTCGACACTGCTCCGGCCTAGCGGTTCACGTCTACCGATCGGAGACTATCGGTAGAGCCCCTGCTTCGCGAGCCAGTCCTGGATCAGCGCGGCGACCTGCTGGTTGTTCCTGTCCATCATCAGCATGTGCGAGTTGCCCTTCAGCCCCGCTTTCGGCAGATCGAGAACGTCGACCTTGCCGCCCGCTTTCTCGATCGCGCCGAAGAAGTCGTCGTCGTTCTTGCGGATCTGCGGCCAGCGCGAGTCGAGCGCGATGTTGTCGCCGAACACGGCGAGCGTGGGAATGCCTTTCAGCGCCGCCGCCTGCTTGGGATCGCCGATCCCCGCCGGTTCGACCGCGACCAGCGCGCGCACCTTGTCGGGACGCGCCTGCGCCACCTTGAAGCCGAACTGCCCGGCCTGCGAGTGGAACAAGATCACGCAGGGACACACGCGGTCGACCAGCGCAATGTAAGCCCGGATGATCGCGTCGTCGGTCGTCGTCCAGCGCGGCACCGCCTGCTTCACGAAATTGTCGTACGCATCGACCGGGAACTGTACGTTGGGCATCAGCTTGCGCTGCGCCGGATCGGTGCTCCACGAGCCGACGCTCTGGCCGATGCGGAAGCGCTCCCAGGGATTCGCCTTGGCGAGAAACACCGGCTCGCCCTTGAAAATGTCCGGAGACATCGCCCAGCCGGCGCGGCCGCGCTCCACCGCATCCGAGTTGTAAACGTCCCAGCCCTGCTTGATGAAAAAGTTCAGCCACCCTTCGCGCCCGTCGGGCGTCGACTCGTACGACACGCCGGTCAGGCCCCCGCCGTGCCACATCAGGAGCGGTACCGACCCGCGGCGGTTCTCCGGAAGAAAATACTGCACGTACATCGATTCAACCGCGTACGTACCGTTCAGATCCACCTTCGCCGGCACCCCGCCCGGCGTGAACACCACCTCCTTCACCGGCTTCCCGGTGATCTCCACATCGCGGCCGCCGACGTGGAACGAGCCCATGTCGCGGAGGGCGATGGGGGCGGAGGTGCAAGCGGCGAGCATTGTGACTAGGGCGAGAATTGTTGCCGTGCGCATAGCATCACTCCTAAAAGGTCTTCTTGCTTGTCGCGGACTCACGCTCGTGGTCAGCTCGTGCCCATCTCGAGGTCCGAGGAAATCGTTCTGAAAGCGAAGGGCGAAATGCTTTCTTGCTATCTTTTGCGGCCGCAATCAGTGTCTCGCACGCGTTGATGCTTTCAGCCTTCTCTTCCTCATGGTATCTACCGCCAACTTGCTTCCATTCGAGCACCGCTCTTCCACAGAGGGCCAGCGCTTCCTCAACCCGTAGCTCATGAATTGCCAGCGCCGCAGCCTGCGTGTTTGCGCGGGCCAGTTCCAGTGAAGGAATCTTGTGTGGACCGTTCGCGATTTCCATCGCTGTTTTGCAGTAGTCCTCTGCGTCCCTGATCATGTTTATTTCCATGGCGAAACCGCACTTCCTGGTGGCGCCGGCGATCTTCAAGTGGGGAGGGTCGAACCAATCACCCAGGAGCGCGATGAGCACGACGACTGGCGCCAGCCAGATGGTGCACGTTATCAGCCGCCGACCGATTTTGTTGACGGGCTTCCCTCCTACAGGGATGGCCATGCCTACTCCTCCTCCACCGGCTGCTTGTGCTTGCTCACCAGCTGCGCCTGGGTGTGCGGCGGCACGGGCGCGTAGTGGGAGAAGTCGATGGAGAACGTTCCCTGACCGCCGGTGACGGACCTCAGTCGCGTCTGGTAGTCCGACAGTTCCGATAGGGGCGCGACGCCCTTGATGGCGATGATGTCGCCGCCCGCCGAGTCGGTGCCGTTGACTTGGCCGCGCTTGCCCGAGAGGTCGGAGGTCAGGTCGCCCATGTATTTGTCGGGCGCGTTGATCTCTATGTGGACGATGGGCTCGAGGATGATCGGCACGGCCTTGGAAAAAGCGTCGATGATGGCCTTCCTCCCCGCCGACACGAACGCGACTTCCTTCGAGTCGACGGCGTGGTGCTTGCCGTCGTATACCGTCACCCGGATGTCGTGCACCGGGTAGCCCGCGATCACGCCGGAATCGAGCGCCATCCGCACGCCTTTCTCCACCGCCGGGATGAAGACGTTGGGGATCACCCCGCCCTTCACCTTGTCGACGAACTCGAAGCCTTTTCCCCGCGGCAGCGGCTCTACCCGCAGAAACACCTCGCCGAACTGCCCCGCGCCGCCCGTCTGCTTCTTGTGGCGGCAGTGGCCTTCGGCGACGCGCGTGATGGTCTCGCGGTAGGGAATCTTGGGCGGCTTGGTCGAGAGCTCCATCTTGTACTGCTGCACCATGCGGTCGAGCTTCGCGCGCATGTGCAGCTCGCCCAGGCCGCGGATCACGGTCTCGTTCGTGGTGGCGTGGCGCTCGAGCTTGAAGCACGGGTCCTCCACCTCGAGCTTGTGCAGCACCTCGAAGAGGCGCTGCTCGTCGCCCTTCTTCTTCGGCTCGACCGCGATGCCGTGCATCGGCACCGGAAACTCGAGCGGCCGCAGATGGATGTGGTCCTCGTCGTGCGAGTCGTGCAGCACGCAGTCGAAGTCGATCTCCTCGACCTTGGTCACCGCGCCGATGTCCCCCGGCACGAGCGAGTCGGTCTCGACGTAGTCCTTGCCCTGGATCGTGAACAGGTGCCCGGCCTTGAACGGACGCTTGCCGCTGCCGATGAAGAGCTGCGAGTTGGGCGTCAGCGTGCCCTGGTGCACGCGGAAGATCCCCACCTTGCCGACGAAGGGATCGATCACCACCTTGAACACGTGCGCGAGCGCGTGCGCCTTCGCCCCCGGCACGGCGAAGAACTCCTGCGCCTCCGCGCCCTCCCCCTTCAGGAACGGCGGCGCGTTGCCCTCGGTCGCGTTGGGCGCGAGCTCGGCCAGGATATCGAGCAGCGCCTCCACTCCGGCGCCGTTCTTCGCCGAAGTGAAGCACACCGGAATCAGATGCCCCTCGCGCAGCGCGCGCTCGAAGGGCGCGTGCAGCTCCTGGGGCGCGATCTCGCCCTTCTCCAGGTACTGCTCCATCAGCTTTTCGTCCACCTCGACCACCTGGTCGACGAGCGCCGAGTGCGCCGCCGTGACCGAGGAGAAGTCCGACTCGCCGTCGGGACTGAAGAAGCAGTCGACCACCGCGGTCGCCCCAGCCGCCGGAAGATTGATCGGCAGGCATTCCTTGCCCACGGCCTGCTGGATGCGCTCGAGCACGCCAGGCAGGTCTGCGTTCTCCGCGTCGATGCGGTTGATCACGATCATGCGGCACAGGTTGCGCTTCGCCGCCCACTTGAGCATGCGCTCGGTGGCGAGCTGCACCCCGGTCTCGGCGTTGATCACGATCACCGCGGTCTCGACCGCGGCGAGCGCGCCGATCGCCTGTCCCATGAAATCGGGCGAGCCGGGCGTGTCGATCAGGTGAACGTGCGTGCCCTTCCAGGCGAAATTCACGATCGCCGAGTTGAGCGAGTGGCGGTATTCGCGCTCGAGCGGATCGAAATCGCAGACCGTGTTGCCGCGCTCGACGCTCCCCGCGGCGGGAATGGCGCCGGCCTTTGCGAGCAGCGCCTCGGCGAGCGTGGTTTTTCCCGCGCCCGTGTGCCCCACTAGCGCGACGGTGCGGATGGCCTCGGTTGCATACTTGGGCATGCGGACCTCCCCCGGGTGGCAGTGCGACCTGCTAGAGCGACTTTACTCTACCACCGTGGAAACCGGGACGATCAGGCCCCTTCGGACTGCTGGAAGGCGAGGTGAGCCGACAGCGGCGCGTGGTCGGAGATGCGCCGCCAGGGGCGCCCGCGGTGGGCCTGGGTCCGCTCCACCTCGAACCCCCGCACGTAGATCCGGTCGAGGCGCAGCAAGGGAAACGCGCTGGGAAAGCTGCGCGCGGGGCGGCCCCAGTGGTCGGCGAGCGCCTCGCGCAGGCCGAGCGCGGCCGCCAAGCGCTTGCCCGCGAGATTACGCCAGTCGTTGAAGTCGCCCGCGACCACCAGCGGCGCGCGTGCGGGCACTTCGCGGTGCATGCGCTCGATCAGCGCGCCGACCTGGTGGCGCCGGCCGCGCTCGGTGAGCGCGAGGTGCACGCAGACGCAGTGCAGCGGCACGGGCGCGCCGTGCACATCGATCTCGCAGTGCAGGAGCCCTCGGCCCTCGCGCGGGTTGAGCGTCACGTCCTCGTTTTCCGCCCAGCGGATCGGATAGCGGCTGAGGATGGCGTTGCCGTGATGGCCGTGCGCGTAGGCCGTGTTGCGGCCGTAAGCGAAGTCGGCCCACATCCGGTGCGCGAGGAACTCGTACTGCGGCTGCGTGGGCCAGTCCTCGAGGCGCGCCGCATGGCGCTCGTGCCGCCCTTGGACTTCCTGGAGGAACACGATGTCGGCGCCGAGCATGCGCAGGTGATCGCGCAGCTCGTGGATCATCAGCCGCCGGTTGAACTGCGAAAACCCCTTATGGATGTTGTATGTGGCGACGTGCAGTTTCACGCTGGGGCGGTCGGTCTATTTAGCGTGCGTTGGGTCACATACGACCCGCTGCCATTTAAGCATTTTGTCAGAAAAGCCGCATAAGGGGCTGCCCCTGCTTGGAAAATCGCTTCTTTTGGTCTATCCTTGCGGCGCTTCGGGGTTGCAGCCCCGGGGGTTTTTTCAACATTCGAGGAGAGCAGCCGAGGCGAATCCAGGTAGACGTTGGTCGGGAAAGGCAGCAGGGGGAGGGCGGACGGACGCGATCCGGACGACCCGGCTGGGTCGAACAAGCCCGGCAGTTATTTGAGCAAGCCTCCAAGAAGAAAAGCTTTACTACCACCACGAAAGGACGCTCTACATGAAGAAGCTTCTACTCGCAACTGCAGTCAGCGCCGCGCTCGCGGCACCCGCTACCGTTCTGGCGCAGGCCAGGACACCCACGCTTGGGCAGGTCCTCGACGCCTCTGGGCTCAGCGTCAACGGCTACATCGACGCCGGGTACAACTGGGCGAACCGGGACCTACAGGCTGGTGCTCAGGGCCCCGGCGGCGTGCCTCTAAGGACGTTCGACAACCAGAACAACTCCTTCGTGCTGCATCAGCTCGGTCTCACCGTAGCCAAGCAGCCCAAGGAAGGGTTCGGTGGTCTGGTGAACTTTACGGTGGGAAGCGACGCTCAGGTGATCCACTCGTTTCCCGAGCCGTCCGGGCCCACGAGTTCGACGTTCGACGTCACCCAGGGCTACCTCAGCTACTCGCAGGGGGCGCTCACCGTGATCGGCGGCAAGTTCACGACGCTCGCCGGGACCGAGGTGATCGCGAGCACGGGTAACGTCAACATCTCGCGCTCGATCCTGTTCGGCGCGATTCCGTTCACGCACACGGGCGTGCGCGCGAGCTATGCCCCGAGCGACACGGTAACGATCTACGGTGGCCTGAACAACGGCTGGGACCAGATGCAGGACAGCAACCGGCAGAAGACCCTCGAGGTCGGGGCGACCTTCAATCCGGTCAAACCCCTGACCATGACGATCTCGGGCTACTTCGGGAACGAGAACATTGGTCCCGCCGGTGCGATCCCCAACGGGGAGCGCGACCTGATCGACTTCGTGCTCAACTACACCGCCAGCAACTCGCTCAGCTTTGGCCTGGAAGCCCTGACCTTCAAGCAGGACGTCCCGGGGGGCAGCGCGGCGAAGTACCAGGGCCTGGCGCTCTACGGTTCGGCGATGCTCAACCCGAAATTCCGTGCGTCGGCGCGGGGCGAGTACTTCGACGACAAGAACGGCTTCCGCTACGCCACGGCCCAGGCGGTGAAGTACTACGAGGGAACGCTGACCCTCGCCTACCTGCCGACGAGCGCGGTGGAGCTGCGCACCGAGGTCCGCGCGGACAAGGCCAACCAGGGCGTGTACGTCGACTCGGACGGCTCGGCCAAGAAGACCCTGATGACCTTCGCCCTGCAGGGCCTGTACAAGTTCTAAAGAAGAAGCGGCAAGAAACGCAACGGGCGGCGCGAACGCGCCGCCCGTTTCATTTCTGGGACTGCTTGATCGCCTCCCGTGCGAGTGCGTCGCGGCGCTGGATCTCGTTGACCAGGGCGCGGAAGCGCCGCTCGATCAGCCGGCTCACGATCGGCATCCCGATGAGCGGCGGTATGGTGAAGTCCGGAACGAAGCGCCCGATGTAGACGAGCCTGGTGCCGGCGTCGGACGAATGGAGCTCGTAGCGCGTCTCCAGCCCCTTGATGTTGCCCTCGATGCCGCGCGCCGTCATGCGGGTCGGCGGCTCCTCGTGGACCTCGAGAAGCATGCTGACGGGCTCCTTGTAGAAGAAGAACCCGACGTCGCCCTTCTGCTCGACGCGAACCGTGTTGCCCTGGCGCGACACCACGCGCGAGCTCTTCATGTCGGGGATGAACCTGGCGAGGTGGTCGTAGTCGGACAGCACCGCCCAGGCGACGTGCGGATCGACTTTCATGAGCGCGCTGGCGGACACGGTGACGAATTCGCCGTCCCGGCCGGTGCGGATCGACATTTCCTGGCCCTGCACCGACGTCGCGGCGAGCGCAAGCGTCGCTGCCGATGCGAGCAGTCTCATGGACATGCGACAGAATGCCCGGCGGCTTGTTCCCGCGCAACCTCGCCGGGATTACTTCACGCCGAGCCCGGTTCGCTGCGGAAGCGCGAGGATCGCGTCGCGGTTGGTCCACGAGATCGTGATCGCGGCGGCCTCGCGCCATGGCAGCCACCTGTAGCTGAGGTGCTCCGCGGGATCGAGCGAGACGGCGACCGCCGCAGGCACGGCCATGCTGAACACGTGCTCCGTGTTGTGCGTCACGCTCGGCGCGTAGCGGCTGCGATGCTTCCTGAAGATCTCGAAGCGGTTCTCGATCCCCCAGTCGCACAGCTCGTAGCGCGTCGCCTCCAGGCCCGTCTCCTCTCGCACCTCGCGGATCGCCGTCTCGCGCAGCGGCTCCGACTCGCTCGCGACGCTGCCCGTGACCGACTGCCAGAAATCCTTCCAGCCCGCGCGCTCCATCATCAGTATCTGGAGGTCGGCCGTGTGGATCACCACCAGCACCGAGCGGGGAATCTTGTAGATAGTGGTCATATTCCGGAAGGCCGGGAATAATAGCAATAGATGCTCAGCGCCGAAAAGAACACGACTCTGACGCAGGTCGGCGCGGGCACGCCGATGGGCGAGCTGCTGCGCCGCTACTGGCACCCCATCGCCGCGGTCAGCGATCTCGACCAGCACCCGGTCAGGCCGGTGCGCATCATGGGCGAGGACTTGGTCGTTTACCGCGACCTTTCCGGCACCTACGGCCTGGTCGCGCGCCACTGCAAGCACCGCGCGGCCGACCTCGCGTACGGCTACGTCGAGCGATGCGGGCTGCGCTGCCATTACCACGGCTGGACTTACGACGAGAAAGGCGCCTGCATCGCCCAGCCCTTCGAGGAGCAGTTCGATCCCCAGGAGCGCCTGAAGAAACGCATCCGCACCACCGCCTACCCGGTTCAGGCGATGGCGGGCCTGCTGTGGGCCTACCTCGGGCCGTCGCCCGCGCCGCTCCTGCCCGACTGGGAGATTTTCTCCTGGAAGAACGGCTTCGCGCAGATCGTGTTCGTCGAGGTGCCGTGCAACTGGCTTCAGGCGCAGGAGAACTCGATCGATCCGGTGCACTTCGAGTGGATGCACGACAACTGGAAGCTGCGCCTCGAAGGCAAGACCGGGCCCTACGCGCCCACCCACCTCAAGATCGGCTTCGACGAATTCGACTACGGCTTCGTCTACAAGCGCGTGCGCGAAGGCGCCGACGAAGGCGATCCTCTGTGGACCGTCGGGCGCGTCTGCCTGTGGCCGAACGGATTCTTTCTCGGCGAGCACTTCGAGTGGCGCGTGCCGGTCGACGACGAGAACATGCTTTCCGTGACCTGGTCGTTTATCCGCGTGCCGAAGGAGGCCGAGCCCTACGAGCAGAAGCGCATCCCGGCGTGGACGAGCCCGATCAGGGACGCCACCGGCCGCTGGATCACCAGCCACGTCGTCAACCAGGACATCGTCGCCTGGGTCGGACAAGGGAAGATCGCGGACCGGACGAAAGAGAATCTCGGCGCGAGCGACCGAGGCATCTCGCTCATGAGGAAGCAATTGTTCAAGGACATCGACGCGGTCGCCTCCGGAAAGGACCCGAAGGGACTGATCCGCGATCCGGCGCGCAACGCGGGCGTCGAGCTCCCCAACATCGGACGCAGGCTCTACACGGACGGCATGACGCTCGCGCAGTACCGCGAGCATCCTTTCTGGAAAAATCTGCTCGACGATTTCCGCTGGCACTACGGACAGCCCGACGAGGTGCGCCGGGCATTCCGCAAGGCGATGGGAATCGAGTAGGCCGCGGACCTGTCGCGCCCTGCGACGGGAACCTCATCGCAACGATTTTCGTGTTAACGGGAGTTGCGCTCGTTCTTCGCGCGGGTGAAGTGTCGCCGTCAGGAGACAGCTTTTGAGGCAGAGACAATTTGCCGCGCTCGGCAAAAAATCCTCGGTTTGCGGTAGCCGCGCCACGCTCGGCCGTGGTTAAATTTGGGCTCGTTTTCCCAATTCTGCCCCCCTCGGAGCCCTCGTTCTCTATGGAACTGACCGTCATCATCCCGGCGTACAACGAGGTCGAGTTCGTCGGCGACACCATTCGAAGCCTGCTCGAGCAGACGGCCCCGCCGAAGGAGATCATTCTCGTCGACGACGGCTCGACCGACGGCACCGGCGACGTCGGACGCCGCGGGGGCATCACCGTGATACGCCCTCCGCGCAACACCGGCTCCAAGGCCGGCGCGCAGACTTTCGCGCTGCCGTGGGTGGGGACCGAGCTCGTGATGGCTATCGACGCCGACACCACGCTCGAGCCGACCGCCGTGGAAAAGCTCATTCAAAGCTTCGCTCACGCCGACGTCGCCGCGGCGTGCGGCTTCGTCCTGCCGCGCAGGATCAAGACCGTGTGGGAGCGGGGACGCTTCATCGAGTACCTGTTCGCGTTCACCTTCTACAAGCAGGTGCAGGACTACTACCGCCGGCCGCTGATCTCCTCGGGCTGCTTCTCCATGTACCGGACCGAGGTCCTGCGCCGGCACGGCGGGTGGTCGGGCCGCACCCTCGCCGAGGACATGGATCTGACCTGGAGCTTTCACCAGACCGGCGCCGGCGTTCGTTTCGTGCCCGAGGCGGTGTGCTACCCGATCGAGCCGTACAACTTCCGGCTGATGGGCGCGCAGCTTCGCCGCTGGAGCCACGGCTTCCTCCAGAACGTCGCGCTGCACTGGAAGGGGCTGCTGCACGTGCCCTTCCTGCGCTCGGCAGTGGCGGTGGCGCTGTGGGACGCGATCGTAGCCTCGCTCGCTTTCCTGATCGTCCTGCCCCTGCTGATGATCGCGTTGCGGACTCCCTGGCCGCTGCTTGCGTATTTCATCGACGCGCCCGCGATCCTCGTTCCGCTGCTCATCGGCGCGATCCCGCGGCGCGCGCTCGGACGCACCTTGCTCAGCCTGCCGTCGTTCTTCGTGCTGCGCCTGGTGAACGGAGCCTATTTCCTGGAGGCCGTCTGGTCCGAGTGGCTCTTGCGGCGCCCGCTTCGCGTCTACGTGAAAGGACACTAGCCATGAATCCTGGATTGCCCGGAACGGGCATCGGCGGTTTGTTCTACATTCTCGTCGCGCTGCTCATGCCGCTGTGCGAAATCCGGCGGCGGCTCAAGGGCGAAGCGCCCGGGCGCGGCACCCTGGTTGCCAAGCAGTTCGCAATCGCGCTCGGGGTCGTCGCCGCCACGACCGGCGTCTTCTGGGGACTGGACGCGGTGTTCACGCTCAACGCGGTCGCGGCGCACGTCGCGAGCCTGGACACCATGAAATGGGTTCCCTTGCGCGTATCGGCGGTGTTGACGACCTCGGGCGTGCTCGTCACAGTGCTCGCCTCGGTGCAGGTGGCGCGCCTAGTGGTGCGATTACGCAGGTCGCGACGCGCGGCCTGATGAGGGCGGTCGGCGCGCTGCTGATCCTGCTCTGGGCAATCCATCCAGCGCCCTGCGACGCGCGCCAGGATCTGGCGCAAGCCACCGTCGGCCGGGCCCTGCTCCAGCGGGCCGACGCCGCCTACTCCACCGGCGATCGCGAGCTTGCGCAGCGCCTCTATCGCGAGGTGCTCGCGTCCGATCCCGATAACCCTCGCGCTATTTTTCAGCTGGCACGTCTCCTGCCGCCGGGCTCGGCCGAGTCCGTCGCGCTCCTGCGGCGCTACGTCAGGCTCGAGCCGCAGGATGCCTGGGGCTACATGGCGCTGGGCGACGCCCTCGCGAAATCCGGCGAGGTGGACAAGGCGGTCGCGCAATACGGCATTGCGCGCGGCAAGGCACCCGCGGAAGCCGACGTCTACACCGGCCTGGGCCGCATCCTGCGCGACGTGGGGCGGACGGACGACCTGGTCGAGAACTACGAGCAGTGGGCGACCGTGCAGCCGAACAACGCCGACGCCTGGTTCGAGCTCGGCCGGGCGCGGCAGCGCGCGAAGCGCCATGTCGAGGCCGCCAGAGCGTACGCCGCGGCTTACGCTCTCAAGAAAGACGAGCGCACCGAGGACGCGCTCGACGGCGCGCTCGCCGAATCGGGGTTCTCGCTGCGGCCTTTCTTCGGCCTGAGCTACGACAGCGACGACAACCGCATCAAGCGCTGGGGCGCGGACGCGGAGTGGCAGCTCACGCCGCGCTCGCGCTGGGGCCTGCGCGCGGAGCGCGCCGAAGTGTGGGACCCCTTCACGTCGGGGACGGTCGATTCGCTAGCGGCGTTCGCGAAGTGGCAGCCGCTCAGCCAGCTGAGGCTCGACGCCCTCGGCGGGGTCGCGCGCCTCACCGCGAACCAGGCGAGCCAGAACCGTCCCCTGGCAGGACTGCGCCTTCGCTGGAACAGGCCTGCGGAAGGGCCGGCGGTGGAGCTGCGGGCGACGCAGAACCCGCTGCTCGCCACGCCCGGACTGGTGGCGCAGCCGGTCGAGCTGGCCGAGATCAAGGCAGGCCTGGATCTGCCGGTTTCAGGGCCGGTGCGAGCGCGCCTTCGCGGCCAGAGCGGCGTGCTGGATTCCACGATCGACGTCAACCGTCGTTCCGGCTACCAGGTCGGGCCGGTATATCGCTGGCGGCCAGCGGCCGAAGTCGGCGTGTTCTACAGCAGGCTGGGGTACGACCATGCGACCGTTGCGGGCTACTTCGCGCCGCAACTCGCAGAGACGATCGAGCTCGGTACCTACATCGAGTACGACACCCTGTGGCCGCTCACATTCGCGGTGGATGCGGGCGCAGGCGAGCAGCGCGTGCAGAGGTTCGGCGAGGATGTCCGCAACTGGATCGCGACATACCGCCTGTGGGGCATGGTGTCGTATGCGCTCAAGCCGGGGATGAGCCTGGACCTCGAGGTGGAGCACTACGACTCGCCCATCGCGGGCAATGCAGTCGCGCCGACCGCGAACTGGAGATACAACGCTGCGCTTCTGTCGCTGCGCTTCGGCGTGCGGCCGCAGACCACGCGCTCCTTCCTGAGCGAGCGCGCTCAAGAGTCGCCCCGCTAGCCCGACGGCATCTCCGGCCAGCCCGATTTCCAGCCGTCGGGCCCGCCGACGAAGGTCCAGAAGGGTTTCCCCTGCGCGCGCCAGTGATCGGCCGCGGCCACCATCGCGGCCATCGCGTCCTTGAACTCGTGGCCGTGGCCGCCCGCGAAGTGCTTGCTCTTCTCCAGGATCACGACCCAGCCCTTCGCCTGCATCCACGACAGGTCCTTCAGGCCCAGGGCGAAGCTCTCCCAGCTCGCGCCCGGCTGCTCGGGAAACCGCAGCGCGCGCGAGGTCTCGGCCATGAAATCGTCCTTGTCGTGCGCGTGGTGGATGTCGACGTAGATCACCATGACGCCCGCGGAAGCGGCGGCACTGGCGAGCTCGCGCGCGTCGGCCGAGAGGTGGAACACGCCGGCCTTCGCCGCGTCCTTGAGCCAGTCGGCCTTCATGTCTTGGGGCTCTCGTTGCGCAGGCGAATGTGCAGCTCGCGCAGCTGCTTCTCGTCGACCGGCGAGGGCGCGTGCGTGAGAAGGTCCTGGGCGCGCTGGGTCTTGGGAAACGCGATGACGTCGCGGATCGACTCGCTGCCCACCATCATGGCGACGATGCGGTCGAAGCCGAAGGCGATGCCGCCGTGGGGCGGCGCGCCGTACTGCAGGGCTTCGAGCAGGAATCCGAACTTCTGCTTCGCCTCCTCGGCTCCGATCGAGAGCGCGCGGAATACCTTCGACTGCACCTCCTCGCGGTGGATGCGCACCGACCCGCTGCTGATCTCGGCGCCGTTCAGTACCGTGTCATAGCACTTGGCAAGCGCTTCCCCGGGGCTGCTCAGGAGCAAGTCCTCGTGACCGTCCTTGGGCGCGGTAAAGGGATGATGCATCGCGGTCCAGCGCTTTTCCTCCTCGTCGTACTCGAACATCGGGAAGTCCACGACCCACAGCGGCCTCCACCCGGCTTGTGCGTGGCCTTTCTCGTGGCCGATTTTCACGCGCAGGGCGCCGAGGGCGTCGTTCACCACCTTGGTCTTGCCCGCCCCGAAGAACATGAGGTCACCGTTCTTCGCGCCCGAGCGCTCGACGACGGCCTTCAGCGCCGCGTCGGACAGGTTCTTCACGATCGGCGATTGCATGCCGTCCCTGCCCTTCGCGATGTCGTTGAACTTGATCCAGGCGAGCCCCTTCGCCCCGTAGATGCCGACGAATTCCGTATACGCGTCGATCTCGCCGCGCGTCAGCTCGCCGCCTTTCGGTATCAGCAATCCTGCAACGCGATGCCCCGGCAGGTTCGCCGGGGCCGAAAACACCTTGAACTCGACGGACTTCATCGCGTCGGTCAGCTCGGTGAGTTTGAGGGGCACGCGCAGATCGGGTTTGTCCGAGCCGTAGTCGCGCATGGCGTCCGCGTAGGCCATCGCCGGAAAGGGATCGGGCAAGGCGACGCCGAGCACTTCCTTGAACACCGAGCGGAGCATGCCTTCGAAAATGGCGCGTATCTCCGTCTCACCCAGGAACGAGGTCTCGCAGTCGATCTGGGTGAATTCCGGCTGGCGGTCGGCGCGCAGATCCTCGTCGCGGAAGCACCTTGCGATCTGGTAGTAGCGGTCGTATCCGGCGATCATGAGGAGCTGCTTGAAGATCTGCGGCGACTGGGGAAGCGCGTAGAACTCGCCCGGATGCACCCGCGAGGGCACGAGGTAGTCGCGCGCGCCTTCGGGCGTCGAGCGGGCGAGCATCGGCGTCTCGATGTCGATGAACCCTTGCGCGTCGAGGTACTTGCGCACCGCCATCGCGGCTCGGTAGCGCAGCCTCAGGTTCTTCTGCATCGGCTCGCGGCGCAAGTCGATCACGCGGTGCGTGAGGCGCACGGTCTCCGAGAGCCCTTCCTCGTCGAGCTGGAAAGGCGGCGTCAGCGAGGGGTTGAGGATCTCGATGTCGTGCGCGAGCACCTCGACTTCCCCGCTGGCGATGTTGGGGTTCACCGTACCCTCGGGACGCCGGCGCACCACGCCGGTCACCTTGAGCACGTACTCGCCGCGGATCTTCTCGGCCGTGGCGAACGTGGCCTTGCGGTCGGGGTCGGAGACGACCTGCGCGAGTCCCTCGCGATCGCGCAGATCGATGAAGATCACCCCGCCGTGGTCGCGCCGGCGGTGCGCCCAGCCGGCGAGCGTCACCGTCTGCCCGAGGAGCGCCGCGCCCAGCTTGCCGCAGTAGTGGGTGCGCATGGGCTCAGCGCTCGACCTTGATGCCGGACACCTCCGGCGGCACCACGCCCATCGAGATCACATACTTGAGCGCTTCGTCCACGCTGATGTCGAGCTCGATCACGTCGGCCTTGCGCATCATCAGGAAGAAGCCGGACGTGGGGTTGGGCGTGGTCGGTACGTACACGCTCACATATTCGCCCTGAAGGTATCTGGCGACGTCGCCCCCGGGCGTCCCGGTGAGGAAGGCGATGGTCCAGCTGTCCTTGCGCGGATACTGCACCAGCAGCGCCTTGCTGAACGCCTGCCCGCCCGGCGCGAACAGGGTGTCGCTCACCTGCTTCACGCTGCTGTAGATGGTCTTCACCACCGGGATGCGGCCGAGCAGGCTCTCCCAGAAGGTGAGCAGGCGCTGGCCGAGGATGTTGGACGCGAGCACGCCAGTGACGAACACGACCAGCACCGTGAGGAGCGCGCCCAGGCCGGGGATCTGGTAGCCGAGCAGCGCCTGCGGCTGATACTGCGGCGGGAGCAGCAGCAGCGACTGGTCCATCGTGCTCACGATCAGCTCGAGCACCCAGATCGTGATCGCGAGCGGGACCCAGATCAGCAGGCCGGTGATGAGGATCTTCTTCATTGAGTGCGTCCGCCTCCGGGCGGGCCGGAGGCGCTCGCGTCGGACGCGGAGGCTCTACGCCGCCGCCGTCGACTTCGACTCGGTATTGCCGCCGGACTTCGTGCCAGCGTCGGACTTGCCGGACCCCGAATCCTTGCTCTCGGGCTTTGCGCCGGCTTTCTCCCCGGTCTCAGCCGGGGCTTTCGCGGCGGGCTTGTTCCCGGTCTCGGCCGGGGCTTTCGCGGCGGGCTTCGAGCCGCTGTTCTTGAAATCGGTTGCGTACCAGCCGCTGCCCTTGAGCTGGAACCCCGCGGCGCTGAGCATCTTGGAGAAGGTGCTCTTGTTGCACTCGGGGCACACGGACATCACCGGGTCGTTGATCTTCCGCAGGTATTCCTTCTGGAACCCGCAGGATGAGCAGCGATATTCGTAGATCGGCATGGCGGCTCCACGCAAGGCGGCGATTATACCGCGAAGTAGTGGGGATTCCCCCTGCATTTCAAGGGGAATCAAGCCGCGCCGAGATTGCCCGCGGTCCCGATGAGGCGCGGCAGCTCGAGCTTGCGCGGGGTGACGACTTTCTTTTCGCGCAGGTAGCGCGACAGAATCTCCCATACAGGCTCGCCCGAGACGCCGTCGGCGACCGGCGCCCAGCTCGCAACCTTGTAGATCTTGTCCGCCTGGATCGGTTTGCCGCGCACGCGCATGTCGCCGATACGGGCGCCGATGCGGTTGCCCGGCGTGCAGCTGTAGCTCATCCCGCCGACGCGCACCATGTCGCCGCCCTGCTGGTAGTAAGGGTCGGGGTGGAACAGGTTGTCGCAGACGTCCTCCATCAGAGACTTGAGCGCCGCGCCCGTGAGCTCGGAGACAATGGCGTCCGGATAGGTGATCGCCGTGAGGTTCATCACCTGCTCCAGCGTGATCGCCTCTTCCGGCAGCAGCGAGGTGCCCCAGCGGAACCCGGGGGACAGGGCGATCTCGGCGTCCTTCGCCTCCAGCAGCGCATCGAGGATCAGCTGGTCGGACGACCCGTTGAAGTTGCCGCGCCGATAGAGCAGCGCATCGGTGCGCGCGAGCTCCTCCGCGAGCTTCGCGGCAAAGGGCGCGCGCTGATCCTCGATCAGCTTCGCCATCGCGGGATCGGCGGGCAGCAGGTTTGCGAACACCGGCAGCAGCCGGTAGCGGTGCCCGGTGATCTTGCCAAGCCGCACCTCCAGGTCGAGGACGGCGAGGAATTTCCCGTTCGATCCCGCATTGGTCACCAGCGTCTTGCCCCGGGCGTTGCGCACCACGAGCGGCACCGGCACGGCATCGTGCGTGTGTCCTCCCAGGATCACGTCGATGCCGGTGACACGCGAGGCGAGCTTCAGGTCGACGTCCAGACCGTTGTGCGACAGCAGGATCACCACCACCGCCCCCTTGGCGCGCACCTCGCCGATCACGCTCTGCAGGCGCTTTTCCTCGATGCCGAAGCGCCAGTCGGCGACGAAGCGGCGCGGGTGGGCGATGGGCGTATAGGGGAACGCCTGGCCGATCACCGCGACCGGCACTCCACCCAGGCTGCGGAGCGTGTAGGGCTTGAACACCGGGTCGCCGAAATCGCCGGTCTCGACGTTCTGCGCGAGGAACTCGATCCGGCCCGCGAAATCCTTTTCGATGACTTCCTTGACCCGCGCGCCGCCGTAGGTGAACTCCCAATGCCCGGTCATGACGTCCACACCGAGGAGCTTCTGCGCCTCGATCATGTCCTGTCCGCGGGTCCACAGCGACGTCGCCGAGCCCTGCCAGGTGTCGCCGCCGTCGAGGAGCAGGGTCGCCTTGCGCTCGGCGCGCAGCTTCTTCACCAGCGTGGCGAGGTGGGCGAAGCCGCCGAGCCTGCCGTAGCGCAGAGCGGCCGCGCCGAAATCCAGATGCGAGAAGGTGTACGCCTCGCGGCTCCCGGGGCGGATCTTGAACATCTTGAGCAGCGCCTCGCCGACGACGTGCGGCGGGCGGTTCGCGCTTCCCGCCACGCCGATATTGGTGCTCGGCTCGCGGAAGTACACCGGCAGTAGCTGCGCGTGGCAGTCGGTGAAGTGCAGCAGCGAGACGTTGCCGAAGCGCGGGAAGTCATAGACTTTCTCGTCGCCCGCCGCGCGGGAAGCGAGCGGCAGGCCGGCCGCAGCGGCGGCGGCGAGCGCCTGGAGGAACTCGCGGCGCGACAGGGACATCAGATCATTTGTTGACCGGAGAATCCGGGTCGAGGAGCAGCGCGACCAGGTGCGTAATCTGCTCCTCGGTCAGCACGCCGTTGTGCCCGAAGCGCGGCATGTTCGAGCAGGCCGAAAAGGCCTCGGAATTGTAGATCTTGCCGTAAGCGTACTTCTGGATCGCCTCGCTCGAGCCACGCAGCTTGCCGAACTGATACAGGCTCGGCCCGATGGTGCCGAAGGAAAGCTCTCGCGGCGCCAGCTGATGGCAGTTATAGCAGCCGCCGCCCGCGGGCCGGCCCGGGTCGTCGGTGAATTGCTTGCCAACACCGCTCTGCGCGATGCGCTCGCCCTGCCGCCAATCACCCAGGAGACTGCCTGAGTTCGGATAGCGGATTGTCGTCTGCTGGGCCTTCTCGATCTTTTCTCTTGCAGCCTCGGGCGGTTCCCCCTTGTACAGGCTGCACACAGCTTGAACCTCGTCCTGGTTCAAGCGATCGACCGTCGCCTGCCCGCGTGGTTTGAATGAAGTCTGCAACATCCGGGCCGTCGCGCTCTCCACCTCGGAGTCGGAAGGGCGGATCGCGCATCCCACGACCGAAAGGCCGCCCAACGCGAACGCAAGGACTATTTTCAGCTGCATCTGCGCCTCTTATCGCTTGAGCGACGGAGCGTCGAAGCTGCCGCCTTCGGCGCGCTTCGCGAGAAACATGGTGAGCGCGATCGAAGCGTCGGAAGCGAACTCTAATTCAGGAAAGCGTTGTTGACGGAAGCATTCCCAAAGCCGCCACTGCATGGATCGAAGCTCCCCTTCGGAGACCCGGTATCCGGGCCAGGTGCCGAAAGCACGCTGTGCATCCTTGGCGCTATGCACCAGGTCCGGCAGGGTTTGCAAGCGGATGCGCTTCGCCTCCCCGCTGTGGCAGCTTACGCAGGCAAAGTCGTGCGGGCCGGCCCGGTAGAAAAAGAGTCTCTCGCCGGCCTGGTACGCCTCACGCTCTTTCGGATGAGACATTCGCGGGGCGATCTTCATGCCGCGTGACTCGGAGGCGACCCAGGCGACGATATCCGTCATCACCGAGCGCCGGCCCACGCCGGAGAACGGGTCTGTCGTCAGCATCGGCACACCGGTGCCGGAAAAGGGATTGCGCTTGGCTTCTTCGGGCGTGAACCCCTGCAGCGTCACCATGCAGGTCACCAGGCGCGATTCGGCGTCCTGGACTCGATCAGTGTCGGCAAAGTAACGCGGCAATTGCACGTAGGCGCCCTTGACCACGCCCGGTCCGAGGCCGAGGTCGCAGGATTCGAGCGAGGCGCTCTTCGGTCCGCGCCGGGTCTTCCACAGCTCCTCGCCGCGCGCCTCGTAGAGCTCGGCCGGGTTGCTCTCCTGCAGGAGCTGCCGATAGCGCTCGATTTCCTTTTGGGTGTCCTGCTGCGCAAGGGAGACGCAGGGCAGCATGGCCGCCAGCACCGGAGCCAGCAGGCGGTAAAACGGCATCGTTTTCCTCCTCGCCGGCACCTATCCGCCGCCGATGACGACTTCGTCGGTCCTGCGATCGCCCTTGTTGTCGACCCAGCTGATGGTCACCTTGTCGCCGGGCTTGCCCCCCTTGAAGCGGAAATGCATGAAGGGGTTCTTCGAAATCGAGGTCCCCCACTGCGCGGAGAGAACGGTCTTGCCCGCGTGGGTGACGGTGACGGTCTGGATGAAGTGCGCGGGAACGATGGCACCGCTCGCGTCCTTGCGCTGGCCGGTCTCCATCTCGTGGCTCATCAGCACCCGCACTTCGACCTTGTCGCCCGCCATGTTGGCGCGGATGCGCATCGGATCGGCCATGTCAGCCTCCGCACCCGCCGAGAGTGACCTTGATCTCCTTCACCGCGTGGAAGTACTTGCCGTCGGCCTGGACCACCGCGTAGATGTTGGAAGTCTCGGCCATCTTCACGCGGGTCGTGATGAAAGGATCGGTTCCCGCGGGAATCTCGAAGTCCGCCGACAAGGTGTTGGGATTCTTCTCGATCAGGATCGCGATCGTCTGCGTCCTCGCGAGCCCGCTCTCGATGGTGATCGGCACGACGGCGCCGTTCTCGGCGATATCGGGCGCGGTGATCTGGATCTGCGCGCTCTCGGTCGACCCGCTGCCGCCGAGCGCCTTGAGGGTATCGGCGACGCTCTTGGTGTCGAACGCCGCCTTGTTCCATTGCTGCGCAAAGGCCTCGCCGGGTCGGACGAGCCCCGCCGCTGCAGCGAGCGCGAGCACACCCGCGCCGCTACCGGACTGAAGAAATTCGCGACGGCTTCGATGCATGGCGAACGGCTCCTGGGACAAAATCGCAATCGCGATTTTACCGCGGCGCCGCCCGCGCGTGAACCTCAAAACGGAATATCGTCGTCCATGTCGTCGAACTTGCCCGCCGGTTTCTTCGCCGCCTTGCCCTCGCCCGCGGTGACCGGCGCCTTGTCCTCGTCGCCGCGATCCTTCGCGCCGGCGTCGCCCATCCCTGAGCGGCTGCCGAGCATCTGCATGCGCTCGGCGACGATCTCGGTGGTGTAGCGCTCTTTGCCTTCCTTGTCCTGCCACTTGCGCGTGCGCAGGTTCCCTTCGACGTACACCTGCGAGCCCTTCTTCAGGTATTCGCCCGCGATCTCGGCGAGGCGGTTGAAGAACACGACGCGGTGCCACTCGGTGCGCTCCTGCTTCTCGCCGCTCGTTTTGTCTTTCCACTGCTCCGTGGTGGCGATGGAGATGTTGGTGATGGCGCCGCCCTCCGGGGCATAGCGCGTTTCGGGGTCGCGGCCGAGGTTTCCAACCAGTATCACTTTGTTGACCGATGCCATGATTCAATCCTCCGATTGTCGTTCGTCAGGATACACCTTCAGCGGCATCGACCGGGACACGCATGCTGGAGGCTACAAGTAACCATAACGCAACAGCCGCGAATCCGAATACAAAGACCGCGCGGTCGCCGAAATGCTGGGCGAGCCAGCCCCCGACCGCCCCCCCGACGGCGAGGCCCAGCGCCTGGGTCGTGTTGTAGACCCCGAGGGCGGTCCCGCGCGAGGCCGCCGGCGCGATGCGCGACACCAGCGACGGCAGGCAGGCTTCGAGGATGTTGAAGGCGACGAAGAAGAACAGCAGCAGCGCCACCAAGAAGGGGAAGTTGTCGTAGCACACCGCGAGCCCGAGCTCGACCGCAAGCAGCAGCGCGATCGAGGCCAGAAAGAGGAACTTCAGCCGGCCGCGGCGTTCGGCGTGGAGCAGCGGCGGCGCCATGAGGGCGAAAGAGCCGATGATCACCGGCAGGTAGACTTTCCAGTGCTCGCTCAGGGCGAGCCCGGCGTGGTTCACCAGCGCGACCGGCACCACCACGAAAATCGCGATCTGCGCCACGTGCAGCACGAAGATGCCGAAATTGAGCCGCAGTAGCTCGACGTTCGCAAGCCCTTCGAGCAGCATGGCCGGGCGCACCTCGCGGCGCGGATCGTGCGACGCGGCAGGCTCCGCGGGCACCACGAGCAGGGTCACGGCGATCGCAGCGAGGGAGAGGACCCCGATCAGGGCGAAGAGGCCGCCCATCCCGATCAGGGAGTACAGCCAGGGCGCCCCGACCAACGACAGAGCGAACGTCAGCCCGATCGACCCGCCCATCAGCGCCATGGCCTTGGTGCGGTGCTCGCCGCGGGTCATGTCCGCGGCCATCGCCATCACGGCGGCCGAGATGGCGCCCGCCCCCTGCAGCGCGCGCCCGATAATGACGACGAGAATGTCCTGCGCCGCGGCCGCGACGAAGCTTCCCGCGGCGAAGAGCAGCAGCCCCAGCACGATCACGCGCTTCCTCCCCCAGCGGTCCGAGGCCATGCCGAAGGGAATCTGCAGGATGCCCTGCGTAAGGCCGTAGATGCCTAGGGCAAGCCCGACCAGGGTCTGGCTGTCGCCCCCCGGAAGATGCTGCGCGTGCACCGCAAACACCGGCAGGATGAGGAACAGGCCCAGCATGCGCAGGGCGAACAGCGACGCGAGCGACAGGCTTGCGCGCAATTCAAGGGGGGACATCCGTCCCGACGCCGCCGGGGACGTCATAGAAGTAGCGGGAACACCACGTAATTTCGTATAGTAGCAGGTTTAGTTTTGCTTCCTGCCGGGTAAATGGACCAGATTCGCATCCGCGGCGCGCGCACGCATAACCTGAAGAACCTGAACGTCGATTTGCCGCGCAACCGGCTGATCGTGATCACCGGGCTCTCGGGCTCGGGAAAATCTTCCCTCGCCTTCGACACCCTCTACGCCGAGGGGCAGCGCCGCTACGTCGAGTCGCTCTCGACCTACGCGCGGCAATTCCTTCAGCTGATGGAGAAACCCGACGTCGACCTGATCGAGGGCCTGTCGCCGGCGATTTCCATCGAGCAGAAGGCGGCGAGCCACAACCCGCGCTCGACCGTGGGAACGATCACCGAGATCCACGACTACCTGCGGCTGCTCTACGCCCGCGTGGGCACGCCCTATTGCCCCACGCACAAGCTGGCCCTACAGGCGCAGTCGGTTTCGCAGATGGTCGACCACGTGCTCGCCCTCCCCGCCGACACCGCCATCATGATCCTCGCGCCCATCGTCGCGAGCCGCAAGGGCGAGCAGCACGAGCTGGTCGCCGAGCTGCGCGCCCAGGGCTTCGCTCGCCTGCGCATCGACGGCAAAGTCCACGACATCGACGCGGTGCCCAAGCTCTCGAAGAACGTGAAGCACACGGTCGACGTGGTCGTCGACCGGCTGAAGGTGCGCCCGGACGCGAAGCAGCGCCTCGCCGAATCGTTCGAGACCGCGCTGCGCCACGCCGACGGCCGCGCGCTTGTGCTCGAGATCGAATCGGGGCACGAGCACCTGTTCTCGGCGCGCTTCGCCTGCCCGGCGTGCGACTATTCCCTGGCCGAGCTCGAGCCGCGCCTGTTCTCGTTCAATAACCCGATGGGCGCCTGCCCCAAGTGCGACGGCCTAGGAACGATCACCTTCTTCGACCCCAAGCGCGTGGTCGCGCACCCGGGCTTGAGCCTCGCCGGCGGGGCGATCCGCGGCTGGGACAGGCGCAACCAGTTCTACTTCCAGATGCTCACGAGCCTCGGCGCGCACTTCGGCTTCGACGTCGAGGCGCCGTTCGAGAAGCTCCCCGAGGCCGCCCAAGGCGTGGTGCTCGACGGCAGCAGGGAGAAGATCGCGTTCTCGTATCTCAACGAGCGCGGCCGGACGATCGTGAAGGAGCATGCGTTCGAGGGCGTGCTGCCGAACCTCGAGCGGCGCTACAAGGAGACCGACTCGCTCGTGGTGCGCGAGGAGCTCGCGAAATTCCTCAACACCCGCGCCTGCCCCGTCTGCGAGGGCACGCGCCTGCGCCTGGAGGCGCGCCACGTGAAGGTCGGCGACAAGGCGATCTACGAGGTGAGCGCGATCCCGATGAAGCAGGAGCTCGCCTTCTTCCGCGGCCTGACGCTCGAAGGCAGCAAACAGGCGATCGCCGAGAAGATCGTCAACGAGATCGTGGCGCGCCTGTCCTTCCTCAACAACGTCGGGCTCGACTACCTCTCGCTCGACCGCTCCGCCGAGACGCTGTCCGGCGGCGAGGCGCAGCGCATCCGCCTCGCGTCGCAGATCGGCTCGGGGCTCACCGGGGTGATGTACGTCCTCGACGAGCCCTCGATCGGGCTGCACCAGCGCGACAACGGGCGGCTGCTCGACACGCTCAAGCACCTGCGCGACCTAGGCAACACGGTGATCGTGGTCGAGCACGACGAGGAGGCAATCGGCTCCGCCGACCACGTGCTCGACATGGGGCCGGGCGCCGGCGAGCACGGCGGGCGCGTGGTCGCGGAGGGCACTCCTGCCGAGATCCGCAGGAATCCGGCCTCGCTCACCGGGCAATACCTGTCGGGCGCGCTCGAGATACCCGTCCCCAAGAGCCGGCGCCGCTTCGACAAGACCCGCGCGTTCCGCCTCCAGGGCGCACGGGGCAACAACCTGAAGGGGGTCGAGCTGACGCTGCCAGTAGGGCTGCTCGTGTGCGTCACGGGCGTATCGGGCTCGGGGAAGTCCACGCTCATCAACGACACGCTCTACAACGCGGTCGCGCGCGAGCTCTACGGGTCGACGCACGAGCCGGCGCCGCACGACTCGTTCAAGGGCATGGAGTTCTTCGACAAGGCGATCAGCGTCGACCAGAGCCCCATCGGCCGCACGCCGCGCTCCAATCCCGCGACCTACACCGCCCTGTTCACGCCCATTCGCGAGCTGTTCGCCGGCGTGCCGATGGCGCGCGAGCGCGGCTACGGGCCCGGGCGCTTCTCCTTCAACGTGAAGGGCGGCCGGTGCGAGGCGTGCCAGGGAGACGGGGTTATCAAGGTCGAGATGCACTTCCTGCCCGACATCTATGTGCCTTGCGACGTCTGCCACGGCAAGCGCTACAACCGCGAGACGCTCGAAGTTCAGTACAAGGGCAAGAGCATCCACGAGGTGCTGCAAATGACGGTCGAAGGCGCCCACGAGTTCTTCAACGCCGTCCCCGCGGTCGAGCGCAAGCTCCAGACCCTGCTCGAGGTGGGCCTGGGCTATATCCAGCTCGGTCAGCCGGCGACCACTCTCTCCGGCGGCGAGGCGCAGCGGGTGAAGCTGTCACTAGAGCTCTCCAAGCGCGATACCGGGCGCACGCTCTACATCCTCGACGAGCCCACCACAGGACTGCACTTCAAGGACATCGACCTGCTGCTTTCCGTGCTGCACCGGCTGCGCGACGCGGGCAACACCATCGTAGTCATCGAGCACAACCTCGACGTCATCAAGACTGCCGACTGGGTCATCGACCTGGGGCCGGAGGGCGGTGATGGCGGCGGGTGCATCATCGCGCAGGGCACGCCCGAGGATGTGGCGGAGAGCGAGGCGAGCTTCACCGGGCGGTACCTGCGCAATGTGCTGGGCAAGAAGACGAAACAAGTGAAACAAGCGGCTTAGACAAAAATACCGCGACTGAGTAGAATCGGTCGCGTTTGTCATCGGGAGACTGAAATGATTCGAACGTTCCGCCTC